>Ga0181531_10001791_pt1 | contig 13461 bp, 12 predicted proteins | sample PEATcosm2014_Bin_38_FD_119743 | JGI IMG/M metagenome (GOLD analysis project Ga0181531, IMG submission 119743) | Peatland microbial communities from MTU Mesocosm Facility, Houghton, MI, USA - PEATcosm2014_Bin11_10_metaG | ecosystem: Environmental > Terrestrial > Soil > Wetlands > Peat | place... | reverse complement strand
GGCACCGGCCATAGCGTCGCCGTCGCGGTGCTGGCGGGCGAAGGCGCCGCCATGGAACGCGACGACGATTGGGATTCCGCCGTGCACGCCGCCGACCTCAAGCGCCCGGAGGATATCGGCCGCCGGGCGGGCGAGCGCGCGGTGGCGCGGCTCAAGGCGCGCAAACCGGCGACCGCGCGGGTCCCGGTGGTTTACGATCCGCGGGTCGCGGGCTCGCTGCTGCGGCATCTGGCCGGCGCCATCAACGGCACGTCTATCGCGCGCGGCACCAGTTTCCTCAAGGACAAGCTCGGCCAACGCATCCTGCCCGAAGGATTGACCGTCACCGACGATCCGCATATCAAACGCGGCCACCGCTCGATGCCGTTCGACGCCGAGGGCGTGGCCAACCGCAAGCGCGACGTGATCGCGGACGGCGTGCTGCGGACCTGGCTGCTGGATTCGGCCTCGGCGCGCCAGTTGAATCTCCGCACCACCGGCCATGCGCATCGCGGGCCGTCGAGTCCGCCCGGCCCCGGCCCGTCCAATCTCTACCTCGCCGCCGGCGCGGTGACCGCCGCGGAGCTGATCGCCGAAATCGAAAGCGGCCTCTACATCACCGAACTCATGGGCATGGGCGTCAACGGCATAACCGGCGATTACAGCCGTGGCGCCGCCGGATTCTGGATCGAGCGCGGCGCGCTCAGCTATCCGGTGCACGAGGTCACGGTGGCCGGCAATCTCAAGGACATGTTCCTCAATCTGCGCCCGGCGAGCGATCTCGAATTCCGCACCGGCATCGACGCGCCGACGCTGCGGATCGAGGGCATGACGGTAGCCGGAGCCTGAGACGCCCCCGAACCCAGGCACGGCAGCCGGTTTATCAGCCTAGAACCTTGCAAACGCCCCGCGGCCTCCGCTAACACTCATGCCGTTCCTCCTGCGCCGTGATATGATCGCCCGCTAAATACCGGGCAAACCACAAGGAATTTGGCGATTTGAGTTCCGAGGCCTCGTCCCGTCCTCCTGCCGCATCCCAAGCCGCGACCACGCAGCCCTCGCTGCCGTTGCTGCGCCGGCTGATCCGCGAATTCCTGCGTCCCTATGTCGGGCGGCTCGGGCTCGCGCTCTTGTGCATGAGCGTGATGGCGGGCGCGACCGCGGCCAATGCCTGGCTGATGCAGCCGATGCTCGACCGCGTCTTCGTCGCCCATGACGAAAGGCTGCTGCTCATCATTCCGGCGGTGGTGATCGTGCTCGCCTTCTTCAAGGGTTTCGCCAATTACGGCCAGACGGTGATGATGACGCATGTCGGCCAGCGCGTGGTCGCCGACATCCAAAGCGCGTTGTTCGCGCGCATCATGCGTGCCGACCTCGCCTATTTTCACGAGAACCCGACCGGCACCCTGATCTCGCGCTTCACCATGGACGCCAGTATGTTGCGCGGCGCGGCGACCGACCTGCTCGCCAGCATCGGCCGCGAGGCGGTGACCGCCGTGTTCCTGATCGTGCTCATGTTCTACCAGGACTGGGTGCTGGCGTTGCTCGCCGTGGTGGTGTTCCCGATCGCCTTCCGGCCGGTTATCAGCATCGGGCGGCGCATGCGCCGCATCTCGGCCAACACCCAGGTCGAAGTCGGCCTGCTGATAACGCTGTTGAACCAGAGCTTCCAGGGCGCGCGCCACGTCAAGGCCTATGGCATGGAATCCTACGAGATTTCGCGCGCACGCGACTACATGTACCGGCTGTTCAAGATTTCCCAGCGCGCGGCCCGAATTCGCGCCATCTCCTCGCCGCTGATGGAAACACTGGGCGGCGTTGCCGTGGCGCTGGTGATCCTCTATGGCGGCCACCAGGTGCTGTCCGGCGTGCGCACGCCGGGCGCCTTCTTTTCCTTCATCACCGCGTTGCTGCTGGCCTACCAGCCGCTGAAGAGTCTCGCCGGCCTCAACGCCAGCATGCAGGAGGGCCTGGCCGCGGCGCAGCGCATCTTCAGCGTGCTCGACATCGAACCGGCGATCCGCGACAAGCCCGGCGCCGCCGTCCTCAAAGTTTCGGGTGGCGAGATCCGCTTCGACCGGGTCGAGTTCGTCTATGCCAACGGCACCGTGGCGCTGAAGAATATCAGCCTGACCGTTCCCGCCGGCAAGCGCGTGGCGCTGGTCGGGCCTTCGGGCGCCGGCAAATCGACCGTGCTCAATCTGGTGCCCCGCTTTTACGACGTGGCATCTGGCCGCATCACCGTGGACGGCCAGGATTTGCGCGACGTCACGCTGGCAAGCCTGCGTGCCGCCATCGCGCTGGTGAGCCAGGAGGTGACGCTGTTCGACGATACGGTCAAGGCCAACATCGCCTATGGACGCTTCGACGCGAGCGATGCCGATATCTTCGACGCCGCCAAGGCCGCCGCCGCCGACGAGTTCATCCGCGGTCTGCCCCAAGGCTACGACACCACGGTGGGCGAGCACGGCGTCAAGCTCTCGGGCGGGCAGCGCCAGCGCATCGCCATCGCCCGCGCCATGCTCAAGAACGCTCCGGTCCTGCTGCTCGACGAGGCCACGTCTTCGCTCGACACCGAAAGCGAGCGTCAGGTGCAGGTCGCGCTCAACACCTTGATGCAGGGCCGCACCAGCGTGGTCATCGCCCACCGGCTGTCGACCGTGATCGGCGCCGATCTGATCTACGTCATGGAGGGCGGCCGCGTGGTCGAGCAGGGCACGCATGCCGAGCTGCTGCGGCGCGAGGGCGTCTATGCGCGGCTTTATGCGCTGCAATTCGCCGACCAGGCGGCGGAGCCGCCTGCTCCGCGCGCGGCCCATGCCTGAGCCGGGGTCTTGACCATGGACCGGCTGAAGGCGCTCCTGCGTTCGGACCAAGTCCGGCGTTTTCTTTGCTGGCTGGTCTCGCTTTATATCCGCCTGGTGCGCTGGAGCGGGCCGTGGTCGACCGACGGCGCCTCGATACCGGCGGCGTTCCACGCCGCCAGGCGCCCGTTCATCCTGGCATTTTGGCATGGACGCCTCCTCATGATGCCGTGCGCCTGGAACCGGCGCGTGCCGATCCACATGCTCATTTCCGGCCACCGCGACGGCCGCATCATCGCCGACGCGGTGCGCCATTTCGGAATCGATTCGATCGCCGGCTCCTCGACCGAGGGCGGCCCGGCGGCGTTGCGCAGCATGGTGCGGCAGCTCAAGGTGGGCGATTGCGTCGGCATCACCCCGGACGGGCCGGATGGGCCGGCGATGCGGGCGTCTTCCGGCATCGTCGCGGTGGCGCGGCTATCCGGCGCGCCGGTGATCCCCTTGTCCTACGCGACAAGGCACCGGCGCATTCTCGGCACCTGGGACCGCTTCCACCTGCCCTTCCCGTTCTCGCGCGGCGTCTTTCTCTGGGGCGAGGCGATCGAGGTGCCGTCCGATCTCGACGAGGCCGGCATGGAGCATTACCGCGGCCTGATCGAGGAACGCCTCAACGCCCTGACCGCCGAGGCCGACCGGCGGCTGGGCCACCGCGGCGTATCGCCCGGCACGCTCGGCCGCAAGGCCTTGCGCCGCATCCATCGCGAGGCCACCCGCCCCGAGGCCGGCGAACACGGATGAACCGACTTCTGACGCTTTACCGCGGCGCCACCACCGCACTCGGACCGTTGATCGCGCTCTACCTGTCCTACCGCATGGAGCGCGGCAAGGAAGATCGCGAGCGCTTCGCCGAGCGCCAGGGCCACGCCGCGCATGCGCGTCCGCCGGGCAAGCTGGTCTGGGTTCACGCCGCCAGCATCGGCGAAGCGGTATCCATGCTTTCGTTGATCGACCGGCTGCTGGTCGAGCGGCCCAATCTGTCGGTGCTGGTCACCACCGGCACCGTGACCTCGGCGCGGCTCTTGGCGACGCGGCTGCCGCCCGGCCGCGCCTGGCACCAATACGTACCCGTCGACCGCGTCGCCTATGTGCGCCGTTTCCTCGGCCACTGGCAGCCCGATTTGGCGCTGTGGGTCGAATCCGAGCTTTGGCCCAATTTGATCTCGGAAACCTGCCGCAACGGCATTCCGCTGCTGCTGTTGAACGGCCGCATGTCGCTGCGATCCTTCCGCGGCTGGCGGCGCGTGCCGGGACTGATCACCCCGCTGCTGGCCAATTTCGATCTCTGCCTGGCGCAGGACGCGGTGCAGGCGCAACGCCTGGCGCGGTTGGGCGCCTCCGCGGCAACGACCGTCGGCAATTTGAAGGCGGCGGCGGCGCCGCTGCCCGCCGATCAGGGCGAATTGGCGCGCCTAGCGGCGGCTTTCGCCGGCAGGCCGCTCTGGCTCGCCGCGTCGACCCATGAAGGCGAGGAGGAGGCGGCCGCGCGCGTTCATCTCGCACTCGCCGTCCAGCATCGCGGTTTGCTCACCATCATCGCGCCGCGTCATCCGGCGCGCGGCGCCGAGATCGCCGCCGCCTTGCGCGCGAAAGGCCTGCGCGTGGCGCAGCGCGCGCGCAACGAACGGATCGAACCCGCCACCGACATCTATCTCGTCGACACGCTGGGCGAGCTAGGATTGTTCTACCGCCTCGCCGGCATCGCCTTCGTCGGCGGCTCGCTGACGCAAAAGGGCGGCCACAATCCGATGGAGGCGGCGTTGCTGGATTGCGCCATCCTGCACGGCCCCGACATGAGCAATTGCGCCGCCGTGGCCGAGACGCTGGCGCGCGCCAAGGCGACGATCGTCGTCGGCGACGCCGATGATCTCGCCCGGGCCGTGGGCCGCCTGCTCGACGATCCGGTGGAACGCGCGGCGCGCGCGGCGGCAGCCGCCGGCATCGCCGCCGACAACCGCGCCGTGCTCGACGCCGTGCTGGAGCGCATCGCGCCCTGGCTCGATCGGCTCTCGCCCCATGCCGCCGCGCGCGCCTGAATTCTGGCAACACGACGGCCGTGCCGCTCGGCTGTTGTCGCCGCTGGCCGCCCTCTACGACGCGGCGGTCGCGGCGCGCTTTGCCCACGCCAAGCCCTTCCGCGCCGGCGTACCGGTGATCTGCGTCGGCAATCTCACCGTCGGCGGCGCCGGCAAGACGCCGGTGGTGCTGGCGTTGGCGAAGCGGCTCGCCGCGCGCGGCATCCAATTCCATATCCTGAGCCGCGGCTATGGCGGGCGGTTCCGCGGCCCGATATTGGTCGATCCCGAACGCCACGATGCGCGCGACGTCGGCGACGAAGCGTTGCTGCTGGCGCGGGTGGCGCCGTGCTGGGTGGCGCGCGACCGCCCCGCCGGAGCGCGCGCGGCGGTCAAGGCCGGCGCCCGGGCGATCCTGATGGACGACGGGCTGCAGAACCCTTCGCTCGCCAAGGATTGGTCGCTGCTGGTGCTCGACGGCGGCTACGGCCTGGGCAACGGCCGGGTGCTGCCGGCCGGGCCGTTGCGCGAGGCGGCGTCGCGCGGCCTGGCGCGCGCCGACGCCGTGGTGGTGATGGGCGAGGACAAGAGCGGCCTGGCCGGAAGCTGCGCCGGCAAACCGGTGCTGCACGCCAAGCTGGCGCTCGTCGATCCCGCCAAATTCCGGGGCCGAGCCGTGGTCGCCTTCGCCGGCATCGGCCGTCCCGAGAAATTCTTCCGCAGCGCCGAGGAAGCGGGCGCGCGTCTGCTCATCCGGCGCGCATTCGCCGACCATCACCGTTACAGCGTATCCGAATTGAATCAATTGAAGTTGCAGGCGCGCGGCGCCAAGGCCGCGTTGCTGACCACGGAAAAAGACTGGGTCCGGCTGCCCCTGGCGTGGCGCGCGCAGGTCGATTTCCTGCCGGTCGAGGTCGAATGGCGCGAGTCGGCAAAACTCGACACGCTGCTCGACGACGTCTTGAAGCGGGCCCATGGCTGACCGGCGGAGTTTCGGCAAAAAACTGTCGCACGCCATCGAGGGCGGCGCGGGCTGGCTGTGCTACGGCTTCTTCCGGGCGCTGCCGCTCGACAGGGCCTCGGCGCTGGGCGGATGGCTGGCCCGCTCGATCGGCCCGCATGTCGGCGCCAGCAAGCGCGCGCGGATCAATCTGCGCCGCGCCATGCCTGAGCTGCCGGAGGCGGAGGTCGAGCGCGTCATTCGCGGCATGTGGGACAATCTCGGGCGCGTCGCCGCTGAATTTCCGCATATCGGCCGGTTCAAGATCGACGCCCCGGACGGTCGCATCGCGGTCGAACGCTTCACCGAAATCGTCGACGGCCGGAAGCCCGACACTCGCTTCATCTTCTTCTCCGGACATTACGGCAACTGGGAGATCGCGACCTATGTCGTCACGCAATGCGGGCTCGACGTCATCGAGGTCTATCGCGCCGCCAACAATCCGTTCATCGACCGCATCATCAATCGCGCGCGCGGCGTCATCGGCAGCGAGCTGGTGCCCAAGGGCGCCGTGGCCGCCAAGCGCGCACTGGCGGCGATGCAGGAGGGCCGGCACATCTGCATGCTGGTCGACCAGAAAATGAACGACGGCATAGCAGTGCCGTTCTTCGGTCGCGACGCCATGACCGCGCCGGCGCTGGCGCGCCTGGCGTTGCGTTACGATTGCACCGTCGTGCCGTGCTGGGTGGAGCGCATCGCCGGCGCGCGCTTCCGCTTCGTCGCCGAGGAGCCGCTGAAGTTGCCGAAAAGCGGCGATCTTCAGGCCGATACGCTGGCGTTGATGACCGCGGTCAATGCGGCGGTTGAACGCCGGGTGCGCCGGCATCCGGAGCAGTGGTTTTGGCTGCACCGTCGTTGGCCGGACTAGAAACGGGCATCGGCCCCACCACCAGCGCCGGGTCGAGCCGCAGCTGATACCAGTTCAAGCCCCAATGGAGATGCGGGCCGGTGGCGCGGCCGGTGGCTCCCACCGCGCCGATGACCTGGCCCTGCGCGACTTTCTGGCCGAGGCGCACATCGAGCCGCGACATGTGAAAATAGACCGTGGACAGCCCGTAGCCGTGGTCGATCATCACCGTGCCGCCGGTCATGAAGAAATCCTTTTCGGCGAGCGTCACGGTGCCCGCGGCCGGAGCCTTGATCGGCGTGCCGGGAGGCGCGGCGATATCGACCCCCATATGCGGCGCGCGCGGCTGGCCGTTCAGGATAGTCTGGCTGCCATAGACGCCGCTGATCGGCCCGGTCACGGGCCAGATGAAGCGGGTCTCGAAGAAGAGCAGGTTGCTGTCGATGTTGCGCGCGGCCGCCGCCTCGCCGTTCTCGCGCTTGATGCGGTCGAGCAGCTCGGGACCGGGCGAAACCTGATCCTCGGGCAGGCCGGTGATGTTGCGCGTGTCGTATTGCCGCGCCGCGACCGACAGATCGCGATGATCCTTGCTCCCATCGCGATAGACCACGTCGAGCGCGGCATGATCCGGCGCGTCGCGGCCGAAGCCGAGGATGAAATGCCCGTCGGGCGCGACCCGCAGCTTCGCGCCGTCGAGGCTCACCGAAGCGCCGGGATCGACCTTGCCGCGGATCAGCCCGCCCTGCTCGATCGGCCCGTCGAGCGTAAGCGTGCCGGCACAGGCCGGAACGGCGATCGGCAAAACGGCGGCGAGCGCTAAAAGAAACCGTCTCACAACAGGCTACCCTGGTCCGGCTTGGAGCCCGGTTTCCTGGCGGGTTTGCGGCCGCCGCCTTCGGCCCGGACCGCGACCCTTCCGTCGTGGAATTCGAGCCCGAGCTCGGCGCCGGGCAGCACCGCCTTGGCCGAGATCACCACCGCGCCGGCCGCGTCGCGCGCCAGCGCATAACCACGCTTCAGGATGTTGTCATGCGACAGGCGGTGGCTTTCGAGCCTGCCGGTCAGGTTCTCGAGTCGCAAGCGGCGCTGTTCCAGCAGCCGGGCGAAGCCCTGGCTCAGGCGCTCGGGCAGATGGCCGAGCCGCTCGCGGCCGAACCGCAGCAACTGGACCAGACCCAAGGCGAGGCGCTCGGCGCGGTCGTCGAGGCGCTGCTGCGCGTTTTCCAACAGCGTGCGCGGATCCGGCAGGCCGCGCGCCAGCCCCTCGACGCGCATGCGGCGCTCTTCGAGGAATCGCGTCAAGGCATTGGCCACGCGCAGCGTGTGCGATTGCAGATCGGCGACCAGATCGATCCGCACCGGCACCGCCATCTCGGCGGCGGCGGTGGGCGTCGGCGCGCGCCGGTCGGAGGCGAAATCGATCAGCGTGGTGTCGGTCTCGTGGCCGACCGCCGAGATCAGCGGGATTTGCGAGGCGGCCGCGGCGCGCACCACGATCTCCTCGTTGAAGGCCATCAAATCCTCGAGGCTGCCGCCGCCGCGCGCCACGATCAGCAGATCGGGCCGCGGGACATCGCCGCCCGGCTTCAAGGCGTTGAAGCCTTCGATCGCCGCCGCGACCGCCGCGGCAGCGTTTTCTCCCTGCACCGGCACCGGCCAGACCAGCACATGGCGCGGGAAGCGGTCGCGCAGGCGATGCAGAATGTCGCGGATCACCGCCCCGGTCGGCGAGGTCACGACGCCGATCACCTCCGGCAGATAGGGCAACGGCCGCTTGCGGCTGTCGTCGAACAGTCCTTCCGCCGCGAGCTTCTTGCGCCGCTCCTCCAGCATCTTCAGGAGCGCGCCGATGCCCGCCAGCTCCACCGCCTCGATCACCAGCTGATATTTGGAGCGGCTGGCATAGGTGGTCATCCGCCCGGTGCACACCACCTCCATGCCGTCCTTGGGCTTGAGCGACAGGCGTTGGGCCAGCGGACGCCAGATCACGGCGTCGAGCACCGCGTCCGCATCCTTGAGCGACAGATAGCAATGGCCGGAGGTGTGACGCTTGAAGCCCGAGACCTCGCCGCGCACCCGCACATGGCCGAAATCCGACTCGATATTGCGCTTAACCGCTTGGGATAGCTCGGAAACCGAGTATTCCGGCAGGTTCGGGCGCGCGGCCCCGGCGGGGAGATGGCTTTCCGGCATGCCGGGCTATGATACAAGAGCGCGGAACACGGGAAAACGCCGGGAATCGGACCCGGCGGAAGGGGCTGGGTTTGAGGGTTCTGGTCGTCGGTTCGGGCGGGCGCGAACATGCGCTGTGCTGGGCGATTTCCTCCTCGCCCATGTGCGACGCGCTGTTCTGCGCCCCCGGCAATCCCGGCATCGCCGACGAGGCGGCCTGCGTCGACATCGCCATCTCCGACAGCGACGGCATCCTCAAGCTCTGCAAGAAGGAGAAGATCGACTTCGTCGTGATCGGTCCCGAATCGCCGCTGGTCGGCGGGCTGGTCGACCGGCTCGAGGCCGCCGGCATCGCCGCCTTCGGCCCCACCGCCAAGGCCGCGGTGCTCGAAGGCTCCAAGGGCTTCACCAAGGATCTTTGCGCCAAGTACAACATCCCGACGCCGGCCTATAAGCGTTTCACCGACCCGGCCGCCGCCAAGGACTATGTGCGGAAACACAAGGCGCCCATTGTCGTCAAAGCGGACGGCCTGGCGGCCGGCAAAGGCGTGACCGTGGCGACATCCACGCGACAGGCCATATCCGCGATCGACGCCGCCATGGTGGCGAAGAAATTCGGCGCCGCCGGGGCCGAGGTGGTGCTGGAGGATTGCCTCGAAGGCGAGGAGATCAGCTTCTTCGCGCTGGTCGACGGCAAGCATGCCGTGGCCTTGGCCTCGGCGCAGGATCACAAGCGCGTCGGCGACGGCGACACCGGCCCCAATACCGGCGGTATGGGCGCCTATTCGCCGGCGCCGGCGATGACGGCTGAACTCGAAGTCACGGTGATGGAGAAGATCATCCTGCCGACCATCCACGCCATGCGCGACGAGGGCCGGCCGTACAAGGGCGTGCTTTATGCCGGGCTGTTCCTGACCAAGCAGGGCCCGCAGCTGATCGAATACAATTGCCGCTTCGGCGACCCGGAATGCCAGGTGCTGCTGACGCGGCTCAAGAGCGACCTGCTGCCGGCGCTGATCGCATCGCGCGACGGCGAACTCGAGGATTTCGACCTGCGCTGGCGCGACGAAGCGGCGCTGTGCGTGGTGATGGCGGCCAAGGGTTATCCCGGCGCTACGGTCAAGGGCTCGGAGATCCGCAACCTCGAGGCCGCGGCCTCGGCCGATCCGGCGGTGAAGATCTTCCACGCCGGCACCAAGCGCGTCGGCGAGAAGCTGATCGCCGATGGCGGCCGCATCCTCAACGTGGTGGCGCGCGCCAAGAGCGTGCGCGAGGCGCAGAAGCGCGCCTATGCCGTGGTCGACAAGATCGACTGGCCGCAGGGCTTCTGCCGCCGCGATATCGGCTATCGCGCCATCGGCCGCAGGCGCGCCTCAGCGCCGGTCACCGAAAAAGCCCCGCAATAATTCTCCCGCCCGCTGCTCCTCGATGCCGCCGTAGATTTCCGGCCGGTGGTGGCAGGTGGGTTGCTGGAAGAATTTGGGCCCGTGCTCGACCGCGCCCATCTTCGGGTCATAGGCGCCGAAATAGAGCCGGCGGATGCGCGCGAAGGAAATCGCCGCCGCGCACAAAGCGCAGGGCTCGAGCGTGACGTAGAGATCGCAATCCTCGAGCCGCGGCAATCCCCGCACCCGCGCGGCTTCGCGCAGCGCCAGAATCTCGGCATGGGCGGTGGGATCGGACGCGGTTTCGACCCGGTTGCCCGCCTTGGCCAGCACATGGCCTTTGGCGTCGACCAGCACCGCGCCAACCGGCACCTCGCCCATGCGCGCGGCCTCTTCGGCCTCGGCCAAGGCGAGATTCATCGGAGATTGCGGCGATGCTGGCGCGGACATAGATTGCCAGCATGGCACAACCGGTCATCGGCCTCACCCTCGATCACGAACCGCCGGGGGGATATTCCAAGACCCATCCCTGGTACGCGCTGCGCGAGAATTATTGCGCGGCGGTGAGCGCGGCGGGGGGATTGCCCGTGCTGTTGCCGCACGAACCGGCGCGGGCGGCGGATTATCTCGCGCTGCTGAACGGCCTCATCGTCACCGGCGGCGCCTTCGACGTCGATCCCAAGCTGTTCGGCGCCAAGACCCGGCATGAGAGCGTCTCGACCAAAGACCGCCGCACCGAATTCGAACTCGCCATCTGCCAGGGCGCGCTCAAATCGAACAAGCCGGTGTTGGGTATCTGCGGCGGCGAGCAGCTCCTTAACGTGGCGCTGGGCGGCACGCTGATCCAGCACATCCCGGACGAGGTGAAGGGCGCGTTGGCGCATGAACAACCCACACCGCGCACGCAGCCCGGCCACAGCGTGAAGATAGCCCGGGACACGCTGCTCTACCGCATCACCGGGGCGTCGGCTCTCGAGGTCAACAGCGCCCATCATCAGGCGGTGAAGGACGTCGCCCCCGGGCTGGTGGTCGACGCGGTGGCGCCGGACGGCGTGATCGAGGGCATCGAGGACCCGAAGCGGCGTTTCTGCCTCGGCGTGCAGTGGCATCCCGAATACCTGCTGAGCGAAGGCGACAAGCGCATCTTTTCCGCCTTCATCGCCGCGTCGCGCGGCTGAACCCCGCGTTCCATGCGCATCATCGCCGGGCGATATCGCGGCAAGCGGCTCGTGGCCCCGGATGGCGCCGCCATCCGCCCGACCGGCGCCCGCGCGCGCGAGGCGCTGTTCAACATCCTGGCGCACGGGAAATTCTCGGCGCGGCCCGTTTATGAAGACGCCATCGTGCTCGACGCCTTCGCCGGCACCGGCGCGCTCGGGCTTGAGGCGCTGTCGCGCGGCGCGCGTTACGCGACATTCATGGAGAAAGACCGGCAGGCGCGCGCGGCGTTGACATCCAATATCGAGGCCATGGGCGTGAAATCGGGCGCCGCCGTGATGGCGGCGGACGCGCTGAAGCCGCCGCGATCCGCCGCGCCCGCGTCGCTGGCCTTTCTCGATCCGCCCTATGGCGAGGATTTGGCCGGACCGGCGCTCACATCCCTGGCCTTGGCCGGGTGGTTCGCGCCGGCAGCCCTGGCCGTGGCCGAGATACCGGCCAAGCGGGGTTTCATCGTGCCCGACGGCTTCGATCTGCTCGACGAGCGGCGCTACGGCGCGGCCAAGATCCTGTTCCTGCGCTACGCCCTCTAGCGCGGATTTTTATCCGCTTCGCATGACGGCGAGGGCTAAACCGGACCCTCGCCTATGCTACCGCGAGGCCTTGGCGGCGGCGATTTCGGGTGCGAGCAGGTCGCCGCGCAGCAGGTGATAGACGGTTTGCAGCGTCACCCAGGCGATCGCCACGGTCACCACCGCGAGGATGGAAGCACCGAGCCAGAGCGAAAACGGAAGGCCGGTCGCGCGCGCATAGCGCAGCCCGGCCACCGCCAGTGCCGCCAAAGGAAAGCTGATCGACCACCAAGCGAGACGGAAAGGCGGGCGGCAGGCCTGGCGGATCAGCACTGGCGCCAGCACCACGAGCAGGAACACGCCGCAATAGAACAGCAGGCTCGCCAGCAAATCCACCCCGCCCACGGTCTGGGTGTAGCCGATGAAGCCGACGCCGAAAGGCGCGGTCAGGATGGCGAGGGTCGGCTGCAACGCCGCGGGCAAAGGCGCGCGGAACACGAGCCGCGCGAACACCAGCGTGAACAGCACGACGGCGAAGAACAGCCCGACGGCGACGCACAGCAGGTAGAATTCATGCATCGCGGCGATATCTCCGAACATTCCCGCCGCCGGGATGTTGAGCGCGCCGATCACCGGTACGAACCAGCTCGGCGACGCATGGTCGATCTCGGGATTGCCGGTGAGCCAGCGATGCACCATCAGGGCGGTGAAGCACGCCATCGTCGCGGCGCCGGGCACCCACAGCGCCCGGGCGAAGCCCGGCGCATAGGGCGCGATCACCACCGGCAGCAGCAAGAGCGAAATAAACACGGTGGAGAAGAGCGGCCCGATCACCGGATGGTTCCATTCGGCGGCGACGCGCGCCGGGAAGCAGGCGAGCTTGATCGAATAGGCGAGGGCGACGGCGAGAAAAGCGAGCACCGCGAGCGCGCCGATCGCCTCGCCGATCCAGGACGGTGCGCCGAGCAGCCCATGCGCCAGGCGCCAGGCGATGCACAGGCCGGAGAGCCCCATCGCCGCGCCGAACAGCCCCACCGGCAGGAAGGCGAGGTTTTTCAAGGCTTGCCGCCGGTGACGAGCCGGGGCGCGGTCTGGCGGGATGCGGCATAGGCCTCCCAGCCGCGGGCGCGCAGCTTGCAGGCGTCGCATTGGCCACAACCGAAACCCCAATCGTGGCGGTGGTCGCGGTCGCCCAGATAGCAGCTCACGGTCTCTTCGCGGATGAGCGCAACCAGACCGGCCCCGCCCAATTCCTCGGCCAGGCGCCAGGTTCCGGCCTTGTCGATCCACATCAGCGGCGTCTCGATTACCAGGCGCGCCGCCATGCCGAGATTGATCGCGGCCTGGAGCGCCTTGATGGTGTCGTCGCGGCAATCGGGATAGCCCGAGTAGTCGGTCTCGCACATGCCGCCGATCACGTGCTTCAAGCCCCGTTGTTGCGCGACGATGGCGGCGAAGGTGAAGAAGACGAG
>Ga0181531_10001790_pt1 | contig 13470 bp, 13 predicted proteins | sample PEATcosm2014_Bin_38_FD_119743 | JGI IMG/M metagenome (GOLD analysis project Ga0181531, IMG submission 119743) | Peatland microbial communities from MTU Mesocosm Facility, Houghton, MI, USA - PEATcosm2014_Bin11_10_metaG | ecosystem: Environmental > Terrestrial > Soil > Wetlands > Peat | place... | reverse complement strand
GCAGGGCGCTCCATCTGGTCCCGCCTGGGGGCAGGCTTCGCCCTCGTTGACGCTGCGAATGTCGGCTGCCAGCGTCCAGGTGAAGTCGCGGCCTGGGACGACGTTGCGCAGATGGTAATCGAGCTTGTTAGCGCCGGCTACCAGGTTCTTGCGGCCTTCGAGCCCGCGATCAAGGACGACGATCACTTCTCCCATTGGATTGACATCTTGAATGCGGCCCTTTAGGAATTCTTCGCGAGTGAATTCCCATTCCTCGGAAGCTATTCGGTTTGGGCCGATCGGACCAAGGAACCCGGCAGGGGCGCCGAGGAACAAGGAGAGTTGGTCGGGACCCATGAAGTCGAGTTGACGCGCACCTAACACTCCGAGCAGCTTAGTTTCGTTGACTTCGTGATCGCCTCGCAGAAAAACGACCACGGGTTGCCAATCCTTGAAGAGGGCCATATAGGCGACGCACTTGATGTCCGAAGCCGGAGAGATCTTGAAGAATTCTGCGACATCGGAGATGGCGGCGCAGCCGGGAGTTGAAACCAGTTCAGGAGTGCCGTCACCGGTTGGTTCCATCTCAGTTACGGCATCGAGGCGCGATGTGGCCTTCTCAAGATTGGCCGCGTAACCGCAAACCGGGCAGCTTGCGATGAGGTCTTCGCCCGCGTCGGTAAAGACCATGAACTCCTGCGATCGGGAGCCGCCCATCGCGCCCGAATCGGCCTCAACGGCAACAAACTTCAGGCCGCTGCGCGTGAAAATCGCTCGATAGGCCGCGTCGTGCAAATCGTAGCTCTTGTCCAGCCCGGCCTCATTGATGTCGAACGAGTAGCTGTCTTTCATGGTGAACTGGCGCACGCGGAGCAGTCCGGCTTTGGGGCGCGGTTCGTCACGGAATTTGTTCTGGATCTGGTACCAGATTTGAGGGAGCTGCTTGTAGCTGCGCAGTTCGTTGCGGGCGATGGAGGTGACGATCTCCTCATGGGTCATGCCCAGGCAGAGATCAGCACCTTTGCGGTCTTTGAGGCGAAACATGTTCTCGCCCATGCCGGTCCAGCGGCCGCTCTGCTCCCAGAGTTCGCGCGGATGGATGGCGGGTAGGTAAAACTCCTGGCCGATCTTGTCCATCTCTTCGCGCACGATGCCGATGATCTTGTTGAGCGAGCGCTGGCCGAGGGGGAGGTAGTTGTATATGCCCGCGCCGAGCTGGCGGATGTAGCCGGCGCGGAGCAAGAACTTGTGGCTGGCCACTTCGGCGTCTGCCGGGGCCTCACGAAGAGTGGGAACAAAGAGTTTGGACCAGCGATGCATAGAAATAAGTCAGCGTGCTTTCCCGTCCGCCAGACGCGGGCGCTAAGACAAAATGACAGCGATACCTATTCTAAATGTTCGGGGAGTTGGGGGCCGCGCGCGGCGGGAATGGGTTGCCGGAAGATGCCTACGATGCTACTTGGGGATCCCCGCGATTGTCCGCACTACGCCTCTTATCTGCAGAAGAACATCGTCTGGCATCCGACCCAGGTACGACGCATTCCGCACTCGCCAATCAAGACTTCTCATGTGTTCGCAAAGGACTACTCCGTGGACGGCCAGGCCTGGTGGCAGAACCACCTGGAACTGGTAGCCCTTCACCTTGCTCGAGATGGGGCAGGCGAAGGCTACCGACGATCTCAGGTTGAAGTATTTGGATGAAAGGATAACGGCTGGCCTGATCCCGGCCTGCTCTCGTCCCGCTTGCGGATCGAAATCCAGCCAGACCAGATCGCCAGCATCCGGCACATAGGGGTTTACCAAACTTCGACTCCGCGCGGAGGGCCCCAGTCGTATTCTCCGAGACTGTCGCCCTCGTTCAAGCCTTCCATCAGCTCCTCCAAGGTCATATCCGCCGGACTTTTCTGAATTGCGGAATTGGAAGAGCTGACCAGCGCAATGCTACCGGCGCCATTCGCAACCCACTCCACCGGCTCGCCGACGGGCAGCGCAGCCTGGGCGACAAGCTCCTCGGGGATCTCGACGGTGAGAGTATTTCCTACGCGCACGATTCGGGTGGTCATCGGGGTGGCTCCTTTTGGAATCATATCGCTAATCCGGGTTGCACCCGCGAGCTGATTCGAAAACTACAAGGCGACTAGGTCTGGAATTCGATAGGGAACTAGCAGTTCCTTTAAGTCCTTTGAGAGACTTGGGAAGTGGTATGGCTTATCTTCAAGCCAAGTCTTTGTTCCCTTTATGTGTCCCTTAAGAAGAACCAGTTCCAGCAGCTCTTGATGGTTGTACAAATACCAGTGGCCGTTATCGCCATCCCTGAAGCAAATGTACAGGTCCTTATCGTGATATTTTTTGTCGAATGTCAATCGACCTTTGAGCTGAACCTTCAGGAAAGCCTTTGTGCGGAAATGCTGCGCTATGAAATCCGCCCCGTTCCAATCGTCGCTAAGTCGAATGGTCAAATAGCCAAAATCTGCCAGAACTGCCGAAAGTTTCTGGAAGTTATATGTCTCCTGTTGGCGACCGTTGAGACTGCCGTAGCTGATTCGCTTGAGTTCTAGAGGCATTGAATTTCCTCGATACTTTCGCATTTACGAGAACAATTGCTGGCCCCTAAATCAACTCTACGCCAAGAATCGTGGAGGATGCCTTCGGCCGCTTTTCGAGTCGAAGGGTCTGCGGAATCTTCGTCATTCCACCCCGCCTGCCTTCATCATGATCCGTTCATAGAGGCTGAACGGGAGCAGCCTGCGCATGAGAAGGGCCATCTTTGCATCGTTGCCGAAGACATACCTCAGCTTTGGTTGGGGATTTTCGAGAATGGCCACGATTCCGTCGGCGACCAATTGCGGATTGGGCCGTTCTCCGCTTGATTCAACGCCTTTCCGAAACCTGGCGATGCGTGCGGCGTTCGGCGACTCGGCGTCTTGCGTGCGAGTTGAGATGGTGGCGTTGCGCGTCCAGATGTCGGTCTCAAAAGAGCCCGGTTCGACAAGTACCACGTTAATACCGAGCGGCTTGAATTCGAAGCGAAGCGATTCAGACCAGCCTTCCAACGCGAATTTCGAGGCGGCGTAGCTGCTGACGCCCGCAAAGCCAGACCTGCCGGAGATGGACGAGACCATGACGATATGCCCTGAACGCTGACGGCGGAATTGAGGCAGAAATGCGCGAGTGACCGCGGCCGCGCCGAAAAAATTGGTGTCGAACTGAAGGCGCAACTCAGCATCCGTGACATCGTCGGCAAATCCCGCCATGGCGAAACCGGCGTTGTTGACGAGCGCGTTGAGCGGGTCAGGGCGTTCTGAAACCATCGCGGCTAGAACGGCAATCTGCCCGGCATTTGTTACGTCGAGCGCATGGAATTCGATCCGGTCAAGGACACCCGTGTTCTTTGCGGCAGCTTCCAGCTTTTCGCGTCGATTGAGATCGCGCATGGTGGCCAGAACCTGCCAACCACGGCTTGCCAGCGTGACCGTGGTCAGCTGCCCGAAACCGCTGGATGCGCCGGTGATCAGGGCTGTGCGAGGGGAAGGCATGATTGCGGATCCTTTCTCAAATTCAAATCAGCTCGAATTCAAATCAGCTCGAAGTTAAATCAGGTCTATGCTAAGTCGGTTCTACGCCCAGAAACCATGAGGGTGAAGGTCGCCTTTGACGCTTCGGTTATGGCTCTTGCTACGAACCGGCTGCTCGGACTTGTTCTCCTTGTACTGGCCGCAAATTCGCAGCACAAGGAAAAAACCGAAGCAGCGACGATTCTAAATGTTCACGGATGCGCCATGATGCACATCACCTCCGGGTCGCAAAATCCTGTGCGACACTTTTGACATGGACCCGTTACATATCCCATCGATTCCGTGGCGGTTAGTGCTGCCGCTTGCCTTCAAGCTTCTGGCGAAGTTCGGGCTTATTCCAGGCGCCGCCGCAGGGTACGGTATCAAGAAGCTTTATCAGAAGTGGCGGCAGAATCGGGCTTTCGTGGGTTGGCCATCCACAGAAGCAACGATCCAGTACGGGACGGTACATAACGGAGGGCCACGGCAGTATTGGGTCGAGCTGACGTACACCTATTTTGTTGAAGAGTATCGCACGGGGATGCACGTCCATCGATTCCGCAAGGAAGATGAGGCGGATGAGTTTCTCCGCCAGATCAAGGACAAGCGGCTTCAGATTCGGTATAACCCGGCCAAGCCGGATGAATCCGTAATTCTCGATCGCGACCTCGAAATGGTCGCGCTGCTGGCTCCGCAGTTTCACTGAGGTCCGTTGTTTCCGGTGAACTCAGATCGGCTTTCATTTCAGCTCTGTTCTCATATCAGCTCTGTGCCCCAGAGGTCGTGGAGGTGGAGGACGCCTTCAACGGTTTGGTTGGCGTCGACGACGATGAGCGAGGTGATTTTGCGCTCCTCGAGAATGGCCAGCGCGGTTGCGCCAAGCTCGTCGGCGGCGATCGTGCGCGGATGAGGGTTCATCGCTTCGCCGGCGGTGCGGCTGAGCGCAGCGCCGCCTTCGCGCTCGAGTAAGCGGCGCAAATCACCGTCGCTGATCACGCCTCGGAGGCGGCCCCGGTCCTGGACCGTAGTGATGCCGAGTTTCTTGGAAGACATTTCGTATATGACGTCGGACATGGGCGTCGCGGGCGTGACGACAGGGATGGCGTCGCCAATGTGCATCAGGTCGCGGACCTTGGCAAGCTGCTTGCCGAGCTTGCCGCCGGGATGCAGATCGGCAAAGTCTTCAGCGCGGAAGCCCTTGCGCAGGCTGACGGCAATGGCCAGCGCGTCGCCCAGGGCCAGCATCGCGGTGGTGGATGCCGTGGGCGCAAGATTCAGGCCGCAGGCTTCGCGCTCCACACCGCAGTCAAGGGCTACGTCGCTCGCCTCGGCGAGCGTGGAGGCAAGGTTGCAGCAGAAGCTGATAAGCGCGTCGCCTTTCCGTTTCAAGGTGGCCAGCAGGCGGAGAATTTCTTCCGTTTCGCCGCTGGCGGAGAGCGCGATGACCACGTCCCCGGCCATGAGGACGCCGAGGTCGCCGTGGACAGCTTCGGCGGGGTGAAGGAACAGGGCGGGCGAGCCAGTGGAGCTGAGTGTGGCAGCGATTTTTTGCGCGATGATTCCGCTCTTTCCCATGCCGGTGACAACGACGCGGCCGTTCTCATGACCGCAGCGGAGGATGAGTTCGACGGCGCGCGAAAAGGGTTGCGCCATGGGGCCTTCCAGACGGGCGGCCAGCGCCAGGAGCGCGGCAGCCTCCGTGCGGACTAAATCGGCCGGCGTGAGGGGAGCCGGTTCCATCCCAACTGCTTCAAGCCCACCCGCTTCAGGTATGTCGTTCATCGGACTCTGATCTTATCAGTTTGGGGTGCAACTCTTTGCCTCTCCGGTTGGGACCCTGGTCGACTGCAGTGGTATCCCACCCCAGGCGCAAAAGCCAAAGCGCGCCGAGGCTGGAGCGCCCAGTTTTTCGTACAATGTTAGGAGAGAGGTTACTTCCCTTGAAACGCAATACGCTGGTGATTACTGCCGTTCTCTTTATTCTGGCCATCTTTGCCTGGGCGGGGTGGGCCAACTATGAATTCCGCAAACAGGCTGCGGAGCGCGTGCTGGCTTCCGTGGCCAGGGGCGAACTGGTTGCGGACGCTGCCACTGGTATGCCGCAATACGTTTCGCCGCTCAAGGGCAAGCCGGCGCCAGGGTTTGTTCTGGAAGACTTGAACGGGAAGAAAGTGTCGCTGGCAAGTTACAAAGGCAAGGCGGTGCTCATCAACTTCTGGGCCACGTGGTGCGCTCCGTGCAAAATTGAGACGCCGTGGATCATTGAACTGCGCAACCAGTACGCCGGGCAGGGGTTTGAGGTTCTGGGCGTTTCGGCGGACGACCTGAACCGCGACGATCCAAAGGAATTGGCGAAAGATAAGTTGGAGATTGCGCAATCGGCGCAGAAGCTGCACATTGACTATCCGGTGCTGATCGACGGCGGCTCGCTGGACAAACCGTATGGGGGCCTCGATGAGCTCCCGATGTCCTTCTTTGTGGACCGCAAGGGTACGGTGGTGGCGGCGGAGGTTGGTCTGACTTCGAAGGATGATATCGAAGGGAATATCAAGAAGGCGCTGAAGTAGAGGCAGGTTACAGATTGCAGATAACAGGTTACAGTTTCGACTTGCCTGGCCAGGCGATTTGCATGAGGGCGGAGTGAGATTGAGAGCATCTTTTAGTATTGCGGCTTTGGTTGCGGTGCTGGCAATTGCTGGACTTTCCGCGTCGCCTGCTCTGGGACAGGTGGACTCGCCTGCGCGGTCGATTCTGAACGGCGCAGCGGTCGAGTACCTTTTTCCTGAGCAGGTGACGGTGACGGCCGGCAAACCGGCTAATGTCACGCTGCATTTTCGGGTTGCGGAGGGTCTGCACGTCAACTCGCATACGCCGAAAGAGGAGTACCTGATCCCTACTACCTTTTCGATTCCTGATGGCTCGGCGGTGCGGCTGGATTCGGCTGTGTATCCGGTCGGGACGGACTTTACGCTGCCTATGGACCCAAGCACCAGGCTTAGCGTTTATACCAGCGACTTCACCATTGAGGCGCGGATTGTGGCTCCCGCAGGGAGTCACCTGGTGGAAGGTAAGCTGCACTTTCAGGCTTGCGACAAGGCTGTTTGCCTGCCGCCGAAGACGATTCCGGTGGCGTTCAATGTCGTTGGGAAGTGAGAAAAGCAGTTGTCAGTTGTCAGTTGTCAGTGATCAGTTGTCAGCAAAGGCCCGGGTGTGCTGGCCGTTTCCATTGTGCGCTGGTTGAGGTCATTTTCCGCGAGGAGCGCGGCCCTGGGGCATCCGCTATCAGCTGACGGTGCACAAGATTGAACAGTCTGCGGAATTCAAAACTGGGAACCTAGAGGTAATGCTCGAGGTGAATCCCATGAGAACGAGAATTGCCGTGACCGCGACAATGTTGACCGCTCTTCTGATGCCAGCGGCGAGTGGGTTCGCGCAATCGCCACAAAAGGCTGCCACGCTTACAGTCGCGGGACAAGTGGGCGAAGCGAAGCTTCTTCAGATCGACGGAAAGTCATATGTCGAAATTCAGACGCTTGCGCGTTTGACCAAAGGGACCCTTTCGTTCAAGGACAATCGGACGACTCTCACGCTTCCTGGTACGGAACCGGAGACGCCGGCGCCCCCGTCGCAGGTAAGGGCGGGGTTCTCACGGAACTTTGTGCAGTCGGGAATCGAGGAAATGAGTTTGATCCGCGAATGGCGAATTGCAATCATCAGTGCTGTAGAAAAGAACATTCCGTTGTCGCAGGAATGGGCATCCGGGCAGCACAGCCAGGCAGAAAAGAATCTGGCTCTCGCTTCCGCTGCCGAATCCACGGACGACGACCGGAACGCGTTCCCCCTGCTTTCATCAGAATTCGACAACATGCAAAAGCTTAGTGAACTTTACCTCGCAATGCGCACTCAGTCCGCGGCCATGTCGGCGGGCGAATTCGGCAATGGCCCTCTTGAAGACCAGATTCTGAATTGCGCGCGGGGGTTTGTGGCCATGACGGAAACTCGCCAGTTTCAGGATCAGGCTTCGTGCCACTAGACGCTTGATCCACGTGGGATCGGGGGTAAGATTGTCTTACCATGCAGACCAAGGTTTCAACGAAAGGTCAAATCGCTCTTCCCGGACCGCTTCGACGCAAGCTTGGCATTCGCGCCAGCGATACGCTGGATATTGCAGTGGAGCAGGACCGGATTGTGCTGACGCAAGCCCGCAAGCCGAAGTTCGAGGCGCGGATGGTTAAGGATCCGGTAACCGGGTTTATCGCAATCGACCTGGGCCCGGATGCCCCGGTATTAAACAGTGAAATGGTGAAAGAACTGCTGACGGACTTTCCATGAGATACCTCTTGGACGGAAGCTATGATCCGGAGGAAGTCGCGCTGGTTGGGTTGTGCCAGCTGCCGTCTGGCGCGATGAGCGCGTCCGCTTGTTTCGGTCCCCAGGTGTCGCGTTGGTACGGGCGAACCCGGTGATGGTGCTTGAGTACCTGATCGACCACCTTCCATGCGGCTTCTACCGCGTCCTCCCGCGTAAAGAGTGAGCCTTCCCCTTTCATCGCGTCGCCGAGGAGCCGCTCGTAGGGCGTTTCTTCTCCTACTTGTTCTTCAAGCAAATAAAGCTCGCGTTGCTCTCCGATAAACTCCTGTCCAGCGAGCTTGACGCGGGCGGCGATCGCGATGGCTGCGTTGGGTGATAGGCGAAAGCGCAGATAATTCTGTTTGCTGGTGGATGCCGCCGCGTCCGCGAAGAGCTTTTGCGGAGGGCGCTTCAGCTCCACAATTACCTCGGTTGCCGTATCGGGAAGACATTTGCCGGAGCGCAGATACCAGGGCACTCCATCCCAACGCCATGAGTCGATGAATAAGCGAAGCGCGCAATATGTTTCGACGTCGGAGTTCTTCGCTACGTCCTTCTCCTGGCGGTAGCCCGCGTATTGGCCGCGCACCATGTCGTCGGCTTTGAGCGGACGCATGGCCTTGAAGACGGTTGCCTTCTCGGTTTGCACTTCAGCGAAGTGGCGGCCGGCCGGTGGCTCCATGGCGAGCAGCGCGACGATTTGAAACAGGTGATTCTGGATGACGTCGCGCAGGCAGCCCGCGGATTCATAAAAGGAGCCCCGTGTTCCCACGCCAAAGCTTTCGGACAAGGTGATTTGAACGCTGGAGATGTAATTGCGGTTCCAGATGGGTTCAAGGAATGAATTGGCGAAGCGGAAGTAAAGGATGTTCATGATCGCTTCCTTGCCGAGGAAGTGATCGATGCGAAAGATGGAATCTTCTGGAAAAACCGAACGCGCAACGCGGTTGAGAGCGCGGGCCGACGCGAGATCGCGCCCAAATGGCTTCTCGACAATGACCCGCGCATTCTCGGCTAACTTCGCGGCGCCGAGCCCTTCGATTACGGTGGCAAAGAGCGAAGGCGGAATGGCGAGATAATGCGCTGGCCGGCGCGCGGTGCCGAGTGCTTGCTTGATGGCGGCGAATGTATCGGGGTCGTTATAGTCGCCGCTCACATATTTGAGCAGCGATAGAAATCGATTGAAGGCCTGCTTGTTATCGATGCCTCCGGATTGCTTGATGCTTTGCGTTACCCGCCTCTGCAGGCGCTCAAGGGACCAATTGGGAAACGCAACACCGATGACCGGCACGTTGAGGGTTCCGCGCTTCACCATCGCATAAAGTGCGGGAAAGATCATCTTGTGGGCCAGATCGCCGGTGACGCCATAGACGACAAGAGCATCGGATTGAGGGGTGGGCATGAGGGGGAAGTCCTTTTTGGGCGGCTTTTGTTTGGTGCGAGTTTCGTGATCGGTCTGGTGGCGGCCGCCTGATTCAGATTGCAATCCCGATGATAGCTTGCATCTTGAGATGCCCTTTGTATCAGGTTGCTCTACGCTCCTGCCTTCTTTTCGGTCCTGTTCTCAATCTTGGCCCAGGAGTCTTTTAGTGGGAGGGTGCGATTGAAGACGAGGTTGCCTGGCGTTGATTCGGGATCGAGGCAGAAGTAGCCTACGCGCTCGAACTGGATCGGGGCCCCTGGCTGCGCGTTGGCGAGAGACGGTTCGAGCTTGGCGCCGGTAACTATCTCCAGGGAGTTTGGATTGAGATTGTCGAGGACATCCTGACCCTCTTCCAGGTCGAAGGGATCGGCCTTAGAGAAGAGCTTGTCGTAGAGGCGGATTTCGGCGTTGATGGCGTGGGCGGCGGAGACCCAGTGCATGGTGGACTTGACCTTGCGGCCGTCGGGGGAGTTGCCGCCGCGGCTGGCGGGGTCGTAGGTGCAGTGGACTTCGACGATGTTGCCGGTCGCGTCCTTCACGATGCTGTGCGCCGTGATGAAGTATGCGTTGCGCAGGCGGACTTCCTTGCCTGGAGACAACCGGTAATACTTAGGCGGCGGAGCTTCGCGGAAGTCGTCGTGTTCGATATAAATCTCGCGACTGAACGGAACCTGGCGCGTGCCGGCCGAGGGGTCTTCGGGGTTGTTGGCTACCTCTACAAACTCTTCGCCTTCTGGGTAATTGTCGATGACGAGCTTCAGCGGGTTCAGCACAGCCATAGCGCGGCTGGCGCGGCGGTTGAGGTCGTCGCGCTGGAAGTGCTCAAGCATTTCGATGTCGACGATGCCATTGGTGCGCGAGGCACCGACCGAGCCGACGAAGGCGCGGATGGCTTCGGGGGTGAATCCCCGGCGGCGAAGCCCGCTGAGAGTAGGCATGCGGGGATCGTCCCAGCCGCTGACGCGCCGCTCCTGCACGAGCTGGAGGAGCTTGCGCTTCGAGAGCATGGTGTAGGTGAGATTGAGGCGGTCGAACTCAATTTGCTCAGAGGGAAAGATGCCCAGTTGGGCGATATACCACTTGTACAGTGGCTGGTGATCGGCGAACTCGAGAGTGCACATGGAGTGGGTAACGCGTTCTATCGAGTCTGACTGGCCGTGGGCGTAGTCGTACATGGGGTAGATGCACCACTCATCGCCGGTGCGGTTGTGAGTGGCGTGGAGAATGCGGTACATAACAGGGTCGCGCAGGTTGAGGTTGGGCGAGGACATGTCGATCTTCGCTCTTAGAACACGAGTCCCGTCGGGGAATTCGCCCTGCTTCATGCGCTGAAAGAGGTCCAGGTTTTCTTCAACGGACCTGTTTCGAAAGGGACTGTCCTCGCCGGGCTCGGTTAAGGTGCCGCGGTGCTGGCGGATCTCGTCGGCGGTTAGGTCGTCGACATAAGCCTTGCCCGCCTTGATGAGGTCGAGGGCCCACGCGTAAAGCTGCGGGAAATAATCAGAGGCGTAGCAGAGGCGGTCCCACCGGAAGCCTAGCCAGCGGACATCGGCCTGGATGGAGTCGACGTACTCCTGCTCCTCTTTGGAGGGATTGGTGTCGTCGAAGCGCAGGTTGGTTTTGCCGCCGAACTCGTCGGCCAGGCCGAAGTCGAGGCAGATGGCCTTGGCGTGGCCGATGTGGAGGTAGCCGTTGGGCTCGGGCGGAAAGCGCGTCTGGATCATCGCGTCGCCGTATTTTTGGGTGCGTAGGTCTTCGGCGATTATGTCGGCGAGGAAATTATTGATGGGGCGGGCTTCGCTGGTTTCCGGATTCGAGGTGGACGTATCGGACATTCTCTTATTCTTTCATTTCCTGTGCGGGAGTGGTGTGCTCATTCGAGCGAATGAGTGCCGCATAGCCCCTGCGGGGCTGAGTGTTGCTTTCTGGAACACTGCCCCCGTGCCTCGCTCGCGATCAACAACAATCGGTGTCACCGAGTTTCGTATCAAACGCTTCTGCGTGGGGAATAGATTCCATTTCGGCATCACCAGTCCCGTCGCGCCGACGCTCCCTTTCCACCATGTGCCTCCATGTTCCAGGGACAGCTCTTTGTCCCCGGCCCCGTCTCGGATGTCGAATGTCCCAGGTCCCCCGGGTCCCAAGGACAGGTTTTAGTCCGTGGAGTCGAGATCCCTCGCACTTGGCGACTCGGGAATCGATACCGCCAGTATTAGATAGTCCCGCATTCGGGCCGCCACGTATGTACATCGCACCGCCTAATGCTTTAGCCTCGAATTTCATGCAGCGCACACCGATAGACCCTTCAAGACTATGACGAATCACACCCAGCCCTCGCTCCCCCCGCCCGCCCTCGAAACCCTCCTCGAACACGCCCGCCAGGCCGCCCTCCACTCCTATTCCCCCTACTCTCTCTTCCGCGTCGGCGCAGCCCTCCTGCTCTCCAATGGCCAAATCGTCACCGGCACAAATGTCGAGAACGTCAGCTACGGCCTCACCATCTGCGCCGAGCGGTCCGCCCTCGTCGCCGCTGTCTCCCGCTTCGGCCCTGAAATCCGCGTCGAAGCTGTCGCCGTCGCCAATCTCAACAGCGCCCCCAGTCCGCCCTGCGGCGCATGCCGCCAGGTCCTGGCCGAGTTCATCCTGCCCAGCGCCCCCGTCATCTTTCCCGCCGCCGACGGCCCCCGCGTCCTAACCTTCGCCGAGCTCTTCCCCCTCGCGTTCGACATGAAACTGTAAGAAGGCTGAATTCAAAATGACTCAATCCGGCGTCAATCCTGCCGAAGCACCCCTCCACCCCCTTCACGTAATCGACCTCATCCGCAAAAAACGCGACGGCCTCGCCCTCGACCCACGCGAAATCGCTTTCCTCGCCAATGGCGCGGCTGACGGCTCCATTCCCTTAGAACAGCTCTCCGCATGGCTGATGGCCGCCTGGCTCAACGGCCTCTCCCTCGACGAAACACGCGCCCTCACCCTCTCCATGCGCGACTCCGGAGATAAGTTCTCCCCAGCCCGCCTCAACAAAGTAGCCGTCGACAAGCACTCCACCGGCGGCGTCGGCGACAAGACCAGCTTCCTCATCGCCCCCATCGCCGCTGCCTGCGGCCTGGCCGTCCCCATGATCAGTGGCCGCGCCCTCGGCCACACCGGCGGCACATTGGACAAGCTCGAATCCATCCCCGGCTTCCGCACCGCCCTCACACTGTCCGAATTTGAGACAGTCCTCCAACGCTGCGGCGCATCCATCGTCAGCCAAACCCCCACCCTCGTCCCCGCCGACCGCGTCCTCTACGCCCTCCGCGACCGCACCGGCACAGTCGAAAGTCCCGGCCTCATCTGCGCCTCCATCCTCAGCAAAAAACTTGCCGCCGGCCTCGACGCACTCGTCCTCGACGTCAAAACCGGCTCCGGCGCATTCCTCCGCAACCAATCGGATTCCGAGTATCTAGCCGCCCTCATGGTCGCCACCGCCGAAGCCGCCGGAACTCGCACCGTAGCCCTCCTCACCGACATGGGCCAGCCCCTCGGCCATGCCGCGGGCAACTGGATCGAGCTGGTCGAGTCCGTCGATCTCCTCCGCGGCCAGCGCCCGCCGCAAAGCGAAGACCTCCGCGAGCTTTCCCTCATCCTCGCCGGCTGGATGATCCATCTAGGCGGCAAAGCAGCCACACCCGAGCAAGGCCATCAGCTAGCCGAAGCTGCCCTCGAGGATGGTTCCGCCCTCGCAGTCTTCTTCAAAATGATCGAAGCCCAGGACGGCGACATAAGCGTCTTCGCCGACCCAACAACCTTCCACAATCCAGGCGCAACCCAAATCCTCCGAGCTTGGGCTACCGGCTACATCTCCGCCATGGACACCACAAAACTAGGCTGGGCCGTCCAGCGCACCGGCGCAGGCCGCGAAAAAGCCGGTGAGCCCGTCGATCCTCACGCCGGCATCGAGTTCCACGCCCGCCGCGGCGCGCACATCGAAGCAGGCCAGCCCATCGCCACCCTCTACGCCACCACACCTGATCTACTCCCCGAACCCATCGCCCTCCTGCAACAAGCCATCACCATCTCCCAAACCCCGCCAGTCGCCGTCCCAATGGTCAGCCGCATCTTCACCCGAGAAACCGCCGAGACCCACCTCCAAAATGCTGTAAGGTAATTGAAAACAGG
>Ga0181531_10001789_pt1 | contig 13471 bp, 8 predicted proteins | sample PEATcosm2014_Bin_38_FD_119743 | JGI IMG/M metagenome (GOLD analysis project Ga0181531, IMG submission 119743) | Peatland microbial communities from MTU Mesocosm Facility, Houghton, MI, USA - PEATcosm2014_Bin11_10_metaG | ecosystem: Environmental > Terrestrial > Soil > Wetlands > Peat | place... | reverse complement strand
TTCATCAGTGCCCACCCAGATGTAGCCGTCACGCGTTTGGGCCAGCGCGCGCACGTAGTTTTCCGACAATCCCTGTTCCCGCTGCCACGAGCGGAACGTAAACGGTGTTTCTCCGCCGGCCCCCGAGCCATTTGCATTGACGAAATCACTGAACGACGTGGCGATTGCCATTTCGCTGAAGATCCATCCGTTGCCGCCACCGCCGTGGCGGAGATGAATCTGATCGAAAGAAGCGTTGGCCTTGAACCGAGTGGTCAGGCTCTGTGGTTGACTGTCTTCGGTGGCACCGGGGCGCAAGTCCGGGTTTAGCCACACCGTCACCAAATCGTCGCCGCCCGCCACGTATTGAATCTTGAAAACAATGGTCCGTTCGATACCCGAATGGACAAGCTCGTAATTGAAAAAGGTTCCGATGCCGGACGGCTCGGGATTGGAGGAGTTCAGGTCGATATACTCGACGACCCGGTTCGATGGCCCGGTTTGCCCCGTGTCGTAGGCACTGTACGCCCAGGCATTCAGGGCATTACCCACCGACAGTCGTTCATGGTTTCCTTCGAACAATTGGAACGCCGCAGAATAAGGCTCGGTATTGGCGTCCGATATTGGATCCACATGATATTTAAAATAGAGTGTGTCGGTGGCTGAATCGTTTCGCTGCAAAAGTCCATCCAGGATGTCTGTGCCTGTTCCGGTCTCATGAACTTGAGTGGCGCCCAGGTCGGTCCACAAGAGAACTGCCTGACTTGGATTTGCCCATGCCAGCATGGCCAGTAGGATTAACCTGGAAGCCAAACTACGATAACCCTTAAGGATAGCAGAATAGGAACTCATTACCGCTTGCCTCTCCAACAGAAAAGTCGGGCAGGCAGAGACAAAATTCCAAGCCATGCAATAAAAATAAAACAACTTTCCTCCAGACACAAGCCAAGTCTTGCCGCGAGGTTTTACTGACAACGCGTTGTATTCTTGCCTGCAATTTCCAGCAAAAGCTCTAGTGAAGCCTGATGAAGTCTGGTGCATCAAAATGTGCACCAAAGTGGTTAAAAAGGATTACGCCGGATTCCATTTGATTCCCAAAAAAGTATGAAATTATCCCTCTGAAACTTTGGGAAATGAGAGCGATTCCAACCCTCTCTCCAAGTAGGTGCATCGTTAATCTAGGCACTTTCATTCGCAATCCTGCCCCTACCACATTGTTTCCACAAGATATGGTCGAACGTGGGGCTAATGAAAGTGGACGACGACTGTGTAAAAGCCAACACAGGACTCTGGCGTTGGGTTTAAGCTTTTGGGGAACGTTGAATCCAAGTGCAGGATACCGGCCAAGACCTGCCATTGGGCCTCCGTAGGCATAAGGTGATCACATTCCCATGCTTTTACCTTTCGCACGCTCACGCCCGACTTCATAGCCAATTCCGGCTGCGAAAGGTTCGCTTCGATGCGTTTTAATAGAAGGTAATCGCCTGTTGTCTTGGGATTCACCGGTATCAGTTTTCGAGGGCTATATCTTTGCTTGAAATGGTCGAATTTGATGTACACTGTGCGGTGTGCAATACCCAACAGTTGACCCAACCGCCGTTGGCGCTGGCAGTTCCGCTGTCGCGGTTCACGTCGCGAGTCGGCGGTGGCTCAGCTTTCTATGTTAGGCATCTTATGCGCACCATCATCATTATCACCGCGTTCTTCGCCCTATCGCTTTCGGCATTCGGTCAGGTCTTGGCTATACCGACATTCACCTTCAGCTCGAATGATGTTGTCCAAAGCAGCATCATGGTTTTTCATCCGACCGGCACGAACGAGACCGGAGTTACCGTCAAGTTTGCATACACCGACACAGGCGCGAAGCGGTTGGAGGAGTTTTATCGGGCGCACGCCGTTGGCGAGGATATTCGCTGGCAGTCCGGCAGTTTCGTGCATCCATTCAAGCTCGTTCACCGGAAGAGTTTTGGTCGGGAAGGTTTTTGGGGCTTGTCGGAGACAGACGCCAAGGCACTATTGGCTGGATTGAGAGGCGAGCGATGACGATGCCTCCTATGAGGGTTGAGGGGTCAAGCGCCAAGTGAAAGGTTTCATGTTTTTTGTTTAATTCGGTCAGCGTCTCCGTCCGCATCTGCGTTCCCCGTTTTTAGGGGAAGCTCATCCTCCTATCCGTACGTTCCCGACCTGTCGGGAAGCATCACAAAACCTATGCGATCGTTTCCAAACGGACGGAACCAAGGCGTCTGGCGAGCGCGCCTCCGTTCTGAAATTCAAGTGAGCGTGGATGGTTTTAGTTCGTCATCACCAATCCCAGCTTTTCCGGGGTGGTCTGGCCGGTGCAAATCCGCCACCCATCCACGCCAAAGCCCCGCGCCAGAGCCACGACCAGTTTGTTTCTTGCGCCCACCCAAGGTTTTGTGATCCAGAATCTGTCCGCGCCACTTCTGACACAACGGTATTGGGGCTGGTACTTCAACAGCCGCCAGGCCGCTTCGCGCTAGGGATTGGTGACACGTAAACGAATGAACCGTTCTGTCGCGGCCGGCACAGGCGTATTGTCGCGTACCATCAGTTGTGTGGTGGTGTTCGTAAGCGTCACGGTGTTCGGTGGGCTGGAAACCCATCCACCCAGCAGGTTGCTGGAAACTTCCACAATATAAGTGATGTCGGAAGGCTGGGCGGCACGGTTGACGGTCAGGGTCAGATAGTTCGTGCCCCCATCGGGTTGGATGCCGCCGGAAGGCAATTGGGCGGCGGTGGCCGGGATCGACGGATTCAAACCAAGGGCGTATTTGATCAGGTTCGGTACGCCGTCACCGGCCGGACTGGCGGTGTTGGCACCCGCCCCAACGTTCGACGGATTGCCGAAATGATTGTCCCGCCACACCTGCAGCGGCGTCAGGGTGGATTGGTCAAGCAAGCCGAGCACGCCGACACCAGTCGTGGTCCCGACATAAACCCGCGCACTGGCAATGGTCGGGGTGATGAATTTGTTGCCGGAGCCAAAGCTGTCGCGGCCACCGGCAGCCTGGGTGCTGTTGTAGTACTCCCGGGCGAGATTGGTGGGGGCATAGGCATGCAAAACCGCCGGGGAGGTGTTTTCCGTGGCCCAAACGATGCCATTGGAACTGCCATTGGCGGAGATGGCCGGGGTGGTACCAGGGTAGGTAAAGGTGATGGCAGTTTGGGAAGCGCTGTTGGTGAGCAAGGCACCTTGGAACGGAAACGCCTGAAGATAATACCCGACGGAGCCGTAATAAAGCGTGCCATTGAAGTAAGCGGGCATCGCCCACACGCCGCCCGGCAGCACCCCGTCGAGTTCCTCGTAAATGGCGGCGTCGTTGGTCAGATTGAACCTGCCCATGTTTGAACGGTCCACAAGATAAAGATTGCTGTCCTTCCCGGCGCCGACGGCGAGCTGGCGAACGTGCCCCTGCCCGTCAAGCATGTCGGGCAAAACGAGCGCACCGCCGGAACCGAGGTCCGTGTCGGCATCGCTCTCGCTCACGGTGTCGTACATGTCGAAATAATCCGCCACGGCGAGCTGATTGCTCGTGGTCGAGAGTTTGATGAACGCGTTGCCATAATCGTTCCCGATGGGAAACCCGTTGGTGGTCAGCGCGGTATCGAACGTGCCGTTGCCGGCCAAAAAATAAATATTGCTGGCGGCGTCGGTCGCGAGGCCGGCGCCACTCATCCAGATGGCCGATTCGTTTCCGTTCGGCGTGATATTCAACACGCTGGTTTGGGCCAGGGTGTGTTCATCGTAGCCGATAATCCAGCCGGTGTAGGGTCTGATATCACAATGCGACGCCCAGGCGGTGTAAATCACCCCGCCCAGCAACAGCAACCCGCAGCGTTCCTTGTATTGGGACGGGTCGAACACCACATTGGTGCCGACGCGGTTGTCGCCCGTGCCCGGATATTGGGCGGCGATGGTCATCGCCGGCATCCGGTTGGTGCCTGTGGCCAGGTCCAGCGCATGCAACCGCTGGAAATAGACGGTCGTGCTGTTGGTCACCTGCTTGCTCATGGCGACGACAAAGATTGTGCCGTTCGGGCCAAGCTGGCGGTCGATCACCGGCGTGGAGGTGATGCCGATCTCGGGGGTCACCTGGCTGCAGCCACGGTCATCCGAAGTCATTTCGTTGGTGCCCAACATCGAAACCTGCCAGAACAGATTGGTGCTGTCCGCATCGTAGGCATAAACGCTGTCGTGTTCGGTGGCAATGAACACGACATTGCGCATGCCTTTAAGCGGAATGGAAACCCCGGCGGCATAAAGCGGTTGGGCATCCACCAGGCCATCCGCACTCAGAACCCACAATTTGCCGAAGTGGTTGGTGTTGACGTTGGCGGGCGACAGGATTTCCTCGTTCAAGTTCTGTCCCGTGCGACCATTGTCGTTATGATAGGTCAGGACGTCGGAAGCCTGGCCAGGCACGGAAGGAATGGCCGGAAAGAGAAGAAGGAAGCACGCCCATACAAAAAAGCCACGCGTTACCGCCCGATTAAAGCGTTGCCGGTTTCTGGGTGTCTCCACGAACAAAATCTCGTCCAATTTCGACGGAGCGCAAGCAACAAAAAAGAGCCGAAACCCGCCAACTCACCGCCAGTGACCCGGTCTCCGGTACCAACCGTACGGTCCCCGGCCCCAATAACCGCCCACCCAAACGGCATGCGGATACGGCGGGTAAGCCCAATAACCCGCACGCCAAACCCAACCGCCGTTCCACACCCACTCACCGCCAACCCACTCATAGCCCGGTCCCGGCGCAACGACCACTGTTTCCGCCGGCGGCGGTGGTGGCATTTGCGGAACAACCGTGGTGGTCTGAACGGCTGAATCATCGCCCACCAGGCTTGGTGAGTTGATCATGAAATTAATAACGTTCTCGCTCACGCCCGCGTTGTGCAGATCAATGATGTCGGCAGTGCTGAGATGATAAACGGTGCCGGAATTACGAATCTGGCTGATAATAAGGTCGTCGCTCACCTTGGCGGCGGCCAGCGCCTTGACGTCCGAAATACTCAACGGCTGTCCCTGTTGCACGCGCACATAGGTTTCCGGCGCCTGGGCACGGAGTTCCGCCGCCTGCTCCTGGTCCATGGAATTGCCAATGACGCCGCCCGTGAGCGCGCCCGCCGCGGCGCCAATCAGCGCGCCCGCGCCACCATTGCGGGGGCCGCCAATGGCCGCGCCGGCAATGGCGCCCATCGCCCCGCCGATCAAGGCGCCGGAGGCCGTGTTATTTGGTTGCCCGTTCGGATACTGGCAGCCCGTCAACAGCACCGCCGAGACCGCCGTTGTCAAAGTCAAAATGTTTAATTTAATTTTCATGTTTAGCCTGATTTAACCGTTTTAACCGCCTGGTTACTTGGACCAATAATCATGCCCCTCATTCAAAATATTTCAATCGGAAAAATGCCCCCGCTAGGCCCGCGGATGGGCCGCATCGTAGGCCTTTTTCAGGCGCTCAGTCGTCACGTGCGTGTAAACCTGGGTCGTCACCAGATGGGCGTGGCCGAGCAATTCCTGCACGCTCCGCAAATCCGCGCCGGCGTCCAGCAGGTGCGTGGCATAACTGTGCCGCAATTTGTGCGGCGTCAGGGCCGGGTCCAGGCCGGCAATGATCAGGTATTGTTTCAAGCGGCGGGAGAGTTGCAGCGGATTGAGCGGCGCGGCTTTTTTGGTCTCGGCAAAGAAGACCGGCAACGGTCCGGCCGGCGGCTGTTTCAACACGCCCCAATAATTCTGAATCGCCTTCCAGGCCGGTTCGCCAATGGGCACGAGCCGTTCCTTTTTACCCTTGCCGCGCACGCGGACGAGCCGCTCGCTCCAGTCAATGTCCTCCGCCCGCAGGCCGCACAGTTCGCTGATGCGCAAGCCGCAGGAATAAATCGTCTCCAACACCGCCACGTCGCGCAGGCACACGGCGGTGGAAATGGGGCGGCCCGGACCTTTTCTTTGTTCCCGGCTCGCCAGCAGCTTCACCGGCGCATCCAGCAAATCAATCATCTGCTGGCGCGTGAGGTATTTCGGCAGGCGCCGTTCCCGTTTGGGCAGCGCCAGATTTTTAATCGGCAGGGTTTCCAACACCCCCCGGCGCATGAGGAATTTGTAAAACGTCCGCAACGCGGAAAAGCGCAGTTGCGTCGCCGCGCGGCTCAATTGGTGCCGTCCCAGGTATCGCAAATAATTGCGGAAATCATCGCGCTGCAATTTTTCCCAGGCGGGGGCTGCCTGGCGCTCGTCCTGATGCCAGTGTGCAAATTCCGTCAAGGCCTGCCGATAATTCCGTCGCGTGTAAACCGACGCGCCCCGGTCCGTCGCCAGGTGCGTGAGGAATTTGCGGACCCAGGGGTCGTGGATTTCCGGCAGTCGGGGGGCACCGGCCCGGGAGCGCCGGCGTCCCGCCGGCTCGCTTTCGGAAGAAGAATCGTTCATGTCAACTGGCCGCCGGATGGCAACGCTTCCGAATTACTCTCCGTCGCGCGGCGGAAATTCAAACGTGACCTTGCCCTTGTCGTCCATCACCAGAAACGCCGGAAAGGGCCGGCCGGCCTTGGATATAAACTGGTTGAGCAGATCGGTCTTGCGCGCCTGGAGCAGTTTCTGCAACTGCGGCGGTTCAATCGGCTGTTGTAAAATCGTCCTGCCGACCTTGAATTTGCACGGCCTTTTGTCCACCTGCGATTTTTCGCAAACGTAAGCGGCTTCGGTTTCGAACACATTGCCCCCGCATCGCGGGCACTTGCCCAGCGGCGGTTTCCCGGTGAAATCAATTTTCGGCGCCGGTTCCTTCGGTTTACGGTCCGCACCGGCCTTGCCCCTGGCTTCGCGGGGTGGAAATTCAAATCCAACCTTGCCGTCCGTCTCGGCCGCCAAAAAGGCCTTGAAGGCACGACCGGTCCGTTTGGAGATGAATTTCGTCAGCAAATCGGTTTTGCCGGTGGCCAGCAGCTTTTTCATCTGCTCCGGCGCGATTTCCTGCTGCAAAATGATCTTGCCGGAGCGGAAATCGCACGTCTTGTCCGCGCCCGTCGCCTTCTCACACAGGTAGTTCATCCCGGCATCGAAAACCTGCGCGCCGCACTTGGGACATTTGCCCAGCGGTTCCTTGCCGGTGAAATCCACCGGTGCAGCCGCCTCGCCGTTGGCGTTCTGGTCGTTGCCGAAATCAAATTCCACCTTGAACTCGGCGTTCATCTTCAGCACGGCGGCGAAAGGCCTGCCCATCTTGCTGCGAAATCCCTGCAAGGGACCGATTTGTTTCTCACTGATGAGTTTTTCCACCTCCTCGATTTCAAACATGCGGCCGGCCACGGTCTTCCAGATGGCGAAGTCGCACTTCTCACATTGAAACTGTTTGTATTTTTCGTGAATCTCGCCGCCGCATTTGGGACAGGGCGTTTTCAGGACCCCAAAGTCACCGGGGATGGTGTCGTGTTCGTATTTTTTGGCGCGTTCCACGATGTGCCGCGTCATGTCCGCGATTTCGGACATGAACTCGTCGCGGCTTTTCTGGCGGCGCTGGATTTGATGCAGCTTGAATTCCCAATCGCCGGTCAGTTCCGGCTTGGTCAATTCGGCGATGCCGAGGCCGTTGAGCAGTTCCATCAATGAAAACGCCTTGGCCGTCGCCTGCAACTCGCGCCCATTGCGGTGCACGTACTGCTCGTAAATCAGACCCTCGATGATGGCCGCGCGCGTGGCCGGTGTGCCCAGGCCTTTCTCGTGCATGGCCTCACGGAGTTCATCGTCCTCGACCAGCTTGCCGGCGCCTTCCATCGCCGAAAGCAGGGTCGCCTCCGAATAACGCGGCGGGGGCTTGGTGACGTTTGGTTTCACCTCGATGGCGGTGGTCTTGACGGTTTCGTTCGGTTTGACCGGCGCCAGATTGGCGGCGTCCTCGTCCTGCGCCTCCTTGCCATAAACCGTCAGCCAGCCGGGAGTGACCAGCACCTTGCCGCTGCTCTTGAATGGTTCGCTCTCAACGCGGGTGATGCGCGTGGTTTCCAGAAATTCGGCCGCCGGATAGAAAATCGCGAGAAACCGCTTCGTCACCATGTCGTAAATCTTTTGCTCCGGCTCGGACAAGCCGCGCGGCGCCTGCGTGGTCGGCGTGATGGCGAAGTGATCGGAAACCTTGGCGTTGTTGAAAATCCGTTTGTTCGGGCGAACCCAGTCATGCTCCAGAATGTTCGAGGCGAGTGTGGCATAGCGGGTCACGAAGGTGGTCCCGCTGCCGGGTGAGCGGCCCGATAACATCTCCAAGGTTTTTTTCACCGTACCGATGTAATCCTCCGGCAACGCGCGCGAATCCGTGCGCGGATAGGTCAACACCTTGTGCCTTTCATAAAGCGCCTGCGCCACGCCCAGTGTGTTCTTGGCGCTGAAACCAAACCGCGAGTTGGCTTCACGCTGTAAACTGGTCAAATCGTACAGCAACGGCGACAGCGACGTGCTTGGCTTGCTTTCCTCGGTCACGACGCCGGGTTTGCCCAGGCACCGGTCGTGAATGGTCTCGGCCCGGGGCTTGTCCCAGAGGCGTTCCGGTTTGAGCTGCTCATCGCCGTTCTTGCCGTCACCCCGGGAAAATTGCTCGTCGAACCAGCGGCCGGTGTATTGCCCCGCAGCTGCATCAAACGTGGCGATGACCTCCCAGAAATCGCGCGGCACGAACTTGCGAATCTTCTGCTCGCGCTCGACCAGGATGGCCAGTGTGGGAGTTTGCACGCGGCCCACGGTGGTTTTGTAAAACCCGCCCGACTTCGAGTTGAACGCCGTCATCGCGCGCGTACCGTTGATGCCCACCAGCCAGTCGGCTTCCGACCGGCTGAACGCCGCGTCGGCCAGCGGCAGCATGGCTTCATCGTCGCGCAAGTGCTCAAAACCTTCGCGGATCGCTGCCGGCGTCATGGATTGCAGCCAGAGGCGTTTGATGGGCTGCTTCGCCTTTGTAAATTTGACGATGTTGCGGAAAATCAATTCGCCCTCGCGCCCCGCGTCGCAGGCGTTGATAAGCGCGTCCACGTCGTCGCGTTTGATCAGTTTTTTCAGCACCCGCAATCGTGGCTCGCTTTTCTCGATCGGCAGCAGGTCAAAATGCGGCGGGATGACGGGCAGGCATTTAAAGGTCCACTTGCCGCGCGCCGCTTCGACGCCTTCGGGCGGCACGATGGTGAGCAGATGGCCGACGGCCGACGAGACGACGTACTGGTCGCTCTCGAAGTAATCTTCGACTTTCTTGAAACCGCCGAGCGCCTTGGCGATGTCGCTGGCGACCGATGGTTTCTCTGCAATGATCAGTGACTTGCCCATTTGTTGCGCGCAAGCTCGCGGAGAAAATCTCCTTTGTCAACATCCGCGCGATTCACCCTGACAGAAAACGGGACGGAAATCACTGTTATATTTCCCGCGGGAGACTTCCTGAAGCTTCATCACGGCAATTGACAGAAACGATTCGTTTTGCCGACAATGCCAAAAATCCAAACCGGATGACGATGCCAAACCAGGCCATTTCGACCGATTCGTTGCTTCAGGAAACACGCACCTTCCCGCCGCCGCCGGAAATCCTGCGGCGCGCGCACCTTAATGCCGCGCAATACGATGCCCTTTACCAACGCTCGATTCGCGAGCCGGATGCCTTCTGGCTGGAACAGGCGGACACACTGGATTGGTTCATGCAACCCACGGTGGCGCGAAAATTCACCTGGGACACCGACGCACGCGTCATCCGGCACACCTGGTTCGAGGATGGCCGGCTCAACGTGACTGTCAACTGCCTCGACCGCCATTTGAAAAGCAAAATACGCGATAAAATCGCCATTATCTGGCAGGGCGAACCGGAGGAGGAGGTGAAAAAAATCACCTATGCGGAACTGCACGCCGAGGTCTGCAAATTTGCCAACGCCCTGAAATCGCTGGGCGTTCGGAAAGGCGACCGCGTGGCCATTTACATGCCCATGGTTCCCGAGGCTGCCGTTGCCCTGCTCGCCTGTGCGCGCATCGGCGCGATCCATTCGGTCGTCTTCGGCGGATTCAGCGCGGATTCGCTGGCCGACCGCATCAACGACTCCACCTGCAAGGCGCTCATTACGGCGAACGTATCGTTGCGCGGCGGAAAAAGTATTCCCCTCAAGGCCATCGCCGACGAAGCCCTGAAGAAAACGCCGAGCATTGAAAAAGTCGTGGTCATCAAACGCAACGATGAGCCGTGCCATTTTGATTCCAACCGCGACGTCTGGTATCACGAGTTGATGGCAAAGGCCGAAGCAAATTGTCCGCCGGAACTGATGAATGCCGAGGATCACCTGTTCATCCTGTACACGTCCGGTTCGACCGGCAAACCCAAGGGCGTCGTTCACAGCACCGCCGGTTACCTGCTGTGGACGGCGCTGACGCACAAATACGTTTTCGATATCCACGACGACGACATATATTTCTGCACGGCGGACATCGGCTGGGTGACCGGCCACAGTTACGTCGTTTACGGGCCGTTGTGCAATGGGGCGACGACGTTAATGTTCGAAGGCGTGCCGACGTGGCCGGACGCCGGACGGTTCTGGAAAATTGTGGAGAAATTCGGGGTCACGGCGTTTTACACGGCGCCGACGGCCATCCGCGCGCTCATCCGGCTCGGCGACGAATGGCCGAACAAATACAACCTGAACTCCTTGCGCGTGCTCGGCTCCGTCGGCGAACCCATCAACCCCGAAGCCTGGATGTGGTATCATAAGCACATCGGCCGGGGCCGATGTCCGATTTCCGACACCTGGTGGCAGACGGAGACCGGCGGATTCATGATTACGCCGCTGCCCGGCGTGCACACACTCAAACCCGGCAGCGCGAACCGCCCGTTCCTGGGCGTCGAGCCGGTGGTGTTGCGCGATGACAGCACGGAATGCGCGCCGAACGAAGGCGGCAAGTTGTGCATCAAGAAACCGTGGCCCGGCATGATGCGCACCACCTGGGGCGACCACGACCGGTTCATCAACACCTATTTCACCACCTACAAAAACATGTATTTCACCGGCGACGGTTGCCGCATTGACGCCGACGGCGATTATTGGCTGATGGGCCGCGTGGACGACGTGGTGAACGTCTCCGGCCATCGCATCGGCACGGCGGAAGTCGAAAGCGCGCTGGTCAGTCATCCGAAGGTGGCCGAAGCCGCCGTCGCGCCCATGCCGCACGACATCAAAGGCCAGGCGTTGTACGCCTTCGTGACACTCAAGGATGGCATTGCCGAAAGTGAAGAATTAAAAAAAGAGCTCGCGCAGCACGTCCGCAAGGAAATCGGGGCGATTGCCGTGCCGGACAAAATCCAATTCGCGCCCGGCCTGCCGAAAACGCGTTCGGGAAAAATCATGCGCCGCATCCTGCGCAAGATTGCCGAGGACCAGACCGACCAGATCGGCGATATCACCACGCTGGCCGATTCGGCAGTGGTGGAGGCGTTGGTGAAGGGGAAGCAGTAAAAGCGGCGGAGGACCGCCGCAGTCTAAAACCTGGCGGAAATGCGGAACGGCTCGGCGTGCGCGAAACGTCTTGGAGTGCGCCAGTCCTCTGGCGCTTTAGAACACGGCAAGGGGAGTATCGCGGCGGTGATGTCCCTACCGTTCGGTTCGCGAGGACGCTCGCCCCGCCAGTCAAGCGCAAGGTTCTTACCGGTTTATTGAACGGCTTGCGCATTTCGACAAAAATCTTATAATCAACGCCGATGAAACTTGCTCTGGCAGTTTTGGTGTATGTGCTGATTGGCGTCGTTTTGGGCGCGGGCATTTTGCTGGCGGTCGCCGGCAAACCGTGGTTCCTGATTGCCGCCTTTATTGTTTACGTGGTCGCGTTCGGCAAAATCGGCTGCATGACGCACTAAACCTAGGAGATGGGAGTTGGGAGCTTGGAATTCCCCATCTGCCAACTGCCATCTCCCAGCTTCCACGCTTACGGAACCGGAAAGTTCTGTCTCAGGGAGTTTCCAATCTGCGTCCAATTCTGGCCCGTGGTGGTTTTGGTTCCGGTGGCGATTCCGGTCATGTAAGCGCTGGACACCGAAGTGCCTTGCACGAGCCACGGCTGGTTGCCCAAATAAACGACGGTAGTGCCTGGCGCCGCCAAATCCACAAAGGAACCGTAGTCCGCATAGGACGCTATCTGACCGTTTTGGGTCGCGGTCACGGCCATGACGCCGGAAATTGCCGCCGGATAGGTCGGCGTGGTGCCGGACTGGTTGCCAGCCGCGGCAAAAATCAAAATTCCATCACCAATCGCCTGCTGGACCATACCGTCCAAAATCGAGCTGTCGCCGGAACTGCCGAGGCTCAAATTAAGCACGGTCGCGCCGCCGTTGACCGCCGCCTGAATGCCCAGGGCGACATTCCAGCTCGTCGTGGTCGCGCTTGAACCGTAAACGTCCACGGGCAGAATTTGCGCGGACGAGGCGCCCTGCCCCGCGATGCCCATGGCGCGCAGGATGGTTTCCGCCATCGCCGTGCCGTGGGTGATATCGCTGCTGCCGGTCGAAGCGTCGCCGGCAACGGAAATCGCTTTGAGCAAAAACTGGTTGAGCGAACCGTCGAGCGATTGCACCGAGGTATCAATCAACCCAACGATGACGCGCCCGGAATTGCCGGGGGGATTCAGTTGCAGGTTTACCGGCGGCAGGGACGCGGAGGCAAGCGCCTGCGCCGCCGGCGGCGGATCAAAATAGTAATTGTAATCCACATCGGACACGTCGGTGTTGTTTTGCAGCCCACCGAGCGCGGCATCGGCGGAGGCGGCATCGGCGAACTCCAAGCGATAAATGCCGAGTTTGTCCATGCGGCCAACAATTTTTGCGCCGTACATCCTGGCCAAGGCATCGGGGTTTACGCCCGGTTTAAGTTTCACCAGCAATTCATTTGGCACATGCCGGGGTGCCGCCATTTTGGGCACGCGCACCCGCTGCGTGGCGTTCTCCATCCGGGTGGTGAAAACGTAGAGACGCGGGCCGGCATTGGTCTGCAGGACGAGGGCAAAATTGAGATCGCCAAACAGCATCCGCAGCGCCTCTCCCGTTGGCAGGTTTTTGAATTTGGTGGAAGCAATGCGCGTCGTGCCCGGCTCCACGTAAACCTGCCAGCCGGTCTGAACGGTGATTTGTTCCAGCAGATTCGACAGGCTCAATGAGTGAACGTCCGCATCCACGCGATCAGCGGCCCGGTGCCAGACAAGGGAGTTCGTCTGTGCGCTCGCGCTGAAGCTAAACGCGAGCCACAGGACAAGAATCGCCACCAGTGTTCTCATTTACGATTTACGATACACGATTTACGACTCTCCCACAATTCTCTCCCACAATTTCCGCATGGCGCGTAAATCTCAAATCGTAAATCATCAATGGCCTGTCACGGTCTTCACCCACGCCTGGTGATCAAGATACCATTGGATGGTTTCGCGGATACCCTGTTCAAATTTGTGTGCCGGCGTCCAGCCCAGTTCGTTTTTGAT
>Ga0181531_10001788_pt1 | contig 13473 bp, 10 predicted proteins | sample PEATcosm2014_Bin_38_FD_119743 | JGI IMG/M metagenome (GOLD analysis project Ga0181531, IMG submission 119743) | Peatland microbial communities from MTU Mesocosm Facility, Houghton, MI, USA - PEATcosm2014_Bin11_10_metaG | ecosystem: Environmental > Terrestrial > Soil > Wetlands > Peat | place... | reverse complement strand
GTAGAGCTGTGCTGACTCTCGCCCGGCTTACCGTTGGCCAGCGTTTCCGGAGTGCTGAGGATGCCGTGCTCGTTCTGGAATGCCGTCAGGCGCTGCCGGTCCCGCTCGACGGCGGCCTTCAGATCCTTGAGCTGGCTCTCCAGCCAGTTCGAGGCCTCAACGGTAGCCTGCACCCGGGATTCGCTATCCTGCTGGCCGTAGGCGCGGATCAGGCCGTTCACCACGGCGGCAGACAGCGCCGCATCCTTCGAGCGAAAGCGAATCTGAATCAGCAACGTGCGGGGGAGGGTTTGCACGTGGAGCCGCCGTTGGAATCTGTCCAGAAGATAGTCCCTTGCTTCGGGAGAAGGCGCCTCAGGGCGGAAATCAGGATATCGTTTGGCAAAGCGGCCCATGAATCCAGGTTCCCGGTAGAGCTTCAACCCGGTGATCACCCTCCAGGCCAGTTGGTCGCTGCGAAAGACATTGGCCAGCGTTTCCAATTGCACCGGTGCTGAAAGAATCGAAGCCGAGGCCAATACCTCGCTCGCCTCCAGGCTGAGCGAGGAACCGGGGGACGTTCGCATCGCCACGGTGGCGCTGGCCTCGTACTGATTGGGCGCAATCAGGCAATACAGAAGGCAAGACAGCAGCAATCCCCCCAAGATGGAAACAACCAAGCGGCGTCGGCGAACCAGGATCCGCCAAAGCTCACGCAGGGAGGTCGAGGAAGCGCGCCTGCTCACCCCCGTCCCGGGCCGCGCATCGGGCTCGGGGGTCGAATCGGGCTGAGCAGCGGAAATATCCGGCAAGGGGCGCAATCCTCAATCGAAAAAGCTCCCCCACAGGGCAATCCCTGGCATTCAGATCGAAAAGACACTGCGAAGGAAATCCCCGACAGTGTGCTTCATCGGAAGCAATTCGTCAATAGACGCCGTCACCCAAGAAATGCGCTGTGGAAAAATCCGGACGGTAACCAGCTCTTTATGCCCCTGCCGCCCCCGATTTATACCACTCGACAGTACGGCGAAGACCTTCACGGAAATCCACTTGCGGTTCATAGCCGAGAAGTTCGCTGGCCAAACGAATATCGGCCAGCGAGTCGCGGATGTCCCCGGCGCGTGGGGGAGCGTAGGCCGGCTTGCCGCTGTACCCCGTCAATTCGCACAGAATCTCAAAGGTCTCGTTCAGCGTGATCCGCGAGCCGGTGGCCATGTTCATCATCTGCCCGGAGACTTTTTCCGCCGGGGCCTCTGCTGCAAGCAGGTTGGCGTGGACCACGTTGTCGATGTAGGTGAAGTCGCGGCTCTGTTCGCCGTCGCCGTAGATCGTAGGCTGTTCTCCGGCGAGCATCCGGCGGCAGAAGATGGCCAGCACCCCGGAGTAGTGCGAGGTCGGGTCCTGGTAGGGCCCAAAAACATTGAAGTAGCGGAGGACGACCGTTTCCAGTCCGTAGACGCGGGCGAAGGCGCGCATGTAATGCTCCCCCGCCAGCTTGGCCACGGCATACGGGGAAATGGGGTTGGGGAGCATCTCCTCTTGTTTGGGCAGAGTAGGCGTATCGCCATAGGCCGAAGAGGACCCGGCGTAAACCACACGGCGCACACCGGCGGCCCTGGCAGCCACCAGCAGATTGATCGTGGCGTCCACGCAGTTGATGTTGGTCGCCACCGGATCGGCCACCGAACGCGGCACCGAAGCCAGCGCGGCTTCGTGGAAGACAATCTCCACCCCCGCGCAGGCCCCGGCGCAGGACGCCGGATCGGCCAGATCCCCTTCCATGAATTCCATCGCTTCCAGGCCAGCCAGATTGGAACGTTTGCCGGTGATGAAGCTGTCGATGCCTCGCACCGTTCCACCGCGGGCCAACAGCGCCGCTGCAATCGAGCGGCCGATGAAGCCCGCGACTCCTGTGACAAGGTACTTTGCCAAGAACGTCCTCCCTGGCGGCTGCGCTGATCGGCCCTTGGACCGCCTCCAACACAATACCAAGGTGCGATCGAATCCGCTGTGATTTGGAACGATGAACCTCTGTGCGCGATTCGAGAACCGATGGTTTTCGATTGCAAGAATGCAGCCCCACTCTCCAAGGTTTTACAATCGATGCCATGACCACTTCGACTGCGAACCGGCTGGCTGAGCTAAAGCTCAAGATGGAGATCCGTGAGGCCCGCATCGGAATTGTCGGGATGGGTTATGTGGGCTTGCCACTGGCGCTGCTCTTTAGTGGCGAGCGCTTTCAGGTGACCGGCTTCGATATCGCTCAGGACAAGGTGGCGACCCTCAATAAGGGCGGCTCTTACATCGTCCGCATTTTGCCGGCCGAGATCCAGCAGGCCCAGCAGACGGGCTTCCGCGCCACGGCGGACTACTCCGAGATCGCTCACATGGACGCGGTGATCATTTGCGTGCCCACGCCGCTCAACGAACACCACGAACCGGACCTGAGCTATGTGACCGGGACCGTCGAGTCGATCGCTCCGTACATCCATGAGGGCCAATTGATCGTGCTCGAAAGCACCACCTATCCCGGCACGACAGAAGAAGTTGTGGTGCCGCTGTTGGAGGCCGGCAATCCGATAGGCTTGAAGGTTGCGCGCGGCTTGGACGAGTCTGGCGTGCACGTCGTCTTTTCCCCCGAGCGCGAGGACCCCGGCAACGATACCGTTGCCCGCCACGACATTCCCAAGGTCGTGGGCGGTTGCGGCCCGGCAGCCGCGGAGTTGGCAGCAGCAATGTACGGGGCGATCTTTCGCAGGGTGGTGCCTGTCAGCAGCCCCTCGGTAGCGGAGATGACCAAACTGCTGGAAAACATCTACCGCTGCGTCAATATTGCGCTGGTCAACGAGTTGAAGCAGTTGTGCATGAGAATGGGAATCGACATCCATGAGGTGATCGACGCTGCCAAGACCAAGCCTTTCGGATTCCAGGCCTTCTACCCCGGCCCTGGCCTCGGCGGCCATTGCATCCCCATCGATCCCTTTTATCTTTCCTGGAAGGCCAGGGAGTTCGACTTTCGTACCCGCTTCATCGAATTAGCCGGCGAGATTAACACAGCGATGCCCTACTTTGTGATCGGCCAGATCGCCGCCGGCCTCAACGAACAGACGAAGTCCATCAAAGGATCGAAGATTCTGGTGCTGGGCCTGGCCTACAAGCGCGACATCGACGACCTGCGCGAGTCGCCCTCGCTGACGATCATCGAGTTGCTGCGCGACAAGGGCGCCATCGTCGCCTACAACGACCCGTACTTCCCTACCGTGGGCCGCGGACGCCACTACGACCTGAACATGACCAACACCCCGCTCGACAATCTCGGCCAGTACGATGCAGTAGTCATCGTAACTGACCACTCCAGTTACGACTACAAGGTCATTGTCCAGCAATCACAATTGGTGGTCGACACCCGCAACGCCACCAAGGGGATCGATTCGCCAAAGATTGTGCGTTGCTGAATTTGCTTCGAGCGGACCGCCTGATCCCGCACACCCCACCACACTCCCCAAGTCGATCCTGTATCTTTTCCCTGTATCCTTGCTTGGATCGCCCATGTTCTTATCGCTTCCAACCCTCGCTGAGCCTCGACACTTTTCCGTATTCGAGAAGCTGCTCCTCGCCGGCATGGTTGCGGCCTCGGGGTACGGTTTCTGGCGCCGCTTCGGCCTCGTCCTCGGCAAGATCCTGAAATCAAAGAAAGATGCCAATTTCCACCTCTTCCCTCTGAGCAACCGCATCCGGGACTTTGTCTGGGAAGTGCTCCTTCAGGCCAAGGTCATCCGGGAGCGTCCGTTCCCCGGTCTGGCCCACGCCTTCGTCTTCTGGGCTTTCTGCGCCTTCTCCCTGGTCACGCTCAACCATTGCGCAGTCGCTTTCGGTCTGGGCTTTCTCTCCCCCAGCGGCCCCATCGGTCGTTTCTACTTCTGCTTCGCCGCCATCTTCGCTCTGGCCTGCGCTGTCAGCATTCTGGGCCTCTTCATTCGCCGCTTCCTCCTTCGCCCTCCATGGCTCGGCGAAAAGCTGTCGTATCAATCCGGCGTCATCGCCCTGCTCATCTTCGTCCTGATGGCCACTTACCTGGCATCGTTTTATGTCTCCGATACAAGCCCCGCCGCCCGCGTCCTGTGGTGGGTTCACACCCTGTCTCTACTCATCTTTCTTCCTCTGATTCCCCACACCAAACACCTCCACCTGCTTCTCAGCCCGGCCACCGTCTTTCTCTCCCGCGGCGGCTTCAGCCAGATTCCTCCGCTCGCCGGCGACGAAGACTTCGGCCTCGTCGCCGGCACGGACCTCACCCGGCTGGTCAGCCTTCAGGCCTATTCCTGCGTCGAGTGCGGCCGCTGCACCGAGCACTGCCCCGCCGCCAATACCGGCAAGCTGCTCAACCCGAAAGGTATCGTCCTCGGCCTGCGCGGCTATCTCAACGACCTGGGCCCGGCCTCTGATCAACCCCTGCTCGGCAAGTACAACGCTCAGGAAGCCGTCTTCCAGTGCACCACCTGCGGCGCCTGCGAGTTTCAGTGCCCTGTGGGCATCGAACACGTTCCCCTCCTGGTCGGCCTGCGTCGCGGCGCGGTCAACACCGGCGCCTGGGAAGACCAGCACGGCTCCAAGCTCTTCCTTGCCCTCGAGCGCGGCAGCAATGCCCTTGGCCTGAGTCCCGTTGAGCGGGACAAGTTCATCCAGAAGCAGGCATTGCCCCTCTTCGACGGAACCCAGGAGTACTGTCTCTGGCTAGGCTGCATGGGCGGCTACGACCCCAAGGGCCGCGAGATCGTCGCCGCATTCGCCAGCGTTATGAACTACCTGGGCACGAGTTACGGCGTCCTGCGCAAGGAGAAGTGCACCGGCGACCCTGTCCGCAGGCTCGGCAACGACCTCCTCTTCCAGCAACTGGCCGAGGCCAACCTCGAAACCCTGGGACAGAACAAAGTCAGGAAGATCGTCTCCATTTGCCCCCACTGCGTCCGCACCATCCAGGAGGACTGGAAGGACTACGGCACGCCGCCCGAGGTCGAGCACCACAGCGAGTTTTTAGCCCGCTTTGCCCACAAACTCCCGTCGGAGGGAGGCGGGGGTTTTAACCCACGCATAAAGCCGCCCGCATATGAAGGGGCTTTAGCCCCGGAGGCAGGCTACTCGCCTGACACCCCCCCATCAACTGGCCCCATCCGAGAAAAAATCGCCTTCCACGACCCCTGCTATCTGGGCCGCTATCGTAACGTCTACGATGAGCCGCGTGCGGTCGCGACCCTCGCCGGCGAGTTGGTTGAAGCTCCGCGCAGTCGCGAGCGCAGCTTCTGTTGCGGAGCCGGAGGCGGCCTAGCCTTTCTTGGCGAAGAGACCGGCGAGCGCGTAAGCCACAACCGGGCGCAGGAGCTGATCGCCACTGGAGCCCAGACCATCGCCGCGGCCTGCCCATTTTGCAACACCATGATCCAGGACGCCCTGGCAACCAAAGGCGAAGCCGCCCCGCAACTCCTGGACATCGCCCAGCTCGCCGCCCGCTGTTTGCCCGGAAGTCGCGTCCACAGATTTTAATCCGTGAGGAGTACTGGATAAGCCCCAACCGCCATGCGCAGAACCGAAGCAGCGCCGCCGGCGAATAAATCAAGGTGCGGAACACTCGCTCTGCTCTTTGCCGAGAATTAAATGCTCTCAGCGCAAAATGAATATATGCCGCTCAATATTTCTAGTTGCAGCGTCAGATATCTGCCCGGTCTGAACCACCCACCCCCTACCCCTGGCCTGAAACCCCGCTTTCCACGGGACGGTAATCAGGGCTATCTTGCCAGTTTCGCGCGAAAAGAGGCCCCGTCCGGAGCAATTTTGAGCGGGACCATTTTCGCCTCCGCATCTTGGGGCAAGTGCCCCACGCATCAACCAGCCAATTGAATCGATATTCCTTTAGTTTGACCTTACGCTTAGCGTCATTCTTTCTCTTATGGTACGGGCCAGTTTTTCAATCGCGCCCGTCTTGCGAATTGCGCTCACCGCCAAGGGGTTGTTCCCTGTCTTTTCTATCTCGGCCTTCAGGTCAGTCGCTAACTTCAGCAACTTGGCGCTATCTTCGGAAACCTGCTTCTTCCGGTCGGCATTGGCCGCTTCGAGGCCCAGTTGGCCCTTCTGCTGGCGCATCTTTTCCTGGTCGTTGACGTCGGGCAGCCGATTGATGAATTCCGGCACATTCCGCGGGCTATTCTGCAGAAGCGCCTCGCCAACCAGCGGAATTATGGCTACGACCACTAGACCGGCGCAGATACCCGCCTGTCGCGAATTCGGCCACAGGAGGGGGCGAATCTTCTTGAACTGGATTTCCTGGAGCCTCATGGGGAACCTCCGGCTATGCGACGTTCTGCCGAATCGTCCGCAATCACTGGAATGATCTCATCGTAATCCAAAACAATTGCTCGCCTCTCGCGGGCGGGTTAAGAAAAGCACACTGCAAAGACAAAAGGCCATCAGACTTGCATTCCGGCGTGTTGTCCGGGTCTAAAACCCTTTGGCAAGCCGGGATTCCGGGACCGTTGACGAAATCTCATCAACCAGAGGGGAACTCCCAGACTAAGGTTGCCGTAGGTGTCTCCATGACGAATCGCTCTTGATTGCCGGCTGGAAGGTCCCTTGCGGGCTTAACTCGGTCAATCTTCGAAGCAAAAGGCGCGTTATGCGGGGATCATCGAATGCTGCATGCCGCCGCCCAGGGGAGCTATGACAGCGATTGAAATTGAATACAGTCCAGCCGAGAAGACGCAACGCCTGTACGCAAGACTTGCCGGCTTTCTGTTTCTATGGCTGATCGTCACAGGCGTGGCCGGTCTAGTCATTGAGTCCCATGTCGCAGGGTCCGGAACCTTCGCCGAGACAGCGAAGAGGATCTCAGCGTCGGAACACTTGTATCGGGTCGCGCTGTGCACGGAACTGATTGAAACAATGAGCGCACTCGTGCTTGCGTTTGCTCTTTATGTCACTCTGATGCCTGTCGATAAGCTTCTGGCCCAAATGGCGATGTATTGGAGGTTGGGAGAATCCTTCATCGGCGGCGTGGGGGTGATGTTCGGATTTATGACGTTGCATCTTTATATGTCTCCAGAGCCCGCCGGGAGAGGGACGGCCGGCCAGTCTGAGGCCCTCGTGGACCTTTTGGGCCATGCGGGTTCGAATATCAGCGCGATCTTCTTCAGCATTGGCTCGACGACCTTCTTCTGCCTGTTCTTCAAATCGAGGTATATCCCCAGGATCCTGTCGGCGTTCGGCGTGTTTGCCTCGGTCGTCGTGACAATCATCTTGTTCGGCATGCTGATCTTTCCCGAATACGCAGGGCCACTCCAATTCGGTTGGGCGCCGATGGCCCTCGCCGAAGTCTCAACCGGCATCTGGCTGATGCTGTTTTCGGTAAAGACTCAAGCGTATACCGATCGTCAATCCACCTGACGGGCGATTCTCCGCGCCCCCGGGGGTGATTCGGCGGCTGGCCGAGGCCTGGAAGGCAACTGTAACCGGAGGTCTGAGGCCTATTGAAAACCCCATCGGCTAATTGTCCCGCATTGCAGCACGCCGGGCCTGCATGTGAGGTCCATCACATCTCGGAACCATCGCGCAGCCTACCATTCCAAGCATGACAGCTGCGACCCTCATTCTTGTTGCACCATGCTCGCTTCTGTTGGGCGCCGTGCTCCAGCTTCTCGTGGCGCGGCTCTGTTCCGCCCGGACGAAGGGGATCCTCGCAGCTCTCACCTGTCTGCCTGCGGTCGTCGCCGTGGCTGCCACCGTGCGGCTGGTTCAGGGCGGGCAAGCCGTCGATCTCAATCTGCTCCACTGGGATGGGCCGCTCGCCCTGGCCCTCCATGTCGATGCGCTCAGTGTTCTTTTCGGCTTTATGGGGGCTTTCCTGGGCGGCCTCGTGCTCCTCTATTCCATCGGATACATGGCGCACGACAAGGCCGCGACCCGCTTCTACTGCCTGATGTTGCTGTTTATCGGCGGCTTCATCGGACTGGTCTACAGCGCCAACCTGTTCTTCTTCTACCTCTGCTGGGAGGTCGCGGGGCTCTGCTCCTTCAGCCTGGTGGGATTCTGGTACACCAACCCCGAGGCAGTGCACGGCGCGCGCAAAGTGTTGCTCATGACCCACATCGCCGGCTACGGATTGCTGGCGGGCATCCTGATCATCTATTCCCGCACGGGAAGTGCTCTCTGGACCGATCCGGCCGTGGCGCACAGCTTTACGGGCGGGGTCTTCCTCCTCATGCTGGCGGCGCTGGTGGCCAAGAGCGTCCAGGTGCCTCTGCACACATGGATTCCTGAGGCCATGGCGGCGCCCACCCCGGTGAGCGCCTTGCTTCACTCGGCCTGTTATGTCACCGCCGGCGTCTATCTCGCTGCCCGCATGCACAGCTTTGGCGTGTGGCCGGCCGCCTGGGGCGGAGTCCTGGTGTGGATCGGCACTATCACCATGGCGGTGGGCGTGATGTACGCCATGGTGCAAACCGACTTGAAGCGCATGCTGGCCTTCTCCACCGTGAGCCAGATCGGCTACATGATGATGGGCCTGGGCATCGGCACGCCCCTGGCCATTACAGCGGGGCTGCTGCACTGCCTTAATCATGGATTCTTCAAAGGCGGCCTGTTCCTGACCGCGGGCTCCGTGCAGCACGCGGCAGGCACGCGCGACATGAACCAGCTGGGCGGCCTGGCCCAGCGCATGCCGCGGACGACGCTTTCGTGGTTGATTGGCGTAGGCAGCATGATGGGCATTCCGCTGATGAGCGGCTTTGTGAGCAAGTGGATGCTCTACGCAGCGGCATTGCAGGCGGGCTGGGCCGTGCCGGCCATGGTGGCCTGGGCGGTCAGCCTGGGCACGGTTTTCCTCTGTGCGAAAGCGACCAGCGCGGTGTTCCTGGGGCCATTGACGGAAGCGACCAAAGACGCGCACGAGGCGCCGCCCACCATGGTGTGGGGAATGGGGCTGATGGCCGCGGGCAGCATCGTCCTGGGCGTCGCTCCGCAGTTGGCTGTGAACTACTTACTCAATCCCGTCCTCGGCGCACTGGGGCTCGGCGCGGGTGTGCAGGTGACCTGGTTTGGGCTGTTCGCTTCTTCCGGTAGCTTCTCGACCACCGGCGGCCTGATCCTGGCTCTGGTCTCGCTTGTTCTGGGCGGCGCCATCTACGCCATCGCCTACGTGGCACGGCCGGCAACGGCCGCGGGTGGCGCGGCGCTGGCCGGCGCCGGAGGCGGAATTTTTACCGGCGGCGAACCGTTGTCGGACCAGGGAAGGCTCACAGCCGGCGACTTCTCCGACATCTTCCTGCAGAACTGGCACGAGTTCTTCCGTTGGTCCAATGTCGACGCCGTTTACCTGGGCATTTGGCGCGGTTTGCTGGCTGCCTCGCGGGTGCTGGGGGTTGCCGTCTCCTGGATGGAGCGGCACGCCACCATGCTGGTCGTTGCACTGGCGGCGGCGATGCTGGTAGGTGTGCGCTGGCTTGCCCCTGGAGTTGCGAACTCCCCTACTCTTCCTTCTACGCGTGTTCCGGCTCTGCTGGTTGCGGCATGCGCCGTAGCCGCGGGCGCGTTGATCCTGGCCGCACTGACCAACGCAAAATGGCGCAGGCTGGCGCCGCTGATGACTTTAGCCAGCATGGCTGCTGTTGCGGGGGTCGCCGCCTCCGATCCGTGGGTTCGTCTTGGGCTTTTGGAGCTCGGCGCATTGCTGACTGTTCCGCTGGTCTGGCAGAGCGCGCGAACGCTCTCGGCAAAGATGTCTTACCTGGCGGTGGTGGTCATCTCGGCCGCGTCTCTGGTGGCCGGCGACCTGTTGATGGAGCGTGGACAGCCCGATTGGGCGAGGGCATTGCTCGTGACCAGCGTCTTCGTCAAGCTGGCCGCGGTGCCGCTCTTCTTCTGGCTGCTCCGGCTGGCCGACGAACTGCCTGCCCTGGTGCTCGGCCTGATTGTCGGGGTCGTCGATATGGCTGCCTTCGGCGAGTTGTACGTTGCGGCGCAGGCATCTCCGGGTTCGCTCACTCCGACAGCCCTCTGGCTGGGCGTGGCCGCAGGTACTTCGTTCATCGCCGCTCTTCTGATGCTCTCGCAACGCAGTCTCAAGCGCATGCTGGTTCTTTCCACGGTCGAAGATGTCGGCTTCCTGTTGCTCGGACTGGCTTCGGCCAGCGCACTGGGGACCTCCGGCGTGCTGTTCGCCGCGGCCACGCATGCCCTGGCCAAGGCCCTGCTGTTTGCCTGCCTCAGTGGTCCTGAAGCGGCCGGAGCACTGGACGGCCAGCATTCAGGACTCGTGACCCGTTATCCGCTCAGCGCCTTCGGCTTCCTGTTCGGGATGCTGGCCATGCTGGGCATCCCGCCAATGCTTGGATACCTCGGGCGTTGGAGGCTGTACGAGACCGCATTACAGATCAGCCCCCTTCTCCTGGCAGTCTTCATCCTCTCCTCCGTGCTCGCATTGATCGCGTATGTCCTAGCTTTGACGCGCATCTGGTGGGGACCCCCGAGCGACGGTGATTCGCCACCGCTCCCTGATTCGTCCTCCAGGGAGCCATTTGTGTTGCAGGCCGTCATCGTTGCGCTCGTCGGATTGCTGCTGGTCGCCGGCCTATGGCCCGGAGCGCTCGAAATGCTCCATTGGGGGAGTCTATGAACCTCTGGAATAGATTGATGTGTACTTGCCGTCGCCGCAGCCCCTGGCTCTTTCATATGAACTCGGGCAGTTGCAACGGTTGCGACATCGAACTGGTGGCCAGCCTCTCCCCCCGCTACGACGCCGAGCAGTTGGGAGTGCGCCTGGAAGGCAGCCCGCGTCACGCCGACATTCTGTGCATCACCGGTCCGGTCACCCATAACTCCGTGCAGGCCATCCACACCGTTTACGAGCAGGTCTGCGGACCCAAGGCCGTGGTGGCCATCGGCTCCTGCCCGGCCACAACCAATGTCTTCATCGACAGCCGAACCATCGATGGGCCACTCAACCGGCATATTCCAGTGGATGTTTTTGTGCCCGGCTGCCCGCCCCGTCCCGACGCCATCATCCAGGGCGTGGCCAAGGCCGCTGAGATTCTCGCAATCAGAGCCGCGAAGAAGTCGCCCGTTGAGCCTGTCACGATGCCTCTGGGCGGGCCGGGATGCGGGGAGGCTTGCGCATGCGCTTCCGAAGCCGAGCCCGCAGCTCAGGAGGTTCAACAATGAACCTGACCACTGCCCTGGCGCGCCTGCTCATCTTTCCCGGGGTGCTGTTCGCCGTCCCCGCCGCATGGTTTTTCCTGTGGGTCGAACGCAAGTCGGTTGCCTTGATGCAGGGCCGCATCGGACCTCCCTTCATGCAGCCGTTCTACGATTTCATCAAGCTCCTGGGCAAGACCATGCCTCCCCGCAGCGGAGTGGGCGGCCTGCTGATGAAGGCGTGGCCGCTCCTAGCCGTATCGGCGGCAGCAGGCGCGGTTGGCTTGTTGCCCGTTCTGCCCTCTTCCGGCGGCTTTGAAGGCGACCTAATCCTGCTTTTGGCGCTGCTGGAAGTTCCCTCCATGTGCATCATCGCCGCGGGCTTCTCGTCGCGCTCCATCTTTGGAGAAATCGGCTCCGCGCGCGAAGCGGTCCTCAGCGTTTCCTATAACGTGGTCTTTCTTCTGGCCATTGTTTCCATCGCTGCCTCGCAACATACTTTCCGGCTCGAAGCCCTCGCGCAGTTGCAGGGCTCACCGCTGAAATGGCTTGGAATCGTGGCCATCCTGGTATGCCTGCCCGCCAAGCTCCATCTCAACCCCTTCTCCCTGCCCAATGCGGAGCAGGAAATCTACTCCGGGCCAATGACCGAGTACGCCGGCCCCGAGTTGGCCATGTGGGAGCTTTCGCATGGGCTGGAGTGGGTTGCGGCCACCGGTCTGGTGGCCACACTGGTGGCTCCGCATCTCAGCGCCTGGTGGCTTGCCGCTCTGGTCTTCGTCGCCATCTCCTTCGCCGTCGTTCTGCTGTTGTCGGCGCTTGCGGCCGCCACGGCGCGCATGGCGATCGATACCACCGTGCGCTTTTACTGGCAATGCACGCTGATCTTCGCGGTTCTGGCCATATCGTCCGCGTTATTCATGAGGTACCGTTCATGAACATTCTCTCCATGCTATGGAGAAACCTGTGGGGCGGCTCCCGGACGATGCTCTTCCCCGCGCGCCCCAAGGTGGGCAAGGGCTTCCGCGGCATGGTGCGCTTCGATCCCGCGCTCTGCACGGGCTGCGCAATCTGCAGATTCCGCTGCACCGCGCGCGCCATCGAGTTCAAGAGCGCCAAAGGCGAGTTCACCTGGAGCTACGATCCGGGCCAATGCACCTTCTGCGGCCGCTGCGTGGAAGGCTGCAAGACCCATGCGCTTAGCCAGGACGCCGAATGTCCGCCCGTGTATCTCACCATTGGAGATTTGAAGCGGTCCTACACCGTTGCCCGCAAGCCGCCTGCTCCCAAGCCCGCACCGGTTGTTCTGCCGGCCGCAGGCAGGCAAGCGGCCGACACTTCCCCCGGAGGCCCACGATGACGCCCGCATTCAACTTGCTTGAGACCCTTCCTGAAAAAAGCGCGCTTGAAAGCATCTCGGAAGGGCTGGGAATCTCCGGTCCCTGGGTCGAAAAGGGCGGCGCCCATTGGCTGAACCCCGGCGCATTGAGCGTGCGTGAACTGGCGAAGACGATGAACGTCGTTCAAGCCCGCTTCGTCACCATTACCGCAACTCAGTTGCCCGGGGAGGAGGGCTTTCGCCTGGAGTATCACTGGGACCTCGATGGACAGTTGTTGGGCTTTCCCTTTCTGTTGGCGGGCAAGTCTATCGAAAGCATCTACGACTTGTGCGAGGCCGTGGACTGGATCGAGCGCGAAATCCACGAAGGCTTCGGCCTGGACTTCCTGGGGCGCGAGTACGAACCGCTTCTTCTGCGCCAGGGAGAAACGCCGGGAATGAACCTGCGCGAGGAGAAAAAATGAGCTACAAGATCCCCATGGGTCCCTACCATCCGGCGTTGGAAGAGCCCTATAAGCTGGACATGATCTGCGAAGGCGAAACCGTACAGGACGCCAAGCTGCATATCGGATTCAATTTCCGCGGCATCGAGCATCTGGCCGAGACCCGCAACTACATTCAGGTGATCGCGCTGATGGAGCGCGTCTGCGGCATCTGCTCGAATATCCATACGCTTACGCTTTGTCAGGCAATGGAAGGCTTGACCGGCCTCACGCCGCCCCCTCGCGCCCAATACATTCGCGTCGTCATCGCCGAGCTCGAACGCCTGCACTCCCATGTGCTTTGGGCCGGCATCGCGGCCAAGCTCATGGGCTTCAAGACCATGTTCATGACCTGCTTTGAGATTCGCGAGAAGGTCATGGACGTGCTTCAAGCCATCTCCGGCAACCGCGTCAACTACTCGATGAATCGCATCGGCGGGGTCAATCGCGACATCGACGATCCGCTTGCGGTGCTGGCCATGGTCGAGGCGCTGG
>Ga0181531_10001786_pt1 | contig 13480 bp, 9 predicted proteins | sample PEATcosm2014_Bin_38_FD_119743 | JGI IMG/M metagenome (GOLD analysis project Ga0181531, IMG submission 119743) | Peatland microbial communities from MTU Mesocosm Facility, Houghton, MI, USA - PEATcosm2014_Bin11_10_metaG | ecosystem: Environmental > Terrestrial > Soil > Wetlands > Peat | place... | reverse complement strand
GCCGGTGTCTTCCCGGTGCTCAACGCGCTCAACATCATGCACCTTGCCACCGCCAACTCAGCCATTCTCTCCGCCGTAATCTTCAACGCAATCATTATCGTCGCCCTCATCCCGCTGGCTCTCAAAGGCGTCAAATACGAGCCCAAGGCCGCCGATATCCTTCTGCGAAACAACCTGCTCGTCTACGGCGTAGGTGGCATCATCGTGCCGTTCATCGGAATCAAGGCCATCGACATGATTCTCGTGGCCCTGCACCTGGCGTAAGTAGCTCTGTATCAGGGCACGACTTGAGTCGTGCCGAAAAAGCTGTAGCAAAAGGACGCGGGCTTCAGCCCCTGCGGTACAGCTTCAAAGGAGATCGATCGTGCATTCCACATCCACAATGGCTCCCGCCACTCAGGCCGTAACAAAGAAACATTCAATCTGGAAGACTTCCATTCTTTTCACCTTCGTGACCACCGTCCTGCTGGGCCTCGTCTACCCTCTGGTCGTCACCGGCGTCGCTGGCCTTCTTTTCCCTCACCAGGCCGCGGGAAGCCTCATTCTCAAGGACGGTCAAATCATCGGCTCCGAATTGCTAGCTCAGAGCTTCACGGCAGACAAGTACTTCCATCCCCGCCCGTCCGCCGCGGGCAACGGCTATGACGCCACTTCTTCAGGTGGGTCCAACCTGGCTCAGTCCAATAAGGCCCTGGTCGACCGCATCCAGGGCTCCATCGACAAGCTTTCCGCCGAAAACCCGGGCAAGCCCGTTCCCATCGATCTGGTAACCACCTCCGGCTCCGGCCTCGATCCCGACATCACTCCCGACGCCGCCGATTTCCAGGCGCCTCGCGTTGCCAAAGCGCGCAACATCCCCGAAGACCGCGTCCGCCAGCTCATCGCCCAAAACACCACTCCCCGCCAATTCGGCCTTCTCGGCGAGCCCAGAGTCAATGTTCTCGATCTGAACCTGGCGCTTGACAAGCTCGGCAAGTAAGTCTCCTCAAGTCGGCTTCCCCGGCCAAAAACGGGCGGTAAAGGGCAAGCCCCTTTACCGTTCGCTCTGCCTCACGTTCGCTTCGAATGGCAATAGCGATTTCAGAAACGTTGTAGGCCGGAGGCAAGGACTCAAGCCACCCCTCCCCTCAAGGAAAAGCCACACTCCGCCCCCACTGGAGACCTTCTCAGTCCGTGCGAAAATACATCGGCCCTCCGAAAGGGAGGGCCGATGTGCCGAACCTGTCAGTTGATGATTCGAATCAGTTCACCGTAACCGTGAACGTGGTAGATACTGCCGGCGAAACCGAAGGGGTTCCGGTGGCCTGAATCGAGAAGGTGTAGGTCCCGGCGCTTGTACCCGGATCGCTGGTTCCACCTCCGCCTCCACCGCCGCTGCTTCCGCCTCCGCAACCGGCCAGGCTACCCAGCGCCGCCATCAGCACCAGAACACCCAGCATCGTCTGCCAGCTCCGCCTCCGCGCCGGGATTCCCAGGAACAGCAGCAGCGCTAGAACTGCTCCGCCCCCTGCGCCCACCCATCCGCGGCCATTGCCATGGATTTGCGGGTAGGTCAAAGCGGAAGTGGTCGGCGCCGTAGTCAGGACACTGAACTGAGCCGTCCCGCTTGTTGCGTTCGAGGCTAGTATCACAGATGCGCCTCCTCCAACGGCGTCGCATGAGGGGGCGTCCGTGGGAGTGCCACCGCTAAAGCTAGTTTCCTGGCAGGTCAGCGTGATGGTGCCCGCATATCCTGTAGTGGTAGCAACTGTGATCGTCTCCGTCGCTTGCGCGCCCGGCGCAATTGCTGTCGTCGCCGAGGAGGTTAGTGTGAACGTGGACTCTGTTACCGTTACCGTGGACGTTCCGCTAGCTGTGCCGTAATTCGCGTCTCCGCTATAAGTGACGGTTAGCACGTCCTTAGTCGGGGTCGCGCCACTGGCCAGCGAGTTGGCCGGAATAGTAAACGTGTAGGCTCCGCCCACAAGCGGCAGTTCTCCCGAGTTGTAACTGCCGCTCGATAGCGTCACCATCCCGGTCGGCGTTTGCCCCGTGCCGCTTACCGTCACCGGAACGCTCAAGCTCGCATCGGAGTTCAACGTGCTCGATGCCGGCGAAACCGTCACGATGGGAGTTAACAGAGCTGCCGCCGTCACGATCACCGACGTATTTCCGCTTGCCACGGCGTACAGCGAGTCCCCACTGTAGGCCGCGGTCAGAGTGTCCGGTCCCACGCTCAGACTGCCACCCGGAATAGTGAACGTGTAGCTTCCGCTTGAGTTCAGGGTACCGGATGACGTGTACGAACCGCTCGATAGGGTCACCGTCCCGGTAGGTGGAGTTGTCAGTCCCGGGGTCGAACTCGACACCGTGACTGTCACGTTCAGGCTCTGGCTCGATGACACCGTATTTGCTGCCGGCGTTACCGTCACCGTCGCCGCGGAGGTACCCAAGCTCGCAGGCCACGCGTTCACCACGTTGGCCACGTTCAACGATCCGAGACCTGAAGCCTGGTCGTACCCTGTTGTCGCGCTGTATCCGGACTGGATACCAACCGTATCTCCCGAGTAGAGAACTGTGCAGTTGGCGGAGACGATGCCCGGCTCCGTGTTTTCCGGCTCGTATTGCCCGGTGGCCGTATCGTAGTAAACGCCGCCTTCCGCCGCGCCGTTGTCGCACGCCATCGCAATTGTGCCCGTGTCGATATCGTTGAACATACAGGCGCCGCTTGTCACCGGAGATCCGCTCCCGCGCTCCGCGCTGCAACTTGAATAAGTCTGGGTCGCCGCCAGCTTGTAGAGTTCGGCATTGGGACTTCCCTGCGCCGCGCCCGCCTTCTGGTTGATCAACGCCATCACGCCCGCCATGGCCGGAGTTGAGGCCGAGGTTCCACCCACCTCCGACGCAAATGGCTCCGCGTCGTTGGCATACGTGCATTGCGGATATCCCAGCGCTCCATTGTCGTAAACGCAGATCAGATACGCGCTCTCAGAGAGTAAGCCGTCGGAAGAGAAAAAGCTGACATCGGGTATGTCGCGCACGCCGTCCGGCGGGATTCCGTTAACGCCAGTCTGCCAGCTTGGTTTGATCCACCCGTCGTTGAAAAGAGGGATCGAAGCCTGGGCGGCGCTTGTGTCGGGATTGGTTGTTGTGCCCGTGCTGGTGGCCCCGCTGGTGCAGGTCCCGGTAGGCGTGCCGTAGATTGCACTGTAATTGTTCGGACCCCCGCTATTGGCAACGCAACCGCTCGCCCCGCCGCTCCCGCCGACGGTGTCTAGATACGGGGCTAGGACAATCCCCTCAGAATTCGCCGCGTTAAGCCAGTCGTTCTGAATGAAATTGCAGGCTGTCTCGGCGTCCTTGATGCCGGAGTAACTGACAAGCGTCGCCCAGTCCTCCAGATACCCTAATGCGAGCGGGCTCGAGCACGTGTCGTTCCAGGGAACCTCCGGTAGGTAACCGATGGCACTGGCCTTTGTGGTCGAGTTGCTCGTCGCGCTCCAATAGGGCGCTGCCGGGCATGTCGGCTCGGTACCCGACGTTGTTTGAGCTGTATAAATTGTCGTCTGAGGGCACCAGTTGAAGTCGGTGCCGCCGACCGCTGTGTTGTAGGGGGTCGAGGCCAGGCCGCTCACAGTCACACCCAATTGAGCAGAATACGGGTAGCCGATTTGATCTCCGCCGTCATCGCACGAGGCCGCGCCGGAGTCGCCCGCCGCTACAAAGACTGCAATGCCTTCCGCTGCCGCTGTCTGCCAGAGATCGTAGTACTCCACATTGCCGGCAGTGCCGTTGCCCAGCTCGCACACACCATAGCTTACGTTCATGATGCGGGCCGTAAGGTTATCTACGATGTAACTCTCCGAATCGTAAAGATTGTCGTCGGACGACGAAGCGGGGTACGAGGACACCAGCACGATCTGGGCGTTCTTGGCAATCGATCCCGACCATTCCACGTCTAGCGAATTCTCAATCAGATCGTCGAGGCCGCAGAGGGCGGTGTTACTCTCGCTCGCGCAAATTGTCAGTGGCTGGCTATTGCCGGACATGAGGATGGGGGTATTTGCCGCATTGGTTGTTGGCAGGTCGAAAAAGGTGCGAAACGTAGCGACATCGTTGAGTGAGATCTCGCTGGTTCCGGCGATGGCAATCGTCTGGCCGCTTCCATCGATGCCCGCATTCCACAACGGAGTCACATTATAGATGGCGGCGAAGTCCCATGGCGTCACGTCCTCAACCGTGTAGGGGACATTCTCGCTGCTTTCCGGAACATTGATGCCAAAAAGCGGGCGCGCGCCCTTTGTCGCGACCGAAGTCTTCGCAACGGATCCTGCCTGAGGTGAGTTTGGGGTCCGCTTCCATTTCCCCGTTGCGGCGTCGCGTTGAACCTGGCTGCCCATCCGGTGCAACGGCCGCGGGAAGAAGTTGTGCAGCGACTTCACCCCCACCACCACAGGCGCCAGCGCCGACGGAATCTGCGGGTCGCTCATGTTTCCGATGTGCTGTTCGCCCTTCACTTCCAGGTTGTGAATCTCAGTATGGAACACACTTTGAACCAAACCCGCCGTCCCGCTGAACCGGATCGACATCCGGTCCTTGGTCACCTGCGAAACCGTGAATCCATGTCCCGTCAGCCATTGAGTCACGGTCGCAATGTCCGTCTCCGACGGGCCGAAGTTCTCGCCCACCTGCTTCGGAGTCAGCCATTGATGAAAGTTCGGCGACGTCGAATCGTACTGGCTGGCGACGAACTTCTCAAAAGCCGCCTGCTGCGCCGCGTCACGGCTCAGCACCAGAATCAGGTCCGTCATGGGAAGGCTGTCGCTCACTCGACCGCGATCGTTCTTCGCGGTCGCCGCCGGATGGGTGTTGCCTTTGAGCGTTACCAGTTGGGTTTCGTCGATATGATTGACGATCCGTATTGCCGGCGCATATTGCTGCGCTGCCGCTGTTACGACAAGCGATGCAATGGCCAACACACTGAGGGAAAGTAAACGCAGGGGACGCATAGTGTTGTTCCTGGACCCTTTCTTCGGAGAAGAACCCCCGAAAACATGCAAAGTTGCGGTTCAAATCAAAAATATCCCGCCGGAAATTTGGCATGCCGGCACACTACAATCCGCTTGGATGACAATCCCTTCCTACTCGGCTGTCTCGTTTTGAGAATTGGATGCACTCGTCTCTCAATTCGCTAGGGTGAATGATTCCGCACTGGACGCCGCACTGCCCTCGTTCCCGTCTGTGCATCTCTCCGCCGCTGAAGTAGAACTTTTGAAGCCGCATCAATTGAAACTGTGCAAAAAAAGATAGAACGCCGGATGAAACTCAACCGAAGGGCGGTCAACCTGTTTAGACGTTACTTACCGATTAAGGTTGACGACGCAGCAAAAGCTGACCGCCCTGCCATTCACTCATCCACTGTCAACTGTTACCTGTACTCTGTCATCTGTCCTTCACCGGCAGTACGATCTCCTCCCGCAATTGGATTGCTCCCTCCAGTTGCGGATCGGAAGATGATCGGCTCACATGCACTGCGAAGGTGCCCGCGTCCGCATGCCACGCCGCCGCCTTTTCGTCATACCAGGTAAAGGCCCTTGCATCGAGTAACACCGTCACATGCCGCGTCTGCCCCGGCTCCAGTTCCACACGCGCAAACCCCTTCAACTCCTGCGGAGGCCGAGGAACCTGCGGGTGTTCTTCGCTCACATACACCTGGGCAACATCCGCCCCGGCCTTTGTTCCCGTGTTGGTAACATCAAACCCAACTTCGTAGCTCCCTTTGCCCGAGCCAGGGCGAATCTCAAGCTTCGAATACTTGAAGGTGGTATACGAGAGCCCGAAGCCAAACGGGAATAGCGGCTTCACACCGTTATGTTCGTAGCCGCGATAGCCCACAAACACTTCGTCCTTGTAAGGCACCGTCAGCGTCCCTGGCGTCGGGTAATACCATGCATACGACGGGTTGTCCTTCAGACTCTTCTCCCAACTGATCGGCAGCCGTCCTGAAGGATCGACTTCACCGAACAACACATCCGCCAGCGCCGTCCCGCCTTCTTGTCCGGAATACCAGTTCTGCAGCAGCCCGGCCACTTTGTCCACCCATTCTGTAGCGTACACGCTGCCTCCCGCCGTCACCGTCACAATCGTCTTCGGATTCACCGCTGCAATCTTCTCGATCAGCTCAACCTGCCCAGGAGGCAATTGGAACTCGCGGTCCGCGCCCTCTGTCTCGATATCCGCGTTGTAGCCCACTGCCACGATCACGACATCGGCCTTCTTCGCCATGTCGATCGCCGACTGATTCACAAACATTCCTTCCTGAACAATCCCGATTTTGATCGCCGCTTCACCAAACTGTGGCCCGCTCAGTTCCTCCAGCACCACCTTATGCGGACCCGGGGTCAGCGCCACCTTCGTCTGTGCCAGCGCAAACTTCGGAACCTCCGCATGGTCAATCGCCGCCTGACCGTCGATCGTCAGCCGGTATCTGCCCTGGTCCTCAACAAACACAACGTAGTTCCCGGGCGCGCGTGCGGAATAGTATCCAGTCCAGCGGTTAAATCGCGGTGGGCCGCCTTGATTCATAAAGGTATCCATCTGGTCTGCAGTAACAGAGCTGATCATTTCCTGCATGTCCGGATTCGACAGCGCACTCTCTCCCGTATTAGCCGTCATTTCCGTCCGCGTCGCTACCGGCTTGCCCTGGAATTTGTCGTTGTCGAACGTCTCCACCGTCAATCCCTGAACAAACTTCTCCGGCGATAAACTGAACCCCGACCGCATCGCCAGAATCGACAGCTTCGGTACTCCCGGGTCGTAAAGCACATTGGCCTTCAACCCAAGCCGGTCGCTGATTCCCGTAAGTATGCTCACTTCTTCGAAGGGCGGGACCATCCCGCTCCCGCCAGCCGTCGGAATCGCCGGAAACGCATCCGGCCCGATTACGGCAATCGTCTTCACCTTGTTTGGATCGAGCGGCAGCACCCCGCCCTGGTTCTTCAACAGAACGAGCCCCTCCCGCGCGCCTTCTAACGCCGCCAGCCGTCCCTGCTGGTTATAGCGCGGAATGCTCTCGTCCAGCGGGTCGTGCCCCATCCATCCGAACCGGTATCCCTCACGCAGCAGCCGCCGGATCTTATCGTCGATCGTCGCCTCCTTCACCAACCCGCTTTTTACCGCCGGAAGCAGAGCCCGCGCGTTCATATACGTCCCGAACGGCATCTCCAGGTCCATCCCTCCGTTGGCCGCCGCCACCCCGTCGTGGGTCGCCGTCCAGTCCGACATCATCACCCCGTCGAACCCCCATTGCTCCTTCGCAATCTCCACGTTAAGGTGATAATTTGCGGTCGCATGCGTGCCGTTGATCAAGTTATACGAGTCCATGATCGCGCCTACGTGCGCCTTCTTCACCGCCGCCTCGAATACCGGCAGATAAATCTCCCGCAGCGCCCGCTCGCTCACCACCGAATCTTCCGTAAACCTGAAATACTCCGAGTTATTCGCCGCATAGTGTTTGATCGTCGCGCTCACGCCCTGCGACTGAACTCCGTCGATATAACCCACCGCGATCTGCCCGGCAAGAAACGGGTCCTCGCCAAAATACTCAAAGTTGCGCCCGTTCAGCGGCGCGCGATAGATATTCACGCCTGGCCCCAGCAGGAAGCTCGCGCCCCGCGATCGCGCATCCCGTCCCAGCTGCACCCCGATCCGCTCCGCCAGCTTAGGATCCCAGCTTGCAGCCAGCCCGATTCCCGCCGCATACGCCGTCGAAGGCGGAGGAATATGCGCGCCCACCGGCCCGTCGCTCATTCTGAAGACCGGAATCCCAAGCCGTTCCACTCCCGTCGACCCCATCATGCTCGACCCTGAAAGCATGGCAATCTTCTCTTCCAGGGTCATCTTCGAAATCGTGTCGTTGATCTTCTTCTCGTCATCAGCACTCTGCGCCCGCGCCATTGCCCCGCCGGCCAAAACTAAACCCAACAGCAAAATCCCCATTAAAGTGTGGGAAATAGAATTCAGAGCCGATCCTTCAAACCAGATCCGTCTTGCTTTGTGAACGTAGCGCATACTGCCTCCCGAAATTAGAACCCGCCCATTCTATTGCAAGAACTCGACCCCTGGCCCGACCGGGCACGAATCACCGCGCAGCATTCGATAACTCCGTGGATTTCACAGCCACGGATCAGCACCCAGCCGCCGAGGCGCTTTGTTTCACTTCTTCACTTTTTCACTTCTTCACTACTTTAATTGCAATAGACAATTCCTGTCCCTATCGAATATCATTCCCTTTCCTGGCTGCGCTACGTCACATTCAACTGTGATAATGCCCTGCCACAATGGTTGCTAATCATGCGAACCTCTCTTTTCATCACCTGCTACAACGACACGCTCTACCCGGAGACCGGGCGGGCCGTTGTGCATCTACTTGAGCGGCTGGGCGTCCCACTCGACTTCAAGCCCCAACAAACCTGCTGTGGTCAGATGCACGCCAACACCGGATTCCGCGCCGAAGCCTTCTCCCAGGCAAAGCGTTTCGTCCGCCTTTACCAGGACGCGGAAAACGTCGTCATTCCCTCTTCGTCCTGCGTCGCCATGATCCGCGACCAATATCCAGGCCTCTTTGAAGAGCTCGGCAACGAGGTTCTGCGCAGGCAGTTCACTGCCCTACTGCCCCGTGTCTACGAACTCAGTGAGTTCCTCATCGACAAGCTCGGCGTCGAAGATGTGGGCGCCAGTTTTCACCATCGCGTCACCTACCACGCAAGCTGCCACGGCGTCCGCGCCCTCCATCTCGGCGACCGGCCCTACCGTCTCCTCGCCAAAGTCCGCGGCCTCGCCCAGATGCCTCTGCCCAACACGGATCGGTGCTGCGGCTTCGGCGGCACCTTCTCCGTAAAAAACGGCGATGTCTCCTCCGCCATGATGCTCGTCAAGCTTCAGGAAATCCTCTCGACCGGCGCAGAATATTGCACCGCCCTCGATAACAGTTGCCTCATGCATCTGGGTGGCGCAATGCACCGCCAGTTTGCCAGCATGAAAACCATCCACCTCGCCCAGATTCTTGCCAGCACTGATGCCGGGGAGGAAATCGCATGAGCCACCACGAAGCCAATCACCCTATCCTCGACCCCACCATCGCGCCGTCATTCCCAGTCGCCGCTTTGCCCATTCTGCGCAACCCTCAGTTGCGCAAAAACGTAGCCCACGCCACCGAAGTCATCCAGGCCAAACGCGGCAAGCTGGTCGCCGAAAAGCAGGACTGGCAGCAGCTCCGCTCCGCCGCCTCCGCCATCCGTAACCATGTCCTTGAAAACCTCGGTGCATACCTCGAGCAATTCGAAGCCCGCTGCACCGCCGCCGGAGGCACCGTCCACTGGGCCGCCGACGCCGCAGAAGCCCGCCAGATCATTCTCGACATTCTCCGGGAAGAAAAGGCAAGCGAGGTCATCAAGATCAAGACCATGACCTCCGCCGAGATTCAACTGAACCCCTTCCTTGAAGCCGCCGGCATCAAGGCATACGAAACCGATCTCGCCGAAATCATCCTCCAGCTTGGCAACGACGAGCCCTCGCACATCGTCGTCCCCGCCCTGCATGTCAATCGCAGTCAGGTGCGCGACATCTTCGCCCGCACCATGGACCTGAAAGACCTGTCCGATGAGCCCAAGGCCCTCACCAACGCCGCACGCAATTATCTCCGCCGCAAATTCCTGAATATCCCCACCGCCATCAGCGGAGCCAACTTCCTCGTCGCGGAAACCGGTTCCGTAGCCGTGGTCGAGTCGGAAGGCAACGGCCGCATGTGCCTCACGCTACCCCGCACCCTCATCACCCTGGCCGGAATCGAAAAGGTGCTGCCCCGTTTCCAGGATCTCGAAGTCATGCTTCAAATCCTGGCTCGCTCCGCCACCGGCGAGCGCATGAATCCCTACAACTCCATCTGGACCGGCACCACCCCCGGTGATGGCCCACAGCGTTTCCATGTCGTACTCCTCGACAACGGCCGTTCCGGCATTCTTGCCCAAAAAACGGAACGCCAAACCCTCAAATGCATCCGCTGTGCCGCCTGCATGAATGCTTGCCCCGTGTACCGCCAAACCGGCGGCCACGCCTACGGGTCTGTCTATCCAGGCCCCATTGGCGCCATCCTCACTCCGCAGCTAATGCAAATGCACCACGCCCAGTCGCTGCCCTATGCTTCTTCGCTCTGCGGCGCTTGCTATGAGGTCTGCCCGGTCAAAATCAACATCCCCGAGGTGCTTCTCGAACTCCGCGCCAAAGTCACGGATCAGGAGCGCGGCCAACTGAACCGCTTCTCCGATCCCATGTACATCGGCTTGCGAATCGCCAACCTCCTCTTCGCGCGCGCCTGGCTCTTTCACACGGCGCAATGGTTTGGCCGCATTGGCCTCGGATTATTCACGCGCAAGGATGGCTGGATTCATTCCCTCCCCAGCGTCGGAGCAAAATGGACCCAGACCCGCGATCTCCGCGGCCTTCCCGGCCAAACCTTCCACGGCTGGTGGGCAAACCGTGCCAAGGAGGCGAAATGACGAAGCCTTGCCATTCGCTCCAACAAACGCGCCGTGCCCCGTTCTTGCGCCTTTTTTCTGGCGCAAGGGCGGGAAACCACAAATCCACGTCCGGCACTCTTCGCGAGGTGGCAGAATGACCACATCCAACCAATCACGCCAGCGCATCCTCGACCGCATCCGAACCGCGACACATTCCACCAGCGGCGCCACCCTGCTCGCCGAAGAATATGCCGCCGTGCCTCGCGCCTATTTCCGCACCGGACAACTTTCCCCCGAAACCCGCCTCCAGTTGATGATCGAGCGCCTACGCGAGTACGACGCGGAAGTCGTCGAGTGCACCCCAAAATCCCTGCCCGCCGCCATTGCCGCCCAGCTCGCAGCCAGCGGAAAGCACACCTTCGTTGTGCCTCCGGGCCTGCCCTGCGAGTGGTTCGTCCCCGGTTTCGACTGGAAAATTGACGATGGCCTGACGACCGCTGAAATCGAGCTGGCCGAAGGCGTCGTAACGGCCGCCTTCTGCGCAATCGCGGATTCCGGAACCATCGTCTTGCACCACTCCGCTACCGAAGGCCGCCGCGTCCTCACGCTCCTCCCCGACTGGCACCTCTGCATCCTGCGCACCAGCCAGATCGTCGAAACCCTCCCCGAGTACATTGACCGTTGCCAGCTACCTCCGCGTTTGGTCACAACCATCTCCGGCCCCAGTGCCACAGCAGACATCGAAATGACGCGCATCAAAGGCGTCCACGGACCGCGCTTCCTCCACGTCATCATCGTCCGGGACCAGAATACTGACCAGGGTGCTAACCTGGGCTCTTCTCCAACACTTCAATGAACCCGGCATTAGCCGGCTCCATAAGAGGGGTCAACCATGAACAACTCAAACGCTGCAAGGCTCACTGATCCAAAATCCGCCGACCCCCAATCGGCGGATTTTGACATTGCCCTTCGCGCGCTGGACAACTTCAGAATCGAGATACCCTCATGGGGATTTGCCAACACCGGTACCCGTTTCGGCAAATTCGTGCAGGCCGCCGCCGCTGTCACCATCGAGGAGAAATTCTCTGACGCCGCCGAGGTCAATCGCCTCACCGGCGCAACTCCCACACTCGCGCTCCACGTCCTCTGGGACTTGCCCCACGGCATCGCCGACGTCCCCGAAGTCAAAAGCCTCGAGAACCGTTTTGGCATCCGAGCCGGCTCCATCAACCCCACCTCTTTCAGGATCAGGAATACAAATTTGGCTCCCTCTGCAATCCCTCCACCGAGATCCGCCGGCAAGCTCTCGACCACGTCCTCAACTCCATCGAAATCTCAAAAAAGCTTGCCTCCCGCGATGTCTCCCTCTGGCTGCCCGACGGCTCCAACTATCCCGGCACGCAAAGCATCCGCAAGCGCATCGGCTGGCTTGAAGAAGCCCTCAGCACTGCTCACGACCACCTAGCGCCCGGCCAGCAGCTGCTCATCGAATACAAGCCCTTTGAACCGGCCTTCTACCACACCGATATCGCCGACTGGGGCATGGCCTCTCATCTTGCCCGTCATGCCGGCTCTCAAGCCCGCGTCCTCGTCGACACCGGCCACCACTACGGGTCACAAAACATCGAGCAGATCGTCGCCTGGCTGCTCCACACCGCCCTCCTCGGCGGCTTCCACTTCAACGACCGCCGCTATGCCGACGACGACCTTACCCTCGGTTCCATCGATCCTTACCAGGTCTTCCGCATCTTCCATGAGTTGCAACTTGCTCAGGGCGACAATCAGTCCAGCAAAATAGCATTTATGATTGACCAGAGCCACAACCTGAAAGGGAAAATCGAGGCAACAATCCAGACCGTAGTCACCGCTCAAGAGCTCTGGCTCAAAGCCGCGCTCCTCGATCGGGAGCAGCTAGCCGAGCTTCAGCAATCCTGCGATCTGGTCGCCGCCGAAGAACTTTTCCGAGGCGCTTTTTGGAGAGATGTCCGTCCCCTCGCAGCCGCCTGGCGCCAGGCTCGCAATCTGCCTGCCGACCCGCTTGCCGCCCTCCGTTCGAGTGGTTATATCCAGCGCATCGCCGCCGAACGCGGAAATCGCCATGCCGTTGTTAACAGCTACGCATGAATGCGGTTACTCTAATATGCGATCTGCCATTCATTGAATGTCGTCCTCGGAGGCAAACGGTTGCCTAAAACAAAAATCAAGCGTCTTTACCTGATTCCCATCCTTTCCAAGGCACTGGACGTCCTCGAACTCCTCGAGCAGAACAACGCCCCGGTCACTCTTGAAGACGTCTATCAGAAAACACAAATCTCCAAAACCAGTGTCTATCGCATCCTCAAGACCCTCGTCCATCGTGGCTATGTCGCCCAGGCGCAAAATGGCACCTATCGCCTGGTTTCCCGCCCCCGCCGCCTGCGCTTCGGCTTTGCCGCCCAATCTGCTGAGATGCCCTTCTCCATCGCCGTCGCCCAAAGCATCACAGCGGCTGCCGCAGCCTCCGGCGTCGAGTTGCTCATCCTCGATAACCGCTACGATCCTGACGTCGCCATAAAGAACGCTGAAGAATTCGTCGCTAAGCGCGTCGACCTGGTCCTTGAATTCCAGGTCGAGGAGCATGTCGCCCCGCGCGTCGCCCACATTTTCAAACAAGCTGATATCCCGCTCATCGCCATCGACGTTCCCCATCCCAACGCCACTTACTTCGGTGTCGACAACTTCGAAGTTGGCTACGAGGCCGGTTCCCTCCTCGCCCAATACGCCCTCCGTAAGTGGAAAGGCAAAGTCGACTGGGTTCTCGGCGTCGGATTCCCTGAGGCCGGAAGCTTCGTCCAAAGCCGTATCACCGGCGCATTCGATGGCATCCGCAGCCGTCTCCCGGACCTCACACCCGACCGCTTCATCCAGCTCGATGGCCGCGGCATGCGCCAGCCCAGCCAGCAGGCCATCTCCGATCTTCTCCGCAGCCGCCGCTAGGGTGCACG
>Ga0181531_10001785_pt1 | contig 13482 bp, 10 predicted proteins | sample PEATcosm2014_Bin_38_FD_119743 | JGI IMG/M metagenome (GOLD analysis project Ga0181531, IMG submission 119743) | Peatland microbial communities from MTU Mesocosm Facility, Houghton, MI, USA - PEATcosm2014_Bin11_10_metaG | ecosystem: Environmental > Terrestrial > Soil > Wetlands > Peat | place... | reverse complement strand
TGGCTCGCCTCGTCGCTGTTCAAGGCGTTCAGCGAGGCAAAGGCGGCCTGCATTGCCGCTGTTGAGGACGACAACGCACTTCAGGTCCTGCTACCCTGGTCATTGTGGGATTATGCGCAGACCATACAACTTATGGGCCATGACTATTGGCCGTATGGCCGGACCAAGAACGCGAAAGTTCTTGAAACGATGCTGCGCTATTCCCGGGAGCAGGGCTTGACGCGCAAAGGCTTGAATGTTGCTGAACTTTTTGCGCCGTGCGAGGAGGAAAAGCCCGGTGCGTGAAAGGTTTGCGCCGAAAAGTGGTCCAAACGAGCGGGGGCGCGGCGAAGTCATCATGAGCCGTTCGACCCAGTCGAAGTGAGAGAGACAATGACGACATTGATTATCGGCGCCGGTCTTGTTGGCTCTCAAATCGCTCGTACGCTGGTGGAGCAGGGGGAAATCCCCGTCCTCATGGACGCAGCGATCCAGGCCGATGCGATCGCGGAGATCGTGGCGCTGGATCGAATCGCCGTATCGAAAGGTGACGTCCTGCGTCCACTCGATATTACGCGCGTTATCCTGGACCATAACATAACGGACATTGTGCACACAGCTGCCAACCCCCTGCTGACGCTGGGCGCGCAGCGGGATCCCTTCTCCGCTATTCAGCTCAATATCATGGGTACCGTGAACGTCCTGGAAGCGGCGCACGTGCATAAGCTTCGTCGCGTGATAACCGCAAGCTCGTCGGTACTAAATCACTATATGGAAGGCGGCGAAGGCCCAACTTCACTCCTCAAAGAAGAAGCATTCCCGCGCCCGGTCACTTTTTATGCGGCGACGAAGCAGGCGGTTGAGAATTTAGGGCTCAATTATGCGCGTTGGTGCAACGTCGATTTTGCGGCGATGCGCTACGCAGCGGTCTGCGGACCATGGAACGGGAGTGGCGGCGGCGGTCCTTCGAACATGTTCCGTAGCGTCGTGGAACGCGCGCTGAGCGGCGAAGATGCGATCGTGCAAGCGACCGATATAGAGTGGGTGTACTCGAAAGATGCGGCGCGGGCCACTGTGCTTGCGTTACGGGCGGACAAACTCGGCAGCCGGATTTTCAATGTCACGATGGATTCCATCACGTCGCCCGAGGAATTCGCGGCCGCGTTGCGGAAGGCAATCCCGCACGCGAGGATCAAGCTTCAACCCATCGCGGAGGTCGATCTCTCGATGCGGAAGCATCGCGGTGCGTCAGATCCGACGCTTGCGCGCGAGGTGCTGGGCTTTGTCCCCGTCTACGATATCACCGCAGCGGTCGCCGACATGGTGTGCTGGTTGCGTGAACGCAAAGTCGAATCGCGTCAAATCTCCTGACTTGGCGCGGTCAAGTCGAGCCACTTAAGGATAACAACATGTCGCTGCCTTTAAATCGCTCTTACGACGGCATCATAATAGGCGCCGGTCATCATGGCCTTGTGCTCGGAAGTTATCTTGCAAGGCAGGGGCTCGACATATTGCTCGTCGATCGCCGGCTCAAATACGGCGGCGGCCTATGCACCGAAGAAGCGACGTTGCCGGGCTTTTACCACAACCTTCATAGCATCAATCACTTTAACATAACGGAGACTCCATGGTTTGCCGACCTCGGCCTTGATAACAAAGTCGAGTACATAACGCCTCGTTACGAATTCGGTCAGCCGCATTTGGATGGCAGCGCGCTGGTATTTGGCCGCGACGTCGAAGAAACATGCGCCAACATCGCGCGTTTCAGCAAGCGCGACGCACAGACGTTCAAGGAATGGAATCGACGCGCCGAAAAGACGACGCGAGAGATCTTCCTGCCCGAGCGCTTCAGCGAACCGTTGCCTAAAGCGGATCGCGAAGCATTATTGTCGAAGACTCAGATGGGCCGCGACTTTCTTGAACTCACCCGCCGGCAGCCGCTCGATGTGGTCGAGGAACTCTTCGAAAACGAGCATGTCCGGTTGCTTTTCTTATTCAAGCTCAGCCTATTCGGGACGTGGCTCACCGATACTTTGTCGCGCAGCAGCCCGATGGGAAGTGTCATTCGCGCCTTCGATTTGGAAAGCGGCTATCAACTGTGCAAAGGCGGATCCTTTAACCTGGCTCGCGGCCTGATGGAGACCTTCATCGCCGCCGGCGGGACCTATCAGCCTCAGGTCGCAATCGAACGCGTGATCCTTGAAGGCGGCCGCGCGACCGGCATTGAGCTCGCGGACGGACGGACGGTGCGGGCAGGCCAGTTCGTGGCCAGCACCCTGGACGCGCACCAAACGCTGGAGAACCTCATCGGCCGGCAGCAGTTGCCAACAGCATATGCAGCGAAGCTCGATAAATTTCAATATTCGACGTGGACACTTTTCGGGTTGCATCTCGCGCTCAAAGAAACCCCCCGTTTTTATGCCGAGGATTTCGAGTCCAATATACGTCGCACAATGAAGTGGAGCATTGGCGCCGAGACCATGCACGACCTCACAGCCGCGTTTGAGGAAGTGCAAGCGAACAAGGTGCCAAAAATCATTCAGTTCGGATCAGGAGCATTGAGTGAAATAGATCCTAGCCAGGCGCCTCGCGGCAAGGCGACGACTTATGCATGGCATATCATGCCTGAGCATCCGGACATCGCGGAGTTCGGGGACGACTATGAGGCGTTCAAGAAAGAGTTTTCGGATCGAATTCTAGAAAAGTGGTCTCGATACTGTCCCAACATGACGCGCGATAACGTCCTGGCGCAACATGTTTACACGGCGCGAGAGTACGTCGTTGAACTCCCCAACATGCGCCACGGTGACTTCATGATGGGGGCATTTAACGCCGAGCAGGTTATGTACAATCATTTCGGGTACCGTACTCCGATTGCCAATTTTTATCTTGCGGGCAGCTCTGGCCATCCTGGCGGCGGCGTCAGCGGGGGCGCCGGCTACATTTGCGCCGGACTTATCGCGGACGATTTGGACCTTAAGCCCTGGTGGCGGCCGTGGCGCGCGGGCGAGCTTTTGGCGGCCGTCGGTGAGAGTCCGGTGAGCGTCAAATAGCCCTCAACTACCCGCGGTAGCCGAGACGGATGGGTGCTTAGCATTCAATTTAAGGCCTTGCGTCCCGTTACGGTCTCCAAAACAGACTGCGGACATTTTGGAATTTCGTCGCCGCGCCAGGCAACGTGCCCATCGGGTCTGACCAGGACCATGGCGCGCTCGTACAGAGCGTGGGCTTCTCGGCATTCGGTGTGGCTAAGTCGCAATGGAATACCAAGTTTGCTCGCCGCGTCGACGAACGGGCTCAAATTTGGCTTGCTGCCAAAGCTGAGAAGAACCAGCTGCTTGCCAAACAAATCCAGAATTGACTGTTTCGGTCTCAACCAGACGTGCGGAGCACGCGAGCCTGGAAAAGAGGAAGGCTTGTAGAGCATGTGGTCGTCCGGCGGCTCCAACCCGTCGTCAGCCAAACAGATCGGCGAAGCGCGGTACCGATAGCCAAGTTGAATTCCTTCGGTGCGAAATTCACGCAACCGGTAAGCATAGAGCTGGTTCTTAAGACGCTCCCGTGCCGTTTCAGCCTCGGGGCTGTTTTCATCGAGCAGGTTTTGCGGCTTTATAAGGTCGTCAAGTGTACGATTGTTGGCAGCCTCGTTGGTATTGCGGATCGCGATAGGCCGCCGTTCGGCTTCGTAGCTATCCAAAAGCGACGATCCACCCCGGCCTTTGAGGACGGCTGCCAGCTTCCAACCCAGGTCGACCGCGTCGCCGATGCCGGTATTCGCTCCAAAGCCCCCCTTCGGCCATCGAAGATGAGCGGCATCGCCCAGCAAGAAGACTCTGCCCCGCCGATACTTTTCGGCAACGACACGATGTCCGGTCCACGGTTGGGCCCGAATGACCTCAAACTTGATGTCCGGGCCGATTGTTTGCCGCACGCACAGGTGCGGATCTGGATTGGCGCCCTCCTGCGCATACATGGGAAAGCGCCATTCGTCCCGGCCATCGACCGTCGTGAGGTAGGCGCGGTTGATGTCGTTGACAGTGTGGACTTGCGCGATGTCCACGCCGAAGGTCTGCAGCACCCGGTCACGCAGTCCGGCTGCGCGGAAGTAGACGGCAAAATTGAACCCCTCACCGAATGTCCCCACCATCCGGATTCCGAGCGCGCGGCGAATTGCACTGCGTGCACCGTCGCAGGCGGCCAGATATTGGCACCGTATAAAGCCAGAGCTCCCGGTGAGCACGTTTTGCAACTCGACCAAAATACCTTCCGCATTCTCCTGAAATGAATTTAACCTGGTGCCAAACCGCAACTCGCCGCCACGCGCCTCGGCGCCTGAACGAAGCACAACGTCGAAACCCTTCTTGGGCGAAAACAGGCCACCCTCCGGGGAATGCCCGTCCATCTCCGGCCCTTGCCGGTTCGATAGCCCCTCGAAAACGGCAAGCGGTTTACCGCCGAGTCGAGTGCAGAAACCTACGTTGCGCGGAAAATCGGGTGGAATGACTTCGCTATAGCGGATGGCGTCGGCTATGCCCCAGCGACGCAAATGTTCCATGGTTCGGGAAAAAATGTTTTCACCCGCGGGAAACGAGATGCCGCCGTCGCCTTCATCCACGAGGACATATTGGATCCCCTGATAACTGAGTTCGTTCGCAAGCGAGAGTCCAACGGGGCCGGCGCCGACAATGAGTACTGGCGTGTCAAAATCCGGCTTGTCGTTCATTGGCACATGATCCTTGCCGATCGGGCTTCGCGATAAGCCGCTCCATGCTCCCGGTACGATGTCGGCGCCGCAAAATCCGTTCTTGCGAAAATCTTGAACAGCAATGGCAGGCGGACCTTGGGACCTAAGAGCCCTCGCGGCTAATCCTGATCCATTTTTGCGTTGTGCTCCGGAAGCAGGTCTCTGACTTCAAACAAACGCGTCGACCTTCCCGGCTACAGCGCCGTTAGACAGGCTCGGCAACCGTGTATCGATCGGCGCTTCGACCGTTTGGCTTATCCGCCGTTCAAAGCATTTCGCCGATCTGAGTGTTTTCTGCTTATTTGCCCTGATCAGATCGACAAGCTCCTTCAGAATCGGAGAACGGTTTTGCCTTCGCCAGGCGATGGCAAATTCGACGAAGGCCGAGGTATCTTCGATTGGCCGGTACTCGACGTCCATAATTCGGGATCGACGGGCGACGGACGGCACGATGCTGATTCCTATGCCTGCGGCGACAAGCCCCAGCAGCACCTCCATTGTTTCCGCTTGCTGCACAATGAGAGGCAGGAACTCGGTTCTTCTGGACCGCTGCGCGCGTGAAGTGAACAAACCAAATGTGGTTAAGCCAGGAAGCGTCACGAACTCGCACGTCGCCAAACTGTTCAGCGAAATGCTCGGCTGCGTCGCTAGCGGGTGTCCCAAGGGCATCGCCACCACGAGCGGGTCTCGCGCGATGATTTCCTCGGCGATCGCGTCATCTCCCGCGGGAGCAATGACAAAGCCGACGTCGATGACTTGGTTGCGCAAGGCATCGAGCTGTTTTGCCATTGAGACGCTGTGCAGCTGCAGCTCGACGTCCGGAAAGTTGCGTCGAAACTGGCGAAGAAGCGGCGGCGCTAACGTGTACGCAGCAGATCCCCCAAATCCAAAAGTCAGCGATCCCGTCCTGCCTTTCGCGGCGCCTTGAGCCATCTGCACGGCCTTATTGACCGCGGCCAACGATTTCACGACTTCCGCGTAAAACACCTTACCGGTTTCGGTAAGGGAGACGCTGTGCTTGCTGCGATCGAACAACCGCGCACCGAGTTCGGCCTCGAGATTGGCAATCTGTCTGCTCAGCGGAGGTTGCGAAACGCCGGTGCGTCTGGCCGCACGGCTAAAGTTAAGTTCTTCGGCGACGGCGAGGAAGTAGCGTAGCTGGCGCAATTCCATGCTTAGCTCCCGTTGCGATATGGCGTTTTTGTCACGCGCCCGGTTCTATCGATCGACGTCACCGGGCGTGGGTCCGGCGCTCCGGTTCGGAAGGCGGCGCGGGAATACGCCACGAGGAACAAGCCGCTCAATGCAGTGCATTGGGTCACACGCCATCCTCGTGCGCTCGACCATGGCAAGAGTGGCCGGGATGTTCTCGTTCGGCGCTAGCATCCGCGGACAATTCCACGGCTGCTAGCGCAACCCGGATTGCGTGAGCAGGGGATAGGTGATCTTCTGAAACTCGGCCATCTGATCGACGTATTTAGCCCAGGACAAAATAACGCCATCGAATCCGGCGCGCGATAAAGTTCCCAGTCCGTCCACCACCTGCTCTTTCGTGCCGATCAGCGGATAACCGGCCCATCCCGCAATGAAGTGAGCTTTTAATTGCTGTAATACCTGGGGGGGCATGGTTTGCGCGTTGATCCCCATGGTGGTGACGAGATTGTCGACGGCCTCCCAGTCGCCTTTCTCGTAAACATAGTGGTTCAGAAACTTTTTGGCGGCCTCTTCAGTTTCATCCTGGACGATGTACGCATTCGTCCATACCTGCAGGTCTCGGCCGTATTCCTCGCGCGCAAACTTACGATACTTGTCGATCTGCGCTTTGATGTCATCGAATGCGTGCGAGCTCAAAACAATGAAGGCGACATCGCAATACTTGGCCGCATAGTGTCGGCCCTTTTCGGAGCCGCCGGCATTCATCACCACCGGATAAGGTTTTTGAAGCGGCTTCGGTTGCAACCAGCCTTTCTTGATGTTGTAAAATCGGCCTTGGTAGTCGAATTCCTCCTCTTCGGTCCAAAGCTTTTTAATGATTTCAAACCACTCAATCGCTCGATCATACCGGGTGTCGTGCTCCATCTGCTCTTCGCCGAACATTTCGATCTCGGGCCGAAACCAACCGGTCACGATATTGAGACTGAAACGCCCGCCGCTGACGTGGTCGATGGTCGCGCCTTGCTTGGCCGCCATGACCGGATGAATTGTCGGTACGTGCGACGTGGCAAAGACACTGGGATATTTTGTCGACGCGCTGACGGCTGCGGCAAAGGAAAACGATTCGAAGCCGGCGCCATTAAAATTCGTCGTGCCGCCAAAACCCTTCCAGCGGCCAACTGGCACGATCGCCTCGAACTGCATTTCGTCCGCCATGCGCGCCAGCGCCAATGTGCTGGGCCATTCCGCTTTTAGTGTGCCGTCGATGGTGGAGATTGCGCAGCCATAGCTCAGATTTGAACAGAAGGTCCCAAGCTTCAGCTTTCGATCGTTAAAAAGCGGATTGCTCGCTTCGCGAAGCTGATCTGGACGGGTGTTCGTATCCATTCTCACCTCCCCGTATAATTTTTGGCGTTGATCGCCGTGAGAGTCCCTGCATGGGGATCCTCTTTATTGGAGCTTGGCCAAAGCATAGCAAACGACTATCGATTTGGCCAAGATACACAGAATACATATTAAAATAACGCTGTCAAACGGCTCAGCGCTGCGTCGAAATGTTCATTGCGCGGCGGTGTACGAGGAGTGGCCCGATGCAAATGGCGGCAGTCCATTGCCACAACGAGAGCATCAACTCGTTCGACGTGACGACACAGAAACTTGGTCCGATCTTTCACAATGGTGCTTCGGTCCATCGTGGTGCCGGTGTGGGACTTGCACGCCGCATTCGGCAAGACGGTTTTTTGTTCGAGAACATGGATATGGGACGTGGATCTTCCACGGCGTACAGTGTCGAACTTGGTTGTTCTTTTGCGGACACGCGGCGCGATGATCGCGGCCCAAACATCCGTCACGTTGTCGTTTATCTGGAAGTAAGCGCTCGCGTGCGCCAGGATCCTATTCGCTGCGATATCAATCGCGAAGATGTGTCGTCGCAGCCCGTGTCTATGCGGCTCTTGGGTGCGCCAATCTCGCACGGTCGTCAGCGCATTTGCCACCGTTCAGGCGTTGGCTCCAGTTTGACCGGCAATACCGTCCCCAGATAACGAGATACCGAAAACGTATTGGACGAATACTTGCCGACTGAGGATAACGTATCGACGATGGTCGTTTGAATGCCGTGTTTGCGCTCGCTCAACATATCCGTCTGTAGCGCAGCATGAAAAGACCTGTGGGTGGGTCAACAGACGAAGCTGCAAACACTCTCAAGACCGCACCCCGAACACGCCGACAAAAATTGGTATCAAGGTCCAACATCATGAACACCGCCGTCTCGCCGAAGTCTTTGACGTCGCTGAAGCTTAATCTTCCGAAACAGCGCGGCGCCTATTACGGCGGCGAATGGCACCAAGCTACAGATGGCCGGGTGGTTGAAACGATCAATCCGGGAACGGGTGAAACGCTCGGCATCTGCGCGGATGGTGGCGCAGCTGACATCGACGCCGCAGTCAAGGCAGCCAAGGCCGCCTTTAGCGATTGGAAACGCGTACCGCCGCTTGAACGTGCAAAGCTGTTGAGAAAAATCAGCGAAGTGCTCCGCCAAAACGCCGGCGAGATTGCCATGATCGATGCCGCCAATTGCGGTAATCCGGTCGCTGAGATGATCGGTGACGCGGAAATGGCCGCATCATTGATCGACTTCTTCGCCGGCTTGGTTACAGAAATGAAGGGCCATTCGGTTCCAATGGGTCCGAATTACCTGAACTTCTCAGTTCGCGAGCCGTTCGGAGTGGTTGGCCGCATTGTACCCTTCAATCATCCGTTCCTTTTCATATCCGGAAGAGCTGCCGCTCCTCTCCTGGCCGGCAACACACTCGTGATCAAACCACCTGAGCAGGCGCCTTTATCGTCGCTGCGGTTTTTTGAAATGATCGACGGGATCCTTCCGCCTGGTGTGATCAATCTTGTGCCCGGCGGCAAAGAGGCCGGCGCGGCGCTTGCCAGCCATCCGTATGTCGCCAAGATCGCGCTTATAGGGAGTGTTCGGACCGGCAGGGCGGTGATGCGGGCGGCGGCTGATACGCTAAAACACGTGCCGTTCGAATTGGGGGGCAAAAACGCACTGATTGCCTACGCCGACGCCGATCCAGACGCGGTCGCCGGCGCTGTCGTCGGCGGAATGAACTTTACGTGGTGCGGCCAGTCTTGCGGCTCAACCAGCCGCGCTTTCCTCCATGAAAAAATCCATGACGCTGTATTGGATCGAGTAAAGGTCCGCATCCAGCACTGGAAGCCGGGCATTCCAACCGATCCGGCAACGACCATGGGATCGATAATCTCGAAGGTGCAGTTTGATCGCATCATGAAATACATTGATTCTGCCAAAAGCGAGGGCGCTCGTCTGGTCACGGGCGGATCCAAGCCTTCCGACCCCAGGCCCGCAAACGGCCTCTTTATCGAGCCGACCGTTTTTGCGGATGTAAAGCCGTCAATGACGATCGCGCGCGAGGAGATTTTCGGGCCCGTCGTCGGGGTGTTCAAATGGAGCGACGAAGCCACCATGTTCGAGGAGGTGAACGCGGTGGAATACGGTCTAACAGCATCTATCTGGACGCGCGACCTATTGACCGCTCACAGGGCGGCAGCGAATGTGGAAGCCGGCTTTGTGTGGATCAACGAAGTCAGCAAGCACTTTCTCGGAGCGCCGTTTGGCGGCTACAAGCAATCCGGCATTGGGCGAGAAGAGGGCATCGAGGAATTGCTGTCTTTCACGCAAGAGAAGTCGATCACGATCAACATGCTTGCGTATTAGGACAAGGGTTGCCGAAGCGTGGTGCCTTTAATAAGGTTGGGTGAGTAGCACGGTTGCCAACCGTGCTATAAGCTATGAAACGATAAATATGCGGCTCGCCCGAACTCCGGGTGAGGGAAGCCTAAAAAGAGTGAACAGGAGAGGAAACCCAGATGAAATCGTCACACCTTTTTGCAAGTGTATTCGGTATTGTAACTGCTGCGCTGACAACGCTGCCGTGCGGTGCTGCCGAAACCGTCAAGCGGGTTGCATTCCTTGATGGGCCGATAGCCGACAAGTATGTCGGCGGATTGACGCGCAGCTTTACTGAGACCGCGAAAGCGGATGGCTTCGAGGTGCTGGTCGTACAAAGTCCTTTTGATCCGGCGCTGCAAGCGCGGCAGCTTGACGATGCGATTTCTCAAAAGGTGGACGCCATAGCAATGATGATAATGAGCCAAAAGGCTCTTATCCCGGCTCTGACGCGCGCCAAGGAAGCTCATATCCCGGTTATTTTGATTAATACAGAAATACCTAACGAGGATCTCTACACGGCCTTCGTTGGCGAAGACGGCATGAATCTCGGCGGCATGGCGGGCAAGGCAATGGCGGACGGTTTAAAGGACCGTTCATCGGCCAAAGTCGCTATTATTGCGGGTAGTATGGACGAAGGCGTCGCGCCGGTCCGCGTCGCGGGATTTAAGAAAGCGTTCGAAGCGGCGCATCCGGGTTTCTCTGTCGTGGCGGTGGAAGAGACGCATTGGGCGCCCCCGGAAGCTGAGCGGGCCGCGGGTCAGCTATTGGCGAGATTCTCCAGCCAAGGCGGCCTGGATGGCATTTACGGGATGAACGATCCTTTGGCGAACGGGGCCGTTCAGGCAGCGCAATCGGCTGGCGTTAAGCTAGGGGCCGGCAAAAATGAGCTGGTTATCGTCGGAGGCAACTGCCTTGCCATGGGTATTCAAGACATCGAGCAAGGCACGATGTATGCGACCGTTTACTGGACGCCGGTCAATATGGGGAGAGACGCGGCAAATACCGTAAAGAAGATCCTTGACGGACAGCCTGTTCCCAAAAAACAATCAAGAAGCCTCGATATCATTACCAAAGCGAACGTCGACAAATACAAGAAGGAATGCACTTTCTGAGCCATGAGACGTCGCCAAGAGAGAGCGCCAACCGCTATGCGCGAGGCGCTCCTCTCGGCGTGGATGGAAACGCAAATCACGTTGTGCAACGATGCTGTTGTCAGGTCTCGAATTCGGGGGGACGACAGCTCTGCGTGAGGTGGCGCAACAGCGCGAAGTGGATGCTCGGCCGGGGACCGCGCCTGCCGTATTGGGCGTGCGTCACCTCTCCAAGAGCTTCGGCCCGGTCACGGCCCTTAGGAACGTTTCGCTGGATATCAGCCCGGGCGAGATTCACGGCATTTGCGGTGAAAATGGCGCCGGCAAAAGCACTTTGGTCAAGATTCTGACTGGAGTTTATCGCCCGGATGCGGGGAACATTTTTGTAAACAGCGCCGTGGTTTCAATTGCGACGCCGCGCCAAGCGCAAGAGCAAGGTATTGCCATTGTGGCGCAGGAGCTGAGCCTGTGCCCGGATCTTTCGGTCGAAGATAATATCTGGCTTGGCTCGCTGCGGGTGCCGTTCCTGCACAAACGACCAGAGCTACGCCGACGTGCTGCCGAAGCATTAAACCTTCTTGGTGCGGGTTACATTGCGCTCGACGCACCGGTGGCGACGCTTGGGATGGGCGAGCGGCAGCTCGTCGAAATCGCCCGGCTGCTCACGCGCGACGCACGCGTCCTCATTCTCGACGAGCCGACGGCGACGCTTACGGATGTTGAGATCGAGCGCATCTTTGCCGCCTTACTCGCTGTCAAGCGCGAGGGCAGGTCGGTGCTTTACATCACTCATCGCTTGGCTGAGGTCTACACGATTTGTGATCGGGTAACCGTGCTGCGCAACGGTGAGTTGGTCGCGACACGATCCCGTGAAGAGCTCGATCGCGGCATGCTGATCGAGATGATGCTCGGTCGTCCGAGCGGCGAGATGTATCCGCAGGAGACGCCCACGCACGGAGCTTCCGCACTTCATGTCGAGGGACTGTCGCTTCCGGGCGTCGTCACGGATTTCGCCATGAACGCTCGAAGCGGCGAGATAGTCTGCATTGCCGGTCAGGTCGGCTCGGGAGCCGCGGAAATAGTGGCCGCGCTTGCCGGTTTGGTCCACGACGCTGACGGCCGCGTTACGCTCGACGGCAAGCCGCTTAAACTTGGTTCGGCCGTCCGGGCGGCGCAACGCGGGATTATGTACGTTTCCGGCGATCGCGCCGCGGAGGGTGTTTTCCGCCGTCTCAGCGTTTTACATAACCTCGCGGCGACGCGGTTGCGCGAATTTTCGCTTTTCGGTTTTTTGCGCGGCGGAGCTTTGCGTGCCATCGCGTCGCGGATCGCCCACCGCATTGGAATCGATCGTCGGCGCCTGCGCTCACGCGCCGACGAGTTGAGTGGCGGCAATCAGCAAAAGCTGGCGTTCGGCCGTTGCCTTGAGCGGCGCACCGGCAGCGTGCTGTTGATGAACGAGCCGACCCGCGGCATCGATGTCGGCGCGCGCGCGGAGATCTACCGGCTGATGCGGTCGTTCTGCGAGGAAGGCTATACGCTGGTGATGGCGTCAAGCGATCTGGAAGAAATTCTCGGCGTTGGCGATATCATAATCACGCTCTATCGGGGCCGGCGCGTCGGCCGATATGCCCGCGGCGAAGTCACGATGCATCGTATAGTCGCCGATATCACTCATCCGATGGAACCACGCGCGTGACCCGCTGATGAGCGAACAGGCGCTATCGGCAGGCTGGCGACACGCTTGGCGTTTGTCGTTACCGTATTCGCGGCGCGGCCGTATCTTATTCGCGATCCGCGCAGCCGCGGTGCTGATACTGATCGCTGCCGCCGTATCGACGCCCGGCTTTTTCACCGCCGTAAGCCTGTTCTCGCTGCTTAATACCACGTCCTTTATCGGCTGCGTGGCTATCGGCATGACTTTTATTACCCTCAGTGGGAACATCATTTCGTTTGCGCTTGGTGCGACGTTGTCGACGAGCGGCATGGTTTTCATGGCGGCGCTGCCGCTGGGTTTGACCGCTGCGTTGCTAACAGCGATGGCTTTTGGCGCCGCGATCACCGGCTTTCAGGGGGCGGTGATCGGCTATTTTCGAGCCAATCCAATCATCGTCAGTATGGCGGCGCTTGCGTTGATCACGGGCGGCGCGACGCTAATTACCCAAGGGCAGGGAATCTATCCGCAGGGCGACGCGGCGGCGGCGCTAAAGGGCCACATCTTTGGCGTTCCGATGCCGCTCGCAGCCTTTATCGCGACCGTTGTTGTCGTCCAGGTGGTTCTGTCGTTTACGAGGTTTGGCCGCCAGCTCTACATGGTCGGCAGCAACTGGCGCGCTGCGCTCGCCAGCGGGCTAGAACCGGCGCGCATAGTGCTTGGCGCCTATGTCGGGGCGGGCTTGTGTACCGCGGTGGCAGGTATTTTGATGGCCGCACGTTACTCCAGCGGCGACCTTGAGCTCGGTCTTGGCTACGACTACAGCGCCATCAGCGCCGTTCTAGTCGGTGGCACCTCGATTGTCGGCGGCGAAGGTTCAGCCGTTCGTACCTTGGTCGGCGCATTCATCATCGCGATCTGCCAGGTTCTTTTGCTGCTGCACGGCTTTTCGACGCAGATTCAATATCTCTGCATAGGCGTCATCGTACTGTTCGTGATCATGGTGCAAACGCTTGCGGAGGGCGAGTGAATGGACGTGCGCTCGCTGTTCACCAATCGTTCGGCACGTCCTTATGGCCTGCTGCTCTTGATTGCG
>Ga0181531_10001783_pt1 | contig 13486 bp, 11 predicted proteins | sample PEATcosm2014_Bin_38_FD_119743 | JGI IMG/M metagenome (GOLD analysis project Ga0181531, IMG submission 119743) | Peatland microbial communities from MTU Mesocosm Facility, Houghton, MI, USA - PEATcosm2014_Bin11_10_metaG | ecosystem: Environmental > Terrestrial > Soil > Wetlands > Peat | place... | reverse complement strand
TCTTCTGCGAGAACGAGACGAATGTCGAGCGGCTTTTTGGGGCAACACCCCTGACTGCCTACCCGAAAGACGGCATCAACGACTACGTGATCCATGGCGCCAGAACGGTCAACCCCCAGCAGAGAGGGACCAAGGCGGCCTTTTGGTACCGCTTCGCCGTCGCACCGGGCGAGACCGTGAAGCTGAAGCTTCGCCTCCGCCCTCCGACCGGGGAATCGTCGTCCGATGTACTCGGGACGGATTTCGACACGGTGCTGTCCGGCCGGAAGTCGGAGGCCGACGAGTTCTACCACGAGCTCGCTGGTCCCACCTGTAGCGATGACGAGGCAATGGTGATGCGCCAAGCCTTCGCCGGTCTGCTGTGGAGCAAACAATTTTACTTTTACGACGTGAATCGTTGGCTTGACGGCGATCCTCTGCAGCCACCACCGCCGGAAGGTCGCTCCGCTGGTCGTAATGCGCGTTGGCGGCACATGAAGGCCTTCGACATCATGTCCATGCCCGACAAGTGGGAGTACCCCTGGTTCGCCGCATGGGACCTCGCCTTTCACTGCGTCACGCTCGCCCATCTGGATCCTGCGTTCGCCAAATACCAGCTGATCCTGCTCTGCCGGGAATGGTTCCAGCACCCGAACGGAGCCCTTCCGGCATACGAATGGGACTTCGGAGATGTGAACCCTCCGGTTCAGGCCTGGGCTGCTCTCGAGGTCTTTGCCATAGACGGGGGCAGGGATCTCGATTTCTTGAGCAGGATTCTCGACAAACTGATGATCAACTTCACCTGGTGGGTCAACCGGGAGGATGCGGATGGCTCCAACCTGTTCGAGGGGGGTTTCCTCGGACTCGACAACATCGGTCCGATCGATCGCTCACACCTGCCCCAAGGCGATCTCTTACAACAAGCGGATGCCACCGGTTGGATGGGTTTCTACGCCTTGACACTGGCCAGCATCGCCGCCATTCTCAATCGATCACACAACCGGCCAACAGGAGACCTGGTCGTGAAGTTCATCGAACACTTCACATTGATCTCCCGGGCCATGGACGACCTTGGGCTGTACGACGAAGAGGAAGGCATGTACTTCGATCGCCTCCATTTGGGGGATGGAACCGAAGTGATGCTGAAGGTGCACTCCATCGGAGGCATTATTCCCCTGCTGGCATCGGTTGTCCTTGATCAAGCCGTCCTCGACCAGGCTGAACAACTCGGGAAGGGTTTCGCCTCTTACTACCGGGAGTTCGATCGCGAGGCCCTTCGCAAAGCGGGCGCGCTGCGGGGCGAGCGGGGCGATGAGCAACTGTTGCTCGGCATGGTCAGCATCGACCAATTCCTGCGCTTGGTCGCCCGCATGTTCGAGGAACGCGAGTTTCTGTCGCCCTACGGCTTGCGACCCCTGTCCGCTTACCACCGGGAAAGCCCCTACGTTCTGAGCACCGAGGGGGTCAACGGGTCGATCGACTACGAGCCGGCCGAGTCGACAACTCCCATGTTTGGCGGAAATTCCAATTGGCGCGGGCCTATCTGGTACCCCGTGAACTACCTCGTCTGCAGTGCCCTGGAACGCTACGGCAAGTTTCTCGGCTCAGAGGTACGTGTGGCTTTCCCTTCGGAGTCGGACGAGAAGAAGTCCCTGGCCGACATCGCCCAGGAGTTGCGCCGGCGCAACATCCGCCTTTTTCTCAAGGGCGACGATGGCCGCCGGCCGATCTTCGGTACGCGAGAGAAGATGCAGACCGATCCCAAATGGGGGGACAACCTCCTCTTCAACGAATACTTCAATGGCGACACCGGCGAGGGTCTGGGTGCCAGCCACCAGACGGGTTGGACCGGTCTGGTGGCCGACCAGATCCGCCGCATCCACAATCCAGATCTCCTCACCCTCGCGGAAGTGAGTCAGCCCAAGGTCGATCCGTGAATGTGGGCCAGACCGGGTCGCCTCCGGTGCTCCCGGGCGATTGGTTTCCGTTGGGCGCCACACCCACCGCAGGCGGGACCAATTTCGCGGTGACCGTAGAGGGCGCCGATCGTGTCGACCTCTGCCTCTTTGATTCCGAAGGCCAAGAGACAAGGCTTCCATTGCCCGAATATGACGGGGGCGTCTGGCATGGTTTCGTTCCCGGGGTCGGCCCGGGCCAGGCCTACGGCTTCCGGGTGACCGGGCCGTATCAGCCCGACGCAGGGCTTCGGTTCAATCCACACAAACTCCTGCTCGACCCCTACGCGCGGGCCGTACACGGGATCGTCCACTTCGCCCCGGCGCTGCACGGGTTTCGAGACGGCGCAATCGATCAACCCAGCGACCTCAATTCGGCACCGTTCGTGCCACGAAGTTTGGTCGTCGGTTCCTCCCATGAGTGGCGCCACCCCCGACCAGGGCACGGCTATGCCGACACGGTCATTTATGAGGTCCATGTCAAGGGGTTCACCATGCGCCATCCCGGAATACCCGAGGAGCTGCGCGGGACCTTCGCCGGCATGGCGCACGAGGCCGCGCTTTCGTACCTGGTCGATCTGGGCGTGACGGCAATTGAGCTCCTCCCGATCCACGCCTCGGTGCCCGAGCAGTTTCTCGTCGACCGTGGGCTCACCAACTATTGGGGCTACAACTCCATCGGCTACTTCGCACCTCATGAGCCGTACTCCGCGGCGGCGCGGGCGGGCCGAGCCCTCGGCCAGGTGGACGAGTTCGCGGCCATGGTCGACGCCTTCCACGGAGCCGGACTCGAAGTCCTGCTCGACGTCGTCTTCAACCACACCGCCGAGGGAGATCAGAACGGGCCGACCCTGTCGTTTCGCGGACTCGACAACCGGGCCTACTACCGCTTGACCGCCGACGGGGCCGGTTACGTGGACACCACGGGGTGTGGCAACTCACTCAACGCCGGAAACCCGGTGACGCTCACCTTGATCATGGATTCCCTCCGCTATTGGGTGACCGAAATGGGGGTGGACGGCTTCCGCTTCGATCTCGCCCCCACGCTGGCCCGCCAGGAAGGGGGGTTCGATCAGGCCTCGGCCTTCTTCGATCTGGTTTCCCAGGACCCGGTCGTCTCGCGCGTCAAGCTGATCGCCGAACCCTGGGACGTCGGGCAAACGGACAGCTACGACGTCGGTCGTTTCCCCCCGTTGTGGCGCGAGTGGAATGGCAAGTATCGCGACACCATGCGCGATTTCTGGCGAGGGACCGGAGGAACGGCCCCCGACTTCGCCACCCGCTTCGCCGGTTCGTCGGACCTCTACGGTGGTCACGGACGCCGGCCGACCTCGTCGGTCAACCTCATCACCGTGCACGACGGCTTCACGCTGAGCGATCTCGTCTCGTACGACACCAAGCACAACGAGAACAACGGCGAGGACAACCGGGACGGCTCCGATGACAACCGGTCGTGGAACAGCGGGGTCGAAGGGCCCACCAACGATCCTGACATAGGGGCACTCCGAGGCCGGCGGTCCCGGTCGCTGCTGGCCACCTTGCTGCTTTCGTTCGGGATCCCTCTGCTTTTGGGGGGCGACGAGTGCGGCAGGACCCAGGGCGGCAACAACAACGCCTACTGTCAGGACAACGACGTCACCTGGTTCGACTGGTCGGTCAGGGACAACGGACTTCTCGACTTCACCAAGGCCCTCCTGGCATTTCGCTCGGCCCACCCGGTCTTTCGTCGCCGGAGGTTTCTCCAGGGCGTGGAAGCGGGTGAACTGCAATGGTTCAGCACGCAAGGGTCGCCGATGAACCAGCAGGACTGGGCCAACGAATCGACCAGATGCCTGACCATCTTTCTCGATGGGGGCGATGATCCCGATGCCGGCGCCGATGGCCGTCCCCTCATGGACGACGACTTCCTGCTTCTGGTCAACAGCTGGAAGGAGCCCGTCGAGTTCGTGCTTCCCATGGTCGGCCGAAGCCCTTCGTGGGTGACCGAGATCGACACCGGGGCCACTGCGGAGGCGGCACCTCATCCGGCAGGAGGGGCGATCGATGCCGGTGGAAGCGTTCTGGTCTCTGACTTCTCGTTGCTGGTACTCCGGGCGAATCACCAGAGTGCCGTCCCTCCCTCGACCCCCTGAGCGATGCCCGCCCCGTAGGAACCCCGGCCCCCCGTAGTGCCAGGTGGATGGCCCGTATCCGTGCTTGACGGTCCCATGGCCTGTTGTACCATACTGAGTATGATTATTGATCAGGTAGCGCGATGAGCGTTCGGCACGCAATCCTCGCCCTGTTGAGCGAGGGTCCGAAGTACGGCCTCCAGCTCCAAAAGGAGTTCGAGGCCAGCACCGGCGAGGTGTGGCCGCTCAATATCGGTCAGGTGTACACGACGCTGCAGCGCCTCGAGCGCGACGGACTGGTCGAGTCCGACGAGACCGAGAACGAAAGTCCCCAAAAGGGCTTCCACATCACCGACGCAGGATCGACCGAGCTCTCCTCGTGGCTGAATACGCCGTCGGACACGGCGGCGCCGCCCCGCGACGAGCTCGTGATCAAGGTTTTGTCCGCGCTCCGAGTACCCGGGGTCTCCGTACACGACGTGATCCAAGTCCACCGTCGCTACCTGGTCGAGCTCATGCAGCAGTGGACGCGTCTGAAAGAGGACGAGGCCGACTTCGATCTCACCTTCGCGCTCGTCGTCGATGCGGAGCTCTTCCGACTGGACTCGGTTGTCCGCTGGCTTGACACGGCGGACGGTCGTCTCAAGCGGGCCGCTTCTGAGCCGCCGGCGTCTTCGACGACACCACGACTCGCTCGGCGCCTGGTCGTACGGCGGTGAGCTTCCTCGAACTGCGTTCTGTCTCCAAGTCTTATGGAGAGGGCGCGGCCGAGGTGCATGCCATCCGCCACGTCGACCTCGCCGTCGAGTGCGGGACGCTCGTGGCGGTAATGGGCCGGAGCGGTTCGGGAAAGTCGACCCTCCTGACCATCGCCGGCAGTCTGGAGGAGCCGACCAGCGGCGAGGTGGCCATCGGCGGCGCGTCGCTCCGGGCGATGTCGCGCAACGACAAGGCCCGCCTCCGACGACGCACGATCGGTTATGTCTTCCAGGAGTTCAACCTCTTGGCCGGGCTGACGGCGTTGGAGAACGTCGCCTTGCCCCTCGAGCTCGACGGCCTGGCCGGGAAGAAGGCTCAGGCGGCCGGAATGGCTGCGCTCGAGGAGCTGGGCCTGGCGCATCGGGCCACGCACTACCCCGATGAGATGTCCGGCGGTGAGCGTCAGCGGGTCGCCATCGCCCGGGCGGTCGTAGGGGAGCGTCGTCTTCTCCTCGCCGACGAGCCGTCAGGTGCGCTCGATTCGACGAACGGCGAAGCGGTGATGCGGATGATTCTCACCGCCTGCAAGCGGGGAGTCGCCGCGGTCGTCGTCACCCACGACGCCCAACTGGCCTCCTGGGCCGACCGGGTGGTCTTTCTGCGGGACGGCCGGGTCGTTGATCAGACAGTGCCGCCGCCGAGCCCCGAGGTGCTGCTCGAAACGAGCAGCTGGTCCGGCCCTCGGCGGTAATCGGTACCTCTCCGGGGCGGCTCGGCCCCTTGACGTGCCGGTCTTTATATGTAGGATACTCAGTATGGTATTACATCTCCTACCAACTGAGTCGGAGCGTCTGCCGCGAACGATGCTCGGCCCCCGATGAGCCTGCTCGAACTCCGTCACATTTCGAAGTCCTACGGCGACGGCGAGACCGCCGTCCGTGCCCTCGAGGAGATCGACCTCTCGGTCGACGAAGGCACGCTCGTGGCGGTCATGGGCCCGAGCGGTTCGGGGAAGTCGACCCTGCTCACCATCGCCGGCAGCCTCGAGGAGCCGACCAGCGGCGAGGTGACCGTCGACGGGGCGTCGCTCCGGGCCATGTCGCGCAACGACAAGGCCCGCCTCCGGCGCCGGACCATCGGCTACGTCTTCCAGGACTTCAACCTCCTCCCCGGGCTCACCGCCGCAGAGAACGTCGCCCTGCCCCTCGAACTTGACGGCGTCCCGGGCCGCAAGGCGCGGCAGGCGGGGCTCGCCGCGCTCGAGCGACTCGGCCTGGCCGAGCGGGCGAACCATTACCCCGACGAGCTCTCCGGCGGTGAGCGCCAGAGGGTTGCCATCGCGCGGTCCGTGGTCGGCCAACGCAAGCTCCTCCTCGCCGACGAGCCGTCAGGTGCGCTCGATTCGACGAACGGCGAAGCAGTGATGCGTATGATCCTCGCCGCCTGCGCGCGGGGGGTCGCCGCGGTCGTCGTCACCCATGACGCCCACCTCGCCTCGTGGGCCGACCGCGTGATCTTCCTGCGCGACGGGCGAGCCGTCGACCAGACGGTGCCCCCGCCGAGCCCCGAGTCGCTTGTCCGTACCACTGGTCCGGATCTGGCCTCGTGAAAGTCTCGATTCTCGAACGGCCGGCGCCCTCGGGGACGAGCGACGGCGGCACGCCGGCCCGCCGGGCCGTCATCCGCTGGGCCTGGAGACTTTTTCGCCGCGAGTGGCGCCAGCAGTTCCTGATCCTCGCCCTCATCACGGTAGCGGTAGCGGCGACAATCGTCGGCTCGGCGGTGGCCACGAACAACCCGCCGCCCAAGAGTTCAGGCTTCGGCACGGCGCAGGACTCGGCGTCCTTCTCGAGCTATGACGCGCACACGGCGAGCGTCATCGCCAGCCTGGAGCACCGCTTCAGTCCCGTCGAGGTCATCGAGAACGAGACCGAGTCGATCCCCGGATCGATCAACACCTACCAGCTACGGGCGCAGGGCCCGCACGGGCCTTTCGGCGGGCCCATGCTCTCGCTCCTCTCGGGGCACTTCCCCTCGGGCCCCGGACAGGTCGCCGTGACGAAGGGCCTCATCTCCGAATTCCACCTCACGGTCGGCCGCAGCTGGCGTGTCGGTGGTGGGGAGCGCAAGGTTGTCGGCGTCGTCGAGAACCCGCAGAGCCTCCTCGACGAGTTCGCCCTCGTGGTGCCGGGACAGGTAAAAGAGCCCACGCAGGTGATCGCGCTGTTCGATGCCCCAGGCGTGGCGCTGAGCTCGTTCAAGGGCTTTTCGGTGGAGACCCCGGCCTCGGTGGCGCAGTCGAATCCCCTCAATCCCGAGACCATCTCGCTCGCCGTGCTCGTGCTCGGAATGCTGCTCGTCGCGCTCGTTTCGGTCGGCGGCTTCACGGTGCTCGCACAGCGGCGGTTGCGATCAATCGGGATGCTCGAATCCACCGGTGCGACCGACCGCCACGTCCGTCTCGTCGTCAGCGCGAACGGCACGGTCGTCGGTGCCGTCGGCGCGCTCCTCGGACTCGTACTCGGACTCGTCGTCTGGCTCGCCTACCGGCCGGAACTCGAGCAGAGCTCGCACCATGTCATCGGCGTGCTCGCGCTCCCGTGGCCCGTGGTGATCGCCGCCATGGTGCTCGCGGTGGTCGCCGCGTACTTCGCGGCGTCCCGTCCGGCGCGGGCGATCACCAAGGTGCCGATCGTCCAGGCGCTGTCGGGTCGCCCGGCGGCGCCCCGCCAGATCCACCGGTCCGCGCTCCCTGGCATAATCTTCCTCGCCCTCGCCTTCTTGTTGCTGGGTTACGCGGGTGGCACCAACAACGGCAACGGCGGCGGTGGAGCACCCGAACTCATATTCGGGCTCGTCCTGCTCATCCCCGGGCTGATCCTGCTCGCGCCCTTCTTCCTGTCGATGACCGCTCGCCTCGGTCGCCGTGCGCCGATCGCAGCCCGGCTCGCATTGCGCGATCTGGCCCGGTATCGGGCGCGCTCGGGCTCGGCCCTGGCCGCGATCAGTCTCGGCGTGCTCGTCGCAGTGATCGTCATGCTCGCCGCGGCCGCCAGGTATGGGAACGTCTTCGATTACGCGGGGCCGAACCTTTCCTCGAATGAGATCGCCCTCCACGCCAACACGCCGCCTCCGGTCGGAACGAGGATCCTGACGCCGAACGGCAAGACCCATATACAAAAGGCTTCGTCGGCGGTGACGGCCGCGACCCCGCAGCAGCTGGCCACGCACGCCGAAGCGATTGCCAAGGGGCTCGGCGCGCAACTCGTGGCCCTCGAGACGCCGAATGCGCAAGTGGTCGGAACCGATCTCGGTCGGCAGTGGGATGGGGCGATCTACGTCGCCACGCCGCAGTTGCTGCGGACGTTCGGGATCAGTTCCTCCGAGATCGACCCGAAGGCGGACATTCTGAGCTCGCGTCCTGGCCTCTCGGGTGTCTCAGGTCTCGGGCTCGACTACGCGTCAGGCGGAAAGCGCGGACCCTCCTCGAGCAATCCGGGCTGTACAGCCGCTACGGGCTGTCTGGCGCACCCGGTCGTCCAAGATGTTGGGGCGCTTCCACTCGGGACATCGGCGCCGAACACGGTGATCACCGAGCACGCGCTGCACGAGTTCCACATCCACGCGACCACGACGGACTGGTTGGTGCAGGGCGCGCAACCCTTCACGGCTTCGGAGATCAGCAGCGCCGAGCTCGCGGCGTCGACAACGCAGCTCTCGGTCGAGGCGAAGAACGATCAACCGACTTCGTCCGCCGTCGTCGGCTGGGCGACGATATTCGGCATCGTCATCGCCCTCGGTGTCCTCGGAATGTCGGTGGGTCTCGTGCGAAGCGAAACCGGCAGCGATCTCCGCACTCTCGCCGCGACCGGTGCCTCCAGTTACACCCGGCGCATGCTGACCGCCGTGACGGCAGGTGCGCTCGGCTTTCTCGGTGCACTCCTCGGGGTGGTGGGCGGATATATCGGCATGATCGGTTGGCTGCGGAGCAACGCGCTGAACGGGGGGATCGCCGCGCTCGGGAACATTCCGGTTCCTGAGCTTCTCCTCATCCTGCTCGGAATGCCGGCCTTGGCGGCGATCGTTGGATGGGTCTTCGCAGGCCGTGAGCCTTCGGCCATGGCGCACCAGGCGATCGAATGACATGAAGGGGGTTGTCGTTGTCGTTTCGCTACTGGCAGAAACCGTGTGTGCGGGGAGCGGCGCGCCATGACCAGCTCGGACGCGACCGCGGAACCCGGCGAGATGGTCGACGCGTCCGCTGAACATCGCGACGACGTGCACTCCTCGCGCCGTGCCCGGGCCCGCGGGGTGGTCCACTTCGGACTTCTTCTGACGACGGCGGGCGCGCTCGCCACGTTGACCATCTTGTACATCCGGAACGCGATCCATGCCGACATCGGCCTCGTGTTCGTCGGACTGGTCGTGGTGCATCTCGCGCAGCGGCGGCGAACCGTGGCCCGCATGATGTCCCAACTTGCGCGCGCGCGATCATTCGCCGAGAGAAGAGTTCGACTTGCCGCTTCGGACTTGATCCTCGCGTTCATCACGCTCAATGTGTTGGTGTCGGGGGTCTTGGACTGGGGTCGTGGGGAACCAATCCAGCTGCCCCTCCCGCGCCCCTTCGACCGGTGGCACCTGTTGTCGAGTGTGGTGCTCGTCATCTACCTGGTGGTCCACGTCTGGCATCGACGCAAGCGCCTGCGCAAGTCCACCATCCGATAGGCACCCGGACTTTGCGGCTCCGAGGATCTCGTCGCATACCTGAAGGGAACGGTCACCGACGTGGCCTTTCGTGGACGGGCTTACGAGCTGGCCGCGGACCTCCACGGCGGCGGAGGCCTGAATGTATTCACTCAGAGCGTAGAGTCGACCGAGGGACGATGAGGCAGAGGAGGTGGGCGGATTGCCATCGGTGGACCTGGGTGACGTGGTGGAGGGTGTGCCCGCATGAGCACATCGTCGACGGTTGTGCTCGTTCTGGCCGTCTTCGGGGCCAGCACGGTTGAAATGGTCGAGGCCCTTACGATCGTGGTGGCAGCCGGCGTGACCCGCAGCTGGCGCTCCTCCCTTGAAGGGGCGGCCGCCGCGGCGGGCGTACTGGCCATCATCGTCTTGGCCGTCGGCGTCCCTCTGATCCACTACGTCCCGATCAATGCGTTACGGGTGGTTGTCGGCGCCCTGTTGCTGGTGCTCGGGCTTTCGTGGCTCCGCAAGTCGATCCTCCGAGCCAGTGGCCACAAGCCACTGCACGATGAAGACGCCATCTTTGCCGCCACCGCGGCGGAGCTGGCGACGCCCGGATCGAGCTCCCCGGCTCCCAAACGGCGTGATGCGATCGGGTTCAGCGTCGCCTTCAAAGGCGTGTTCCTCGAAGGGATGGAAGTCGTGCTCATCGTCGTCAGCCTTGGTGCCAGTCAACACCGCCTGGGGATCGCCGCCGTAGCGGCCGGGGCCGCGGCGCTCGTGGTGGCCGCCGTGGGCGCCCTGGTGGCCAAGCAACTCTCCCAAGTGCCGGAGAACACCATCAAGCTTGCCGTGGGCATCATGCTGACGAGTTTCGGCCTCTTCTGGGTCGGCGAAGGGGCGGGCGCGCACTGGCCGGGCAGTGACGCGGCCATCATCGTATTGATTGGCATATTCTTTCTGGTCACCGCGGGCTCGATCGCCTGGCTTCGCACGCTCCAGCCATCAGTTCGCCTTGAACCGAGCGATGCCGTCGTGCCCGAAAGAGTTGACGAGTGAAGTCGGTCTCCCGCGCCGTCCGGGCCTTTGGTCTCTTTTGGTGGGACTTCCTCGTCGGCGACACGCCGGAACTCCTCATCGCCGTCGTCCTGCTTGTCGTTCTGGCGCTGTTGCTTCGCCACCACCACGACATCGCCATCGTCCTTCTGCCGGCAATGACCGTGTTGTTCCTACTCGTCAGCACATTTCGCGGGCGACAACGAGATGGGAACCGAGGCGATCCTCCAACGTGAGGATGATTCGCACGGTCACTAATCAGTCTCCGGTCTGGGACCCGCGCCGATGCGGAGCCCTATGCTCGGCCCCTTGACGCCAGGGAACCACGAAACGACATGAAGGACGACACGTTCCGGAGGCGGGCCTCCGATTCGAGTGGAGCGCACGCAGAGCGGTCCGAACCCTATGGAGCGCTCGATCGCTTCCTCAGAGAGCCTGTCGCCGCGAAGGTGCCCGAGATCATTTCCTTGTTCTGGGTGATCAAGATCCTCACCACCGCCGGAGGAGAAGCGACCTCGGACTATCTCAAGACGCTCGGGAACATCCGGGGCGGCGGAGTGGAGGTCGCCCTGTTTCTCATCGGGCTCGCCTTGCAGTTCGCAACCCGGCGGTACCGCGCCTTCTCCTACTGGTTCTTGGCGTATGCGATCGCCATTTTCGGCACGGGCGTATCCGACTTTTTGCATCTCGATGTGGGGATACCCTACGCCGGGACGACCGTTTTGTGGGCGGCGGTGCTGATCGCCATTTTCTGGGTTTGGCACCACAGCGAAGGAACGCTGTCCATTCACAGCATCACGACGCGGCGACGCGAGGTCTTTTACTGGGCCACGGTATTCGCCACCTTTGCCCTGGGGACAGCGCTGGGTGACTTCACGGCGACCGCGCTCGCTCTCGGCTACTTGGCGTCAGGCATTCTCTTCAGCATCATTATTCTGATCCCCGCCGTGGCGCGGTGGCGGCTGGGGCTCAATGGAGTTGCCGCATTCTGGTTTGCCTACGTGGTGACGCGGCCCCTCGGTGCCTCCTTTGCCGATTACATCAGCAAAGCGCGCAACCTCAGTGGCATCGGGTTCGGAGACGGTCAGACCGCGCTGGTCTTCACCGCGGCCGTCGTCGTCCTCGTGTTGTACCTCACCATTTTCCGTCCCGATATCCAAGACCCCGTGGTCTGACGGGCGGTGGCGTAGCCGGCGCTGCATGCGCCGGGCGCTCAGCGGGAAATGAGCCAGCCCCTGACAACCACAGGAAACGACTGTTCGCTGAGCGTCATTCCACTCGGGTCGCTGGCTTTGCCACTTGCGACGAGATTCCGAACGTGCAGGGCCTGGCCGACGAGCGTGACCTTCTTGCCCTGGTGATCGACGCAGCGCAGCACCCCTAGCTCGGGCATGGACTGAAGGTCACCGGCCGCCAGCGATGCCCCGGGCAGTCCATTTCGGGTGGCCTGCTCTTTGTCCATGATCTCGTATTCGATCGCTCGTACCGCGCCTGGTTGCACGTCGTCTCCTCCGACAGTCCTTATGGTGGCGGACATTAGCCGAGCGCGGGATGTGACATTTCGGTGAACTCCCGCTCCTCGCCACGGCGTGGCGGGTAGTTCATCTTCGGGACACCTCATCGTCGCCACGGCGCCGCGAGGCGTTTACCTCTGTCCCCTAGCCTGAGCGGCGGTGGAGCAGTCGTATGGACACACACGCCGGTCGGAGCGAGGATTCCCATTCGGAGGCCTTTTCGGGGAGAGCACATGAATACGTTGGGCGTGCAGGTAGGGCGGACAAGTCAGCCATGGGAGGAACCGCACGATGGACGCGTGACCGAGCACTCTCGCCACCTGCCGCTCGCCGGTGCGTCCAACTTCCGGGATCTGGGCGGCTATCCGACCACCGATGGTGGCTCCACGTGTTGGGGAAAATTGTTCCGGAGCGACACTCTGCACGAACTGACCGAGGATGATGTCACGCTCCTGCGCCACGTGGGACTGAAGAGCATCATCGACCTCCGCACGGCGACCGAGGTCGCATTGTCCGGGCGCGGCCTCTTGGGGGCTGAGGCGGCCGACTACTTCCACCTGTCGGTCATCGACGAAGACGGGGGGGAGAGCAGCGGGATACCGGCACCGATCGACGAGAGTCTGGCCAATCGATACCTGTGGTACCTCGAGATCGGCCGCGGCGCGTTCGCCCGGGCGATCGGGATCCTGGCCGATGCGGCGAACTATCCCATTGTCTTTCACTGCGCGGCCGGCAAGGACCGCACCGGAGTCCTGGCGGCGCTGATCCTCGACATCGTGGGGGTCGAGCGCCGGGCGATCGTGGAGGACTACGTGCTGACCGCGAGCCGCATGGACGCGATTCTGGAGCGGCTCAGGCGCAACCGGGCTGAGGGGAAATTGGACTACCCGATTCCGCCGAACGCGCTGACGGTCGAAGCCGCGACGATGGAGGGATTCCTCGACGGTATTGATCAACGTCACGGGGGAGCACGTCAATGGGCCTTGGCCGCCGGCGTTCCGTACGACGCCGTCGAGGCCCTGTCGACGCTGCTCGTGTCGACCGCTCCGGTCCCTCGCGACGTGGGCCGGTAACCGCTCTTACGGTTACACCGGGCAGCTGGGGGACACAGCTGCCGCGATGGGCGGCCCCCCGTCTCGGCGGCCACCGCGGTGCAACTCCGGGATCCCTCGTTCTAAAGTGCAGGGGGCCGGGTAGGCCGGGCCATATCTGCAGGAGATCAAATGTCGCGCACAGGTACGAAGTGGCTCACCGTCGTTGCCACGGTCGCGGTGATCGGAATGGGGGCCACCCTCGGGCTTGCCGGCAGTGCGGGAGCGGCGTCCAAGACCGTGAGGCCGGCGCGCCCGGTTGCCACCACTGCGGTGACGACAACCAGTTTCTCTTTCAGCGCATCGTTCAGCGGTCGCGCCTCGACAGTGACGGTGACCGGGACGGGGCAGGCCGACCTCACCACCCATGCCGCATCGCTCAGTGTCGCCCTACC
>Ga0181531_10001782_pt1 | contig 13486 bp, 12 predicted proteins | sample PEATcosm2014_Bin_38_FD_119743 | JGI IMG/M metagenome (GOLD analysis project Ga0181531, IMG submission 119743) | Peatland microbial communities from MTU Mesocosm Facility, Houghton, MI, USA - PEATcosm2014_Bin11_10_metaG | ecosystem: Environmental > Terrestrial > Soil > Wetlands > Peat | place... | reverse complement strand
GAACCCGACCCTGAACCTTATCCCGGCCCCATTCCCGCGCCGCAGCCAGTCACATAAGCAGCGCGCTCACGCAACTCGCCCATCTGCCCCGCAGCGGCGCTGTGCAGTTCATCCAGCATCTGTGCCACCGGCGCGCGCCAGTCGCCGCTGATCTTCTGTCGAAACAGCCGCGCCGCCGGATACCACCGCGAGTCCTCGCCCACATCCATCCATCGCCAGTCAGCCAAGCGGGGCAGCGCCACCCAGAGCCGGGCCCCCATCGCTCCGGCAAGATGCGCAATCGATGTGTCCACACTGATCACCAGATCCAGAGTGGCGATGAGCCCCGCCGTCTCCGCAAGATCGCGGCACACCGAGGAGGCATCCACCAACGGAAACTGCGCTGCCAGCCCGCGCATTTGCTCGACCGCCGGCCCCTTCTGCAGCGAGAACCATGAAATCCCCTCAACCTCGGCCAACGGGAGCAGCGCCCGCAGCGGCATGGATCGCTGATCGTCGCTCCGCTGTTGCGGATTCCCCGCCCACGCGATCCCCACCCGCAGCCCATCGCCCTTCCATCGATGCCGCGCAGCTTTCACTTCCGCATCATCGGCATGTACGTAAGGGCTCTGCCCAGGAATCGTCTCGACCGACGTCCCGAACGCCAGCGGCAAGCTCATCAGTGGGCAATGCCAGGCAAACTCCGGCAGCGGATCTCCGAACGCAATCGTTTGGCTGATCCCCGGCAGATTCTTCACGAGACGCGACAGCGGTGGCTGCACCTCCAGCACCACGCGCCCGCCGCGCTCGGCCACCAGCGGTGCATAGCGGACAAACTGCAGCGTGTCGCCCAGTCCCTGTTCAGCGTGCAGCAGAATCGTCTCCCCATGCAGTGCCCCGCCTTTCCATTGCGGCTGAGCGAATCGCCTTCGCCGTAAATGCAGTTCGCGAAAATCCCACCGCCACTCGTGCTCCAGCCATCCCTCCTCAAATCTCCCCTGGCGCAGCCGCGCGAGCCCCAGATTGTAGTGCCCTCCAGCGCTGGTGGGATCGAGTTCCACGGCCCGCTCATAGTGCCGGATCATCCCCCCTCCGTCGCCCAGCCGCATCAGCACGTTGCCAAGATTCGTGTGCGCCACCCCGTATCCCGGCTCCAGTTCAATCGCCCGCCGATAGCTCGCGGCGGCTTCCTCGTCGCGGCGCTGATTGAATAGTGCGTTGCCCAGGCTGTTGTAGTGCCGCGCCTGTCCAGACTCCATTTTCAGCGTGCGCCGAAAGCACTCCTCGGCCCGAGGATAGTCCCTCAATCCCATCCACGCGTTTCCCATATTGTGGTGCGCCGCCGCGGTTTTCGGATCGATGGCCAGCGCGCGCTCGTAGCAGGCCGTCGCCCCCCGCATCTGCCCCAGCATCTGCAGCGCATTGCCCAGATTGCACCATGCCTTTACATACCCAGGACGCAGCGCCAGCGCCCTTCGGAAGCACGCCGCTGCCTGCACAAACGACCCTTCGTCGTGATAAAGATTCCCCAGGTTCAACAATGCTTCCGGAAACGCTGGCCGATATTTGAGCGCCTTCCGATACGCCATTTTGGCTTCTGCCTTCTGCCCGTCCGCTGCCAGGGCCGCGCCCAGCGCACAGTAGAGCGAAGGATCCCGCGGCGATTTACTTAAGCCCGCGCGATACATCCTGATGGCTTCGTCAAAATGACCCTCCCGGCAGAGCAAGTGCCCGAGTAATTTTTCCGCTCGTGCCGACGAACTGCTGAGACCCGCCGCCTTTTCCCACGTCCGCCGCGCCTGTTCGGGCCGCTCTCGCGCCATTTCGATGTTGCCGATGCAACACCACGCCGCCGCCAATCCCGGCTGCGATTCCACCAGGTTGCGACAGCGCGATTCAGCAGCCTCGATCTCCCCGGCCGCCAGATGCGCCTCTGCCAGGCTTAACCGGAAGCCGGCATTCTCCGGCCGCAGTTCCACCGCCAAAGCTGTCAAACGGATCGCCGCCTCGTGCTTGCCGCTTTGCCGCGCGAGCACCCCCAGCAACACCAACGCCTCGGCATCGGCGGAGTCGTGTTGAAGAGCCTGCTGATAGCAACGGCTCGCCTCCAGCAAGCGCCCCGCTGCATGATGCCTCAACCCGTCCCGTATGGCGGGTGACAGTGACAAGGGGGTCGGCTGCAGTGCCTCCATCCCCAACTCCACTGCAAGCCGCAGCCCGCGCATTCGCAGGAAACGTCCGAAAAATTAGAGAATTCTCACGGCAACCACCCCGCAGGCCCGCGAAATTAACATTCAGCGCCTCATCCCATTGTTACAATCAGGTTAAAAGGACCTCTCCCAAAGAGGATCGGAGCAAGCTTCCAGCTTTTCACCCATGAACCTCTACATCCTTCGCCATGCCAGCGCCGGCACGCGCCGCGCCAATCCTGTTGTTGACGTAAAGCGCCCCCTCGACAAGGAGGGCAAACAGCAGTGCATCCTCGTCGGCAGCTTTCTCAGCGCTCTGAATGTCCAGCTCGACCGCGTCGTTTCCAGTCCGCTCAAGCGCGCGCTGCAAACCGCCTCCCTGGTCGGCACCGAAACCGGCTACGAGAGCAAGATCGAGGTCTCCGACGCCCTAGCCCCCGAAGCCACTGTGCAGAAGTTTCAGGACCTCGTCCGCAGCCTGATGAAGTACGAGAACGTCCTGGTCGTCGGCCACAATCCCAACCTGACCAACTTCTTCGGCTCGATCCTCGCCCCCTCCGGCCGCGTGAATGCGCGCCTGCGCAAGGGCGCCATCGCGCGCATCGACTGCACCCGCCTGCCCGGCATCCTGCACTGGCTTGTCGATCCCAGAATTCTTCGCGGTTACGCCAAAGTGACGAAGAGATCGCGGCCGAGGACTTCACGGAAATAACCCGCCTCTTTCCGCAGCGACCACATCTCCAGCTCAGCTCCCGTACGCCCCTGCAGGAGATCCATCTGCACGCGCTTCGGATACACATGCACCCGCACCTTCAGCACGTCGCTGGCGCGGTCCTGATTCAGCGCCACCGCCAGCCGCAGCAGCACCACCGCGCGCCGCACGTGCTCATACTCATCGGGAGGCACCTGGCGCATGGTTCGCCCCTCCGGTTCCGGACGGCTTTTTCCCTGATAGCGCGCAATCGCCGACGTCACTACGCGCTGCTGTGGGGTGAACCCGTACAGCTCCGAATTGGCAATGATGTATTGCGCGTGCCGGTGATAACCCTGGTGGTTCAGAAACTTCCCGATGTCCCGCAGCATCGCGGCCGCTTCCAGCCACGTCAGGTACTCCGCTGGCAACTCGTGCACCGTAACCAGATCGCGAAACATCTGCGCCGCATGTTGCCGCACCGGCTCCGCCTGCCGCGGATCGATTCCGTATCGCCGGCACGCCTCTTCAACCGCCTGCCAGCGCTCGCGCTCGAACTGCTGATGCACCGACGCGCGCGAATCCTGCTCCGCCAGCATCTGCGCCAGAATGCCGTCGCGCAGCCCCATCGGCGAATAACGAAAACCCGGTAGCCCGAACCCCTCCAGGATTTCCGCGAACACATGCGCGCCAGCCACGATAATCTCCGAGCGCTTTGGCCCGATCCCCGGAACCCCCGAGCGCTCCCCCATCTTCATCCTGGTGAGCTTTGCCGTGAGCCGGCGCACCGTCTGCGTCGGCACCAGCTCCTTCGCCGCGCGGCCCTTGCCCGCCCGACCTTTGCTGAGCGCTCGTCCAGCGTCGTAGAGTGCCGCCGCCGTTCCCGACGTTCCGATCACCAGCCGCACGCGATCCGGGTGCACGCGCCGCTTCGCCTTCCGCAGCTCGCGATCGATAAACTGCCGCAGCCGCCGAATCTCGTCCTTGCCCGGAACTTCGCTGCGCACAAATTCCTGCGTCAGCCGCACCGCGCCCAGCGGCAGGCTGATCGTCTCGTGAATCCTCTTGTGCTCGGAGAGTGTGATCTCGCAGCTGCCTCCGCCAATGTCGACGAGCACGCAGCGTCCGCCCGCGCCCGGCTCGTTCTCCACCACACCGCGATGGATCAGCCGACCCTCTTCGAGCCCGGAAATGATCTCTACATCCCAACCCGTCTCATCGCGCACCCACGCGTGGAACGCCCGCGAATTCCGCGCGTCGCGCATCGCCGAGGTGGCCACGGCGCGCACCTTGTCCGTGCCATGCGACTGGACAGCCTTATAAAACCTCTTCAGCGTCCGCAGCGTCAGGGCCATCGCCTCCGGCGAAACGATCCCCGACTCGAAGACGCTCGCCCCCAGCCGCGTCACTTCGCGATCCTCATGCAGAATGCGCAGCCGGTGCTGCACCACGCGGCCAATCTTCAGCCTGCAGGAGTTCGATCCGATGTCAATGGCCGCAAAAGTCTGCATGATTTCCCGAAGGGCTGGGCTCAACCACGATTCTCTAAACTCTAATGCCTGTTTTTCCGGTCACTGGCTGCCACCACTCTTTTCCTGATCGCTGAACGCCGAACGCTGAACGCTGGCCTCATTGCCAGCCACTCGCCCATCAGCCGTCCGCGCAGCTTTGCCGCCATCTTCATCGCCACCACAAAATGCCGCTCACGCTCCGCCTCGATGAGCGCACTCAATTCCGTCGCCTCATCACCCAGCGCCGTGTGAGCCTCGTCGGCCAGCACCAGCCAATCATGCCAGTCGCCGATTTCATCCTGCAGCTTCTTCAGCGTCTCGCCCACCTGCTGCGCCTGCGCGTCGCCCTGAGCCGCCAGTTCCGCCACGTAGCGCGCCTTCTTTGCGCCTTTGCGAAAATCATGCAGATTCCCAGCATCCAGCACCTGCATCTCCGACGCCAGCCGCGCAAAACTGTCCAGCGCCACCACCCCCGGCGGCTTCTTCTTCGCTCTCGCCCGACCCGCCCGCCGCGCGTGCCTCGCCTGCAGCGCCGTCTCCAGCTCCTCCAGCCGCTTGTCCAGCTTTTCCGCGAATTCCTTAGCCTGCGCCTTCAAACCCTCCACCAACTCGCTCCGCCGATGCTTCAGCCACGCATCCAGATCATCGGCCTGCTTCTCTATCCCGGTCTTAGGTTTCGAAGGCTCGACCACTGGTTGTCCGGTCACCGCCGCGTTCTCCAACTCGTCATCCGTCGAAGGCCCAGCCGCCCGCTTCATCAGCTTCTCGATCAGCTTTCGATGTACATCCAGATCGCGCACCGGCCCGGCTTCGTGCCGAATCCTTTTCAGCAGCTTCATCGCGGCCATCGCCGCATCCCGCACCGGCTCGCCCACGTCGCCAGCAGGAATCTCCCGCACCAAGTCTTCCAGCGTCGCCTGCAAACGCCGCGTTCCTGTCCGCGTGTCATGCACGGGATCCTCACCCGGATCGTCCGCGCACTTCAGCAGGTTTTCGCGCAGCTTGCTCGCCAGCCGTCGCACGTTCCCGAGATCGTCAATCACCCGCGCGCCGCACCCCATCGCTCACACTGTTATTCTGAACTCTCTGCCGAGCTACGACCAGATGACCTACCCTCCTCTGTCAAAAAACCAGTCGGCGGCTCCGCCTGTCCAGCCATCGCTTTACTCTACCCTCGCGCGCGCCTGGACGCCGCTGCTTCTCGTCTTCATCGCCGTTTATTTTGCAGCGCTCTTTTCGCCCTCTCTCTTCGACGATGCCGATGCGACCCACGCCCAGGCCGCCCAGCACATCGCCACCAGCAACGACTGGGTCACGATGTACGTCAACGGCATCCGCTACCTTGAAAAGCCCCCTCTGCCCTACTGGCTCGTCGCCGTCGACTACCATCTCTTCGGCTTCAACGTCTTCGCCACGCACCTGCCCATGGTGCTGGCCGTGCTCGGCTGTGCCATCCTTGCGTGGAAATGGGCTGGCCGCGCCTGGGGCGACCGCGCCGCCTTCTACGCCGCGCTGGCCATGCTCACCTCGGTCGGCGTCTTCCTCTTCACGCGCACGCTCATTCCTGAATCGCTGCTCACCTTCTTCCTCCTCCTCGCACTCTACAGTTTTCTCACCGGCGTTGAAGACCGCAAGCCCGCGCGCTTCTATATCGCCTACGCCTCCCTCGCGCTGGCTCTGCTCGCCAAAGGACTCATCGCGCCTGTCTTCTTCGTCGCCGCCGTCGTTCCGTATCTCATCATCACCGGCGACTGGCGGCGCTGGCGCCAGTTCCATCTCCTCACCGGGCTCCTCGTCTTCCTCGCCATCGGCGCGCCCTGGCACATTCTCGCCGGCCTCGCCAATCCTGACCACGGTAACCCCGTCGGCAACGTCCCCACTCCCGGCCACGTTCACGGATTCTTCTACTTCTACTTCATCAACGAGCACGTCCTGCGCTTCCTTGGGCTCCGCTATCCGCACGACTATAACCGCCAACCCTGGTACGTCTACTGGCTCGGCCAGCTCATCTGGCTTTTCCCGTGGACGCTCTTCCTGCCTGTGGTCCTGCGCCGCGGCTGGCGCAATCGTCATCTGTTCCATTCCGATCTGCTCTACGACGCAACCAACACCATCCAGTTCCTCGACCCAAAACTGACGGCGTACGAATCCTCCGCCCTCGCAGCGCGCCTCCGTTTCCGCGCCCGCACCAGCCTTCTCCTCGGGCTCTACGCGGCTTTTATGCTCATCTTCTTCGCCCTCTCGACCAATCAGGAGTACTACACCTGGCCGATGTATCCGGCAGTGTTGATGCTCATCGCCGGCGGCCTGTCTGTGATCGAAGAATCCCAGACCGACGGCCGCAAAGCTTCATCCGGCTGGCTCACCGGCGCCCACGTCTTCTTCATGATCGTCGGCATCGCCGCAGCCGCTCTGCTCGGGTGGGGACTCTGGCAATCGCGCCATCTCCCCTTCGTCGCCGACATCGGCACGCTGATGGCGCATCGTGGCGTGGGCGGCTACACGCTCTCCATGTCGCACTTCTTCGACTTGACCGGCCCGTCCTTCGCGGCACTGCGCATGCCGGCCATCCTCGCCGCCCTTGCATTTTTCCTGGGACCCCTCGCCGCCTGGAATCTCCGCCGTCGTGGCCACGCCTTCGAAGCCACGGTTAGCGTCGCATTCACCGCCGCCGTGGTCCTTATCGCCGCGCACATCGCGCTGGTGCGCTTCGAGCCCATGCTGTCTTCCCGCGCCATGGCTCACACCATCAATCGGATTACGGCAGCGCCCGCCAACGCCGACGCGCAGCTGATGCTCTACGGCGATCAGGCCGACGGCTCATCGATCATCTTCTACGCGCGCCGGCCCGCCCTGCTCTTCCACGGAGCAACGCAGTACTTCTCGCCTGACCCAACCACGCACGGCCAGATCTTCGGCTCCTCGATGATCTGGGGCGCCGACTATCCCGACGCGCCGCACATTTTCCTGAGCGATGAGGACCTGCTGCGTCTCTGGGGCTCCGGCCCGCGCAAATTCCTCTTCGTCCCCGGCGACTTCCACGACCACGTCCAGAGCCTCCTGCAGGGACGCCTCTTCCCCGTCCAGGATCTCTCCGACAAGTCCCTCTACACCGACCGCCCGCTGTAGTCTGTTCATCAATCCAGAACCGGTGCAAACTCCCAGTTGCAGCAGATGGCTTATCCGCATTTACTGAACGCTGAACGCCGAACGCTGTTCTTCACGGCAGCTTCTGCACCGGAGTCCCCTCCGGAATTGTCAGCTGGAACTGGTCATCCGTGAGCGGCTGATTCACCGCTACCTTCTGGAATGTGATCAGAATCTGATACTGATCCAGCGGCCGCCTGATCGTGATCGTCCCAGGAAAAAGCTCGTCCCCAAATTTCTGCAGCGGACCATACGTCGCCTGCGTCTGGATTTGCCCGTTCTGGTCGTAGATGTCTTCCTCAATCGGCCGCAGATCGAAGCGGCTTACGTGAATCACACGTTTTGCGATCAGGATGTTGCTGCCGCTGCGAATCGGCTGCGCCACCGTCAGCAGGTACTCCGGCTGAAACTCCAGTTTCCGGGTTTTCGGGTTGATCCCCATCGGACTGTCGGTGGTTGGCAACAGCTCGTCCTCCGGTCCAATCCTTCGGATCAGCAGCGAATCGAAAAAGATATACGGCCGCATGTTCTCGAACGCATTGGTCGACGGTGTCTGCGGCTCCGTATTGGAGCCCTCGATAGCCTTGCTCTTCGGCGGGATCAGCAGCTTGAACGTACGCCCATCGCTCGCCATATCGAACGCGATCGTGTGCACGACCGGCAGAAACCCGATCACGCGCAGCGACCCCGGTTTCCGCAGCAAAATGTATCCGTTGAACGACGTGTACGTTGTCTCCTGGCCTTTAAGCGACCCGCCCTGCGTCGCCGTGAAGGTCACTGTCGCCTTGAGAGTGTCGATCGCTTCGTACTGCTTGTTGATCCCGTCCACCAGTTGTTCCGGCGGAGCCGACTGCACATTCTTCGGCATCGTCGCCTGCGGCACTTTCCGGGTATGCCACAGGCAGCCGTTCAACAACGGCAGCGCCAGCAGCAGCGCGACGGAAATCCTGGCTCGTGTTCGACCCATCCGCCCCACCGCGGCAAAGCGCGAGTATAGCCGGTCCGCCCGGCCCGTACCGCGCCTCCCGCACTCGTCCATCGTGCTCACTGCGGCGGCCCTGCGTTGCGCACCGCGCGCCGGTACGCCTCAACATCCTTCGCGTGCTGCTCCAGCGTCTCCGAGAAGCGGGACTGCCCCGATGGATCCGCGCCCGCTGCCACAAAATACAAATAATCTGTCTGCGCAGGATGCATCGCCGCCTGCAACGACTTCAACCCCGGATTGCAAATCGGCCCCGGCGGCAGCCCCCCATGCCGATACGTGTTGTACGCCGAATCCGCCTGCAGGTCCGATTGATAAATCGTCCCCCGATAACGCCCGTCCAGCAGCGCCGCGTAAATCACCGACGGATCGGTCATCAGCGGCATGTTCCTCTCCATCCGGTTCACAAACACGCTCGCCACCAGCGGCCGCTCCGCGTCAAGGGGCGTCTCCTTCTCGACCAGCGAAGCCAGCGTGACCGTTCGATGATAGTCCGCAGTCAACCCGATCCCCTGCGTCGCCGCGCGAAACCGCTTCACCATCGCCGCCATCATCTCCTGCGCGTCCGTGTGCCGCGCAAAGCGATACGTGTCCGGAAACAAATACCCCTCAAGGCTCGTCGCCGTCGGATCCAGGCCGCTGATCAGTGCCCCATCCTGCTTCGCTGCCGCAATAAACGCCACCCTGGACCCCAGCCCCGCCGCCTCCACCTTCGCCGCAATGTCGAAAATGTTCGACCCCTCAGGAATCGTCAGCGCAACCGTATAGACGTCGCCCCGACGTATCCGATCCCAAACTTCTCTCATCGGTGCCGGGTGATCGAACCGGTATTCGCCTGCCTTGAGCGTCCCGCCCTTCACCTCGTGCAGACCGATAAACACATACCGGCTACGGATGATCCCCTGGTTCTTGAGCTGGGTCGCAATCTGCATGCTCGACATCCCTGGCGAGATGTCCGCGAAGGTCTCCGCATGCGGGCCCACGGGAACGAGCAACGCGAAAGCCACCGCGCCAGCCGCCACCAAAGCCGCCAAAAAAAGAAGGAGAAAAAAGCGTCGCACCAGGGAGAGAACCTTTTCCTTTGTTTGATTGATGTTCCTTTGATTCCCTAACCCATTCTAAGATGCGGCTTTCTCTCTGTCCCCGAGGTACGATCTCTACTGTGCAACCCCGCCTCCTGGGCCTCGATTTCGGCAGCCGCCGCATCGGCGTCGCCGTCTCCGACTCGCTCGGCCTCACCGCTCAACCCGTCCTCACGCTGGTTCGCAAAAACGCGAAGCAGGACCTCAAATCTCTCGGCCGCCTCCTCCGCAAATTCGGCTGCTCCGCCATCGTCCTCGGCAATCCCATCTATATGTCCGGCGACGTCAGCCCCCAGGCCACCCGAACCCACGCCTTCGCCGAGTCTCTCCGCGAAGCCTTCTCCCTCCCCGTCCACCTGTGGGACGAGCGCCTCACCTCGGCCGAAGCCCACCGTCATCTCCACGTCGCCGGACGCCCCCTTTCCGAACACCGGGAAGTCGTCGACCAGGTCGCTGCCGTGTTGATTTTGCAGAGTTTCCTCGACGCCCACCGCCCCCACGAAGAGTCGTATAATCAGGAATAGGCGGTACCCCAACCTTCGGAAACCGTACTCCTTTTTTGAGGGCCTGGATCCCATTTCGCAGCGGTGCGCGGCGTTCTTCCCGTTCCGCACAGCACAGCTTGTTGCCTGGGCGCGACTGGGAACGGCCCCTAAGGGGAATTGACTGCAATGACGGAACACATCAAAACCAAGCTGCTGGAAGAGATCAAACAGCTCGAACACGAGCTCACCCATGAACTGCCCGCCGAAATTAAAAAGGCAGTGGCTATGGGCGACCTCAGCGAGAACGCCGAGTACCACATGGCCAAGCAGCGCCAGGACTTCGTCAACGCGCGCCTCGGCCAGCTTAAGAAACGCATGGCGGAACTCGCCCTCGTCAATCTCTCCAACATTCCACGCGACCGCGCCGCCTTCGGCTCCACGGTCCTCGTTTACGACACCTCGAAAGATGAGAAAATCGAGTACAAGCTGGTCACCAGCGAAGAGTCGGACGTGAGCAAGGGCCTCATCTCCACCACCTCTCCCATAGGCAAGGCGCTGGTGGGCAAACAGGAAGGCGATATGACGACCGTGGTTACGCCCAATGGCAAGCGCGAGCTCGAAGTCCTCAAACTGGCCACCATCCACGACGACGCGGAAGCAGCATCGTAGCTCGCGGTCGCCGCATTGCACGTTGTAGTTTGACCATGACCGTCGGACCATGACCGCTTCGTACTGAAGCAGAAGCCGGAACGCAGTGGAGAAAAACCCTCAAATCACCTGGACGCGCGCTTTTGGTGCCGGTTGCGGCGTAATTCTTCAGGTCATCGTCAACGGGCTCGCTCTCACCCGCATCTCTCCGAACGTCCTCACCGCGCTCGGCCTCGTCATCAACACCGGCGCAGCCATCCTCTTCGGCTTCGGCAACCAGCACAACTACGTCCGCATGTTTCTCTATGCCGGACTCGTCATCATCGGCGCCGGCATCTTCGACATGGTCGACGGCCGTGTCGCTCGCCAAACCCAGCAAGTCACCGTCTTCGGCGCATTCTTCGACTCAGTCATCGATCGCTACTCCGACGTGGTCCTCTTCTTCGGCCTCCTCGTCTTCTACGCGCGCGGCAATCGCCTCTTCTACGTCTTCCTCGCCGCCTTCGTCATGGTCACGTCGCTGATGGTCAGCTACACGCGCGCACGCGCCGAAGCCCTCATTGGAAAATGCAAAGTCGGCTTCATGGAACGCCCCGAGCGCGTCGTCCTCATCATCATCGGCGCTCTCTTCGAAAACTGGGGCGCCATGGCGCCCGTCCTCTGGGTCCTCGCCGTCATCTCCACCATCACGGTGATTCACCGCGTCGCCTATACCTACCAGCAAACGCGACATCTCGCGCCCGTCACGGAAATTCGACCCATCGTCCAGCCGGCCACACCCGTCCAGCAGCCTGTGGCCATGCGCGAATCCCGCGCCTCCGAGCCGCGTCCCGATCTGCCGGCCCCCAACGCACCGCGGGCGTAACCCATCAGAGGCTGGCTCCTTCTGCGTCCGCTATCATAAAGTCGGACTCGCTCCTGGAGACGAGCATGAAACCCTCGGCGGCCCTTGAACTCAACCGCGATGCTGTGCGTAAAGCGGCGGAGCGTTTTCGCGCCACGAATATCCGGGTATTTGGATCCGTACTCCACGGCGCCGATCACGAAGACAGCGATCTCGACCTGCTGGTCGATGCCTTACCTGGTGCCACGCTTTTCGACCTGGGCGGCCTGCAGGTGGAGCTGGAAGACATCCTCGGAGTTCCCGTGGATGTGCGGACGCCGGGCGATCTCCCATCCCGATTGAGGGACCGGGTTTTTTCTGAGGCTCGTCCAGTATGATCGGACCGGCTTCCCGACTGCCTCGAACACATCCAGGAAGCGGCTTTGGATGGCCGCCGCTTTGTCAGCGGAATGTCCAGGGAAGAATTCCTCGCCGATCGGCGCACGCAACAAGCAGTCACGATGAGCCTGCTCATCATCGGTGAGGCTGCCGCCAAAATGGTGGAGCGCCATGCGGAGTTTGTCGAGAAGCATCCGGAAATTCCCTGGCGCAGTATGCGCGGAATGCGCAACCGCATCGTGCATGGCTATTTCGATATTGACCTGGACCTGGTCTGGGAAACGGTGCAGACAGCTTTGCCTGATTTGCTGGAGCGCCTTTCGATCCTCCCCAGCGGATCAGGAACTTAAAACCTCCCGTTCGGTAAGTTTTGTGATTCCTGATTTGCCCTTTCTATTTTAAAAATCCCCTTGGGGCAAATTGCGTGCACCCCCACATTCCCATCCACCAGCTGCGTGATGTCCACATCCACCGCCACGCTGGTCAGCATGTACGCCTCATCGCGTGACAAATGCTTGTCCGTCACCAGAAAATCAATCATGTTCCGCACCGCCATCTCCGTCGCGGTTTTTAGATCGGGACTGAACCCCATGCTGATGTAACTGGTCGGCGTCTCGGCCCGCGGCCACAGCAGATGCTGATCCTTGTGCACCACAAACCGGAACGTCCCCGTCAGAAACGTCTCCATTGCGGTGATATCGACCTCACCGTTACCCTGTCCGGCGTGCCCGTCGCCGGCTTCAAACAGCGCACCCTTCGTGTGCACCGGGATATACAGCGTCGTCCCCGCCACCATCTCCTTGTTATCGATATTCCCCGCATGCATCCACGGCGGCGCGCTGTCATACCGCCCCGCTGACTCCGGCGGAGCAACGCCCATGCTCCCGAAAAATGGGTGCAGCGGTATGTCGATCCCCGGCCCGAAGTGCCCGATCATCTTTTCCCGATCCAGCGGAATAATCTTCCGCCGCCCATACGGAAAATCATTCGGAAGAAATCCGCGACCCGCCCCAAACCCATTGCACGCAAACGGCGCGTCAATATCGATCTTCAGTATCTGCACCTCGAGCACATCGCCCGGCTCCGCCTCCTCAATCGCCACGGGTCCGGTCAGAATATGTCCACCCGGCCCCTTGTCCTTCACCTGATCGAAAATCGGCTGGTTGTACGCAGGAATATCCGCCGCGTTCACGCCCTCCTCTTTCAGCCGATCATCCGGCCCGCACGTCGACAGCGTCTGCATCCGCACCGTGTCGCCCGAATGCACCGTCAGCACCGGCTTCGCCTTCGACCAGTAATATCCCCACGCCACTGTAGACGGCGTGGCATTCAGCAAAATCGGCGTTCCCTGCGCGCAAGCCACGCCCGCAAACAGCAGAGACACTCCCGCGAAAGCGAAGGACCTCATCCACACCTCCATTGCGTCTTCAGATTTTCGAGGTTAGACAACATCCTACCTCGCTCGCGCTTTGGCGATCGCAGATACACCACCCCGACCGCCCCCGAAACCGCAACTGGCCGCTTGCTGTAACCTGTACCCTGTAACCTGT
>Ga0181531_10001780_pt1 | contig 13491 bp, 14 predicted proteins | sample PEATcosm2014_Bin_38_FD_119743 | JGI IMG/M metagenome (GOLD analysis project Ga0181531, IMG submission 119743) | Peatland microbial communities from MTU Mesocosm Facility, Houghton, MI, USA - PEATcosm2014_Bin11_10_metaG | ecosystem: Environmental > Terrestrial > Soil > Wetlands > Peat | place... | reverse complement strand
TCCACTCATGGCCAATGGATGTGGGATGAAATCGTCGTCCCGATGCCCTCCTCAATGAACACGCAGGAAATAGCGGATGCCATCGGGAAAGCGGTTCAGCAGGAGACGGAGGAGAACGCCCGCATCGCGGAACAAGAATGGAAGCGAGGCACACGGGGCGATAGCCTCAGCCGTTTCAGCGCCGTTCCTATCGTCACCCTGCAGCCCTCAGGCTCCGATCTGCAGGTTCTGGTCCGCTACGTGACCAAGGCCTCCGAGCGGTTTGAACTGCGCAACCGCCTCTACCAACGAGTCATCGATCTTCTCCACAAATCTGTTGCGTCATCGCCAACCGAACAAACAGGTGCAAAATAACACCCGATCTCATCCTGAAGCGCAGACAATTCTTGAAGTCCGCGGCGCAGTGCTCCCTCGTGGCCCCGATCGTTGCGCTCACGCCCAGCTTCGCCGATGCCCAGGACAATCAAAAAACTGCGAACACTTCGCCACCATCGCATATATCGAAAACGGCGAAACCCTCGGTCTCCCTGAACGTTAAAGATTACGGCGCAACCGGCGACGGCAAGACCAAAGACACGGTCGCGATTCAGCAGGCGATTGAACGCTGTTCGGTATTTGGCGGCGGCGAAGTTGTGGTCCCGGCGGGAGACTATCTTTCCGGCGCATTGACTTTGCGCAGCGGTGTTCTACTCCGTGTGGACGAAGGCGCAACGCTGAATGCTTCGTCCGACATGTCAGACTATCCGCTGGCCCAGGTGCGTTGGGAAGGCCACTGGATAAAGGGCTACAGCGCCTTCATCTCCGCTACGGATGCCGAAAACATCGGCATTGCGGGCCCAGGAAAAATCATCGGCAGCCCAACGGTAGCAGGCAGGCTTGAGCGGCCAAGCGGTCTTCGGCTTCCAGCACTGCTCGAATTTGTGAACTGCAAAAATGTGTCCGTCGAGAACTGTTACACGCAGAACTACGGCATGTGGTCCATCCATCCTGTCTACTCTCAGAATGTCTCCTTCACGAAAGTAGTAGTAAAGAGCGGCGCGGATGGAATCGATATCGACTCATGCAAACATGTGACCATCGACGGCTGCGACTTTGATACCACCGACGATTGCATCTCGCTCAAGTCCGGGCGCGGCATCGAAGGCTACACCATTGCCCGCCCCACTGAAGACGTCCACATCTCAAACTGCACTTTCGTTGACCAGGTGTGGGCGTGCATCGGCATCGGCAGCGAAACCTCCGGCGGCATCCGTAACGTGCATGTAGACCATTGCAAATGCCTCGGTGCTGGAACGTTCGCCATCTACATCAAGAGTCGGCCAGGACGCGGCGCCTTCATCGAGAACATCTATAAGAGCGATCTCGATGTGTCCGGCGCAAAAAATGGATTCCTGCGAATCAACATTCTGAACAGCGGCATAGCCGACACGCCGAACCTGGTTCCGGGCGATGAAGGCATTCCGACGATTCGCAACTTCGAATTCAGAAACATCAAGGTCAACGACATGCATGAACTGGTGAAGGGAACTGAAATACATCCTCAAAAGCCGCTCAATGGTTTTGTTCTGGAGAACGTAACCGGAATATGTACCAAGGGAATCTCGCTAGCTAACATGAAGAACGCCCGCCTATCGCAAATCAACGTAGCGGGTTTCGATGGGCCGCTTTTGAAAACGTCCAGCGTAATCGGCGCCGGCCTGACCGGATCAAAACCCATTCCGGCCGAAGACCTGCCGAAGATTCCCGACCCGATCCCGCCGCGAGCGGAACCCTACAAGCTGCAATGATTAACCCCGCGCAACAAAAAGATTTGACATCGCGGGGTGTTTCCCCTTAGGGTTTCAGTTAGATGCAGAGCCACCGCCATCACGGTCACCACCATCATCATGGGACCCCCATGCCGGCGGACTGCCATGGCCTGAACTAAGCGGCCATCCAGATCAAGAGATACCAAAGCCCGCCGGCCACCAAGCCGGCGGGCTTTTTCGTGTTCCCAGGTCAGCATCTTAACCGTAATAAGGAAGAACCCATGAGCACCGAAACACCCGCAATCGACTTCGAAAAAATGGATGGTCTCGTCCCAGGAATCGTCCAGGACGCGCGCACCGGAGAAATGCTGATGCTGGGTTTTCTCAACCCCGTCAGCTACGCCAAAACCCTTGAAACCGGCTTCGTCACTTTCTGGAGCCGCACCCGCAAAAAGCTCTGGATGAAAGGCGAAACCAGCGGCAACCGCCTCCGCGTCATCTCCGCCTCCACCGACTGCGACAACGATACTCTGCTATTCAAGGTCGAAGTCGAGGGCGACGGCCTTGTCTGTCACGAGGGCACCGTCAGTTGCTTTACCAAGCCGATCTCCCTCGGCGCATCCCTGCAGCAACCAGATCGGAAAGAGGAATCCCGTGGCCAATAAGCTCAGACTCGGCATCCCCAAAGGCAGCCTGCAGGATGCAACCATCGCACTCTTCAAGCGCGCCGGCTGGAACATCTACGCCGACGGCCGCTCCTACTTTCCCTCTATCGATGACTCCGAGATCGAGTGCATGTTGATCCGCGCTCAGGAGATGGCTCGCTACGTCGATCACGGCGTTCTCGATGCAGGCCTCACCGGCATCGACTGGGTTGTCGAAAGCGGCCTCGATGTCGCCACCGTCACCACCCTCACTTATGCCAAGCAGAGCCGCCGCAAGGTGCGCTGGGTCCTCGCCGTTCCCGAGGGCAGCGGCTTTGAAAAGGCTGAAGACCTCGAAGGCAAAATCGTCGCCACCGAGTTAGTCGAAGTTAGCAAGCGTTACTTCGCCGACAAAGGCGTCAACGTGAAAGTTGAATTCAGCTGGGGTGCAACGGAAGTCAAGCCGCCCACCCTCGCCGACGCCATTATCGAGATCACTGAAACCGGCAGCTCTCTCAAAGCAAACCGTCTCAAAATCATCGACACTGTTATGGAAAGTGAAACCCATCTCATCGCCGGCAAGCCTGCTCTCGCCGATCCGTGGAAGCGCGAGAAGATCGGCCAGCTAGCCCTCATGCTGCGCGGCGCAATCGATGCCCAATCGCAGGTAGGCCTCATGCTCAATGTCAAGCGCGACAACCTCGCCGCTGTGCTCGCTGTGCTGCCCGCATTGAACTCGCCCACCATCTCTCAGCTCAGCGATTCCGAGTGGGTTGCCGTCAACACCATCGTCGATGAAGGCGTGGCCCGCGACGTAATTCCAAAACTGAAAGCCGCCAAAGCCACCGGCATCGTCGAATACCCGCTCAACAAAGTCGTGCTCTGAGAACGTGCCGCAAAGGCGCCTATGCGCGACGCATTGCGGCACAACCCAGAATGGAGAAACTGAAATGCCGTCCAGGGAATCAAGAAAAGAATCGATCCGGAAGTTCAAAGAGCAGAAAACCCTCCTCGGTGCATACGCTGTTCGATGCGTAGCAACGGGCAACGTTTGGGTCGGCGTTTCCCGCAACCTTGATGCTACAAAGAACGGATGCTGGTTCACCCTGCGCAATGGACTCCATCGCGAAAAGTCGCTCCAGGAAGAATGGAATGCTCACGGAGAGCCTGCTTTTCAGTACGAGAAGCTCGACGCGCTCGACGAAGATCTGCACCCGCTGGAAGTTGAAACCGAGCTCAAGGCAAAGAAGAGCGAGTGGGTCGCTCGATTGGGCGCAACCCCGCTCCTGTAGGTGGGCAGACAGCAAAAGGAAATCATGAAGCTAATCCGAACCAAAGGCCGCGGCGCACAACAAGCAGAGGAGATCCTCACCGCTCTCGAGCACCGCGGCGCCTCATCGCTTGACTCAGTGCTCCCCGTCGTCAGGCGCATAGTAACCAATGTGCGCAAACGCGGCGATCGCGCGCTCCTACGCTACGCCGCCCAATTCGACGGCCTCGAAAGCTCAGCGAACCTTCGCATCGCAGCTGAAGAAATGTCCGCAGCGTGGGAAGCAATCGGTCCAGCGCTGCGCGAAGCATTGTCCACCGCGGCCGGACAAATCCGCGCCTTCGCCGTCAACCAACTTCCAGCGTCCTTCAGCGACTCTCCCATCGAAGGCCTAACCACCGGCCAGCTCGTCCGTCCGCTAGCCTCAGTCGGCTGCTATGTTCCCAGCGGCCGTCATCCGCTCCCATCCACGCTGCTCATGACCGCCATTCCCGCGCTGGTTGCAGGCGTCTCGCGCATCGTGATCGTATCGCCTAAACCCGCTCCGGAGACACTCGCCGCCGCGCATCTCCTCGGCATCGCGGAGTTCTATCGTCTGGGCGGCGCGCACGCCATCGCCGCCCTCGCCTATGGAACAGAGTCCGTCGAGCCTGTCAACAAAATCGTCGGCCCAGGCAATCTTTACGTCACGGCCGCCAAGCGTCTAGTCGCTTTTGACTGCGCCATCGACATGCTCGCCGGCCCTACTGAAATCGTAGTCACCAGCTACCGAGGCCACGCCGAAGACATCGCCTCCGACCTCGTAGCACAAACCGAGCACGATCCTGAAGCATTGGCCATCTTCATCACCACGCGCGCCGACCTCGCCAAAGAAGTTATCGCCGAAGCCAAACTCCGTTGCCGCAATAATTCAGTCGCGCGCCAGGCCCTCGATCGCAACGGCCTCGCAATCCTCGCATCCACTCTAGACGAGGCCCGCGCAATCACAAATCGCCTGGCCCCCGAGCACCTCACCGTCGACGCTGCAAGCGATCTCGATTGGGTCCAGAATGCCGGCTCCGTTTTCATCGGCCGCTGGTCCGCGCAGGCTATGGGCGATTACATCTCCGGCCCCAATCACACGCTGCCCACCGGCGGCATGGCCCGCGTCCGCGGAGGCCTAAGCGTCAACGACTTCGTCAAGCTCATCACCGTGCAGCAGTACTCGGCAGAAGCGATTCGAGTACTCGGCCCGCAAGCCGCATTGCTGGCCGAAGCCGAAGGCCTCACCGGCCATGCCGAATCAATTCGCACGCGCTTCAAGAGGAGGTCACGTGCCTGAAACTGAAACAAGCGTGATTCCAACACCGCGCTCCCGCGTCCAGGCCATGAAGGAGTATCACCCTCCCCTCGGCAGCCGCGACGCCCTCCGTCTCGACTTCAACGAGAACACCTTCGCCTGCTCTCCCAATGTCCGCGAAGCCCTCGCACAAATCTCCACCGGCGCACTCACCCGCTATCCCGAGCGCGAGCCGGTCGAAGCCATCGTCGCCGCGCATCTCGGTCTAGCCCCCGCGCAGGTCGCTCTCACCAACGGTGTCGACGAAGCCATTCACGTCCTCTTCGAAACCTTTCTTGAAGCCGGCGATGAACTGCTCCTGCCCGTCCCCACCTATACCATGTACGAGGTCTACGCCTCCGCCACTGACGCCCGCGTAGTCACCGTACTCGCCGCGGACGACCTGCAGTTTCCTCACGACCGTCTTCTCGCCTCCATCACCCCGCAAACCAAAATCATCGCCATCGCCAATCCCAACAGCCCTTCCGGCACCATCGCCACCCGCGAGCAATTGCTTGAACTTGCCCTCCGCGCGCCCCAAGCAGTGCTCTTGGTCGATGAAGCCTACTTGCACTTCCACGGAGAAACGCTCATCGATCTCGTCGGTGTCATCCCCAATCTAGTAGTCGCGCGCACCTTCTCCAAAGCCTACGGCCTCGCCGGTCTGCGCCTCGGCCTTCTCGCCGGTCCGGTCGATTTGATGCGCTGGGTTCGTCGCGTCCTCTCGCCCTACAGCGTCAACTCGCTCGCCTTAGCCTGCCTTCCGCCGGCCCTCGAAGACACAGCGTATCTTGACTGGTACGTGAGCGAAGTTCTCGCAGCGCGCGCTGATTTCGAATCCGCTCTCGACGCCGCGGGACTCCGCCGCTGGCCCAGTCGCGCAAACTTCATCCTCGTCGACATCGGCCCCGGGCATGCGGAGTTTGTGCATCTCATGCGCGCTGCCGGAGTCCTCGTACGTGACCGATCGAGCGACCCCGGTTGCGATGGCCGTGTCCGCATCACCATCGGAACTCGCGAGCAAATGCGCCGCGCCACAGAGGCTCTCCACCAAACCTTGGCAGCAATGAAGGGAGATAATCAATGACCCTTGACCCAACAAACATGGGTGCCTTGGATCTCGAATCCGGGCCCTCGGATTCCGCAATCGCTCCTCGCACCGCCATCGTCGAACGCAACACCGCCGAGACGCGCATCCACATTCTTCTCACCATTGAAGGCCAGGGCCAATACGGCATCTCCACCGGCATTCGCTTCTTCGATCACATGCTCGAACTCTTCACGCGACACGGCGCGTTCGATCTCGAACTCAAATGCAAGGGCGACCTCGATGTCGACCAGCACCACACCGTTGAGGATGTAGGTATTGCCCTCGGTGAAGCCTTCGACCGCGCCCTCGGCGACAAGCGCGGCATCCTTCGCGCCGGGTACTTCCTCATGCCCATGGACGAAACGCTCGCCATTGCCGCTATCGATCTCAGTGGCCGCGCCGCCTTCGCAGTCGATACGAAAGTCCGCACGCGTCTCGTCGGCGACCTGCAAACCGAGCTCGTCACAGACTTCTTTGAAGGCTTCGCCCGCGGCGCCCGCGCAAACGTCCACGTCAAAACCATGTACGGCCGCTCCAACCATCACAAGATCGAAGCCATCTTCAAAGCCTTCGCCCGCGCACTGCGCGTAGCCTGCTCCAAAGACAAACAACTGGGCGACATGCTCCCCAGCACTAAAGGCCTGCTTTAGACATGACTTTGCTAACTCCGCAGACCCCGCTAACGACGCTAACTCCGCTAACACCGCTAACTCCGCTTTCTCGGAGGCCTCCATGCGAGTAACCATAATCGACTACAAAGCCGGCAATCTAACTTCCGTGCTCAAGGCCCTCCGCCATCTAGGCGCTGAAGTCGAAGTCACCGACGCCGATCTCGCCCCCGTCGAATCCGCCAAGCGCATCGTCCTTCCCGGCGTGGGCCACTTCGCCGCCACACAATATCTCGACAACACCGGCCTCACCCCCGCCATCCGCGCAGCCATCGCCCGTGGCGTCCCGTTCCTCGGCATCTGCGTAGGCATGCAATGGCTCTATGCCGGCTCGACGGAAGCACCCAATCAGCCCGGCCTCGGTCACTTTTCTGAGCAATGCGCCCGCTTCTCCGAAAGCCATGAAAAAGTCCCGCACGTAGGCTGGAACTCACTCGAAGTAACTCCAAACTCGCGCCTCTTAGCCGGCGTAGAGCCAGGCGAGTTCGTCTACTTCACCCACTCCTACAAAGCCCCAGTCACTGCCGACACAGCCGCTGTCACGCACTACATCGAGCCCTTCGCATCAGCAGTAGAGCGAGCCAACGTCTTCGGCGTCCAATTCCACCCAGAAAAATCCGGCGCAACCGGCCTGAAAATCCTCAAGAACTTTCTGGAGGTAGAAAGATGAAACTTGACTACACATTGACATTTGCGGATTACAGGGCTTCGGTGAAGCTTCACTCTCGGCAGAAGTTTTCTAGACGCGTCATCCTTTTTGTCTATATCTGGCTTGCGCCAATTACAGCGTTGCTGCTTATTGTGAGCTATTTACTTTCGCCACATGGAGAACTCTCTGATGGCTCTATCGCCATGTTTGCAGTTTTGCTGTTTTGTGTGTTGCTTCCTGTGATGCATTACAGAGAAGTTCATAAGCAGTTCAAACAGCTCTTCCCGCCTACGCGAACTGATCGAAGCAGTTCTATCGACATTGATGATGAGCGAATTCTTTCAGGAGTTCCTGGGGTGAGTGAGGGAAAAATCTTCTGGCCAGGAATCTTAGCGTTTGCTCAAGACGATAAAATCACGATGATTTATTTGTCAGAAGATAAATTCCTATTCTTCCCTACCTCTACGATGTCTTCTGTTCAGCGGTCTGAACTTATTGCATTAGTAGAACGCAACATGGTGCGGAGGAAGTCATGATCACCAAACGCATAATAGCCTGCCTCGACGTCCACGGCGGTCGCGTAGTCAAAGGCGTGCAGTTCGTCGACCTAATCGACGCCGGCGACCCCGCCACGCAAGCCGCCCGCCACGCCCGCGAAGGCGCCGACGAAATCGTCCTCCTCGACATCACCGCAACTCACGAAGGCCGCGCCACGCTCCTCGACACCGTCCGCCGGACAGCTCTTGAATTGTTTGTCCCATTCTGCGTAGGCGGCGGCATTCGCACCGCCCACGACGCAGCGCAAGTCTTCGAAGCCGGTGCCGATAAGGTCAGCGTCAACTCGGCCGCCCTCGCCGATCCAACGTTAATCGACGCCATCGGTCGCAGTTTCGGCGCGCAGGCCGTCGTCGTCGCCATCGACGCACGCCGCGACCTCAACGCCGCCGATCCCGTCCGCGATGCGCAAGTCTATGTCCAAGGCGGCCGCAAGCCCGCTGGCCGCGGAGTGGTCGAGTGGGCCCGCGAAGCGGAAGCCCGCGGCGCAGGCGAAATCCTTCTCACCTCCATGGACTCCGACGGAACCCGTGCCGGCTTCGATTGCGAACTCACCGCCGCCGTCAGCGAGTCCGTCGGCATCCCCGTCATTGCCTCCGGCGGTGCAGGAACCGTAGCTCATTTCACGGATGTCTTCGCACGCGGCAAAGCCGATGCCGCGTTAGCCGCCAGCATCTTCCACTTTGGCGTATCCAGCGCCCGCTCACTCAAAGAAGAGCTCGCCCGCGCCGGCGTCTCCGTGAGGCTCCCATGCTGATTCCTTCCATCGACTTATTAGGCGGCCGAATCGTCCAGTTAGTGCAAGGCGAAAAGCTCCGCCTAGCCTTCGACGACTTCGAATACTGGATCGAAAAGTTCTCGCGTTTTCCATTAGTCCAACTTATCGACCTGGACGCCGCAATGCGCCAGGGAGATAACTCCGAGTTAGTTGCCCAGATAGCAAAACGCCTCCCCGTCCAGGCCGGCGGCGGCATCCACTCCATCCACCGCGCCCGCCAGGTCCTCGACGCCGGCGCAAAACGAGTCATCATCGGCTCCGCGCTTTTCGCCCAAAACGAATCAGCACAAAGTGCAGTCAACACCGAATTTGCAGCTAGCCTGGCCGCGGCCATCGGCCCCGATCGCATCGTCGCCGGCATCGACACCAAGAACGGAAAAATCGCCGTCAAAGGCTGGAAGGCGCAAGTCGCCCTCACGCCCGACGAGGCAATCCCTCAACTCGAGCCCTACGCCGCAGCCTTTCTCTACACCCATGTTGACGGAGAAGGCCTAATGCAGGGCTTTCCCATCGACGTCGCAGCCCGACTCCGCCAACACACCAAGCGCCAGCTCATCGTCGCCGGCGGCATTCGCAGCCAGCAGGAAGTGGACGCGCTCGATGCCCTTGGCGCCGATGCGGTAGTTGGAATGGCCGTCTACACCGAGCTGCTCGCGGTCTGATCCGCGCCGCTCCATCCTCCATCGGCTATGCTGGAGTCAGAAGCTTCCCCAATTTTGTGCGAAGGGAACTGGAATCATGATGGCGAAGCAAAGCGGCATACGGTTGGCAAAGCGGCTCGACGAAGTTGGATTCTCCGATATCGTTCAAATCCGTAACAAGGTGATGGGACTGCGTGCGGAAGGCCTCCAGGTGCACATGATGCACGGTGGCGAGCCCTACTTTGAGACACCCGGCGAAATCAAGTACGCGGCCATTCAGGCGCTGGTCGAAAACCAAACCCACTACGCGCCCTCCTCAGGCGTATTACCCCTGCGCAAAGCGCTGGTAGAGAAGCTCGCCGCAAAAAATAGCATTCATATCGCCCCCGATGAAGTCATTGCCACCGTGGGAGGCTCGCAGGGATTGTATGCCGCTTTCCAAAGCGTGCTCGATCCCGGCGACGACGCGCTGGTTTTTTCGCCCTATTGGACCCCGATCAGCGATCTCATCACCGGTGCACAGGCTCGGCCTTTGCTCGTGCCCACCATCTCCGCGCGTCGCAACGGCATTCGCCAAACATTGGAGCAGTTCTCCACCCCCCACACCCGCGCCGTCTACTACAACACTCCGCAGAACCCCAGCGGCCTCGTCTTCACGCGTGCTGAAGCCGAAGAAGTTGCCGCATTCGCCATCGAGCGCGACCTGATCGTCATCGCCGACGAGGCTTATGAAGATCTGGTCTATGACGGCGAGCATGTCTCCATCGCATCGCTGCCCGGCATGGCCGAACGCACAATCACTTGCTTCACCTTCTCCAAAACCTATGCCATGACCGGTTGGCGCGCAGGCTATGCGGTGGCCAAAGAGCCCTTCATGACCGCATTGCGCAAAATCGTCCTCTACTCCACCAATGGCGTCGCCACGCCGGTGCAGTACGCCATGATCACGGCCCTCACCATTCCTGAATCCGAAATTGTCCGCATCCGCGAAGAATACCGCAAGCGCCGCGATTTGCTCGTTGCCGGCCTCAATGAAGTAGGCCTCGAATGCGCCGCGCCCGCAGGCGCTTTTTATGCCTTTCCCAATGTCGAAAAAATCCACAAAGTCAGCCGTACCGCCGCGCAGATTCTGCTGGAAAAAGCGCATATCGCCACCATCCCCGGCTCCGTCTTCGGTGCGCAGGGCGAAGGTCATCTGCGCTTCGGATACGCCGTCACGCCAAAGGAAATTGAAGACTGCGTGGACGCGTTGCGCAACTTCTTCGCAAAGTAATAACTAGACCCAAAGTAAAAACTGGGATCCCATCCTTCGAACTGTTCCCCATCCATAGCGGTCGCCGCGGCGACCGATGGGTGGGAGTGGAAATCGCCCTCTTACTCCGGCGTCTCTCCAACCGCGTGGCTGGTTTCAACGCGTGATGCGCGCAGCAGCCGCGCAATCTGCTTCAGGTGCAACTGCACAGCATAGGCGCGCAGAATTTCCGTCTGCGAAAATCCGATTCCCGTAGGCCGCATCTCAGCCATGCGCAATTCAAGCTGCGCAATGTCCTCCTCCAGACTCATCTGCGGCGGCACGTTGAAACGCCATTCGTGAATACGCCCCGCCACATGCTGGAACCCGGAGCGAATGTCCGTAATCAAATGGCCGAACGCTGGCTCCAGTAGCTGAGCATATTCAAACTCCGACGTGTCTTTCACGCTGAACTCAAGCGCCACCAGTGCGTCAAAAAGAGAGCGGCCAAACTGCGAAAGCGTTGCCAGTCCTTCCCGCCAGCCTGCGCCTCCCGAAGGCTCATTGCGGGCAGCTTCCAGCAGTTGATTGTTTCCGCGAAGCATGGCCAGCGCGTCATCGCGCAGCGCTAAAAGGTTCTCCGCCGGCTTTCCGCGAAACCCCTGCAAAATCGCCTCGAAAAATGCGCCGAGCACCAGAAACTCCTGCGCCAATCCGTCGCGTAGCCGTAATCGCGCGCGATCCGGCAGCACTAGAGTAGTCACAACAAGCGCAACCAGAATCCCCAGCAGAACCTCGCTCACGCGGTCAACCGCGAGACCCCAGCGCGAACCAGGTTTCTGCACCAGCATGATAATTGTGATAGTCACCGCCGCCAGCCGCGAACTCGCGCGCAACCCCGTCACAGCGCACACAATCAGCGCTGCAAGCACCGCGAAAACATAGTTCCAGGGAAGCACACCGAACAGGGAAAAAGAGAATCCGAACAAGCCGCCAATTAATGTGCCGATGAACCGGTCCCGCGATGCGGAAACCGTCGCACCCATGTTCGATTGCAGCACAATAATGGCGCTGATCGAACCCCAGTAGCCATCGTGCAATCCGAACCGCAGCGCCAGCCACCAGCACAATGCCGCGGCCAGCGCGGTCTTTGCACTGTGAATCAGCATCCGCTGGCGCTCCCAGGAAAAGATCCCCGATCCACCCGCAGGTTCAATCCGCTGTTTAAGTTCCAGCAGTTGCTGAGACCACGTCTTGTTTGCCTTCAGGCGCATCGATCGAGCTCGCGGTTAAAGATTCTCATGGATCCAGAGTGACAGGGCCGGCCACGTCCCTGCCGTGATCGGTCGCACCGCCGTCCGGCCGTACGAATCAAAAAGGCTAGCAGTTTTCTGTGAGCCAGAACACACGCAGAATCGCCCTACGCGTTTAGCATACCCTTATGTCGCCCGCATCCAGCGGGCCGGTGGAGCCCATGTTACGCGTTGGATACCCAGCAGTCCTCTCGGCGGATTTATTTAGCGATTTTCCCAAGGAAGTCGAACTCATTCCGCTGCCTAATTCCTTGAACCATGACGTCAATATCGATGTCTGGCTTCCAGACCCCTATGCGGGCCCGGCAAAAAAAATCTGGCCGCATCTGCACGGCGTGCGCCTGGTTCTCGCGCTTATGGCAGGCACCGAATGGATTCCCGGTACCGTCGGCCCCCACGTCACCATCTGCAACGCGCACGGCGCGCACAATATCTCCACCGCGGAGTGGGCGGTCAGCTCCATGCTCGCCATGCTCAAATACTTCCCGTTTTATCTCGATGTCCAGCATCAGGGAAAGTGGAAGCTCCGTTTCGAAGCCAGCGCCCGCTACGCCGCCATTACCGGCGATGCGCGTCCTCTCTATCCCCCCGTTATGCTTGAGGAGCTCACCGGCAAGCGTGTGCTCATGGTGGGCTACGGCGCAATCGGCCAGGAGATTGAGCGCATGCTCGAGCCCTTCCACGTCGAACTCACTCGCGTAGCCCGTACCGCCCGTTCCAATCCTGAAGTCCACGCCGTTAGCGAGCTGGACATTCTGTTGCCGCAAGCCGAGATCGTCGTTCTCATCCTGCCGGACACGCCTGATTCGCACGGCCTCATCGGTGCGCCCCAGCTTGCATTGCTGCCGCAGGGCGCGCTCCTGGTCAACGCCGCGCGCGGCCCCATCGTGCAGACGGATGCATTGGTCGCCGCGCTTCAATCGGGTCACATCCGCGCCGCGGTCGATGTTACCGATCCCGAGCCGCTCCCCGATGGCCACCCGCTCTGGAGCTGCCCCAATCTGCTCATCACGCCTCACGTAGCCGGCTCAACGCCACAATTCGCGCCTCGCGCCGTCTGCACCGCCGCCGCCGAACTACGCCGCTACATCGCCGGAGAACCGCTGCAAAACGTAGTCCGCCCTGCCATCTAAGCGGCAACAACTAAGAAACCAAACTGGGTGCTCCAGAGCTTGCCCTGAGCGTAGTCGAAGGGTCCCGTATTTGGGACCTGGGAATGCCAGCTGACTCGCTAACTCGCTGACTCGCTGACTTGCTGCCTTTCAGCCGCTCGTCGCCAATCCCTCAGCCCCAGCACTGCCAGCGCAACAAGCCCGACAGAAAGCACCGCAGTCAGCCACAGATCCTTATACGCATATTCCCAAACGTACACACCGTCGATTGCAATCCACAACCACCAGTTGGCTGTGTGCTTGCGCGCCTGCCACCAGCTGGCAACCAGGCTATAGCTGGTCAGCGCCGCGTCCAGATGAGGTAACGCCGCGCCAATCCTCACCATCAGCCATCCCAGCGCAAATGCGCCAACAGCGCCCACAAACAGTCCCACAATCCATCCCCGCGCATTCAGCGGGACCACGCGCACTTCG
>Ga0181531_10001779_pt1 | contig 13496 bp, 14 predicted proteins | sample PEATcosm2014_Bin_38_FD_119743 | JGI IMG/M metagenome (GOLD analysis project Ga0181531, IMG submission 119743) | Peatland microbial communities from MTU Mesocosm Facility, Houghton, MI, USA - PEATcosm2014_Bin11_10_metaG | ecosystem: Environmental > Terrestrial > Soil > Wetlands > Peat | place... | reverse complement strand
TCGAGCGAGCCGACGGTCGCGCCGTGGTAGGCGCTCACGTCGTTGGCCGCGATGGCCAGCGCCGGGATCGAGTCGATGTGGGCGCGGCGCGAGAGCAGCAGGGCGTCGTCGCGCAGCGAGGCGTCGCTGCCGTGCGCGTGCGGGCGGATCGTGATGTCGCCGAAGAAGCGGCCTTGGCCGCGATCGGCGGCGGCGGTGCGCACGATCGTCGAAGAGGTCGTGTTGCCGACGACGTGGTCGGCCGACGTGGTCAGGTCGACGTGCTGAAAACCGGTGTTGAAGAAGAGCGCGTTGACCTCGGTGTGCGCGCCGCCGCCTTCGAGCGCGGCGCCCAGCACCGTGCGGGCCAGCGTCGCGCCGAGTTCGGCCAGGTGCCAGCGGATCGTCGCGTCGGGCGCGGCCTGCGCGCTGCGGTGCATGAGCACCCGCGCCTCTTCGCCGAGCTGCTGGATGGCCGCGTAGTCGAGCGCGGCACGGGCGCCGAGCTGGACGGTGACGACGCCGCAGAAGAAGCCCGCGCCCTCGCCGATCTGGCGCTCGAACACGGTCGCGCGCGCGCCTTCGCCGAGCACGACCACGACGCGCGGGAAGACGGCGTCGGCGTGCGGCTCCGCTTGCGCGAAGACCAACTGAATCGGCTCCTCGAGCACGACGCCGTCGGGAACGTGGACGAACGCGCCGCAATTCTGGAACGCGGTCGCGAGCGCGGCGAACTTATCGCCGCTCGCGGCATCGCCGAGCGCCGGGATCAGCGCCCGCAGGTGCGGGTCGCGCGCGGCGTCGGCCAGCGGGAGCACGGTGACGCGCGGAGCGCTCGTCACGGCACCGGAGGCGGTCAGCGCGGTCGCGCCGCGGTGGACGAGTGCGCCGCTGCTCTCGGGGATGGTCAGGCGATCGGTCGTGTAGCGCAGTTCTTCGGTGCGCAGCGCCGCATAGTCGTGGCGCCAACTTCGCGAGGGCTTGCCGCCGCGCATCGCCAGCGTCGCGTAGCGGGTCAGCGCCGCGTGGCGTTCCGCCGCATCGACGATGCCGCCGCTGCGATCGCCGGCCTGCGTGAGCAGGGCGATCGCGGCGTCGAGGCCCTCGCCGGTCGGAGCGAAGTGGATGCCGGCCGGCGTTTCGGTGGCGCTAGACACCCGCGGCCGCAACCTCGTCACGGATCCCGTCGTAGCCGTCGCGCTCGATCTGCTGCGCGAGCTCGGGGCCGCCGGTCTTCACGATGCGGCCGTCGATCATGATGTGCACGACGTCGGCCGGCAGATGCTGCAGAATGCGCGGATAGTGGGTGATGACCAGGAAACCGGTGTTTTTGCCTTCGTCGCCGGCACGCAGCGCCTGCACGCTCTTGCCGACCGCTTGCAGCGCGTCGACGTCCAGGCCAGAGTCGGTCTCGTCGAGGATGGCGTACTTCGGTCCCATGATCGCCATCTGCAGCATCTCCAGGCGCTTCTTTTCGCCGCCCGAGAAACCGTCGTTGACGTAGCGGCCCAGGAAGGCCGGGTCCATGTCCAGCGTGTCCAACTTTTCGAACACCAGCTGGCGGAACTTGGCCGGCGCCAGATCCCCGGGGCGGACCGCTTGGCGCGCGGTGCGGATGAAGTTCGCCACCGTCACGCCCGGGATCGCCGCCGGATACTGAAAGGAGAGGAACAGGCCCGCCTGTGCCCGCTTCTCGGGTGGGAGGTCGAGCAGGTCCTCGCCGTCGAGCGTCACCGACCCGCCCAGCACCGAGTAGCCGGGATGCCCGGCCATGGTGAAGGCGAGGGTCGATTTCCCGCTTCCGTTCGGGCCCATCAGCGCGTGAACGCGGCCCGGCTCGACCGTCAGGTCGATGCCCTTGAGGATCTCTTTTCCTTCGACGGCCACCTTGAGGTCGCGCGCGATCAGCCCAGTTGACATGCTCTGCCATCGTAGGCGGCTGGGGAGAGAAAGTCAAGGAAAGCCTGGACTATCTGCGACTTCCGTGGTACCGTGAGGCGGGATGCACGACCGCTTTTTCGAGTCGACGCGCGGGAAGATCGTCGGGGCGCTGCGCGAGCGGCACTCGGCCTCGGCGTTCGACCTGGCGGCCCTGCTCGGACTGTCCCCCAACGCGATCCGGCAGCAGCTGGTCGTGCTGGAGCGCGACGGACTGATCGCCGGCCACAGCGTGCGCCGCAGCCGGACCAAACCGACCGTCGAGTACGCGCTGACGGCCGAAGCCGACCGCTATTTTCCGCAGCGCTACGACAAGATGCTCAACGCCGTCTTGCGCGAGATTCGCACTGCCGGCGGCGACGATGCGGTCAAGTCGATCTTCGACCGGATCGGGCGCCGCTCGGCTGCACGCCTGGGTGCGGCAGTCATCGATAAACCGGTCGACGAGCGAATCGCCGCCGTCGTCTCGGCGCTCAAGGCGTCGGGCGTCACCGCCGACATGCAGAAGACCGACGGCGGCACGATCGTGCTGCACGAGCACGCCTGCCCGTATGCCTCGGTCGTCGCCGAGAACCCGGAAGCGTGCTCGGCGATCCATACCATCCTCGAGACCGTCGCGCCGGGCCAAGCCCACCAGACGGAGTCGCTCGCAACCGGCGGCAGCGAGTGCCGGTTCGAAATCAACGTCGACCCGCCACCGCAGAGAGAGACCGTCACCGCACCATGAATTTCGCCAAGTTTCAGCAACTCGTCGAGCACCGCACCGGCTTTCGCACGATGGAGCAACCGACTGCGAGCGGCGAGTACTTCAGCGACTCGTGCGGCGACCTCTACACGTTCTTCTTGAAGGTCGGACCGGGCGACGTGATCGAGGACGTCTCGTACTTCACCACCGGCTGCGGCTTCGGGACGGCGACCTGCTCGCTGCTGGTCGAACTGGTGCGCGGCAAGACCATCGACGAAGCGCTGGCGGTGACTGACGCCGACATCGAAGCGGCGCTCGATGGCTACCCGGAAAAGAAGAAGGACTATCCCGAGCGCTCGCGGCTCGCGCTGCAGGCGGCGGTCGAGGACTATCGCCGTGGCCGCGCCGAGGGGCGCATCACCGATGCGATGCTCGAGCAGGCCAAGGCGACCGTCGCCGTGGCCGCGGCGGCCCAGCCCGGCAACGGCACCACCTCGGAAGACGAGAAGGCCGGCCCGAAGGTCGTCGACGACGGCGGTGTCGTCACCATCAAACTGCACTGATGCTGCTCGCGCTGGCGCTCGCCGCGGCGACGTCGGCGCCCTCCGCGCCAACGACCCCGCACGTCAGCGTGACCTGCGCTCGCGCGCCCCTCTGGCTGTGGCCCGCGAGCGCGAGCCGTCCGGTGCACGCCCAGGTCCCGCCGGCGACACTCGGTGCGCGGTTCGTGCGCCTGGCCGGCCCCCGCGCCACGCTCGCGGGCGAGCAATACGTCGAAACGAACGTTCCGGCCGCCGAGCCGAGTCATCGCGGCGAGTTCTACTGGCTCGCCGCCGGCTGCGCGGTCGACGAAGGCTGATTGCAGCGCCCGCACCGAAGGCGGGCCCATGCAGCTTCTCCCCCGCTTCCTCGCCGGGGCCGCGCTCTGCGCGCTGCTGGCGCCGGCCGTCCCCGCGACCGCCCAGCCGTCCGCCGATGCGCGGTACGCCGCGCTCGCGCAGTCGTACTTCACGGCGACCTTTCGCGCCAACCCCGTCAATGCGACCGCGACCGGCGTCCACGACTACGACGAGACGCTGGGGTCGTATAGCGCGGCCGATTACGCGGCGCAATTGGCGCGCGACCGCGCGACGCTGAACGCGCTGGCGGCGATCGACGCGAGCGCGCTCTCGCCGCGCGTACACCTGGACGCGCAGATGCTGGCGAACGCGCTGCACGACGATCTCCTCATCAACGGGACGATGGCGATGTGGCGCCATCAGCCCGACGGCTACGCGCAGACGGCGGCCAGCGGCGTGTTCCTGCTCATCTCACGCGACTTCGCGCCGGCGCGCGTGCGGTTGCGCGACGCGATTGCGCGCGAGAACGCGCTGCCCGCGCTCTACGCGCAGGCGCGGGCGAACCTGACAGCGGTCGACCGTGACACCGCGACGATCGCGGTGGAGGATGCAGGCGGCAGCGTCGACCTCTTTGCGACGACGATCCCGCAGGCGTTCGCCGGCGTCGGCGACGCCGCGACCCGCGCGCAGTTCCGCCGTTCGACCGCCCTCGCGGTCGCCGCCACGAAGGCGTACGTCGCCTATTTGAAATCGACGTGGATCGCGCATCCGAAGGGGAGCTATGCGATCGGCGCGGCCAACTACAGCGCGCGGCTGAAGTACGAAGAAGGCGTCGACCTGCCGCTGAGCCAGTACCTGGCGATCGGCGAGAAGGCGCTGGCGCGCACGCGCGCCCAGATGATCGCCCAGGCGGCGATCATTCATCCCGGCGCCAGCGTGACGCAGGTCATCGCCGAGCTCTCGCGCCGCCACCCCACCGCCGACGGGCTGATCCCCGCTGCGCAGGGGGACCTCGTCAAGTTGCGCGCGTTCGTCATCGCGCACCACATCATCGACTTGCCGCCCGACGCGCTGATCCGCGTCACCCCGACGCCGCCGTTCATGCGCTCGACGACCGAAGCGGCCGAAGATTCACCCGGGCCGCTCGAGCAGGTCGCAAAGCAGGCGTACTATTACGTCACGCCGGTCGACCCGCACGACCCGCCCAAGGTCCAACAGGACTACTTGGCCTCGTTCAACGACTTCGAGCGCCCGATCGTCTCGGCGCACGAAGTCTATCCCGGGCACTTCACCAACTTCGTCATCGACAAACACCTGCCGCTCACCCTGAGCGAGAAGCTGCTCACGGCGACCTCGTTCGTCGAAGGCTGGGCGCACTACGACGAGCAGATGATGGTCGACCAGGGTTGGGGCAACGGCGACCCGCGGGTGCGTTTCATGCAGTTGCGGGAGGCGATCTGGCGCAACGCGCGGTTCGTCGCCGGCGTCGAGCTGCACACGCAAGGGATGACGGTGCCGCAGGCCGTGCAGTTTTTCGAGACGCAGGCCTTCCTCGACCAAGCCAACGCGCGTGCCGAAGCGTACCGCGGTACCCAGGACGCGACCTACGGCTACTACACGCTGGGCAAAATGGAGATCCTCAAGCTGCGCGCCGACTATCGCAAGAAGCTGGGCGCGGCGTTCACGCTGGCGCGCTTCCACCACGACCTCTTGCAGTACGGCGATCCGGCGCTGCCGCTGCTGCGCCCGCTCTTGCTCGGCTCGTCCGACGACGGGAAGATCTTGCCGGGACTCTGAGGTGCGCCGCCTCGTCGTCACCCTGCTGGTCGCCCTCGGCGCGGCGCTCGCGCTCGCGCTGATCCTCGCCCGGCCGGTGATGGTTTCCGAGGACGGCCACGCGGCGGTCAGCGTCTATGACGGCGACGCCGCACACGTGACGCTGGCCGATCTGCAGAAGCCGAACGCCCCGTTCGTCCCGCTCGGCGTCCCTGCGCCGAGCGAGGACCGCTGGCTGCGGCTGCAACTGCAGGTTCCCGATCGTGAGGATCTCTACGTCGTCGAGCGCGACGGCCCGGTCCCGGACGCCACCCTGATGGCGCAGTTCGACGGGCGTGTCATCGACCAGCCCAGCGGCGACCGCGTCCCGCTCGAACTGCGCCCGATTCCCTCGCTCGACGCGAGCTTCGAGGTGCCCGCGGAAGCGCTGCGCGGCGCGCCGCTCTACGTCCACGAGCGCGGCGGCACACCCGCGGCATACCGCGTGCTGACCAGCTCCGACTTCTACGCCGAAGTGGGGACGGTGCGCGTCGTCGTCGGCTTGTACCTGGGCGTGCTGCTGGCGGTCGGCGTCTACCACCTGCTGATGTTCGGTGTGCTGGGCGGGGCCGATCTGCTGGCCTTCGGCGCCTACGCTTCGACGCTCGCGCTGCTCGAACTCGCTCGCACGCGCTATGTCGACGTGATCGTCCCGACCGTCGCGGTCGATCCGGCCATGGCGATCGGCATCGCCTGGGCGTTGGTCGGCGTCGCCGGCTATGCGGTGTTCGCCACGTTCTTACGGTTGCCGGCGACACAACTGCGGCTCGACGGCGCGCTGCGTGCGACGACCGTCATCTTGGTTCTGCTCGCGCTGCTCTCGGCGGTGCCGGCGCTGCATCAGCTCGGGATGTTGCTACCGCTCGTCGCGCTCGGCTGGCTCGCGATCGCGCTCGCAGGCGCGGTGCAGGCGGTGCGGGCGGGACAGCGGCCGGCGATCTTCACCCTGGTCGCGTTCGGCGGGTTGTTCGCCGGGCTCGCGCTCGCGCAAGCAAAAGCGTTCTGGCCCGCGCTGCCGGATTTCGCGGCGGTCGGTTTCGAGGCCGGTTCGGCCTTCGGAGCACTGACGCTCGCGCTCGGTATCGCCGACCGTATTCGCACCGCGAACGAGATGCGCGACCGCGCGCAGCGCGCGGCGATCGAGGAGGAGCACGCCCTCAACGTTGCCTACGCGCGCTTCGTCCCGCGCGAGTTTCTCGAGCTGCTCGGCCGGCGCGACATCCGTGAGGTGCGGCTGGGCGATCAGCTGCAGACCGAGACGACGATCCTGTTCGCCGACGTGCGGTCGTTCACGACCCTGAGCGAGACGATGTCGCCGTCCGACACGTTCGGGTTCCTCAACGGCATCTTGGCGCGGATCGGGCCGGTCGTGCGCGCCCACGGCGGGATCGTCGACAAGTTCCTGGGCGATGCGATCATGGCGCTCTTTCCGGGAACACACACCGCCGGCGCCGCCGTGCGGGCCGCGATCGAGATCCAGCGCGCCGCCGATGCGCTCAACGCCGAGCGAATCGAGCGCGGGCGAACGCCGTTCGCACTGGGCGTCGGGCTCCATCGCGGCTCGACGATGCTCGGCACGATCGGCGAGGCCGAACGGATGGACGGCAGCGTCATCGGCGACACCGTCAACCTCGCCTCGCGGGTCGAGGGTCTGACCAAGCGCTATGGTGCGCGCATCCTGGCGACCGAGGCCGTCGCCGCGACGTTGCCGCCGGACGCCGGCGTGCTCACGCGTCCGCTCGGGCGCGTCGCCGTGGCGGGCAAGCGGATCGGCGTCGCGCTGGTCGAGATCGTCGATGCCGACCCGCTCGCGCTGCGCGAGGCGAAGTCCGCCTCGGCGGCCACCTTCGCGCGGGCGGTCGCGGCGCTGACGGCCGGCGCCTTCGCCGACGCCGAGCGCGGTTTTGCGGTCGTGCTGGATGCAACGCCCGACGATGGTCCCGCCGCATTCTTGCTCGAGCGCGCGGCGGCGCTGCGTGCGGCGGGTGCTCCCTGGGACGGTGTCGACAGCTTTCTCACCAAGTGACGCGAGGAACGCAGAGCACCTCTCGCGCAGTGGCTTCCATGCGAATCGGTGCGTTGGCGCTGGCGATCATCGGGTGTGCGGTCCTCGCGGCACCGCCGGCCGCGCACGCGCAAGCGTGCCGCGCGCGCTTCAGCGACGTGCAGTGTTATCTCGGGCCGCCGCAGTTGGGTCTGACGAAAGCCGTCATCCTCGCCGGCGGCGGCACACCGGCGAGCTTCCGCACGGCGACGCTGCTGGTCGCGCTCGAAGGCAAGAACGCCGCCACCGAAAAGGCGGCGCTGGTGCAGCGCTTCGGCCAGGAAGCCGTCGACGAGTTCTTGGCCGCATCGGACTTCGCGATCCAGGACGGTGCCGCGCTCGCTGCCGCGCACGGCGTGACCTTCCCGGCACAGCCGTCGCCCTCGCCGAGCGATCCGCGTGCACTCGCGACAGCGCTCGCCGCCGCCGGCGTCTACGACAGCAAGCACGACTTCGACACCGAGTACATGATCGATCATCTGCTCAGCCACCCGATCCACGAGCAAGTGATGGACGACATCGACGCCAAGCTCGGCAAACGCGCCGACGCCTACTACCACGCCGTCTTCGCCGTCCTGATCGCCGACCTGCGGCGCTAGCCCCGAGCGCGCTTGGTCGACTGCATCAGGAGCGGGTCCCTCGTCGTTCGGACGGGGCCGGCGGTGTCGCGACCGGACCAGCGGGCGGCGTGGCGACCGGACCGGTCGGTGGCGTTACCGGCATGACGGTCGCCATCGCAGGACAGAACGCCTGCAATGCCGCGACGCCGTCGGGACGGTCCGGCGTCGTGTCGAAATGCATGTATTCCGCGACGCCGTAGCCGGCCATCGCGTTCGCGATTGCAAAGTGCAAGACCATGGGGATGCCGTACACGGTGTGCCGCTCGGTCCACCGATAGATCGGCTGGCCGTTGCACATCGCGCCAGCCCCGTCGTCGACGATCGCGATCCCCTCCTTGCGGGCCTTGTCCATCCGAAGCCGCGCTTGTCCCGCGGGGTCCATGGTCGCCGCTAACCCGCCGACGATCAGGAACACCTGCGGTCCGGTGGTCGGGTCGACGACCTGGAACTGGACGCCGGCGCGCGACGCGACGCGGGGCCAACCGGTCGGGCCCGCCGCGGTGAAGCCGAGCATCCCGGCAAGGGGGATGACCCAACCCTTGGGGTCCAGCGTCGGGGTGGCCGGCTGCGCTGACGTCGGCGGTTGCATCGACCCGAACCGCGGTGGGGTCAGCGGGGTGTCCGAGGCGCAGAAGTCACGCAGGAAGCCGACCGCGTCCGGGCGGTCCTGGTCCGCCGCAGGATGGGCGTAGGTCACGACGGCGAGCCCGGCCGCAACCGGCTCCATCACGAGGTGCGAGAGCGTCGGGGCGCCTCCCTCGACGTCGGTCACCGTCCAGCGATGCGTCGGCCGGCTGCCACAGGTCGTCCCGGCGCCGTCGTCGACGACGGTCGCGCCCTGGTGGCGCGCATCAGCCATCATCGCTGCGGCGCGCGCTTCGAGATCGGCCGCGCGCGCGGCTGGCAGGCCCCCGAAGGTCAGCACGTGGAGGTTGTTGTCGGTCGCCACCAGCGACATCGCCTTCGCTTTGGGGTTGAAGACGTTCTGCCATCCGCCGGGTGCGATGAACGAATACCGGATCGGAACGAAGATGGTAACGCTCTGCTGCGTCGCCGTGAGCGAGGGCGCGACGTCGGCCCAGGCGGCCCCCCCTGGTGCAGCGACGGTCGCCATCAGGACCATGAGGGCGAGAGCGTGTCGGAGCCGGGGCGATCGAGCGAGGGGGTGACGCTGCATCACCCCTTCTTTCGGCACGCGGAGCGGGGAAGACAAGCGCGAACGTCCGGGATCAGCCGATCAGGAACGGATTGTCGCGCCGTTCGGTGCCGATGGTCGTCATCGGACCGTGGCCGGGGACGACGGTCGCGGCATCGTCGTAGACCAAGAGCTTGGTGCGGATCGAGTGGACGATGTCTTCGAGCGAGGTGCCGCCCAGGTCCCAGCGGCCGACCGCGCCGCGGAAGAGCGTGTCGCCGGTGAATAGCGTGGTGCGGCCGTCGACCTCGAGCGCGAACGACGTCGAGCCGGGGGTGTGGCCCGGCGTGTGGACGCAGCGCAGCGCGATCGCGCCCGCCCGCAGCTCCTCGCCGTCGGTCAGGTCGCCGTCGAGTGCGACGATCTGCGGCGGCGTGACCATCCCGAGATAGCGCGCCTGCTGGGCCAGCGTTGCGTAGAGCGGCAGGTCGCCGTGGTGCAGCAGCGCCTGCGCGCCGGTGCGCTCGCGCAGCGGGCCCACCGACCCGATGTGGTCGACGTGCGCGTGCGTGTGCACCAGCCAGCGTGCGGTCAGACCGTGCGCGTCGAGCCGCTGCGCGATCGCGGCCACCTCGTCGCCGCCGTCGATCACGATCGCCTCGCCGGACGCGGGGTCGCCGAGGATCGTGCAGTTGCAGCCCAGCATCCCGACCGGGAACGTCTCGACGATCATACGCCGATCCCGAAGTCTCGGTAGGCACGGTCGAAGTACCCCAGCGGTGCGCCTTCGCGATGACCGGCTTCGAGCACCGTACCGAGGAAGATCGTGTGGGTCGAGGCGGTCAGCTCTTCGGTCAGCTCGCAGTCGACGTGGGCGAGCGTCCCGGCCAGGATCGGCGAACCGCTGGGCCCGAGCCGGTAGTCGACGCCCTCGAAGCGCGAGTGCGGTTCGCCGCCGGCGAAGCGTTCTGCCAAGGCGCGCTGCTCGAGGGCCAGGATGTTGGCGCAGAAGCGCTGCGAGATCGTGATCAGCGGATGCGCGCGGGCGGCGCGGTTGACGCAGATCAGCACCATCGGCGGCTCGGCCGACACGCTGGCGAACGCGTTGACGGTGAAGCCGTGGATGCGCCCCTCGTGCGCTGTCGTCACGATCGTGACGCCGGTCGGAAAGCACCGCATCGCCGAGCGGAAGTCTTCAGTCGACGCGCGCACCGATGCCGATTCCATCGCCGATCGGAAGAATCGTCGCGTCCAGCTCGGGATGTTCGAGGAACGCTTCGTTGAACGCGCGGATCGCGCGCGTCTCCGCGTCGTCCTTGGCCGTGGGCACCGCTGCGGCGCGGCCGCTCCACAAGAGGTTGTCGATGACGACGATGCCCGAGCGCTTGAGCATCGGGATCACCGCCTCGAGGTAGTCCTCGTACTCGGTCTTGACCGCGTCGATGAAGACGATGTCGAGGTTGCGCTGCGGGAACCACTCGAGGACCTCGAGCGCGGGCTGGTTGATGATCTCGACCCGCTGTTCGACCCCGGCGCGCCGGAAATAGGAGGCCGCGATCTCGGTCCGCTCCATGTCGGGGTCGATCGTCCAGATGTGACCGGCCGGGGGGAGCGCGAGCGCCATCCAGAGCGTCGAGTAGCCGTAGGCCGTCCCCAGCTCCAGGATACGGTTCGCCTGCATGCAGTGGACGAGCACCGAAAGGAGGCGACCGGCGGCCCGGTCGACGATCGGAATCCCTTCGCGCGTCCCATGCTGTTCCAGTTCCAGGAGCAGCGGCGCCGGCTCGTCGTGGAGCCGCGCGAGGTAGGACAGATCACGCACGATAGGTGCTGTTTGCCGCTCGCCGTGGGCGGGAACCTGCCGGACGCGCCGGAGCGCCCGTCGAACGCTCCAGAACTCGCACTACCAGGAGGCTCCCGTTGGCAACGCTCGTTCAGCAATCATACACGCCGAAGAAGTTCGACCTCTCCGGTCTTCAGGGGATCTCGGACAACACGCTCCAGGTTCACTTCGGCCTGTACGAAGGCTACGTCAAGAACACCAACCTGCTCAATGAGCAGATCGCCGAACAGATCAAAGCCGGCACCGCGGCCGGCGCGAACCCCGGGTTCGCGGAGATCACCCGCCGGCTCGGCTTCGAGTACAACGGCATGGTCCTGCACGAGTACTACTTCGGGAACATGACCAAGAACGCCGGCGGCAGCCCCGGGGCGGGGCTTCAGGAGTCGCTGGGCGGCGTCTACGGCGACTTCGATACGTGGAAGAAGGACTTCGCCGCCACCGGCGGGATGCGCGGGGTGGGCTGGGCCATCGCCTATTTCGATCCGGCCACCGGCCGCGTCACCAATCACTGGATCACCTTGCACGAGGACGGCAACATCGCCGGCTACCAGCCGTTGCTGGTCATGGACGTGTGGGAACACGCGTTTCTGCTCGACTACAAGCCGGCGGAACGGCCCAAGTACATCGAGGCGTTCTTCGCCAACGTCGACTGGAGTGTCGTCGAGAAGCGCTTGAACGCCGCCAAAGCCGCCGCCGCGCACTGACGGCGCCGGCGTGACGGAGACGGGACAGCTCCGGCTCTTCCCGCTCAACACCGTGCTCTTTCCGGGCGCGGTGTTGAACCTCCATGTCTTCGAAGAGCGCTACCGCACGATGATCGCCGAATGCCTCGACGCGGGTGAGGCATTCGGGGTCGTGCTGATCCGCGACGGACGCGAGGCCGGCGATCCCGACGTCACCCCCCACGAAGTCGGCACGACCGCCGAGATCGCCGAGGTCACGCCGTTGCCCGCCGGCCGCTATTACATCAGCACGACGGGGCGGCGGCGCTTTCGCATCGCGCGCATCGTCAGCCGCGAGCCGTTCATGCGTGCCGAGGTCGAGTTCCTCGACGAGACCGTCGATGGTGAACGTGAATCGTCCACCGCCCCGCAGCCGCGCGCCGACGACTTGACCCTGCGTGTGCGCGGCGAGTTCGACGAGTACGTGCAACTGCTGGTGGCGTTCTCCGGCCGCTCCGGCACGATCGACGTGCCGAGCGATCCCATCCATGCCAGCTACGTCGTCGGCGACGCGCTGCAAGTCGCCGACGCGCTCAAGCAGCGATTGCTCGAGCTGCGCAGCGCCGAAGCGCGCTTGGCGGCCGAACTGGGCTTCCTGCGCCGGCTCTTACCGCAGCTGCGTCAATTGGTGGAGCGGAAACGCACGCACGAACGCGTCGTGCGCGACGACAAGCCCGGCGGCGAATTCCGCGCCCACCAAGAGCACCTCTTCGGCAAGCACTTCTCGCAAAACTAGTCTGTGAGCATCTCGGCTGCGTGGACGACGTTGCGCAGCAGGGCGACGTTGGTGACCGGGCCGACGCCGCCCGGAACGGGCGTGAGCTCGCCGGCGACCTCAGCGACGGCGGGATCGACGTCGCCGAGCAGCTCGCCGTCGACGAAGGTCGTGCCGACGTCGATGACGGTCGCGCCGGGGCGCACCATCTCGGGCCGGATCAAATGCGGGACGCCGGTGGCGACGACCAGCACGTCGGCATCGCGCAGGTGATGGGCGAGGTCGCGGGTTTCTTTGTGGGCCACCGTCACCGTGCCGCCGCGCGCCAGCAAGAGCAGCGAGACCGGCAGCCCGACGACGTTCGAGCGTCCGACGACGACGCAGTGCGCGCCCCGCAGCGGCCAGCGCGACGAGCGTTCGAGCAGCAACAGCACCGCCAGCGGTGTGGCCGGAATGAAGGCGGTGTGATGCGCGAACGCGAGGCGCCCGAGGTTGATCGGATTCGCGCCGTCGACGTCCTTCTCGGCCGGCATTGCCTCGGCGATCCGGCGAATCCCCAGGTGCGGCGGCAGCGGCTGTTGCAGGATGATGCCGTGCACGAGCGGATCGTCGCCGAGTGCCAGCAGTTGCGCCCGCACCGCGGCCTCGTCGGCGCTGGCCGGCAACCCCGACACCCTCACCTCGACACCGACCTTCGTGCCGACCCGCTCGATGCTGCGCACGTAGGCGACGCTGGCGGCGTCCTCGCCGACGATCGTGACGACCAGCCGCGGGGTCACGCCACGCGCGCGCAGGCGCTCGGCGCGCAACGCGATCTCTTCGCGCAACTCGCCCGCGAGCGCGCGGCCGTCCAAGATTCGTGCCGACATCGCTCGCGCGTTTCGGTCGGCTAGGAGACGTGCCCTTGGAACGCGTGCGGAAGACCGTCACCGTGGGCGCGAGCTTCGAGGTGACCGCGCTCGACGATGCCCTGCTCGGCTTTCACCGCCTCTACAACGTGCGCCCCGACCGCGTCCTGTGCGCGCCCGACGTCCTGCTGCGGCTGGCCGCGCTGGTCGCACGCGAGCGCGACGACGCGCTGCGCCGCGATCTGCGCTGGTCGGGGATCCGGGTCAGCTCGGCGATCCTCGCCCCCGGCACGCTCGTCCTCGAAGGCGAGGT
>Ga0181531_10001777_pt1 | contig 13511 bp, 14 predicted proteins | sample PEATcosm2014_Bin_38_FD_119743 | JGI IMG/M metagenome (GOLD analysis project Ga0181531, IMG submission 119743) | Peatland microbial communities from MTU Mesocosm Facility, Houghton, MI, USA - PEATcosm2014_Bin11_10_metaG | ecosystem: Environmental > Terrestrial > Soil > Wetlands > Peat | place... | reverse complement strand
GCCTTCGGGACCTGCTGCATCATGCGGCGGCGCGCGAGCTGCTGCTGCACCTGACGGATGCGCTGTTTCGTCTCCGGCCGCCCGTTGTGCTCCTTGAACTCCTCGCGCAGCTCCTGCCGCGTCATGCGCAGGGCACGTTTGAACTGAAAGAGCTGCAAAGGCACATCGACCAGCGCGATCAGCACGAGCGATGCGCACAGCGTGAGGAAGGCGCCGCCGACCAGATGCGCGCCGCGCCCGATCGCGGTGCGCGGCGCCATGTGCGCGAGCGCGAGAACATCGCCATACAGTGAGGCGATCACCGCCGCGCACACACCGCCCACCACCAGGCACTTGAGGAGTGCCTTGCCGAGCTCGGTCAGCCCGGAGAGCCCGAGCAGCCGCCCGAATCCGGCGGCCGGGCTCAAGCGCGTGAAGTCCGGGACGAGCGCCGCGGCGCTGAAGTTCCAGCCGCCGAGCGCGATCGATGCGAGCAGTACCGCGACCAGCACGACGCCGAGCAGCGGCAACGTGCCGATGAGTGCCTGCACCACCGCATCGCCCAGCGCCGCGCCGAGGTGCTGCGGATTCTCGAGCGCGAGTGCTGCGGGCCCAAGCGAGCGGCGCATGAGTCCGGCGAGCGCCCCGGACAGGTGCGCGCCAAACCCCAGGAGCGCGGCGCTGCCCCCGATCATGGCGGCGAACGCCGTGAGCTCGCGTGAGCGTGGCACCCGGCCGCGCTCACGCGCATCCTGCAAGCGTCGCTGGGATGGCTCTTCGGTGCGTTCGCCGCCGTGTTCCGCCTCGGCCATCAGTGCACCCCCGCCGGGGCCGTGAAATCCCGCGCGGCGCGCAGCGCGCTCTCGATGAGGCTCGACACACCCATCATCAGGCCGTCGATGCCGACGATCAGGACGAAGAAACCGGAGAGCAGTGTGATGGTGAAGCCGATACCGAAGAGATTGAGCTGCGGTGCGGCACGGCTCACCACACCGAGCGCGAGATTGACGATCACGAGCGAAATCACCGCGGGCAGCGCCACCAGGAGCCCGGCCTCGAAGATGCGCCCCCCCCAGCTCGCGATGTTCATCAACATATCGCGCTCGAGCGCGCCCCCGCCGATCGGCAGGCTCTGAAAGCTACCCGCGAGCGCACCCAGGAGAACCAGATGGCCGTTGACCGCGAGGTACGCCAGCAGGCCGAACATCGTGAACAGCTGGCCGAGCACGGGCGTGCCCGCGGCGTGCTGCGGATCGACCAGCGTGGCAAAGCCGAGACCCATGCTGGTCGAGATGCTCTGGCCGGCAAAATCGAGTGCCTCGAAGGCGAGCTGCACGATGAGCGCAATCGCCACGCCGATCAGCACCTCCTCGAGGGCCGCGACGACACCGGCGCCCGAGAAGATGGACAGTCCCACCGGCACCGGGACGAGGGGCGCCAGGATGAAGGCGAGCGCGAGCGTCAGCGCAATCTTGACCATCGCAGGCACGCTCGAGTGGCTCACGATCGGCGCCGCGGCGATGAAGCCGCCGATGCGCAGCACCGGCCACCACAAGCGCACCACCCACGCGGACACATCCGGGACCGGGATCTGTATCGGTTGCATCAGGAGCCGGAGATCAACCGATCGCGCCGGGAATGCTGCCGTAGAGGTCGCGCGTGTAGTCGACCAGCACCTTGAGAATCCAGGGTCCGGTGACGAACAGCGCGACCGCGAGCAGGATGAGTTTCGGAATGAAGCTCAAGGTCGCCTCGTTGATCTGCGTCGCCGCTTGCAGCATGCCGATCACCAGGCCGGTCACGAGGGCGGTTACGAGGAGCGGCGCGGCGACCATCGCCGTGACGATGAGGGTGCCGTGCGCGAGGTCCATGACGCTCTCGGGAGTCATCGGTGAAAGCTTCCCGCGAGCGTTCCCAGGAGCAAGGTCCAGCCGTCGACCAGCACGAAGAGCATGATCTTGAACGGCAGCGACACGAGCACCGGCGAGAGCATCATCATGCCCATCGACATGAGCACGCTCGCGACCACGAGGTCGATCACGAGGAAGGGAATGAAGACCATGAACCCGATCTGGAAGGCCGTCTTCAGCTCGCTGGTGAGAAAGGTCGGAACCAGAACCGAGAGGGGCACCTCATCGGTGCTCGCAAAGCTCTCCTTGCCGGCGAGCTTGGAAAACAGAGCGAGGTCGTTCTCGCGGGTCTGCGCAAGCATGAATTTCTTCAACGGCTTGACGGTACGGTCGAGTGCCACTTCGCCGGCGAGTTGACCGTCGAGGTACGGCCGCACGCCGGCGGCGTAGGCCTGATCGATCGTCGAGCTCATCACGAAGAAGGTCAGGAACAGGGCAAGCCCGGTGAGCACCTGGTTCGAGGGCGTCGTCGCCATGCCGAGCGCCTGCCGGAGAATCGACAGCACGATGATGATGCGCGTGAACGCCGTCATGGCCAGCAGCAGCGCCGGCAAAAGCGTCAGCAGCGTCATCAGGATCAGTACCTGGAAGGTGAGCGAGTACGTCTGCCCGCCATCCGCCGCGGTCTTGATCGCCACCGCCGGCAGAGCCACCTGCGCGAGCGCGACACCCGCCGGGAACAGCACGCCGCCGAGCGCGCCGATCGAAGCCGCGGCTTTCAAGTTCCGCCCCCCGGACGCTTCATCAGCTCGCGCAGCCGCTCGGCAAAGGGCAGCACCGCCGCGGGAGTGCGCAGCACCAGTGGCGCCGCCAGGGGGGTGAGCCCGACGATGCTGCCGGGTCCGATGCCGACCAGCACCTGGGCATCGCCAATCCGGACGAGCACGATGCGCTCGCGCGGCCCGAGCGTGAGCTCATCGACCACCGTGATGTCGCCGCGGCCGCGCGGGCCCGCCACCTTGAGCCGCCGCAAGGCCCAGCTCACGGCGAGAATGAGGCCGATGATGGCGAGCAGGCTCAAGCTTAGCTGGGTGAGACTGCCCACGGAGAGCGGCGAGGCGGGCGCAGGCAGCGTGCTCACCGGGCCTGTTCCAGGCGCTCCGACTCGCTCACCACCTCGATGAGACGGATGCCGAATTTTTCGTTCACCACGACGACCTCGCCGCGTGCCACGCGCACGCCGTTCACCAGCACATCGAGCGGCTCGCCCGCCATGCGGTCGAGCTCGACGACCGCGCCGGGGGCGAGCTGCAAGAGGTCGCGCACCGACATGCGGGCGCGTCCCACCTCGAGCGCCAGCGTGAGGGAGACGTCGAGGATCAAGTTCAGGTTCATCTCCTGGCCCGGCGCCGCTGCGGCGGCCGGCCCCAGGTCGCCGAATTGCGCGCGCGCGACCGCCGCCGTCTTCGGTTCAGGAGCATTCATCTAAGGACCTCCGGGAAGAATCTTCAGGGCATTGCGGCCCTGCGAGACGCCGAAGCGTCCGCGGTGCAGCGGAACCTCACCCGCCATCAGCAGCACCTGCTGCGGCGGCTCGATCGCAATGACATCGCCCGGTGCGAGCCGCACGAGGCCGCCCAGGCTGATCTGCACTTGCGTGAGGATCGCGCGCAGCTCGAGCTCGGCGCTCTTCAGCGTCTGCGCGAGCACGGGCGCCCAGGGCTCCTGCTTGCGCGGTGCGCTGGCGCTCTTGCCGCCATCTGCGGCCAGCGCATCGCGCACCGGCGCGAGCAGCGCATCGGGCCAGAGCCAGTCGAGATGCCCCGCCTGCGCGCCGAACACGACACCGAAGCGCGTGACGAGCACCGACTCCTGAGGAGCGCCGAGCTGCAGCAGGCGCGGATTGAGCTCCAGTTTGACGATCTCGATCTCCGCCGCGGCGACCGTCGCAACCGCCGGGACCGCCGACCATGCCGCTGTCCAATCAGAGGCGATGCTGCGCAGGATGAGGGCGAAGAAGCGCTGCGCCGCCGGCGCGGTCGCTGCCTGTGCATCCGCGGTTGGCTGACCCGCTCCACCGTAGAATCCATCGAGCAATGCGAGCAGCAGAATCGGATCCATGCGTACGAAGGCCAGGCCCGGCAAGGGCTTCATGCGCAGGACCGCGACCGTGCCCGGCGCCGGAAGCGAGGCTTGCAGGTCCGGCGCCCGCACCGACTCGAGCGATTCGAACACCAGATGCATATCGCGGCCGAGCAGCGCGCAGAGCGAGCCCGTGACCCGCTCGGCGAAGCTCCTGGCAATGATCTCGAGCATCGGCAGTTGCGTGCGATTGATGCGCTGAGCCGAGAAGTCGTAAGGGCGGATGCCCGCCGGCGCGGCCGGCTCGAGCAGGGCGGACACCTCCTCATCGGAGACGGCGGGAGCGGCGGGGTCGGCCTCGGCCATCACTGCACCACGAAACTCGTGAACAGCAGATCATCGATGTCCCCGCCGCCGAGTTTCTTCTGCACGGCCTTGACCTCGGCGAGCGCTTCCTGACGCAGCTTTTCCTTGCCTTCACGCGACATCAGCGACTGGTAATCGCGATTGCTCATGAGCAGCAGAAGATTGTTGCGGATCACGGGGATGTTCTTCTGCACGCTGTCGATGACCTTCTGGTCGCGCCCCTGCACTTCCATCGTGATCTGCAGAAAGCGCACCGCCGAGGAGTCCTCGAAGTTGACGACGAGCGGCGGATCGATCGCGTAGAAAACGGCGCTTTTGGGGCTGCCGCCCTCCCCCTCGGCAGCGCCTGCGGCGGGCGGCGGCACATACGGGGTGATGATGCCGTCCTTGCTGAGCTTGAGGTTCGGGGGCGGATAGAGCTTGGCGTTGATGAAGCCGCCGAGCACCACCGCGAGCAGCGTCAGCACGAAGATGCCGATACCTCGAAGCAGCGTTTTGCCGAAGCCACCGGCAGGAGGGGCAGCCGGAGCGACCGGCACTTCATCGGCGGTTGTATCGGCCATGAGTGCATTCCCAGCGCGGCATTGCTCGCCGCACTGGGAAGGGAGCAATTTCTATGCCAGGAGAAAGGCGCCGAGAAATTGACGCTTCAGGAGGCGCGCCACCCCCCGCGCGCAACGCCCGCCCCCGCCCGCGCGCACCGACCCGCCCGGGTCGGCGCGGCGCGCGCGCTCACCAGATGATGACGCGCTGCTCGGGGGCGAGGTACATCTGATCGCCGGGCTTCACGTCGAACGCCTGGTAGAAACCCGGCTGATTGCGCAGCGGCGCACTGCCGCGTACCGACGGTGGCGAGTGCGGGTCGGTCTTGATGCGCTGGATGGCCTCGCCCTCGCGGGCCTTGCCGCGCCAGACCTGTGCAAATCCGAGGTAGAAGCGCTGATCGCCCGTGAGGCCGTCGAGAACCGGCGCCGCATGACCCTCGAGGGAGAGATGGTAGGCCTGGTATGCGATCGCCAGCCCGGAGTTATCCGCAATGTTCTCGCCCAGGGTGAGCTCGCCGTTGACGTGGAAGCCCGGCACCGGGCTGTAGGCCTCGTATTGCGCAGCCAGCGCCTTGGTCTTCGCGGCGAACTTCGCATGGTCCTCCGGCGCGAACCAGTCTCGGAGGTTGCCCTCGGCGTCGAACTGACTGCCCTCATCGTCGAAGGCATGGCTGATCTCGTGTCCGATCACCGCGCCGATCGCACCGTAGTTCACCGCATCGTCCGCCTGCGCGTTGAAGAAGGGCGGCTGCAGAATCGCCGCCGGGAAGACGATCTCGTTCATCAACGGGTTGTAGTAGGCGTTCACGGTTTGCGGCGTCATGAGCCATTCCTGCCGATCGATCGGCTTGCCGAGCTTGGCGACATCGCGCTGAAACTCGAACTCGGTGGACCGCACGACATTGCCCCACAGATCGTCGGGCTCGATGGTGAGCGCACTGTAATCGCGCCACCGGTCGGGGTAACCGATCTTCGTCACGAGGTTCGCGAGCTTCTCGTGCGCGCCGCGTCGTGTCGCCTCGCTCATCCAGTCCAGCCGGTCGATGTCCCGCCCGTAGGCCACGATGAGCTCGTGCACCAGGCTCTGCATCCGCTCCTTGTAGTGCGGTGGAAAGTACTTCTCGACATAGAGCTTGCCGAGCGACTCGCCGAGCGCGCCGTTGAGCAGGGAAAGGCCGCGCTTCCAGCGCGGCCGGTTCTGCGGTATGCCGCGCACCACGCTCCCGGCGAACGCGAACTCTTCATCGACGAATGGTTTCGACAGATACGGCGCAGCGGAGTCGAGCGCCTGCCAGCGGAAGTAGCTGCGCCAGATGGCGATCGGCGTGCCGGCGATGATGTGGTCGAGGCTCTTCAGGTAGCTTGGCTGCTGGACGATGAGGTAATCGATCTTGCCGGAGAAACGGCTGACGCTCAGGTACGGGCGCCAGTCGAATCCCGGGGTGAGGTGCTCGAGATCGGTGATCGCGTACTTGTTGTAGGTCTTGACCGGGTCGCGATTCTGAACGCGGGTCCATTGCCGCGCGGCCAGTGCGGTTTCGAGCTTGAGAATGCTGCGCGCCTCCTGTTCCGCATGCCGATCGCCTGAGAGACGCAGCATCGTCTCGATGTGCTTGAGGTATTTCTCACGCACGCTCTTCAGCTTCGGATCATCCTTGAGGTAGTAATCCCGGTCGGGCATGCCGAGGCCGCTCTGGCCGACGCTGACGGCATAGCGCGTCGAATCCTTCGGATCAGGCGTTACACCGACATCGTAGGGCGCACCGATTCCCTCTTGATTGAACCGCGCGATCAGGGCCGGAAGCTCCCTCTTCGAGCTCAGATGATCGATCGCGGCGAGGGTCGGCTTGAGCGGCTCGATACCGAGCTGATCGAGCCGTGCCTCGTTCATGAAGCTTGCATAAAGATCAGCGAGCTTCTTCGCGTCGGCATCGCCCGGCCCGGTCCCGGACTGCGCGCCGAGCGCATCGACGATCGAATGCAGCTGCTCCTGGGTGCGATCGTCGACCTCGGTGAAGGACACGTAGATGCCCTTGTCGGCGGGAATCTGGAACTCATCGAGCCACTTGCCGTTGAGGTATCGATAGATATCGTCCTGGGGACGCACCGACTTGTCCTCGTTCCGGGTATCGACCCCTGAGCCGAGCACGGGAGCCGGCGCCGCAGCAACCGCCGGCGCAGCGCCAGGTGCGGCCGCCGGCGCGCTCGCGGCGGCAGGCGGGGGCCCGCCGGCCGGCTTGGAGCGGTGCAAAAGCGAGCAGGCGGCGATCATCGTGAGCGCGGCGACGAGCAGGAACGAGTTGAAGCGCGACATACGGTGGATCCTCGAGGTCAGAATTTGAGTGACACCCGCAGACCGGGTGCGGGTGCTGCATCATCGAGAACGAGGCGCGCACCGTGCAACTTGGTGACCGCCGCGACGAGCGAGAGTCCGAGCCCGGAGCCGGGAAACTTGCGCGCCTCGTCGAGCCGCACGCGCCGGCCGAGCACCAGCTCGCGCTTGTCCGCCGGAATACCCGGCCCCGTGTCCTCGACGATGACCTCCGGCGCGCCGCCGGACTGGTTGAGCTGCACACGGATATGGCCGCCGTCGGGCGTGAACTTGATCGCGTTGTCGAGCAGGTTCGCAAGCGCCTGCGCCAGCAATTGCCGGCTGCCCTGCACCTGGGCGCCGGGCGACACGGCGCTCTCGAGCGTGATGCCACGCTCCTCGCTGACGGGCGCATACAGCTCGACCACGCTCTCGACGAGATCGGACAGATCCACGGGCTCGCGCGCCACGGTGCCGGTCTCGGCGAGCGCGATGCGCAGCAGCGCATCGAGGGTCGAGCGCATGTGATCGACCTCGTTCGTCACGCGTTCGAGCACGCGCCGCCCGGCCGAGCCCGGCGCAAGCATGCCCATGGCCCCTTCGGCGGTCGCCTGCAGCCGATTCAACGGCGTACGCAGATCGTGCGCCGCGCTGTCGAGCACCGTGCGCATGCCGAGAGTGAGCTGCTCGATCTTGTCGAGCATGGTATTGATCTCGCGCGCGAGCCGATCGATCTCATCGTCCGCCCCGCGTACCGGTAGACGCTGCGAGAGATCGCCGCGCATGATCTGGGTGGCGACCGCGGAGATCGCACCGGCCTGCGCGAGGATGCGCCGGCCCATCCACAATCCGCCGCCGAGACCGATCATGAGGGTCAGCACGACCGCCGCCATGAGCCCGCGCATCATGAGGTTCTTGACGTCCTGGCGCTCCTGCACGTCGTGACCTACGAGCATCCGGTAGCCGCCCGGCAGCGGGAAGCGCTGCGCGCGCACTTCATGCTCGCGTGTTTCGTCGCCGAAGGGCACCTGTATGTCGAACTGGATCCATTTCCCCGCGTTGGCGTCGATCCCGGGCCATACCGGAACGTTGCCTGCGACGGGCCGGAGCTGCGGATCGACCATCAGATAGACTGCGCCGCGCACGTCCTGATCCTGCGAGCGCTGCTCGACGAGCTCGATGAAGTCCGAGCGCGAGAGCACCTTCATCTGCTCGCGCAGGCCCTGTACTTCCGCCTCGATCAGATTGTCGGTGCTGCCATCGACCACCCGCGATACCGCAAAGTTCACGGCGCCGAGCAGCGCTGCAGCGCCGCAAGCGAATGCAATCGAATAAACGATGGCGATTCGAAACGGCGATGTGTTGAGGATCCCGAGAACCCGTTGGTCGGGACTCACCTTGCGCGCACGCCCCTCCATGGCTCTCGTCTACTCGTCTTCGCGCAACGAATAGCCGGCGCCGCGCACGGTGTGCAGCAGCGGCTTGTCGAAATCCTTGTCGATCGCCTGACGCAGGCGGCTGATGTGCACGTCGATCACGTTGGTCTGTGGATCGAAGTGGTAGTCCCAGACGCCCTCCAGCAGCATCGTGCGCGTCACCACCTGGCCGCTGTGGCGCATCATGAATTCCAGCAGCTGAAACTCGCGCGCCGTCAGCTCGATCCTCTTGCCGTTGCGGGTTACGCGCCGGGTCATGCGATCGAGCTCCAGGTCCGCGAACTTGAGCCGGGTGCTGGCCTCGGCCGCCTCGCGCCGGCGCGCGAGCGCATCGATCCGCGCGAGCAGCTCCGACATGTGGTAGGGCTTGGTGAGATAGTCATCCCCGCCGGCCCGGAGGCCGGTGATCCGGTCATCGACATCCCCGAGTGCGCTCAGGATCAGCACCGGAAGCTTCTTGCCGGTCGCGCGCAGCGATTGCACCAGCGCGAGGCCATCGAGCTTCGGCAGCATACGATCGACGATGGCAAGATCCAGCGCCGCGGAGGAGGCCATGGAAAGTCCGGCGAGGCCATCGGCAGCGACGTCGACCGTGTGTCCCACCTCGCGCAGCGCCTTGGCAAGCGTGTCGCGCGCGACCTCATCGTCCTCGACGATCAAGATGTGCATGCCGCTAGTTTAGACGTTGAAGCGGCGTTTGTCGGCGGGCTAAGATCCGGGGCACCTATGGTGCCGGCGTCCACTCTGCAACTGCCTGGCGCAGCATGTCGCGCCGGCGCGACGGTGCGTGGCGCCGATGTGCTGATCGTCGGCGGGGGACCCGCAGGCTCAACCGCCGCCATTCGGCTCGCGCAAAGCGGTCACCGTGTCGTGCTGCTCGAGAAGTCGCATCATCCGCGATTCCACATCGGCGAATCGCTGCTGCCGGCCAATTTGCCGCTGCTCGAGCGGCTCGGCGTCGCAGAGGAAGTGCGCTCGATCGGGATGGAGAAGTGGGGGGCGGAGTTCGTTTCGTCCTCGGACGACCGGCGCCAGGAGTTCGAGTTCGCACGCAGCTGGGACAAGTCGCTCGCGCTCGCCTACCAGGTGCGCCGCTCGCAGTTCGACGAGATCCTGATTCGTCGCGCTGCGGCGTGCGGCGCCGAGGTCATCGAGGGGTGCCGCGCGCGCGACGTTGAAATCGATGCGCACGGGCGCGTCGTGCGGGTACACGCCGAGCATGAGGATGGCCGCAGCGTCACGTTCGAGCCGGAGCAGCTCATCGACGCGAGCGGGCGCGACACCCTGCTCGGGCAGCACCTCGGAATCAAGCGGCGCAACCCGCGGCACAGCAGCGCAGCACTGTACGCGCATTTTCGCGGCGCACGGCGTGCGAGCGGACGGCGCGCGGGCAACATCTCGCTCTTCTGGTTCGAGCACGGCTGGTTCTGGTTCATTCCGCTCGCGGACGGCGCCACCAGCGTGGGAGCCGTGGTGTGGCCGCGCTACCTGAAGAGCCGGGCCGTCGGTGTACGCGAGTTCTTCCTCGACACCATCGGACTTTGTCCGCCACTCGCCGAGCGCCTGAGCGGCGCGCAGCTCTGCACCGAAGTGGAGGCGACCGGCAATTATTCCTACAGCTGCGAGCGCTCCTATGGTCCGAACTACCTGCTGATCGGCGATGCGTACGCATTCATCGATCCGGTGTTCTCCTCCGGCGTCCTTTTGGCGATGACCGGGGGCGAGGCCGCCGCCGCGACGATCGATGAGGCCCGCACGTCCCCCGGGCGCGCGGCGCGCTCGCTCGCGCGTTACGATCGGATCGCGCGCCATGGTCCGCGGCAGTTCTCCTGGTTCATCTACCGCGTGACCAACCCGACCATGCGCGAGCTGTTTCTGGCGCCGCAAAACTACTTGCGCATGGAGGAGGCACTGCTCTCGGTGCTGGCGGGCGACATCTACGGCTCCACGCCGATCTGGGGTTCGCTGCGCGTCTTCAAAGGCCTCTACTACCTCCTGTCGATGGCACATCTCGGCCGCTCGATCCGCGCCGCGCGCCGCCGCGCCCGCGAGCTCGAGGCGGCCCGACCGGTCGCCGCGCGTGGAGGCGGATGAGTCCGCGTATCGAGATTCGCGAAGGAGGCGCAGGCAAAAAAACCAATCGCGATCGACCGGCCCCAAAGAGGCGCACGGCCGGCGTCGCGCCCGCGGCCGCCGCGCTCCTGGCAACCCTCGCGCCGGCGCACGGCGAGGCGCACCAGGAGCCGCTGTGGGATATCGGGCTCGGCATCGGAGCGCTTGGCTACGAGGACTACCGCGGCGCCGATAGCGCGCATCTGTTCCCCATCCCGGTCATCACGATTGCCTACAACGGCCCGATCTTCAAGGCAGATAAGGATGGCCTGCATGGCTCGCTGCTCGAGCAATCCTGGTTTGACATAACCTTGAGCTTCGACGCGACGCTGCCCGTGAGCAACGATGCCACGCGCAGCGGCATGGACCACCTCGATCCGACCGTCGAAGCCGGTGTGTCCGCCGATTTTCATCTATGGAAGAGCGCAGATCACGCGATCAAGCTCGACTTCAAGATTCCCGTGCGCTCTGCATTCACGCTGCAGGCCCCCCCTGAGGACATCGGCTGGACCCTCACACCGGGGTTCGATCTGCAGGTCTCGACGCCGCCCATGAACGGCTGGAAGCTCGGCGTCTACACCGGCCCGCTGTTTGCGAACCGGAAATACAACGATTACTTTTATTCGGTGCCGGCCCGAAACGCGACCCCGGGCCGGCCGGCCTACGAGGCCGCCGGCGGCTATGCCGGCACGCAGCTCGTCCTCGACCTCAACAAGCATTTTCCCCGATACTGGATCGCGGGCTTCATTCGCTACGACACGCTCGATGGCGCCGTCTTCGAGGACAGCCCGCTCGTTCAGCGCAAGTATTACTGGAGCGCCGGTGTCATCATCTCGTGGTCCGTGGCACGCTCCTCGAGATGGGTGGAAGTGCCTGACTGATGAGCACCGCGTTCACGAGCTCGAGCATCACAGCGCCGCCTCGACCGATGAGCATCGAGGCTTCGCGCACGCACCTCGTCCTGATCCCGAGCTTCAACCCGGGCGAGCGGGCCGGCCCCACGGTCCGCGGCGCGCGCGCGCAGTGGAACCCCGTATGGGTCGTCGTGGATGGCAGTACCGACGGGACCGCCGAGCGGCTCGCGGCGATGGCGGCAGCGGATGACGGGCTGACGGTGCTGCGGCTGTCGCGAAACGAGGGCAAAGGCGCCGCGGTGCTGCACGGCATTCGGGCCGCCGCGGCGCGCGGCTACACCCACGTGCTCACCATGGACTCCGACGGGCAGCACCCCGCCGAGCTCATCCCGGAATTCATGTACCTCTCGCAGTCGCACCCGAGCTCCATGGTCCTCGGCCAGCCGGTATTCGATGCGAGCGCGCCGCGGGTGCGGGTCTATGGGCGCAGGCTCTCGAATGCATGGGTGGACATCGAGACGCTGGGGGCGGGCATCGGCGATTCGCTGTTCGGCTTTCGCGTCTACCCGATCGCCCCGCTGCTCACGGTCATGGAGCAGGGCCGCTGGATGCGGCGTTTTGATTTCGATGCCGAGGTCGCCGTGCGACTGTGCTGGCGGGGGATCGAGCCGATCAACCGCCCGGCCCCGGTGCGTTACTTCCGCTCAGAGGAAGGCGGGGTGTCACACTTTTCCTACGTGCGCGACAACGCGCTGCTCACCTGGATGCACCTGCGCCTGTTCCTGGGGTTCCTGCTGCGCCTGCCGGCGCTGCTCGCGCGCCGGCTCGCGCGCCGCTAGCGGCTCGCGCGCCGCCGGTGACTCGTGCGGCGCCGGCAGCCGCGCGGGTTGCCGCTCGGTGGCGCGCCTATATAATGAAGGTGGCATCGGCTCGATGCCTGCAATGTTCTCAACCGTCACCAGTGCAGCCCATGCCCGACAAAGCATCGTCCGTGCAACCGTCGGCAGAGGCCGATAACCCGCTCGAGCGCGAGCTCGCGGCGCTGTTGGTCCAATCCCTGTCGCTGGAAATCGCGCCCGAAGACATCGATCCGGAGGACCCGCTGTACGGCGAGGGCCTCGGGCTCGATTCGATCGACATACTCGAAGTCGCCCTGGTCGTCTCGAAGCGCTACGGTGTGCAGTTGCGTGCCGACAGCCAGGAGAATCACCAGATCTTCGCCTCGCTCCGGCGCCTGGCGCAGTACATCACGCAGCATCGCAGCAAGTGACATGCGCATCGCGGGGGCGGACGGTTCCGCGATAGCCTGCGGCATGGATCGGACTCCGCTGCTCGCGCACGAATCGCTCGACGCCCCCATCGCCTATCGCAACGGCCGGGCGATCGAGGTGCGTCACTTTCTCCGCGACGTCGCAGCATTGATGGGCCAGCTGCCGGATGCCCGGCACGTATTGAACGTGTGCAGCGACCGCTATCGATTCACGGTGGGCCTCGGGGCTTGCCTGCTGACGGGGAAGGTGAGCCTCCTGCCCTCGACGCACACGCCGGAGGTGATTCGCCAACTGCAAGCGTTCGCGCCCGACGTCGTGTGCCTCACCGATCAGAGCGCATGCGACATCGAGCTGCCTCGTTGCCAGTGGCAGGAGCGGCCATCGGCAGAGGCCGCGACACTCACTCTCGAGCGCGTTCCAGAGATCCCGAGCGATCAGCTCGTCGCCATCGTCTTCACCTCCGGCTCGACGGGCACGCCGCTGCCTCATCAGAAGACCTGGGGTCCTCTCTCGCATTGCGTGCGCTCCGGGCAGCCGCGCCTCGGCCTTGGAGGCGGACGCTGGACGCTCGTCGGCACCGTACCGATGCAGCACATGTTCGGCTTCGAATCGACCGTGCTGCTCGCGCTGCTCACGGGCAACACGTTCATCGCCGAGCGCCCGTTCTATCCCGCTGACATTGGCGCTGCGATCGCCGCGGCGCCG
>Ga0181531_10001775_pt1 | contig 13520 bp, 10 predicted proteins | sample PEATcosm2014_Bin_38_FD_119743 | JGI IMG/M metagenome (GOLD analysis project Ga0181531, IMG submission 119743) | Peatland microbial communities from MTU Mesocosm Facility, Houghton, MI, USA - PEATcosm2014_Bin11_10_metaG | ecosystem: Environmental > Terrestrial > Soil > Wetlands > Peat | place... | reverse complement strand
GTGCGGACTGGCGTGGGCCCTCGCACTCAAACTGCCCTTTGAACGCCTGATCTCCATTGACTTGATCTTGTATGGTTCCAGCCTGCTGCTCGAGTTTGTGGCACTCGCCGTTCTGCGCATCCGTGAGCCAAATCTCGCGCGTCCCTTCCAGGCCGGCAATTTTACCGTTGCCTGCCTGCTCGGAGTGGGACCCGCGGCGTTAATCGCCTACGCCCTCTATGCCTCGCGCGACGAAAAACTGACCGGCTCGATTTCCGCGCTAGCTTTCGCCATCGCTGTGGGCCTGCTTGGACCTGTCCTCTACTGGCTCACGGCACTTCTGCTTGCCCGCCAACAACGCAACGCCACGTCAGCAGCGCGGTCAGGCCCGCCCACCCCCGAATAGAACCCAAAAAAGTAAGACCGCTACCCGAATGGGTGCGGCCTCCAGACTGTTGACAAACCCTCTGCTTTGAAAGGGCACGGATTTATCCGTGCCGCTAAATGACCGAAGATCATAAGGGCTTCAGCCACCGAGGGATGGGTCTTCATCCATCTTCCCACTTTGTCAGCAAGCTGCAGACCGCTAGTCGAATGGCAGCGGTCTCGCTTCTCTTGTTTCCAGTTGCCGCTGGCCAACTCGTTTCTATTGCGCTTCAGCCTCAGCCTTCTTAGCTTTGCTCTCTTGAAACTGCTTCACCGACTTGATCACCTGGTCGCGCGCATACGCCGCGTCGTGCCAGCCTTTTATTTCCACCCGCTTGCCTTCAAGATCCTTGTAGATCGAGAAGAAGTGGGTGATTTCCTTCAGCATGTGAGGATAGATATCGGTGTAATTCCACACATTGTTGTAGCGGGGATTGTTCTTTCCCACGGCCAGCACTTTTTCGTCCAGCACACCCTGGTCAAGCATCACCAGCAATCCAATCGGCCGCACCTCCTGCACGCAGCCGGGGAAACTCGGCCCCGGCACCAGTACCAGCACATCCAGCGGGTCGCCGTCGTCGCTCAAAGTAGAAGGAATAAACCCATAGTCTCCAGGATAGTGAACCGGCGAGTGCAGGTTGCGGTCCAGCTTGAAGACGTGCAACTGCTTGTCGTATTCAAATTTGTTGGTGTTGTCTTTTGGTATCTCGATCACCACCCGAAAAACCTCGGGGGCGCGATCTCCAATCGGCAATTCCAGATAATTAACCATTCTTCTTGCTTCTCCTTAAGGTTAGGGACGCAAATAGGGCGCCAAACTATAAACGGAAATGACTGCGGCCCGCATCAAATGCCCCGTGCCCCGTTCTTGCGACTTTTTCCTGTCGCAAGGGCGGGAGAGCTCAACTCTCGAAAGTTTTCTTATCGGACGCAGGTGGCTGTTGAGACCGGTTCAAACTACTATAATCACGGATGATGAAGGCACATGTCTATGTCACGCTCAAGACATCGGTCCTGGACCCCCAGGGCCAGACCATCCAGAACGCCCTCCGCAAAATCGGATTCGCCGATGTAACCGCCGTACGCCAGGGCAAGTATTTCGCCCTTTCCCTAGCAGATGGACTCACTTCCGAAGCGGCAAAGTCGCAGGTAGAGCGCATCGCTCGCGAGGTGCTAACCAACCCCGTCATCGAAGAATTCACCTACCGCATAGAGGAATAAGGGCGGGCCGCTGATGGCGATTTGGCGCGAATCGAGACGATTTCGGGGTTACATCTCCGGTGATTGGAATTCATTCGATAGTTGTCGCTTAAGTAAGTATCTTTGAGCGATTGGCCTGACAAAGATACTCCATCCGTCGTTGATGTACGGCGTTCCCTCTCTCCCATTTAATTGCTAACATGCATCCACCAGCGGATGCAAAATTCGTGAGTAGGGCCGATCTTCGCCCTCTCTCATGTCCACCATTGCCGCAGGCGATGTCAAGCGTGTTGCCAAGTGCCTAAATCGCGCCCGCTCCACAGCCCAGAGTTGAGCAGATTTGCTTGTCCTCTATCCCAACTATGGAGAAGGTGACGCATGTGCAAGCTGACACTGCTCTCCCTGTCGCTAATCTCGCAGAACCATTCAGCGCGGCCACTGGAACATCCCCCACATGCCTCACCTCTCATCAACTCACCGCAAGAAGCTCTGTCTCGTGTTTAAGCCGGCGCTCGATCACGATTCTGGGTATCAGCGTTCCGTCCGTCTTGGACAGCGGAAGTCTTTCGTAGATGTTGCCTCCTATACCCGGCCACACCATCCCGTTCTCGTCCGGAGATCCATCCGTTGCGAAGTACACAAAATGAAAAAGGTCGGCGACCTTCTTCGGAAACTCGGCACGGAGCCTATCCAGTGCGCCCTCGGAGATAACAGGCGCTACGACAAAGATCTTCTTGGGATGCTTGCGTCCAACGGTATCCAACAATGCATGACGGACCACACAGGAAGTGGCGATGATGGATTTCACCACAATCAAGGAATCGATCTCATCGTCGATCTCCTCTTCGTAGCGCTTAATGATCGGCGCAACCTCGAATCGCTTCTTATTCGATTTCTCTGTAGCTGGGTCAAATCTGGTCTGCCAGAAACAGGCAAACGCTACCGGAGTTCTACGGGCAGTTTGCTCGCTGATCGACTCGAAAATACCCCGCGCCAAGAAGTCAGCATCTTCCGAAGTGCAAACCAACAGGGTCTTCCGACCTAGACCTGCGCCCTTCAGTCGTTTCGCCAAGTACTGGCCCAGTCGATAAAACGCATCTCCATACTCGGCGGCATCTGTTCCTTTGTCCGCGAGCAATTCGAGGGCAGCTTTGGCTTCAAGGCTAATGTGTGGAACGTAGCGTCTCATGCGAGTTCTACCTCCAACTCTGCAAATGTAGTCGGTCTTCGGCTAATGACTCGTTGAGTAAAGGACACGAACTTCTGCGTGCCGCAATGCGCGCTAAAGCATCCACTATCTGTTGTGCCATAATGCCAGCGCATGAATCCCTTCTCAAGAGAGTAGTGAAAATTGGGGATCGAGTTGAGAACTGCTTTCAGCCGCCTATTAATCGTCGTGACCGGATTCAGCGGTCGAAGTAGCGGCGCCTCCTTGTTATGCAACTCCTCGATCATCTTCTTGAGCGCTACAACCTTTCCAGCCTCTGTCCAGGCCGACTGCAGCAGCCATGCGACTGCGACAAGATGATCCTCGGTCGGATCAGGCCCAAGTAACGCGTTCAACGCGTCCCACATTGGCTTGTACTCTAACAGTTTGGAAATGCTCTGGGCCGGTGGAAAAAAGGACACAAATGCGTATTTCCCGAGTCCGCTGGGAATAGCGGCCAGCAATTTCTTTGCTTTGCCTCTGCTGTTTACTACAAGGGTAACCATCGTTTGAATCTTCCAGGATTTGCCGAGCTTCAGCTGATTCCGGAAGTCCGAAGACAGAGATTTCGCACCCTGTCCCCAAGCGACAGTCGCCTGATTCTTCGCCTGATAGTGATGGGCTGTTCGAGTGGCGCTTCGGTAAACAACAAGGTCATCGACAAAGCAGAACGCTTGGCTGCGGAAGCTCACGTTCCAACTCGCCGAGAACGAGCCGTTCCCAGCGAATGCAGCTTGTGCGGCTTCACCGATCTTCAGAAGAGCAAAACGGTCTTCGTAGCGCGTGCCCTTCTGGCCGGCGGCTCCGCCCCTTCCTTTCTTTTGAACGTATTGAGCGAGATTCGGGCCGCACACAGCCGCGACTTCTTGCAGGGAGTACATTTCAATTTCCTGGACATTGTAATCATACTTCGTCCGGCCTCGGGATCATGACCCTCCTCGATCGTGATGACCGTGCCGGGTGCCGGGTTGCACCGCCCCCGGTGCCTTTTCCAGACCACGCCCGATCCCTCGCACTTGGGGACCGGGGAGACTGCGGACCTCAATTGGCAGGAAGAAGCCTCGCGGTCTAGCAGGATCGGTCCCGTCAAACGCCCATCTGTCCACTAATCACTCATTTGCAGATAATTACCCTCCCTAGGCGCACAATCGTCTCAGTGTGTCCTACGCGAGCCGCGGAGCCGCAAGCCGGGAGCTGGTAACTAAGAGCCAAACGGCTTTAACTCCTTTGCTATCAAGATTCTGCGAATAACTCCCGCAGAATCAGGAATTTAGAGCGACACTCGCCCTGTATACCCATGAAAACAAGGAACTTCCTTCCAGAGATAGGGTGGGGGTAGGAGAGAACAACCATGTGCGACGAATGCCGTCATATCATGCCGAACGGCACGAAATGTAATTCGCCTGCCCTGCGGGGCAAGCCGTTTTGCTACTTCCATACCCGCTTGCACGCCCTCACCTCAGCCCCGCCCCGTGCACCGGAACAACCCCTCAAGCTCCCCGTCCTTGAAGACCGCAGCGCCATCCAAATCGCCCTCGCGCAGATCTTTGACGCCCTCGGCTCCAACCAGCTCGACCCTCGCCGTGCCGGCCTGTTCCTCTACGGCCTACAGATCGCATCGCAAAATGTCGATCGCAAGCAGGACATCATCCCGACTACAACCGTGCACTCCATCACGCAATCGGATGGCGGCGATGAGCTTGGTCCGGAAAAGCTCACCTGCCCCTATCCGTCTGAATGCAACACTTGCGATGTGGTTAAGGGCTGTCCGGACCGCGACCCGACCTTAGACTATACCGAAGACGACGAAGAAGAAGATGAGGAAGAGAAGAATGAAGAGCAAGAAAAGGACCAGGGCTGAAAAGATCCCCTGGTCCCGCATTTAGGAAATGAGAAACACGAGTCCCGTGCGAGCCTCCCGAGAGCGTCTACCGCACCGCGGGTGGTCATCATGCCGCCGGGTGCTTGAGAATCTCCGCCAGCGCCGTTAACCTTGTCTGGTCCGCCGTGCTCTTCGCTGACGAAACGCTGGTTTCCAAAGCCGGAGTCAGCCCTTTCAACTTCGACAGATTCTTCTCGCTCAGGTGCGACTTCTCTGCGCTATGGATCGCCTTCTTTAATGCGGCAATTTGTTCTGCCGGCAATGCCTGCGACCGCGCCAGTTGGTCAAGGTACGCCTTGGCCACCACCAGTTGCGCCGGCCACTCGATCTTTTGCTGGTTCTGCACATTCAACTCATTCACATGAACCGTCTTCGCCGCGTCGATTTCGTTCTGCGTCAGAAACTTCGTCGGCGTCAGCGCGAAGACATCCAGCCCGCGTGCGATTTCCGAGCCGTAAATTGCGCCGTTGTACCAGTACGCCGACCACTCGCCGCCCAGCACCAGGGTCTTGGCGTCAATCGGTCCGCGATCGAAATACGCAATCTCGAATGGATGCGCAGGGTCAGTAAAGTCCATCACGGAAACTCCGCCCTGATACCATGCCTGCACTTCAATATCGCGTCCCGGAACCGGAACCAGCGAGCCGTTATGCGCCACGCAGTTCTCTGAGTCGGTCTGCGCCGCCGGCATCTTGTAATAGGCAGCCATGGAGAGCTTATCGTCTTTCAAGTTGAAGATTGCATCGGCGCCCCACTTGTTCGGATCGTTGGCCCGGCAGCGCGCACCCAGCCCGCCGCCCCACTCATCGGTAAACACCACCTTCGTTCCATCGTTCGAAAATGTCGCCGAATGCCAGTAGGCATAATTCGGATCGTTCACGGCATCCACGCGCTTTGGGTGCTCAGGGTCCTTGATATCCAGCAGGATACCGTTGCCAGAGCATGCGCCCGCGGCCAGCCCAATCGCCGAGTACACCGTAATATCGTGGCATTGGTTTGTGTCCGCCGGCTTCTCCTTGCCTTTGTCATGACTTCCACCGTTGTTCAGGCCGTTCAACGCGCCGGTTCGCGGATCGATAAACACCCGCGGGCTCGACACCACCTTCGCTTCTTCCGGGTGAGCCACCGGTACCTTGATTACTTCAATCCGGAACAGCGCCGTGTTCGGATCCTTGTCCGGTGTCTCGCCCGAGCACCCGGCCAATTCTTCAGGCTGCCGAACAAACGACGTCCCTTGCACATAAATGTAGACGTTGTCCTTATCGTTCGGATCCAGCACCAGCGTATGCGTGTGCGAGCCGCGGCAGGTCTGCACGGCCGCCACCTGTTTTGGATTCTTGATGTCCGAAATGTCGAAAATCCTTACCCCGCGGAAGCGATCCTTCTGTGCCGCCGGCGTATGACGTTCCCTTTCCTGCCCCGCAGTCGGTGGAGGCTCGGGCGCAAACCCTTGCGCTCCGCAATCCAGCCGCCCATTCGGCATCTCCACGCTCATGAACAGCAGGTTCCCATACACCGACACATCGCCTTGCCCACCGGGGCACACTAGCGTGGTTAACAACGCCGTCTTCGCCGGATCGGAAATGTCGTAAATGCTGATTCCATAAAAATTCCCCTGGAACAGGTGGTTCCCCTGGAACGCAAAATCCGAGTTGGCGAACGCGAGCTGCGCAATCACCATTTGCCGCGCCTTCGGCATCCTGGCGGCATTCCCCATACCCAGCATTCCGAGCGTCTTCTGCACCAGCGGATCGTCGGGAGACGTGGCCGTAAGCTGCAAGGCGTCCGGCTTCTTCAGGAACGCGATATGCTTGATTCCCATCGCCGCCTCGCCCGCGTCATACATCCCCGCCTTCAGGCTCGCGCGTGGATCGCTCGTATCGGAACCCGTCATGCCCGGCGGCAGCGGTGGCGCCGGCTGAGGCGCAAACGGATCCGCTTGCGCCGCTGGCGTCTTCGTGGCCGCATCGGGAGCTTGCGCCGCAGGGGCTGGCGTTGGCTGGGCCGGCGCCTGGGCCCGTCCAAGACCAATGCCGAAGCAGAAAGCAATTGCGGCCAGTGCGGCCAAACACAAACGTACCCTTTTCACTTGGATCAACGTTTCTCCTCCAGCATGTGCTGCATGATTTTTATCTCAGCCCGTTGTGTATTGTCCGCGTCCGTCGCAAAGTTGAAAATGTCGGCGTCCTGCCCAGCGCCCGCCTCATCGAACAAAGCCTTCACCATGATCAGCGCACCGTTGTGGTGCTGAATCATGCCCGTCAGGAACAGCCGGTCGAACTCCGCCCCCTTCGATGTCCGAAGCTCCGCCATCTGTTCCGGCGTCAACATTCCCGGCATCGGAGCCATCGGCTTGCCGTTCATGTCCACGTCCGGCATCCCCGGCATCGCTCCAGGCATGGTCGTCGATTGTCCCCGCGCCGCCAGCCACCGCTGCATAAACCGGATCTCGTCCGACTGCGAACTACTGATCTTCGCTCCCAGCGCGCGCAAATCCTTGTTTTCTGTATGCGACGCAATCAGCGCGGTCATCTCCACCGCTTGTTGGTGGTGCATGATCATGCCCTGCATGAAATCGATATCCGCCTGTGCAAGCGGCGGCAAGCTGCCTTTGGTCGAAGCCGGCAGTGTCTTGCTCGGCTCGCCCGGCGCTCCAGGCTGCACCACCACGGGCGGCGACGTGCCAACCTGAGCGGATGCAGGCACGGCGAATACACATGCGGCACTACCCGCGGACACCAACAAGCCAAACGCCGCCGCAACGCTGGTTGCGGATGTCGTCCTTCGCTTGCGGGGAAGCAGGCACATATTCGACCTGGGGAAGAAACCGGCCATTTTGCAGTTCTTTTACGCTAACACGTGGGACAAGAGACAACGAAGCGCGAAGAGCAGCCTGGTAGTTGTGAACCCCTGCGTCTTCGGTCCAGCATTCCAAAAACACGGGAACCTGCTCACGCTCCTGCGGTGTGCAGTTTCTCTCCTCCGCACTCCGTCCCTTAGAATCGAAATATGTGCGGAATTGTCGGTTACGTGGGACCTAAAAAGGTAGTTCCTGTCATCATCGAGGGGCTGCGGCGACTCGAATATCGCGGATACGACTCGGCGGGCATCGCCGTTGGCAGCCCTTCGAGCGACACTCTTCAGCTCCGCCGCGCGCCCGGTAAGCTCGTTAACCTCGAAGAGGTTCTCCGTGAGCACCCGCTCGATGGAACCTTCGGCATTGGCCACACCCGCTGGGCCACGCATGGACGCCCCACGGAGGAAAACGCGCACCCCCATCGCGATTGCACTGGCCGCCTCGTCGTGGTTCACAACGGCATTGTCGAGAATTATCTCGATCTGAAACACGAACTCATCGACCAGGGCCACATTTTTGTTACGGAAACCGACACCGAGGTCATTGCCCACCTCATTGAACAAGTTCAGAACGATGCTATCGCCGCTAGTGCGCCAATCGTCCTTGAAGAAGCCGTCCGCCGTGCTGTGAAGCGCCTTACCGGGGCCTTTGCGCTTGGTGTCTTATCCGCCCATGAACCGGACAAAATCGTCGCCGCACGCTTCGGCCCGCCCGTCGTCATCGGCGTGGGCGACGGAGAGTCGTTTGTCGCCTCCGATGTTCCCGGCATCCTGCACCACACCCGCAATATGATTCTCCTCGCCGACGGCGATATGGCCATCCTCACCCTGGCCGGCGTGCAGCTCACCGACTTTGACGGCAACCCCATTCAACGCGCCATCACCCGCATTCAATGGGATCCCATCCAGGCTGAAAAGGGCGGCTTCAAGCACTTCATGCTCAAGGAAATCTGGGAGCAGCCGCGCGCCATTACCGACACCACCGTTGGCCGCGTCTCGCTCGACTCCGGCAAAATCTTCCTTGGCGAAATGAAGATTCCCGATGAGGAGCTGGCCGCCGCGTCCAGCATCAACATCGCCGCCTGCGGAACCAGCTGGCACGCTGCCCAGGCCGGCAAGTACATGATCGAACGCCTCGCGCGGCTCCCCGTCGACGTCGATTACGCAAGTGAATACCGCTATCGCAATCCCATCCCTGACCGCAACGCTCTCGGCCTGCTCATCACTCAGTCCGGTGAAACCGCCGACACTCTGGCCGCGCAGCGCGAGATGATCGCCCTCGGCTCCAAGACCGTCGCCATCTGCAATGTCGTTGACGCCATGGTGGCCCGTGAGGCCCACGGCGCCATTTACACCCGTGCCGGCCCGGAGATCGGCGTGGCATCCACCAAGGCGTTTACCTCGCAGCTCACTGCTCTGTTTCTGCTCGCTGTCAAACTGGGCCAACTGCGTGGCCGCATCGATCCGGAACGCTCCATAGCCCTCATTGGCGAACTCAGCCGTATCCCCGCCAAGATCGAGGAGACGCTGCGCTCCCGCACGGACCAATGCGAGCATTTGGCCGCCAGCTTTGCCAATGCTCGCGACTTTCTCTATCTCGGCCGCGGCATCCATTTCCCTATCGCCCTGGAAGGCGCGCTGAAACTGAAGGAGGTTTCTTATATTCACGCGGAAGGCTACCCAGCCGGCGAGATGAAGCACGGACCCAACGCGCTCATCGACGAAACCCTGCCTGTGGTGGTGCTGGCCACCCGCGACGACACCGATCCGGCATCGAAACTGCGCTATGAAAAGACGCTTTCGAATATCCAGGAAGTCACCGCCCGCTCTGGCCGCGTGATCGCCATAGCCACTGATGGCGACAGCACCATCGGCAATCTGGTGGAGCATGTGATTCTCATACCGCCGGCCCCCGAGCTGCTTGCGCCGCTTATCGAGGTCGTGCCCCTGCAACTGCTGGCCTACTACATTGCCGTCCGGCGCGGCTGCGACGTGGATCAGCCGAGGAATCTCGCCAAGTCGGTAACTGTGGAGTGACGATTTTCATTCTTTCATGTCCTCGGCGGTGGACTGCCTTTCGCGACTAGAGCGATTCCACGATTGCTGTGCCTTTGTATCCGCGGTGACGAAACCTCCGTCTCAATTGCGATGGATACTTTGTTTGACAAAGAGCATCTGAATCCCGAAGCAGACACAAGCATTTACATTGACGGCTTCGACCCGCCTGTTGGCTCAAGCGGGTTAGACAATGCTCTTACAAAAAAAGGATCAAACGTGAGGTCCGCCACGGGCGGGTGCAGGGGACGGTTTATCGGCAGCGGCGCTTCACGCAACTGTACACCCTGGCCGGCATCGATTTGCCGGCCTCGGTTGATGAAGCGCACGAGATTCTGACCGGCCGGGCAACACGGCGCATTCCGGAGCGGGAGTTCGAGGTCTGCAAGCGGTCGGAGTACGCGCGCCTGGCTACGATTTCCGTCGCTCACTTGTACAACCTGCGCCACCACCAGCGGCTTCTGAACTACACCAGGATGCGGCTCGCGGCGGAGCCTGGTGGAGACCAGGAACCAACTGCTAAGCTGAGTTGAATTCAAAACCCGAAAGGACAAAACCCACTTCGCCTACCTTTTGCTCCCGTCAGGCTCAACGTTCGGTGGGAAGAGACTACAATCGCGTCGCGACCTGAACGCCCACAGTCTTGAACTAAAGAATTCCACCCCCGGCGTTCGGCGGTAAACAAGCTCATATACTTCATGCAAATCCTGGGTTGTTTGGGCTGGTGATAAAGTTTGACTATGAGCGTGAGCAGACTCGCGGCCAAAATTTCTCAAATCCGATTCGCAGCTGGAATAGCTGGTCTTCTCCTCATGACCGCTCATTGTGTGTCGGCCGAACAGCCCGGTGCAGCGTCAGGCGCCGCGCAGCCAACTCACGATCCCGGCCGTCCCGAATCGGTCTGTGAACCCTCGCAACTGGATTCGCCTTACATCCCGGTCGACAGCTGGGTCTATCCCGCCGTTTTGCGCCTTTATTCTCTCGGGTTCATTGATACGGTCTATCTCGGTATGCGGCCCTGGACCCGTTCCAGCGTCGATCGCATGCTTGAAGATGCAGGCGGTCATATTGAGGACGCCGCCGACGGACCAGTTACCGACGAGGCGCAGGGAATTTATGAGGCCTTGATCCACGAGGTACGCACCGATATTCAGGGTCCATGTCTTCCCCACGAGAGTAGCGTCCGCGCCGAATCAGTATATTCCGTCGTGCGCGCTATCAGCGGCACGCCGCTGCGCGACAGTTTTCACCTCGGCTCTACCATCATCAACGACTACGGTCGTCCCTATGCCAACGGCTTCAATAACTACTCCGGCGCCAGCGGTTACGCTGTGGCTGGCCGCTTTGCCCTTTATGTGCGTGGCGAGTTCCAGGGCGCGCCTTCCGCGGCCGGCTATCCTGCCGCACTTTCCCAGGCTCTGGCCGCTCTTGACGGCACCACTTACTATTTCAGCCCCCCGTGCTGGTTAAACCAGACTCCCTGCACTACCATGCCCTTAAATCTGCAAACAACCATTCCCAATGGACCTGTTGCCACTGCCACTCAGGGACGCGTGATGGAGGCCTACGCTTCCGTACGCTTTCTTGATCACGAAATTTCATTCGGCAAGCAAGACGACTGGCTCGGACCCGGTGTCGGCGGCGCCATGGCTTACTCCAATAACGCTGAGAACATCTACTCCTTCCGAATCAACCGGGTCGAGCCGCTGCGGGTTCCACTGCTCTCCTATATCACTGGTCCCTTCCGCTATGAGTTCCTGGTTGGTCCCCTCAAAGGCCACACCTACCCCTTTGACCCCTGGATGCATACTGAGAAGATCAGCTTTCGGCCAACTCAGAACATCGAATTCGGCTTCCAGCGCACGGCAATCTGGGGTGGCAAAGGCCACGAACCCGTCAATCTTCACACTTTTCTCAGAAGCTTCTTTAGCCTTTCCGCCCCGGCCACAGGAGCAATCAAAGACAGCACTGCAGACCCTGGCGCTCGATTTGGCGCATTCGACTTCTCATACCGCCTTCCATTCGTGCGCAAATGGTTAACGTTCTACTGCGATTCGGAAGTGCATGACGACGTCTCTCCTATCGATTCGCCACGCCACGCATCCTGGCGACCCGGCCTGTATCTCTCCCATGTTCCCGGCGTTGCCAAACTGGACATGCGCGTCGAGGGCGCCTCGACTGACCCGCCCTTCTTTCGCAGTGTTCAAGGGCAATACATGTACTGGGAATACCTCCAGAGACAGGGCTACACTAATAACGGCCAGCTCTTCGGCGACTGGATTGGCCGCGAGGACAAGGGCGGGCAGGCGTGGATCACCTATCACCTGAGTGGCAATGAATGGATTCAGGTAGGCGCGCGCAATCAAAAAGCGGCCAAAGACTTTATTGAGATTCCGTCCACCCCTGCTGTTGAGTACGGTACAACACTGAACGACATTAACTTCCAGGTCGTCAAGCGCATCGGTAAGGACTTCGAAGTCAATGGCAACTTCACCTACAAGCGTTGGAGGGCCCCCATTTATTTGCCTGGACTGCAAACGGTGACCACAACCAATATTCAGCTCACCTGGTTCCCGTCACGCAAAGTCAGCTTCTAAGGCCAGGTTCGATCCGCATCGGGTTTGCTCAAATTCCTCTGGCGCAAAACTGTTAGTTCAATCCGATCCAGGGTGGCGGATACAGCTTGAATCACCTCCTGCTTCAGAAGCGGGATGGCTCCCTCTGGCTCGTTCTCTGGCTTGAAGAAGCGAGCTTCGATGCAGATGCCGAAACGCCAATTACGGTAACACCGCAAGAGGTCACGCTTACAATCGCCGTCCCTGAAGCCCAGCAGGTGCTCAACTCAAGCGGAAGCGGCAACATGAAATGGGTTAAGGCATTTCCGCTTCTCTTTTTCTGCGACCGGCGAACATCTTTACTCAGCTCATTTTCGATAGCCCGATTGAATTGTGCTTCAACGTCATCACCGGGAATGTCGGCACCACAGTGTTCGCATTTTGCAGGGACGTTATCAGACTCGGTCACAATAATTGTGGTCGTTTCAGAGCATGTCGGACACTTGACAAGAAAGTTTTGACTTATGGCTTCATCATCTCCGCTGATAGTTATAGTACTTGCTTTTTCTTTCCGGATTGATTAGTCAATTTGCTTGATACCGGCAGTCTCAGGTCTCGATGTTTTGAGATCAGATAAACGACGAACATTGTGCGAGCGGATTGGGGTTCGTGGTTTCCCGCATCTCAGAATTCAGATGAGGAGCAAACGGATTGGTGGATGACCATTGCTCCAGACGCGGACGAAGACGTCCGCGCTACAGCCGGCCGGGAGGCCGGCGTTACTTTGGAAATTCGCTCCTTTGTGAGTAGCGCTGCTTCGTGGTCGACCTCGGTGGGGCTTGTTATCGACCCTCCGAGGTTTCTCCTCTGCTCGATGCGACCGTTATTCTTCTTCTTCCTCCACTGGGCGCTTGGCGTTGGCCAGGATCTTCTCTGCTACCAACTGCGGGACAATGTCGTAGTGGTCCATCTCCATCCGGTAGCTGCCTTTGCCCTGCGTCATTGAGGTCAGAATGGTGCCGTAAGTGAGCATCTCGGCCATGGGAACCTGGGCATTGATCACGGTGGTCCGCCCCTTGGACTCCATGCCTCCGACACGCCCGCGCCGCCCGTTCAAGTCGCCCATCAATGCCCCCGCAAACTCGTCGGGCGCCTCGATCTCGACCTTCATCACAGGCTCCAGCAGGCAAGGTTTGGCTTGCTCCATGCACTTGCGAAAGGCGAGGCGGCCAGCCATCTTGAACGACATTTCGTTCGAGATGACGTCGTGATAACTACCTGCGAAAACCGTAGCCTTAAAGGCCACTACGGGATACCCGGCAAGAGAGCCGCGCGCCTCCGACTCCACAATTCCCTTCTC
>Ga0181531_10001774_pt1 | contig 13523 bp, 5 predicted proteins | sample PEATcosm2014_Bin_38_FD_119743 | JGI IMG/M metagenome (GOLD analysis project Ga0181531, IMG submission 119743) | Peatland microbial communities from MTU Mesocosm Facility, Houghton, MI, USA - PEATcosm2014_Bin11_10_metaG | ecosystem: Environmental > Terrestrial > Soil > Wetlands > Peat | place... | reverse complement strand
TCGGCGATCAGCGCGAACGGGCAGGAGGTCGCGTTCGTAACTACCGCCATCTCCGACCTGGCGGGCTCCAGCACACCGGCGCTGCAGGTGGCCGTGCGCGACCTGGACAGCGGCGTGACGGAACTGGTGAGCAGCGAATACGACCAGTCCACCGGCCAGACGCTGCCGAACCACCCGGTGTCGGCCACCGAAGACGGCACCACGGTCGGCGCTGTCTACAGCCCGGGCGTGCAACCGCCGCACTTCCCGTTCAACAACCGCGCCTACCACCTGCCCCCCGCGGTTGGCGCCTCGATCAACGCCGAAGGCACGACCGTCACGTGGATGGGGCGCGACATCGACCAGCAGGCGCGCATGCTTCCCGACGAAGACGTCTCGCCCTTCTACGCCGAGCCCTTGTGGCGGCGCTTCGCCAGCGGTGCGCTCACGCCAACGCGGCGGGTGACTGGGGGCTCCCAACCTGAAGACTCCGCCTGCGCTGAATCGGGCGAGCTCGCCCTGCCAAACGGCCTGACCGCCCAGTCCCTGGCCGATCCCTGTCAGGGACCGTTCGCGGTGGACAGCAAAAGCGGGATCTGGGCCGGCACCGTGGGCGACTCGATCCCCCAGCTCAGCGCCGACGGCGAAACCGTCGCGTTCGTCGCCAGCGCGCAGCTCGTGAGCCTCGGCGGTGACTTCGGGCGCAGCGCCGAAGGCGAAGCCGACGACCTGTACGTGGCCAACATGCAGGAAGGGCTCAACCGCGACGAAGCCCTGCAGCCGATCACCCAGCTCGCGAGCGGCCACGAAAGCGACCCCGCCTCCGACGCGCCGATCGTCGACGTGGCCGTCTCACCCGACGGACGCCAGGTCGCCTTCACCACGGAGCGCACCGAGTTCCCGTTGGGCTCGCCCGCGTACATCAGCCAGCCAAGCGCCGTCGCGGGGATGTCCGAACTGTATGACGCCGACCTCGCTAACGACACGCTCACGCGCGTGAGCCACGGCTACGAAGGCGGCCCCAGCGAACGCCCGCACAAGGCCGTCAACGCCGGCGAATCCGACCCGTACGCCGTGCGTACCGATGGAGCGCTCTCGCCGTCCTTCGACGACGCCGGCAACACGCTCGTGTTCGCCTCGACCGCGTCCAATCTCGTCTACGGCGACGACAACACGCCCAGCACGCAAGCCGAAAGCGGCTCCGACGACGGCAGCGACGTGTTCGCCGTCTCGCGCGCCACGTTCGAACCGGTCCTCACCGAAACCTACGTCTCGAAGGCGCCGCCCAGCGCCGCGCCTGCGTCCGAGTGGCATCTGTTCACATCCGCGGCGTCGCTGCGCGACGGCAGGGTGCGCGTCACGATCGAGACGCCCGGAGCGGGTGTGATCAGCGTCTACGTTCGCAGCTCGGTGCCCGACACGAGTGCCGCGAGCGTCGCGCGCGCCGCTTCGAGTGAGCCCTCGCATACCCGCGCGCACGCCACCCAGGTCCAGCGCTACGTCGCCCTCGGCTTCACCTTCGTCGACGCGCCGCCCGGTGGCTTCGCGACCGTGACGCTGAGCCTCGGCGCAAGCTACAGAGCGCTCGCCGCGCGCCCCGGTGGCCTCAGCGGGACGGCCACGGTCACGTTCTCGCCAGGAGTCGCCTGGCGTCCGCCGATGGTAAACACGCTCCACGTCCTCTTCCATGGCGCGCCGCCCCACGCGAGCGCCGCACACGCGTCGCGCCACCGCTCCACCCGCCAGGAGCATCGCCGATGAGAGCGCCACGCAAGCAGGGCGCGGCGTGGCTCGCCGCCGCGATCGCGCTGCTCGTGCCCGCCTCACACGCGGGCGCCCAAGGCCTTCAGTGGCGTCTCGTGCAGCCGCAAGCGCCGCCGCCGCCGGCCGGGGTGACGCCACCCGAACTGTGCCCCGAAGGCGAAGGAGGCGCTTGCACCCCCCTTCCGCTCGATCTGGGGCGAATCGGCGACATCGAGTTCGTCGCCCCCAACCGTGGGCTGCTGATCACCGCCGGCAACGGCGGCGATGTCGAGCCCGGCATTTGGGAGTACGACGGCGCCGCCTGGCACGAGCTCGCGAGCGTCTGTGGAGCCAGCGACGGGCGCATCGCGTGGGCGGGCGAAAGCGAATTCTGGACTGTCTCCGACGGCCGCCCCGGGCAGGCCGCAAATGGCGAGGGGCTGCTGCCGCCGCTCGAAGACAACACGCTCTGTCACTTCGGCAGCTCACAATCCGGCTCACTCGAAGTCCTGCGCTCATATGCCTCTCCCGCGTTCGAGGCGAGCTCCTACCAGCCGATGCGAGCCGCGGCGTGTCTGGGCGCGAGCGACTGCTGGTTCGGCGGCGCGGAACTGCCAGCGCCCCAGCCTGGCGCCTTCACGCTGCACTGGAACGGCGCGTCGCTGGAAGCGCAGCCCGATCGGGCAGCACACACGGTGCAGGACATTCGCGCCTTCGACGGGCGCCTCTTGCAGAGCGTCGGCCTACCCCGCGAAGAAGTCCAGGGCGAGGACGAGGAACCGATCGAAATCCTGCACCCTTATGCCCTCTACGAAATCGGCGCCGAAGCCGGTCTCCCGGTGTTCGACGGCCTGCGGCCGTTCGCGCCCGGCCATCTCGCGCTCCCTGAATACGCGGACGAATCCTTCCCCGCGGCACTCGGCGGGCTGCGGCTCGCCACCGACTCAGAAGGCGCCAGCGGCGAAGCGCTGTGGGCGGCGGCAGGCCCGGTCGCCGACCCACCCAGCGGCTCGCGCACGGGCGCGCTGACGCTCCTGCACAACTCGGCCGGCACCTGGAGCCAGGTGCTCGGTCCGCCGGAAACGAGCTCGCTCGCCACCGACCCGTCCAACCTGGAAGAAGACGTCGTCACCGCGATCGCAGGCGAACCGGGCACCTCCAGCGTTTGGCTCGGCCTCGATACACAGCTCGACGCGAGCGAACCGAACGCGTTCACGCGCGCGACCGTCGTGCACGTCCAAGCCGACGGCGCGCTCAGCGAAGAACAGCTCCCCACCGCGCAAGAACTCTCAGAAGGCGTCCCGCCCGAGGGCGCCGCCGCCGCGCTCGCGTGCCCCGCGCAGAACGACTGCTGGCTGGCAACCACCGAGGGCGCCCTCTATCACCTCAGTGAAACCGGCGACCAGACGCTGCCCGTCGACGGCGATCCGGCCTTCACAGGGCCCGTGATCACCACCCGGCCGTCCGACGAAGGCCTGCCGCAGGAGCAATCGGGCGGAGCCCCGAGTGCCAACCCCGGCGAAGAAGAACCCGCGCCGGCGCGCGATCAGGGCTACCCACCGCCTGCCCTCGAACGCTACCGCCTCGCCGTGGCGCCCTATTCCGACGCCCGTTCGAGGCTCCGCGGCACGACGCTCGAACTGAGCTTCCGCCTCCCCGTCAAGGCCCGTGTGCGCCTGTTTGCCAAGCGCCACGCGAGCGTCGTCGCGAGCACGCCCGCACGCGTGCTGGCGCCCGGCGCGCGCACCCTGCGCCTGCGCCTCGACCGCCGCCAGTGGCCGACCAAGCTCGAACTCCAGGTTCGCCCGCTAGCCGCACTGCCCACCGTCCCGGCGGCCAGGAGCGTCAACACGCTCGTCACCTCCTCGCTGGTCGCAGGGCTTGCTAGCCCGTCGCACACGGGCTACCTCGCACAGCCAGGTCTCGGATTTTGAGCGCGCAGCTCTCCACTCGGCGCCGCTCGCGGCGGTGGTTGCTGTGTCTCGCCGCGCTCGGCGCCGGCGCGCTCGCGGTGTCGCTAGCCGCTGGCGTCTCGGGGACGCACGCGAGCTCGCCAGCCACCTCGGGGCCGCTCGCCGAACCCGTCGCACAGACCGACGATTCCGTGCCGGCGCGCGAAGTGACCATGATCGGCGCCACCCCAGCCGAACAGGGCGCTGGCGCCGATGAGACCTGGGGCCTCGGCAACGGCGCCTCTGGCGCCGTCGTCGTGCGCTATGCCGTCGGCTCCGAAGGCCAGGGCGAATGGACGCTCGCGCCTGGCCTGCAGGAAGCCAACGGGCAGGCGCTCACGGGTTTCGCGCTCGACACGCCCGAGGCCCAGGGGAAGAGCGCGGCGGCCAGCCCGCTCGCCGGCCAGATGACCGCCGACGGCAGCGGCGTGCTCGCCGGCTTTGTGCAGCAGAGCAAGCAGGTGGTGCTGGTGCGCGAACCGGGCAATCCGGAAAACCCCTTCCGCGAGACCGACCCCGGCGCCGAAGCACAGCTCGAACCCGGCGAACGCCTGCTGTCGTTCACGCGCGCGCCGCTGATCGCGCCGCTCGACGAAGCCGGCGGCCACGCCGGCGCCCTCGTCGTGCCCGTCAAGGAACCCGACTCCGGCGTAGAAGAATCGGTGCTGCACTGGGAAGGCGCCGCCAAACGCTGGAGCAGGGAGCCGATCGAACTGCCGGCGAGCGCCGGCAAGGAATTCCGCGTGCTCGGCATCGGCGCGAGCTCGCCCACCAACGCGTGGCTGCTGGGGCAGCTCTCATCCGGAGTCGTGACGCTCTTTCGCCGCGAAGCCGGCGGCGGCGAAGTCGTCTGGCGCCCAGTCGCGCTGGAAGCGCACGGCACGCCCGGCGAACCGCTGCGCATCGCCGGCGAAGACGTCGTCATCCCTGGCGCCCGCAGCGAAAGCGTGCGCAACCAGGTGCTGACCGTGACGAGCCAGGGCGTGTGGGTCGACGGGGAATGGATCGATGGGGAACACCCCGACGTGCGCGCCTCCGCGACCGTGTTCTTCGAGCCCGAAGGCGAAGGCGCGGGGCAGCCCACGCAGACGAGCTGGTGCACGGTCGAAAGCCCGCTCGTCGCGCACCAGCCCTGCACGAACCCGCTCCCCGAGGCGTTGCCCACGGGCCCCTCGCGCAGCATCGCCTGGGCGAACGCCTCGAGCGCCACGCCGTTCGGCGAAAGGGTCATCACGGGTCTCTCAGAAGGGGAGAGCCTGCGCCTGGAAGGCCACTCGTTCCAGACGGTGCTCGCCCTCGGCGGCTCCTCCGGCTCAGCCTACGGCGCGGCCTTCTCGGGCGCGCGCGAGGGCTGGCTCGGCGATCAGCGACTCCCCGTCCACCTCACGCTCGACCCCGCCCCCGACGAGCTCGAGCCCTGGCCGGTGTCCTTCCGGCGCCCGCTGCTCGCGATCGCCCCCGCTCCCCCCGAACCCGAACACCCGGTCGGCTCGCTCTCCAGCGGGGCGCTCGCGGTCGGCGACGACGGCGAGGTCGCCCGCTATGAACCGGGCATCGGCTGGACGCCAGAAAGCCTGATCGGCGCCAACGGACGCGTCCAGACGCCGCGGCTGCGCGCGGTCGCCTGGCCCACGCCCAGCCGCGCCTACGCGGTTGGCAACGAAGGCCAGATGTGGCTGTGGCGAGGCGAAACCGGCCGCTGGGAACCGGACCCCGCCGCGCCCTACCAGTTTGAAGGCAACCTCCTCGGCGTGGCGTTCGATCCGAGCGAACCAGCGCGCGGGTTCGCGGTCGGCCAGGGTGGCGTGCTGCTCGCCTACGGCAAGACCTGGACGCAGGTACCAACCTGCGCTGGCAGCGTGCCACCGCCCTGTCTGCCACCCGAAGTCGCCGGCGCGAGCTTCACCTCAGTCGCCTTCGCGGGCTCGGAGGCGATCGTCGCCTATCGCATCCTCCCCAACAAGGACACCAACCACTACATCGGCGGGCTGCTCGTCAACGAAGGCGGCGAATGGCAGGTCGACAAGGCCGCCGCGCAGGCCATGGGATCGAACGTGCCCTGGGCCGTAGCGGGTCTGCCCGAAGGCGGGGCAGCGTTCGGCGCCTCAGATGTCGTCTACGAGCGCGAAGGCCCCAGCGCCCCGTGGCAGGCGACCCCCACGCCGCTGCCGGGCGGGACCGAACCAGGCTCGCTCGCGCTGTTCCGCGAAGGCGAAGCGCTGCGCGCCGTGGTCGCGGGCAGCGTCCCCAACACATATTCCGTCGAAAAAGAACTCGAAGCGCCGCCCGGCACGCCGGCGACGCTGATCGAACCCTATCCGCTGGCCAACAACCTCGAAGCGGGCGTCCTGCGCCAGACCGCCGGCGGCTGGCGCGATGAGGAGCACGAACTCAACGGCGCCCGCGAACCGCCCGGCAACTGGTCCTTCTACGACACCGTCTACGAGCCCGACCCCGTCTCCGCTGTGCTGATCGACGCGAGCGGCTCGCACGGATGGGCGGTGGGCGGCTACATCGAAGGCGAACCCTCACACGAAGGCCTGCTCGACACGGCCGACGCCTACCGCATCGGAGACGAACCGCCGCCAACCACGGAGAACGGAACCTCACCCATAGCCGTCGAACCCGGCCGCTACGCCACCTTCGCGATCGGCGGCAATGCGCAGTGCGCCGCTCCATGCGCCGCGCGCGCGGGCGCGAAGATCGGCCCGGACGTATGGCTGTCGGCGGCGCTCCAGCACGCAGCCGTCACGGGTGTGCGCGCGTTCCTCTACACGGGACCGCGGCTCGTCGATCCCAAGGCCATCAGCGGCCCCCGCGTCGCCGCCGACCAGATCTCCTACGCGCAGGAGCTCGAGCGCTACGACGCGATCCTCGCCGCCAGCCCGCTGCCCGTGTTCGCGGCCATCACCCCGACCGACCGCAACGAAGAAGGGCTCGAGTCCACGTTTGAAACTGAACTCGGCTCGAAGCTGCCGCTAGGCGGTGGACAGTCCTCGCTCGCGGAACTGTCCACCCTGTCCAGGCCCGAATCGTGTGACACCGCGCCGAATTGCCAATCCGCCTACTACGCCTTCACCTCCAAGGGGTCGGCCGGATCGGTGCGCGTGATCGTGCTCGACGACGCCTCCGAAGCGGGCGAAATCGAAGCTCGCGAGCGCGAATGGCTGGCGAGCGAACTGACGGCGGCGGCCAAGCTCGGCCTCCCCGCGATCGTCGTCGGCAACGCCGACCTGAGCGCCGAGCAGGCGGCCGGCAACCACCCGGGTGCCACGGAAGTGGTGCGCATCCTCGTCGAAGGCGAAGGCCAGGCCGCCGCCTCCGCGTACTTCTTCGACTCGCCCGAACAGAACATCGAAGTTCCGCTCACCTACGGCCAGCACAGCATCCCCAGCTTCGGCTCGGGAACGCTCGGCTATGTCAACTACCAGGCGGAGAAAAGCGGCGCCTTCCACGGGGCCAGCGGCTTCCTGCTCGCCCAGGTAGACGCGGCTGCCGCCGATCGCAAAGCGGGCAACGTCGCGCCGGTAACCGCACAGCTGATCCCCAACATCGAAGAACTCGCGCTCGACGCCAAGAGCGGGACGCTCCTGCGCCGCTCGCAGGTTGCCGTCTTCGCCGGCCTCGCGCGCAGGCCGCGGGCGGGCAACAGATCGGCCGCGGGCGGCGCCCCCCAACCCGAAACCGACCCCTACATACCGATCCCGTCCACGTGTCGCGGCGCCACCTGCGCCACGGCGACGTTGCCCGTATACACGTTCACCTCCTCGAACCCTGAAGTCGGCAACTTCGTAAAGCCCGATCTCACGGCCGAACCAAACGGGGAACAGCCCGAACTGGGAGCGGGTGAAGTACCGATCGCGGACCCCAAGTCCGGGCTGTTCTGTGCGTACAAAGCCGGGGAGACGACCGTTACGATCACCGCTGGTGGGCTGTTCGCGTCGCTGCCCGTCACCGTCCAGCAAGGCAGCGTGCGCCAGCCTTGCGGACCGGGGCCGGCCGGCCTCCCGGTGCTCACCCAGCACGCGGCGCCCGCACCCGCGCCGACGCCGCTCGCGAGCGGACCCGCGGCCGCCGCGTCGGCGTCGCCGCCGATTCCCCCGCCGCCAGCGCCGCCGCTCGCTCCCACGGCGCCCGCCAGCACGCCACCGCCGGCGCGCCCCCCACACCTCCTCGCCGCGGTGCCCTTCTTCATCCAGCCGGCGCTCACCGCCCCGGTCATCGGCGCGCTGCCGCCGCCGCCGCCGGCGCCGACCGAGCCGACCCCGCCGGGCGGCTTCAGCGGGGTCACCTCGCCCGTCGAGGCCCCCCAGCGCGAGGAGGACAAGGAGGAAGCGACCGAGTCCGCACGCGCCAACGCGAGCGCCTACAGCGTCCCCGAACAGGAGCCCGTCGCCCCCTACCTGCTCGGGCTGATCGTGCTCGCGGCCTTCGCCGGCGCGGTCGGCTCGCGGCGGATCCGCGGCGGGCGCCGCGCCGTGCGCGTCGCCCCGGCGACGCTCTCCACGATTCGCTCCCAACGAAGCCTCGGCGACGCGGCCCGGCGCTCGGATAGGCGACCGTTCAGGTGAAGCCACTTCCGCCTCGCGGCGAATCGTTACAACTGGTGAAGCCGGCTTGTCAGCGCGGCGGCACTCTGACAAGCTCATAAAGGTGATCGACATAATGCCTATTTCTGCGCCGCGGCGGCGGCGCCACCGCGCCGTGATCGCGCAGTGCGTGCTCGTAGCCGCGCTTGTGTACCTGCTCGTGGTCGCCATGCCCGCGGCGGCCGCCGGAGGTTACGGCGAACTCCTGCGCTTCCGGGGCAAGGGAACCGATGTCGGCAAGCCGGGTAGCGAATTCGAATTCGAAGGCGAAGAAGCCCACGCCTTCGCGGTCGAACCGGAAAGTCAGCGCATCTTCGTGGGAACAGAAAGCGAAGAACTCTCCGAAAAGCTGCAAGTGCAGAGCTACAGCTCAGCGGGCGCGTTCGAAGGCGAAGCGCTGCTCAAGCCGCCCTCGGTGCCGAAGCGCATGAGCTTCGACGAATACGAGGGCTTCGCCCTCGATCCCAGCGAAGGCCGCATCTACGTGCTCGACACCTTCACACGCTTCGCCGAAGCAGGCATCGACGGCGACCTCGCCGCCGCGGGGGCGCTGTACGCGCTCAAGAGCACGCCCGGCGCCGGCGGCAAGCTCGAACCCGCCGCCGGGACGGGCAAGGAAGGCATCCTCGGAACACCCGAAACGCTGGGGAGCGACTCCGAAACGCCGGGCACGGCCCTGCTCGAACCCTCCGGCATCACAGTCGACCCCAAGACCAACGAAATCCTCATCCTGGGGGTCGTCGACGAGGGCGGCGGCGCGCTGCACACAGCCGTCGAGCACGTCAGCCCGACCACCGGCAAAGCCCTCTTCGACTGGGTCGATCCCGAACCCGTCTTCAAAGGCGCCGAGCCCGACTCCCCGGTCGTGTCCGCCGGCGGCGAGCTGTTCTACGAGGCCGGCGACCAGTTGTTCGCGCTGCCCGCGGCGAGCACGTCGGGAGCGTCCGAACCCGTCTTCACGTTCGCCGAGCCGAGCGGATGGCAGACGGGACCGTTCACGAGCGAACTCGTGGCCTTCGGCGAAGGCGAAACAGGTGACGGCGGTGGCTTGGCGATCACATCAGAAGGCGGCAGCTCGAGCGGCCGGATCGTCGCTTTCGCGGAAGTCCACGCCATCAGCGAAGCGGGCGAACCCGGCGAAGCCCGCAACGGGGCACTCGACCTGAGCTACTCCGAATCCGGCGGGCACGTCAGCGTCGCCGAGCTCGGTTGGACCGGTGGCGTGCCCGGCGAAGGCCAAGTCGAAGCGAACGAAAAGAAAGAAGCGGTGAAGCCTTGCGAGATCGGCTTCGCCAACGCCAATCCCCTCGTCGCGACTGCCTCCAACGAAGACATCTATGTGCTCTCGCCGGCATGGGGCGAAGTCGTCGAGCTCGGTCCGACCGGCGGCGGGTGCCCGACGGCGCACGAAGCTCCGGGCGGCCTGGAAGTCACGCTCGAGGGCAAACGCGTCACCAATCTGGAAACCAGCGACACGGCCACGCTCACGGCGAAGGTCGTTCAGGCCGACGTGCTGAGCGTCAAGTGGATCTTCGGCGACCATCAGGAAGCGCTGGTCACCACGCCGGCAGGGGAGCAGACGCAGATCGCCCAAACGACCCACAAATTCGCCGAAGCAGGCAAACTCCCGGTGGAAGCGATCATCCACACGGACGACCTCGCCACGCCCGAACTGCATGTCAAGACGACCGTAAACGTCACCGAACCCGGCAAGAGCCCGCCGGTCGTTACGTTGAGTCCGAAGAGCGTGTCCTTGGTCGAAGGAGAAACGGCCAAGTTCGAAGCGAAGGCGAGCGGGGAACCGCAGCCGACCGAGCAGTGGGAAGAATCATCGGACGGCGGCAAAGAATGGCACGCCCTCACGGGCCAGACCGCGACTGCCCTGACGCTCGCAAACGTGACCGTCGCGCAGAACGGGAACGAGTACCGCGCGACCTTCAGCAACGGCGTCGGCAGCCCCGTGCCCAGTGCAGTCGCGACGCTTGCTGTGGAAAGCAAGCAGGAAGCGAAAGAAAAGCAGGAAGCCAAAGAAAAGCAGGAAGCCAAAGAAAAGCAGGAAGCGAAAGAAAAGCAGGAAGCGAAAGAAAAGCAGGAAGCGAAAGAAAAGCAAGAAGCCAAAGAAAAGCAAGAAGCCAAAGAAAAACAGGAAGCCAAAGAAAAACAGGAAGCCAAAGAAAAACAGGAAGCCAAAGAAAGACAAGAAGCCAAAGAAAAGCAAGAACACGAACCCGGCTCGGGGGGCGGGTCGGGTGGCTCCGGTGGCGGCGGCCCCGGGGGCGGCGCGCCAGGCGGCTCCGGCGGAGTCGCGGGCTTCACGGAAGGATCGCCGCGGGCCGGCCTTGCGGGTAGCTCGCTGTCCGCCAGCACCGGCGGGACGATCGTCGTGAAGGTCAGCTGTCCTGCCGGTGTGACTTCGTGCAATGGCACGGTCACGCTGCGGACGCTCGGCGCGGTCAGCGCGCGGGCGGGCGCGGCCGCGAGCAAGAAGGCCATCCTCACCCTCGCCCAGGGCTCGTTCAGCGTGGTGGGAGGCAAGGTGAAGACGATCACCCTGCACCTGAGCGCACGGGCGCGCAGCCTGCTCGCTCGCAGTCATTCGCTGCGCGCACAGGTCACCATCGTGGCGACCAATCCAAGCGGGCAGTCGCAGACCGTCCACTCCACGGCCACCATCAGCCTCGCCAAGCGCCGTTAGGCAAAGTGCGTAACTTTACAAGTTGGAGACCATTCCCACCAGATTACTGAGCATTATCCCTGTCGCATCTCTAAAACTCCATTCACACAAAGGAAGGTTGGCAGAATGAGATTCGGCAAGGCAACACTGCGCGGCAGAGCGTGCACAGTGGGGGCCGCAGCGGTCGCCCTGCTCGCGTTCGGCGCCACGGGCGCGTCCGCGGCGTCCACCCAGTGCTCTGGCGGAAACATAACCGGCCAGGGCGCGAGCGTCATGAAGATCGCCTATCAGAACGTCTTCGGACCCGACTTCAACACCTCGACCAACGCCGCCGCGTGCAGCGGCTCACAAGGCACGGGCGCCAAGCCCGAAGTCAAGTACACGTCGAGCTCGAGCGGGACCGGCCTCGCATCGTGGGGCGTCGGCGGTGGCACCGCGAGCTTCGCGCCTACGAACGCGTTCGTGGTGACCGAGGAACCACCGAACACCACGCAGAAAGCGGAAATCGAAGGCGAGGAGATCACGAAAGGGTCTGCTTCCGATTCGCTGCTCACGATTCCGGTCGTGCAGGAGGCGATCGCCGTGCTCGTCCATCTGCCCGCCAGCTGCACCGCCACCAGCACGGAGTTCCCCGGACGACTGGTGCTCGACAACGTCACCCTCGAGAAGATCTTCCAGGGGACAATCAACAACTGGACCGAAATCAAAGACGGGGGCGACACGCTGACGGGCGCTGGATGCTCCTCGACGATCACGCGCATCGTGCGCCGCGACTCAGCGGGCTCGAGCCACATCCTCAAGAAGTACCTCAACCTGATCGAAGACAGCGCCTTCCCGGTCGAAGGTGGCGGCTCCGCGACATGGGCTGAAATCTCCGAAGGGACTGGTAACACGGTGTGGCCGACGGCCGCCGACGTCGTGCGTCCGGCGACCACCGGCGACCCGGCTGAGGTCGCGGATGTGGCGGAAACGGCGGGCAGCATCGGTTACGCGAGCCTCGCCAACGCGCGCGCCAACAAAGCGTTCATACCGCCCGAGGGAGGCAAAGAAGAGCCGACCTTCTGGGCGCCGATCCAGAACACCGGCACGTCGTTGACCAAGAAGCAGGCATACCAGGATCCCTCGACGGACGCCGACACGGAAAGCCCGGCCGGCGCCAACTGCGCGAAGGAGAAGTACACCAACGGCAAAGGCTCGAAGTTCCCGCCGAGCAGCACCCAGGAAAGCTGGTCTGCGGTGACGACCGAAACCAAGCAGAAGGCCTACACCCTCTGCGGGATCGCATACCAGCTCGCGCTCACCAAGTACTCGGCCTACCCGGCGGCGACGCAGGCGGAGGAGATCACCGTCAGCAACTTCCTCAGCTTCCTGCTGGAAGCGAAGACCGGCGGCGGTGAGCAGCTGATCGAAAAACACGACTACGAAGCGCTACCCAAGACCCTCGACAAGGAGTCAATCGGAGGCGTCAGCCTGATCGGCTTCTAAGCGCGAACAACTGTCTCCCCGATGGGTGACACGGACAGCCCGGCCGTCAGGCCGGGCTGTCCGCTATTCGGGGCGGCCATCGGGCTCAGGCCGTCTGCCGTTCGAGGTACCGCGGGGCCGCAGGCTTCGAGGCCTGGCGCGTGCAGGCGGGGGCGGCTAGGCGCGCTCAGGCCGGCCAGGCGTTATCGCCCGTGACCGCGCCGCGCACCACCTTGAGGTTGAGCAGCGCGCACTTGCGCCGCGTCGCCGACACGGGGATGCCGAGCAGCTCGATCATCCAGTCGGCGCCCAGCTCCCCGACCTCCTCCAACGTCATACCCTTTAGCTCGTCCGAGGCGATCGACGCCGACGCCTGCGAGATCGCGCAGCCGTGGCCGTGGAAGCGGATGTCCTCGATGCGGTCGTCCACCACGCGGATGTGCACGCCCAGCTCGTCGCCGCACAGCGGGTTGTGCTCGAGCGCCTCCAGGTCGTGCGGCTCCAGCTCGCCGAAGTTGCGCGGCTGCTTGTAGTGGTCGAGGATGTAGTCGCGGTACAAGTCGTCCATCGTCAGCGACTCGTCCGGGAAGCAGGGGGGGCGGAGCGAGGCATCACAGCCCGAACACCTCGCGCCCGGCCTGCAGCGCGTCGATCAGCGCGTCGATGTCCGCGCGCTCGTTGTAGACGCCGACGCTCGCGCGCGCCGTCGCGCCCACGCCCAGGCAGCGCATCAGCGGCTGCGCGCAGTGGTGGCCCGCGCGGATGCACACGCCGCCGCGGTCGACCAGCTCGGCGACGTCGTGCGGGTGAATGCCCTCGATCGTGAACGACGCGAGGCCGCCGCGGCGCTCGGCCGATGGGGGGCCGACCACGCGCAGGCCGGGAACCTCCGCCAGGCGCTCGAGCATGTACGCCGTCAGCGCCAGCTCGTGCGCGCGCACCCGCTCCATCCCCAGCTTGTCGAGGTACTCGACCGCCGCGCCCAGCCCGACCGCCTCGGCGATCGGCGGCGTGCCCGCCTCGAACTTGTACGGCAGCTCGTTCCACGTCGTCTCCTGGAAGTCCACCGAAGCGATCATGTCGCCGCCCGTCAGGAACGGCTCCATCGCCTCGAGCAGCTCC
>Ga0181531_10001773_pt1 | contig 13524 bp, 2 predicted proteins | sample PEATcosm2014_Bin_38_FD_119743 | JGI IMG/M metagenome (GOLD analysis project Ga0181531, IMG submission 119743) | Peatland microbial communities from MTU Mesocosm Facility, Houghton, MI, USA - PEATcosm2014_Bin11_10_metaG | ecosystem: Environmental > Terrestrial > Soil > Wetlands > Peat | place... | reverse complement strand
TGCGCTTGGATCCGCTGTCGGACGAAACCACGATCGTGTTCGATGACAAGGGCCGCCAGAACGTCTTGGATTGCAAGGCAAACATGTCGAGTGCCTCACGCAGGCTGACGTCTTTCAACTCGAACGTGATTTTTTGGGGTTTATAGTCCGGATCGATCAGCACATTGATTCCAGCAAGCTTAGCGATCGTCTTGTATACCACGTCTGTGGTTGTTGCAAGATGGAGCGTGATTGGCATGTCGGACTTTAGATCCAACACTACCGGCCCACCTGCCCCAGCAGCTTCTTTCTCCAGCGAAGTCTGCTCCTTCGGCGGGTTGGGGTTCTCCTTTTCCTTTTCCTGCTTCTGGATCAGATCTACCGTGCGCCGGACTTCCTGGAGGGCTTCGAAGTTGCTGGCATCGATTTCGGCGGCATGGCGGAACTCAGCCAGCGCTTCCTGCAACTTCCCCGCCTCGCGCAACACTTCGCCTTCATGGATGTGCTGTCCGCCGGCGTAGAATCGCATCCGGACCCAGGCCGCCATGTACTTGGGGTCATTTGGCTTATCCCCATGTGCCTGCTTATAGGCTTGGAATGCGGCGTCATAGTCGTTCTTCTGTTCGGATCGAATTCCCGCCTTATATGCGTGCTCGGCACTTTCGGCAAGAACCGGCAGCGCAGGAATTCCCGCCAGCATTCCAACGCAAAACAAAAGTCGCAAACCTATCATGTCGCCTCGTACGCAGTGGCGCGTGAACCCGATTGTCCATCCTAGGCCGCCGAATTACTTTGCGCAAGGTCAAAGTGCACCCGGTATCGCGCCGCTGCGGGCGATGGTGCAGCGGTGCGGCCAAAAACCGGTCGTCAGCGCTAAGTGGTGTGAAACCAATGCTTTCAAGCGCGAAGATGGCATGCTTTGAGTTCGACGAAAACGGATCGAGCAGGAGCTGGATTGATCTCAAGCCTTACGCGCACAATCTTGTGCGGCTTCGCAATTCCCCGAGCCATGAATTCTTTTTGTGAAAACTTCAACACCTGTCGCAAAAAACAAACCACTTAAAGAAAAAACAATCACTCTTTGCGGTCGCGCAACGTGCTGGATGCCGCGGGTCGCGAAGACTGGGAAACGATAAGGACGGCGGCACCACATACCGCTCATCAGGAAAGGCGCCGTCGGCGGGAGGAGGACAACGCATGTCGAGTAGAAAAGCGGGCACCATTCTGTCTGTGTTGGCGCTGGTCTTTGTTGCGGCACTGACTGCAAGCGCACAATCTTTCAGGGTTCAATGTCCCACCAGCACAATCACTCACCCAGATACGACCCCCACGCAGCTCGTCAATAGTTCGGAACCCGCGTACGTCGGCCCGACATACCCGATTCAGACGCCGACCGGTCCGGTTGATTACAAAACCGGCGCCACGGGTCCCGTGAACGGCGCCATCAAGTGCCAGCAAATCTCGGGTGGTGACGGCTACTCGACGATGGCTGATGGGACCCAGACGTTCATGTTCTCCTTCGGGCCGTTGTCCGGGCTGGTCAAAATGGCCAGCGGCCTGCCCGCCACCGATTTCCCCAGCGAATTCAATACCATAGCGCCCGTCACGTTGCAGCCTGGTGATCCGGCCACCACGGATAACCCGAATAACTCCGTGCTTCCCGTTGACTCGACAAACTCTCAGGTTCCTCCATCGGATAATCTTGGGTCGTTTACCTGGAACGGCGCGGTGGGTCTGACTCCCGACCTGGATTGCATGGCCGAAAACGCCGCCGCCGCCGCGGCCGTCCCCCCCAGTCCTCCTCCGTGCCCCAATACTCCCACCAACGGTCTCGATGGACACGTGGATCCTCGCCAGATCATGGACATCGGCGTGATGAACGGGAACATTCCCGGTCCGCTGATGGCCTTCGATGAGGATGACGAATATTTCCTCACCTTGACCAATGTGGGCATGATCATGCGGCCGGACCTTTTCGAGCAGCACACTGTCCACTTCCACGGTTATCCGAACGCCTCCTCCTTCTACGACGGCGTTCCCGACGCCTCAATCGCCATCAACATCGGCGGCAGCTTCACCTACTACTATCTTGCGCCGGATGCGGGCACCTACTTCTGGCACTGCCACATCACACCCCCCGAGCATTTGCAGATGGGCATGGTGGGCCAGCTTTATGTTCGCCCGCGGCAGAACCGGGTACTCCCGACGACAACTCTGTATGCAGCGCTCGAAGCGCAGCAGAACGATCTCCGCACGGCCTGCACTTCGAACCTCCGGGCCACCAGTACCGCCTACTCCGACCCTCTGTGCACCAATCCCCTGCCTGCGCTGGGAGAGAACCACACCTACGGGGGCTTCGACACAACCAAGGTGGATCCGCAGACCAAGAAGTATGCCTATAACGACGGTGACGGTACCACGGCTTACGATGTCGAGTATCCCCTCCAGATGCACGGATTCGATCCCAACTTCCATTTTGTCGGCATGACCTTCAATCCGGAAGCCTTTGTGGACATGAAGGACAAGTACTACTTGCTGAACGGGCGGAGCTATCCGGACACGGTTACACCCGGCCCGATGTACACCATCGCTTCTGACGGCTCGAAGCACTTCTCGCAGCCGCTGGATGCGATCATCAACATCCCGGCTGGGGGCAAGGCACTGTTGCGAATCTCCCAGCTGAGCGTCGCGGAGTACGCAACGTTGGCCTCGATGGGGCTTCCGATGCATGTGGTCGGATACAACGCCAAGCTGCTGCGCGATCAGGCCGGCAACAACATGTACTACAACACCAACTCGATCACTCTGGGCGGCGGCGAGTCGCTCGACGTGATCCTGGATGCCAGCGGCTCCGCTTATGGCATCTCACCGCCGCCGGCCGGCACAACGTTCTTTCTCTACTCCCCCAACCTCGACTACCTGTCCAACGACGCAGAAAACTTCGGCGGCATGATGACGGAAGTCCACATCTGCAACAGCGTTGACCCGCTAACCAAAGCATGCAGCTAACTAGGAGAACAGCGATGAGCCAAATGAATCTGAAGAAAACCATCCCGACGACCTGGATGCTTCCGGCTGCGATGCTGGCGCTGGTTATGCTGCTCCCGATGATGGCGCATGCAGCGGCCCCCGGCATCACCGGACCCACATTTAACCTGGTGGCGCACGACTCCTATCTCAACCAGCCGGACGGGTCTTCCGTTTACGCCTGGGGATACGGCTGTAGCGGCACGCCGGCCGGCTGGGCGCCGGCCGCGATCACAGTCCACTTTTGCAACACGAGCCAGGTTCCGGGCCCCACGCTGATCGTTACGGAAGGACAGAAGGTCACAGTTAACCTGACCAACAATTTGCCAACCGCGGCCGGCAACACGTCGATCTTGTTTCCCGGATTTCAGGTTTGCACGGGCGCGCTGAGCGGCACCACGTGCACTCCCAGTTCCACAGACGGCGTCGCCGGATTGATGACGCAGGAGGCGGCGCCTGGCGGCTCGGTTACCTACACTTTCATAGCCACCACCCCTGGAACTCGCGCCTATTACAGCGGGACGCAGAGCGATTTCCAGGTAGAGATGGGGATGTACGGCGCCATTATTGTGCTCCCGGCCAATGTACCCGCCGTGTGCACGGCTGGGTTGCCTGTCACAAATCCCGGTAACAATGCAGCGGCGAAGTCTAAGTGGGGTGAGGCCGATTTCCGCCTGGCAGATTCCGCCTACGACCACGACAAGACCTGCTACGACCGGGAATACCTCTTCCAGTTCGCCGAGATGGACGGCAACGTCCACAAAGCGGCCCTGGCGCAGATCAACGATCCGGTCCGGATTGCTGCCTGCGCGATAAGCGCGACGACCCCGGGATGTGGTCTCGAGGTCCCTACCGAGCCCTTCCATCCCAACTATTTCGTGATCAATGGCCGTTCGATGCCCGACGACATGGACCCCAACTATGCGGTTGAGTATCCCCACCAGCCGTACAACGGCAACCCCCACGCGCACCCGGGTGAGATTGTGCTGCTGCGAGTCATCGGCCAGGGCCGGTGGCAGCATCCCTTCCACGAGCATGCCAACCATGTGCGCATCCTAGCCCGCGACGGGAATCTGATTCTCAGCCAGGGCAACTCAGAAGATCTCGCCGGTCCCCCGCTGTTCACCACGACCACGACTCCAGGACTGGCCATGGATGGACTCTTCACGGTTACAGGAAGAGGCCTGAACTGGGATATGTACGGCCATTCTCCAACCGCCGCTAACCCGGACTCGCTCGGCAACAACCCCGACCCACCCTGCACTCCCGACGTTAATGGCTTCAACACAGGAGCCCCCACCGCGATCAATTATTACGAGTGGTGCGCAGACCATAACAAACCGCTGCAGGTCGCTCCATTCGGCGATGTAGCCGCGGGCGGACCGGCAACACTGCCCGACCCGGACATCTTCACCAATGGCGTCTGGTACAGTGGCAGCCCGTACCTCGGACCGGACGCGACCACGCGCGCCACCGGGCCTACCAGCAGCTTTTTACCGGCCAACGCACAGGGCAACCCTTCCAATGAGCGCGGCTGGGCCTTCATGTGGCACTCGCACAACGAGCGCGAAATCACGACCAACAACTCTTTCCCAGGTGGAATGCTCATGATGCTGCTTGAGGATTCCCGGGAATTTGTAATCGACGAGTCCAACTAAGAGGAGAGCGGAAATGCGAATCAACTGTCTCAAGGCAAATTTCAAGAACGCAGTGGAAATGGCAGCTGTTCTCCTCCTCGGAGCGGGCATTGCGGCCGCCCAGTCAGTGAGCCTGACCGCGGGGCCGGCCAACGCAACCATGCCCGACGGCTCGGTCATCCCCATGTGGGGCTATACCTGCGGCGCGGTTGTCGCACCCGCCACCTGCCGCGCGTTGAACACGAACGTCCCGACCGGCGGCTGGTCTCCTGTGGTGATTACTGTCCCCACTGGGCAAAGCCTCGCCGTCAACCTCACGAACAATCTCACGTTTCCCGGGGGCAACGTGCCCACCTCGCTGACCATCGTCGGTCAGTTGGGCGGCGGTCTCGGGACGCCGGTCAAGGTGAACAGTCCGGAGCACCCGCCACAGGTGACCACATGGTCTACCGTGGCCACAGGTCCTGTGTGGACGCCACCTGCGCAAGGGCAGCGCGTGCAGTCGTTCGCGACAGAAGTGGAGGTTGGGGCCCCGCAGACGCTCACCTGGACCACACCTCGCGCAGGCACCTACCTGATCGAGTCCGGAACGCACCCGTCGATCCAGGGTCCCATGGGCCTGTACGGCATCCTCGTGGTCACGAACGCGCCACCGTCGTCTGGAGGCGTCGAAAGTGCAGGGGGCACGGGCAATGCATATCCCAACGTGCCTTACGACGCGGAAGTCCCGCTGCTCCTGAGTGAAATCGATCCTTCTCAGAACGCTCTTGTGAACGCGGCGGTCAATACCGTAGGCTTTAACGAGACGGCGACCAGGGGACCGACAGTTGGGGGTTCTGTCGCCGAAGTTTCTTTAATCAACCAATCTACGCCCTATGCGACCCCGCCCACGGTCTCCTTCTCAAGTGGCGCCGCGACGGCAACCGCTTACGTCAATACGCCCTGCACGGCAGCGAATACGCCGGCCGGCTGCGGCGCACTTACCTTCGTTGTAACAAACGGGGGGACGAATTACACCTCCGCCCCCACTGTGATTCTGACCGGCGGAACATATTTCGGTGGCACCGGCAGCGAAGCAACCGCACAGGCCTATCTCGCTCGCGCTACCAACTCGGTTAACATTTGCACCAATACTAACGGCTCGCCGGCCGCGGCATGCTACCCGCCGGCGGTAAACTACACGCCGCTGTACTACATGTTTAACGGCGTGGCCTTCAGCAGAAACAACCCCTCGCTTTCCCTGTTCCCGGTTTCTCCTGCGACAACGGCCTCTGGCGCCAGCAATGTTTTGGTGCGCCTTGTCAACGCCGGGCTGCGCATGCACGTACCCTCCATCGTCGGGTCGACTGCGCAGCAATTAGCGACTGGAGCACCGGTCACAGTCGGTGGGTTCCAGCTGATCGCGGAAGACGGCAACCCTCTGCCAGGCATCCATCGCGTGCAGAGTGAAGTTTTTATGGCCGCGGGTAAAACCTACGACGTGATGATCAATGTGCCTACCGGCACCAAGGCTCTCCCGATATTTGATCGCGAGGGCAGCCAATCGGGGAACGCCACCGAGCGCGACGCCGGCATGCTGGCCTACATCAGCGTCAACGGCGCGGGAATTCCCGGCCCCACGCCCACCGCTGCAGCAGCCAACCCCGACACGTACAATTCGCTGGTCGCAGGTCAGCCCTTCTCCGTGACCGATCCAGGCAAAGGCGTGATTGCGAACGACGTGAATGTCTATGCCGTTCAGCTGTTAACAGCACCCACGAACGGCACAGTAACTCTCAATGCGAACGGCACGTTTACCTATGTACCAAGCGGAACCGCTACCACGGATTCCTTTATGTACGAGGCGAACGGCAACCCGGGCATCACTGCAACTGTGACTCTGGGTCCGGCGCCGGTTGAAGCCGGCACTGGCATCTCCGTGGCGAGCAACAGCTTCACTTCAAAACTAGCCACCTACATCAAGGTTCCGCCCCCCGGAATTCTGGCTGGCGCCAGCGACGCGAAGGGCTACCCGCTTTCAGTTGCCATTTCTTCGATTTCGGCTCTCGCTCCAAGTGGTCCGACGCTGAATATGGATCCGAATGGCGGATTCACCGTCTCCAACGCCGCGCCAGGGACTTACACCTTCACCTTCAAGGCGCAGAACTCTCAGGGCACGCTCAGTGCCGGCACGAATGGCACCGGAACTGTCACGGTCACCTTCCCGGCGGCAAGCGGTCTGAGCGTATCGGTCGTTGACGGCAAGAGCGGCGCGCCGGTCACCGACTACCGGTGGATCATCGAAGAAGACAAAACCTTCTACATCAGCAACAATCCTGCTTGCGTAACGAATCCGCCGACGGGAGCGAACTGCCCGCTGGCGCCCGGTGGAATCGTGCCGGTTCTCGGGGTCAACTTCCACACCAGCGACATGACTTACGTTGCGCAGGGGTGCACGGGCACGCTGTCTTGCGAATCGGGTCAGACCGTCTACGATCCGGTCTCCAAGACGCACTTGCCCGCAGTTTGCGATGTCGGCAACGGCGTTTGCAGGACTACCGGCTCAGAGAAGACGCCCGTGCTTCCCGGTGAGGTTTCTCTGGACCCGAGCAAGCGCTACTACATCTCGGTTCTGCCCGGCGATGCGGCACAACCGTTCATCACCGGAAACGTGGGGACCTCGTGCGCGACAATTAATGGCCAGGCTTCCTGCGGCCACAGCATGGGCGGCGCGCCGGTTGCGGCCGCCTGTACCCCCACGGCGCCTTCGACGACTTGCACCGGCACCTTCCCAACTGTCAAGGTGCTGGTCGAGCAGGATCCGTTCCCGCCGGCAAAGGTCTCGGTCAACGTATTCGAGGATGATTTCCCGCTGAACGGCGAGCAGGATTCCGGCGGCGGCGTCGACGTGCTGGCGCCTCTCGAGCCGGGTCTTGGTCAGTTCAACATCCTGCTCTGGGATGACATGGGCGGCTCCGGCGACGTAACCGGCCAGATGACCTACGACATGTTCAACATGCCGTTGGGCAATAGTTTGGACGGGTACATCGATCCGGCCACAGGTAATAACGCCTGCCCGATTACCCAGCAAGCCGCGGGCATCACGGGCATGATCGTCACCTGCCCCGAGTTCGAGTCGGACGGTGTGACTCTCTCCCCGCTGGCGGGCCAGGCCGTGGTTGCCAACCTGATGCCGGGACGATTCAGCATCCAGGCCATCCCGGGCGCGGACCGCATTGCCAGGGGCGAGGAGTGGCTCCAGACCAACACCCTGGACGGCCAGAAGGCCCACGATTCGTTCCTGCGGATCGGGGAGCCGGAGTACTTCCAGGAGTTTGGACCAGCTTCCTATCATGTGGTGATTGGCTTTGCCAACCCGAAGATCATCAACGCCCGCCTGCCGGGAGTCTGCGCCGGCACCGACCCATACTTGCCCAACCAGGGAAGCTGCAACAACACCGTTACGGGCAAGATTACGACCGAGCGCATGAGCAGGACGCCGGATGAGCGGCTTTACAGCAGCGGCTCGCGCGACTCCTTCTACTTCACCCAGTGCTTCGTCAGCGTGGGCGATCCGGATGGGGAGGATTTCGCATTCCAAAAGTGCGCCGCCGACGGCACGTTCAACATCTCAGGCCTGCCCGCAGGCAATTGGAGACTGACCACATTCGACCAGTGGAACGATCAGATCGTGGACGGCCTCTCGTTCCCGGTCGGACTTTCAACACCGCAGTCGGCTGGAACATGCCCTGGGCCCCAGACCGGCACGTCCGGCGGCGCGAACATTTGCGACATGGGCGATGTTGCCGCCAACCAATGGCAGGCGAATGTCTATACCAGGAGCTTTGTCGACAACAACAAGAACGGCGTCTACGACGCGGGCGATGATGGGATCTCGTTTGATCAGGTGGCGGTCCGGTACCGCGATGGCAGCCTCTCCAACAGTCTCCTCACGGACTTCACTGGTACCGCCAATTTCAACGAGGAGTTCCCGCTCTTCAACTGGTACGTCGTTGAGACGGATGTGACCCGTTACAAGAACACAGGAACTCATACGGTTTACGACGCTGGCGGCCCCGCCGACGGTACAGCGGCCTGCGGAGTTACCGGCTACCCGCCGTGCGGAGAACCAAGCTCGGACGGTCTGCTTCCAGTGGGCCAACGGTCTGCTTACGACTTCCTGGCCAACACGGCAGAAGCCGTGTCCTTGCCATCCGACTTGCGGGTGCCAGGCGCGGTCTATTGCACCAAAGCGGACTGCTCTGATACGTTCGCGCATGGCGGTATCCTGGGAGGCACTGCTAGCAACCCGGATTGCACGAACACCAATGGTGTGACTACCTGCGCGACCCCGCTTTCCACCGGCCGCATCGATCCTCCCTGGGAAGGTCAGGTCGAGGGCTGGCAGGGCTATTCAGGCCAGAACAACTTCATCGAATTCGGCAAGGCGCCCTATGCGCCCGGCGAGAACGGCGGCATCAAGGGGCATGTCATTTATGCCTCGACCCGTCCCTTCGACGACCCGACCATGCTGGTCCAAACGCAATGGGAACCTCTTGTTCCCAATGTAACCATCAACCTCTATCAGGAGGGCGTGGCAGCCGACGGCGTCACTCCTACCTTGACCTTGGTTGACCACACCCAAACCAGCAGTTGGGATGCTTATGCCCAGGGCTTCAGGACGACCTCGAACGGGGAAGTCGTTCCCAACATGAACTGCCCGGGCCAGTCGACCTCCGATCTTTTCTTCTTCTCGATCTACAATCAGCCGAGTTACCTCGACTTGTACAACAACTATTTCCACAACCCGAGTGGCACCGCTGTGGCGCCCACTCCGCTGCCGTACAACTCGCAGTTCAAGTGCTTTGACGGCATGCACAACTGGAATCAGCTGCAGCCGGCGCAGTACGACGGCATGTACAGCTTCCCCAGCATCACCGCCGTCAATCCAACCACCGGTGCGCCGTCGAAGTCAGCAACCAACTGCACCATCTGCACCCAGAAGCCGAATCCTGCTACCGACTTGTATGCGGGCCTGCCCATGCTGCCCACCGGAAAGTACGTGGTGGAAGTGGTGCCGCCCCAGGGCTATGAAATTGTGAAGGAAGAGGACAAGAACATCCTGATCGGCGACAACTTCATCGCGCCGGTCACGCAGGAGTTCCCCGGCCTCGCCACAAACATTTTCATCATCCCCGACCAGGCGCAAATTGGGAGCGCCTACAACCCGAACAACGCTCAGAACTCGACCTACAGCCTCGGCGCCCAGCCGAACAACGAGACCGTCCCTGGGTTTATCCCCGAGCCTCAATGGCCGTGCGTGGGTGAGTCGCGCATCGTTCCCGACTACATCAGCCTCTTCCCCGCGTCTCACCAGGTAGCGCCGTTCGCGGGAGCGACCCGCCCCCTGTGCGACCGCAAAGAAGTTACGCTGGGCGACCAGATGGGTGCGAACGCGAAGTTCTACATTTACACCTCAACCCACAAGGCCGCGAAGTTCACCGGCGTCATTACGGACGACTTCACCTCCGAGTTCGATCCGTTCTCGCCGCAGTTCGGCGAGAAGTTCGCGCCGCCGAACATGCCCATCGCCATCAAGGATTGGACTGGTGTGGAAATCGGCCGCGTCTACTCCGACTGGTGGGGCGACTACGACGGCATGACTTACTCGACCTGGGAAGTCAATCCGCCGAACCCGACCGGCTACTCGCCGACCATGATGATCTTTTGCATGAATGACAAGGGGACTAGCACAACACCGGATCCGCTGTTCAATCCGGGCTACAGCCAGTTCTGCTACGAGCTGCCGTACATGCCGGGGCAAACCCAGTATCTGGATACACCGGTGGTGCCCACTTCCGCATTCTCCGCAGGGTACAACCATCCCGATTGCGCCTATCCGGCCGCCACGCCTGCCGTCAAGGAAGTCGACGGCGATGGAGTGGGACCGTGGGTGGCGAAAGCGGGTAACAAGCTCACCATCACCGCGCTGGGCACGGTGTCGGTGATTAACAATGCCTTCTCCGGCCCCTCGGCCGCTGGCTCGACTACATTCGGTCAGCAGTTCGTAAACCGTACGTACAGTTTCGGCAACACTCAGGGAACTGTAGCCCTTGTCGGAAGCGATGGCGTTTCGCATCCTTTGACCGGGGTAAGCTGGAGCGATACGACGATCACCGGCAATGTTCCCACCGGAGTTCCGAACTGCGCCGTCCAGCAACAGGCGATTTATACGCCGCCGGGAACCACAAGCACGCAATGCGGCCAATTGGTCATCACCGCGGCCAATGGCCAGCAATCCGTCGATTCAGTGACCGTCACCATCGGCGGCAAGGCTCCATCGTACGTCTCCGGCAGCGCACCACTCTCGCCATACGGTGTGGGAGCGATCCAGACTGCCATTAACAATGCTCAGCCGGGCGACCTGATCATGGTGCCGCCAGGCAACTACCAGGAAATGCTGATCATGTGGAAGCCAGTCCGGCTGCAAGGTGTCGGAGCTGCCTCCAGCGTCATCGACGCCAACACGCAGCCCGCGGGCAAGCTGGATCCGTGGCGTCGCGAGCTCGTCTGCTTCTTCGGATTGGCGCTCAACGGGACGCCGATAGGCCCGACCAACCCGTACGATAACCCCAACGACACCGCCAATGGTGGCGTACCGTACACCTGCGGCGGGTGGCCCGGCTTCGTCGGCACCACCGATCAACCGCAGATCGACCGGCTCCCGCTGGAAGGCATTGTCGGCTGGGATACCACGGTCAACGGCAACCTGGCACAGTTGTTGCAGGAGCCGACCCTGATGGGCGCCTACGAGGGAGCCGCAATTACGGTCCTCTCCAAGGGTGTCAACACGCACGGCGCGGCGAACTACTTCGGCCAAAACGGAAATGAAGCCACATTCCCAACAGGCACCACCGTGCTCACCGCTCAAGATTGCGGGACCAGATCGAACCCGTTCCCGAGCAACTTCCAATGCAACCCGTCAAGTATCGACGGTTTGACTCTCACGGACTCTTCACAGGGCGGCGGTGCGATCTTCGTCCACGCCTGGGGCCATAACATTCAAATCGCCAACAACCGCGTCTTCAGCAATATCGGAACGCTGTCGGGCGGCATCAACATCGGCCAGGGTGAAAGCCCCGACGCGTACCTCAACGACACCGTGCTCGACACGGATCCAGGTACGTGCTTGCATAGCGCCATTGATCCGACCACCGGGGCCGCCATCAACCCCCTGGATCCGGCGAACACGCAGGAACCGTATTGCTTTGATCTGAACGTGAACGTGCACAACAACTCAGTCACGTCGAACACCTCCATCGGCGACGAACTGTTCTCCGGCACTCCGGCTGGTGCAGGCGGCGTCACCTTCACCACCGGTTCGGACTTCTACAAGTTCGATTACAACTGGGTGTGCGGCAACATGAGCACGGGTGACGGCGGCGGCTTCGCTCATCTTGGGTTCATGAGGAACGGCGACATCGAGCACAACACGATCATCTTCAACCAGAGCCTAAACCCGACGATCACCACCAACGGCGGCGGAATCATCGTCATGACCACAGCTCCTGACGGCACTCTGCCCGGTCAGGCTGCCGGCACCGAGTGCGGCAGCGTAACCGATGTCGATTGCGCGCCTGGGCTGGGCGACGGTACCGGACCTGGGCTGGTGATCAACGCCAACCTGATTATGGGCAACGCTGCCGAGGCCGGCAGCGGCGGCGGTCTCCGCTTCCAGGGTGTAAACGGCACGGATGTCCCGCGCTTCCCGAGTGGCACTGTGTCCCCGGCGGGTGGCGGAACTGCAACTCCGGCGTACAACTACTGGTACTCCGTGAATGTCACCAACAACATCATCTCCAACAACGTTGCCGGATGGGACGGCGGCGGTGTGTCGCTCCAGGACGCGGTCGCAGTGAACCTGATCAACAACACAATCGCCTCCAACGACGCGACAGCAACGGCTGGACCGCTGGCGAATACCATCGGCGCGCCGCTAGCCAGTGCTCCAACTCCCACCAACCAATGCAGCAATGGCAGCATCACCACCACGTGCACTGCCTCGGCGCCTCAACCTGCCGGTGTTGTGACCATGGCGAACAGCTCGAACCTGACTGCGGCTTACCCCGCGGGTGGGCTCACCTGCCCGCCCACCCACGCGGGTTGCGCGGGCTACTCGAACCCGTATATGGCCAACGACCTGATCTGGCAAAACCGTTCGTACTACCTCGCTGTAGGCGCCTTGAGCAACGCGTACCAGCAGAACATCCTCGCGCTGTATAACGCGGTCACGGGGACTCCCGTAGCCGGTCAGCCGTCAGCGGATGCCACCACGGCCAGCGGCAATGGTGTCATCATCACGGGCGGTACTGGCGCTTGCGTGCCAGGCTCCACCTATTGGGACCTTGGCTATCGTGGCGACACGGCTCCGGGGCAACACGCAGTTACCGGCGACGCGATCATTCCCACCTATTCGCTGCTAACCAACGCAACTCTGGAAGCCCCAACTGGCCTGAATAACCTCAATGCCAGCCCGAACTTCATCAGCCAGTATTGCAACGGCTCTCGCGTTCCACCCGAGTTTGCGAAAGGCACCTTCAATGTGCCTCCAGGCATCTCGGACGCAACCGTGCCCAACCCAATCTTCACCTTGGCTCCAGCCGCGACGGTGGACGAAGGCAACAATTGGGTCAACATGACCTGGGGTCCGCTGGCCATGGCAAATCCGGTGACAGGCGCTACCCTTGGCAACTATGCGCTGGCAGCGGGTTCGCCGGCTATCGACTACATCCCAACCACGGGCGGGACCTACAACACCACTCTTTACCCGACCCTGAAGACTGACTTCTTTGGCCATGCGAGGCCGGATGTCGATGTTACGAATGCTATCGACATCGGCGCG
>Ga0181531_10001772_pt1 | contig 13528 bp, 14 predicted proteins | sample PEATcosm2014_Bin_38_FD_119743 | JGI IMG/M metagenome (GOLD analysis project Ga0181531, IMG submission 119743) | Peatland microbial communities from MTU Mesocosm Facility, Houghton, MI, USA - PEATcosm2014_Bin11_10_metaG | ecosystem: Environmental > Terrestrial > Soil > Wetlands > Peat | place... | reverse complement strand
TTTATGCCGGAGTATTCAGAGCAGGTACTGGAGAATTTTGCGCGGCGGGGGATCGATTTTGTTTCGAAGGTTTTGCCGTGCGGGCATTACACGACGGGGGAGTTCCCGTACAAATTCATCGATGGGTGGTATATCGGATCGTTTGTGTATTCGGCGTTCCGGGATCTTGTGCGGGAATGGCCGCTGACTGGGGAAGCCGAGCACGAACCGGAAGCATCGGAGATGGTGGAGAGGTAGAACTGGTCTCGGCGAACTGGGAAGCGCCATGACACCTCGGATGAGACCCGCCGCCGAATCGGGGCTAAGGGTGTTGATCGAAGCCGCGAACCTATCTGAAACCAGTTCCGGAGTCAGGCCTCAAGGTGGACGGTTGCCATAGCCAGCGAGGCTGTGTGGGTGAGCGAAAGTGAGACATTGGTGACGCCGAGCTGTCCAGCGATGGCACGAGCGCGGCCGCTGAAGATCAAGACTGGCCTTCCCCCCGGGGCGCGCCAGACTTCGAGTTCCTTCCATGAGACGCCATGCTGAATGCCGGTACCGAGGGCTTTGGCGCCGGCTTCTTTGGCGGCAAAGCGGGCGGCAAAGCTCTCCGCGTAAGAGGCTCTGGCGCGGCAATACGCTATTTCGGCGTCAGTAAACACGCGGCGCAGAAAGCGGTCGCCGAAGCGCTCGATGGAGCGCAGGATGCGCGGCACTTCGATGAGGTCGATGCCGGTGCCGATGATCATGGGGCAACAGTAGCACAGGGAAAAAGCCTTTAGCGCACGGTGAGTGCAAATCGGATTGAAGAATTGCCAGGAGTTTTCCGATGCATAGAGTATGCACGACTTCGCCGAGCAAAACGGGGGACAAAAGGGGTGGGATCTGAACCTGTCAGCGCTTTGCGCGGAGGATTCCGCTCGCACGGTCCGCTTTCTGACTGGCGCGGTATTGGCATGCGGAGGATACGTGCTGTCGCGGCGATTCGATTACGGGAATACAGCGGCGATTGAATTTGAGTTTGTGCGCGCGACATGCGTCGAGATGTACAGCGTGTTGATCGCGGCAGGGCTCGAGCTGACAGCGCAATCACATTTGACGATGGCGGCACTGTGCCAGTGCACGCGCGAGACGCTGGAGGCGACGGCAGGCGACCCGGTGCGCGTGGAGCTGACGATTCGCAAGTCGGCGCCGAACCCACGCTGCGAGCCTGGCGGTTCGGCTGCACCGCCGCAGGCCGCGTAACCGGTCGCATCACTTGTCATTGACCGCCTGAATGATCGCAAGGGGGGCCTTCCCCGTTGGCGCGCTCCCGGACATACTATCTCTGACATGGAGCCTGTTTCTGACGACAAGAGATGGGACGCCATCGTGGTGGGGGCAGGGCCGGCGGGATGCGCGGCGGCTTACGACCTGGCCAGCGCGGGGCGCGCGGTTTTGTTGCTGGACCGCGCCGAATTTCCGCGGCACAAGGCCTGCGCGGGAGGCTTGACGCGCAAATCGCTGCGAGCCTTGCGCTACTCAGTCTCTCCCGTGACGCGAGAGACGGTCTCGGCGATCGTGGTGGAGAAGAAACGAGGCGAGGCGGCGACGCTGGCCAGCAGGACCGCGGTGTGCGCGATGACGGTGCGTGAGGAGTTGGACGATTTCTGCCTGCGGCGGACGATCGAGGCGGGAGCTAAGTTTGCGAGGATCGGGCCTATTGTCGCGATCGACACCGCGGGGGATGGAGTTCGGGTCGAAACAGCAGAGCGGACCTATCGGGGTCGTTTTCTTGTTGGGGCCGATGGAGTGCATAGCCGCGTGCGGCAATTGTTGTACGGGGAAAGGCCGCCGTGGCTGAGGCGGGGCTTTGCGCTCGAGGCGGAGGTGCGCACTGGGGGAGCGGGAGACGGTGATCTGGTATTCGATCTGGCCGGGGCACGACAGGGATATGGCTGGATCTTTCCGAAGGGAGATCACGTCAATGTGGGGCTATACACCGAATCCGACGAAGAGAAGCTGGACCGGACGCGGTTGCAGGCATACATTCAGGGGCGATTTGGCGATGTTCATGTGAGCCGCGTGACGGGGCAATTTTTGGGATTTGGCGCGGAGAACGCGCCGGTGGCCGAGGGCAGGGTTTTTTTGGCTGGAGATGCCGGAGGGTTCGCCGATCCGCTGACTGGCGAGGGCATTTATGGGGCGATCGCGAGCGGACAAGCGGCTGCTGCGGGGATCGATGGCGAACTGGATGGCGGGGTTGCGGCCGATCGAAACTTTGGCCGGCTGACGGCTCAGCTGCGCAAGGATTTGCTGTTATCTGCGTCAGGGGCGCGGTGGTTTTACGGAAACCTCGATGTGGGTTACCGGGCGCTGACGTTGCCGGTTTTTCGCGGAGCCGTAATCAACGCGTATGCGAACGGGACTAAGATTGCAGGGCTGGCTAACGCGATTCGGCGATTCGCCAGGGTTTCGCGGCGAGTTCACAGGCCGTAGCGAATTTGTGTACGTGCGTTCGACGGAGGAGCATCTGCGAATGCTGCTAATATTGCTTTTCGGACGAGATGATTTTTAGTTTGACCCGCACATGAAGCCGTGGAGAAGTGAGCGACACGGCGGGCATCATCAGGCCATTTTTCCTACCCCCTGCGAGACGAAACGAATCCAGCAGCATCAAAGGCAGCCTGAACGAGGGCAGACGCAACCCATGATCCGGGAGCAAAGCGCGAGAGCGATTCGGCTGGTTTCGCTGCCGATCGTGTGCATCGCTGCCGCGGTTGCCAGACAGGCCGCTTGGGCTGATGGCCCACAAAGTTCGCCGAGCGTCTTCGCTCCAGCATCGACGCCCGCGAGCAGTATTTTGGGCCTGTCGTTGTTCGTGCTCGCGATCACCGGCGGAATTTTCGTGACGGTGGGTGGTTTGCTGGCATGGGCGATCATTCGCTACCGCGGGCGCAAGGACGATGATGGCAGCGAGCCTGCGCAGATCTACGGGAGCACGCAGGTGGAGCTGGCGTGGACCGTGATTCCGATTCTGATCGTCGTCGTGCTGTTTCTGACAACGGCACGGATTATTTTCGCTATACAGGATGCGCCGAAGCCGCGGGCCGCGCTCGATGTGACTGTAGTTGGCCATCAGTACTGGTGGGAGTTTCGATATCCGAAGCTGGGCATCGTGACTGCGAACGAGCTGCACGTGCCAGTCAGCAGTAAGAACGATCCCAGGCCGACCTGGCTGCATTTGCTCTCGGCGGATGTGGATCACAGCTTCTGGGTTCCGCAACTGGCGGGGAAGACCGACCTGATTCCCAATCATCCGAATGAAACATGGATCGACCCGCTGCATACGGGTTTGTATGTCGGGCAGTGCGCGCAGTTCTGCGGCGTGGAGCACGCGAAGATGCTGCTGCGGGTGTATGTGGATACGCCGGAGCAATTCGCAGCATGGGTGCAGCAGGAGCAGCAGCCGGGCGCACAGGACGCGAGCGTCGCCGCGGGACGGCACATTTTTGAAACGGAAGCCTGTACGAATTGCCACAGAATTGCCGGGACCCCAGCGGCAGGAACATTTGGGCCCGATTTGACACACTTGATGAGCCGCGCGACCATCGCTTCCGGCGCCGCGCTGAATACGCGGGAAACCCTTCGTTCGTGGATCGAGGATCCGGATCACACGAAGCCGGGAGCGCTGATGCCTGCCATGCAGCTGAACGATGAGCAGGTCGATCAACTGGTGGCGTACCTGACAACTCTGCGTTAGGACTGTCTTCGACAGGACGGGGGAATGGCGGACCAAACCTTACCGATTGCGGGAACCCTGGATGTGACGCCGCGGGAGCGGTCGCAGGCCATGCTGCTCGAGTCATTGCACGGCTGGGTGGTGACGGTAGATCACAAACGGCTGGGGATTCTGTACGTGGTCTACTCGATTTTCTTTCTGCTGGTGGCGGGCGCGGAGGCACTGGCGATCCGCATTCAGCTGGCCTGGCCGGGACAGCACTTTCTTTCGCCGCAGGTCTACAACCGGATGTTCACGATGCACGGAACCACGATGGTGTTTCTGGTGGGAATGCCGATTTTGTTTGGGTTCGCAAATTATCTGGTGCCGCTGATGATCGGCGCGCGCGATATGGCGTTTCCGCGGCTGAATGCGTTTAGCTTCTGGCTGACGGCGTTTGGCGGGCTGCTGCTCTATTACAGCTTTATTGGCGGGTTTGGCTTGTATGGGATGGGGAGTGCGCCGGACGTGGGGTGGTGGGCTTACGCGCCGCTGACGGCGAAGGCGTTTTCTCCAGGGCACGCGACGGACTACTGGGCGCTGGCGCTGATTGTGAGCGGATTCGGGACGCTGGGCACGGCGATCAATGTGATTGCCACGACGCTTTCGATGCGGTGCCGGGGGATGAGCCTGCTGCGCATGCCGCTGTTCGTGTGGCTGATGCTGGTGGTGAGCGGACTGACGCTGGTGACGATTACACCGCTGACCGCGGCGCAGATCATGCTGGTGATCGACCGCTATCTGGGCGGGCACTTTTTTGATACGCAGGCGGGCGGGTCGGCGGTGGTTTGGATGCATTTCTTCTGGATCTTCGGGCATCCGGAGGTATATGTGCTGGTCATGCCGGCGTTCGGGATTGCGAGCGAAATTATTCCGGTCTTTTCGCGGAAGGCGATCTTTGGATATCCGGCGATGGTTGCGGCTTCGGTGGGCATTGCATTTGTGAGCCTGGGAGTGTGGGCGCACCACATGTTCACGGTGGGCATGACTTCAGTGGGTAACGCGTTCTTTGTGCTTTCCACGATGCTGGTGGGGATTCCGACGGGGATCAAGATTTTTAACTGGGTGGCAACGATCTGGGGCGGGAAGATTCGGTTTGCCACGCCGATGCTGTTCTGCATCGGGTTTCTGTTCCAGTTTTTGATTGCGGGGCTGACGGGAATCATGCTTTCTGCAGCACCGTGGAATTGGCAGCTGCATAATTCTTATTTTGTGATTGCTCATTTTCACTACGTGCTGGTGGGGGCGATTGTATTCAATATTTTTGCGGCGATTTACTACTGGTATCCGAAAGTGACGGGCCGGATGCTGAGCGAGACGCTGGGTAAGTGGCACTTCTGGCTATTTCTGATTGGCTTTCACATCACGTTTGACACGATGCACTTTGTCGGATTTCTGGGCATGCCGCGATCGATCTATACGTTCGAGCCGGATCGCGGATGGAATCACCTGAACTTCGTCATCTCGGCGGGGGGAATGATCCAGGGAATCGCAGTGCTGATCTTCGCCTGGAATCTCGTCGACTCGTATTTTCGCGGCAAGGTGGCGGGGAACGATCCATGGGACGCGTGGACGCTGGAGTGGTCTACGCAGTCGCCGCCGCCGGCCTATAACTTCGCGGCCGATCCGGTGGTGCGCAGCCGGCGGCCCCTGTGGGATCTGAAGCACCCCGACGATCCGGACTGGAAGTACGAAGCATGAGCGCGATTCCTGTTAGTCCAATTGCGGAACCGTGGCGCCTGCCATCGCGCGGGCGGGTGGCGATGCTGTCGCTGATCACCGGCGAGACGGCGATCTTCACTATCTTCGTTGTGGCGTACATCTTTTATATCGGCAAGAGTCTGAGCGGACCCACGCCGCAGCAGGTTCTTGACATCCCCATCTTCAATACGATTTGCCTGTTATCGAGCAGCGTGACGATCTGGCTGGCGGAGCGGCAGATCGAGCGGGGAAAGATGCGGGCGTTCGGGGCCTGGTGGGCGCTAACCATTGCACTGGGGGTGGTTTTCATCGCCGGTACGGGGATCGAATGGCACAAACTGATCTATGTGGATGGGCTGACGATCCGGACGAATTTGTTTGGAACCACGTTTTATTCACTGGTCGGATTGCATGCGACGCACGTGGTGGTGGGGTTAATCGGGCTTTCTTTGATTCTGCTCTTCACGGTGACGGGGCATGTGCGGGAGGAGCATTCGGAGCGCATCCAGGTGTTCGCGTTGTACTGGCATTTTGTGGATGCGGTGTGGGTAGTGGTTTTCACGGTGGTGTACATCGTGGGGCGGTAGGCGGAATGACGGAAACGATTCAGCACAAAGCGGGACCCGCGCACGGTGAGACGATCCATCTGCCGGCGCCGACGGCGTGGCCAATCATCCTGGCGTTTGGCTGCACGGCTGCGGCGGCGGGGCTGGTGACGAGCCTGTGGGTGACGGCCTTTGGCGCTGTGCTGATGGTTGCTGGATGCGTGGGGTGGTTCCGCCAGGTGCTGCCGCATGAGGCGCACGAGGACGTTCCGGTTGTCGTGCAACCGATCACGATTACGACCGCGCGCCATGTCGTGCGACACATCCACATCGGTGGCGAGCATCGCATCCATCTGCCGATTGAGACCTATCCGATCTCGAGCGGCATCAAGGGCGGCATTGCCGGAGGAATCGCGATGATCTTCCCGGCTTTGCTGTACGGGCTGATCGCGCAGCACAGCATCTGGTATCCGGTGAATCTGCTGGGTGGTGCGGGCGTGGGGCCGTCGGCGAATATTACGACGGCGGAAATTGCGGCGTTTCACTGGAGCTGGCTGCTGGTGGCAATTGTGATCCACACTGTTACTTGTTTGCTGGTGGGACTGCTGTATGGCGCGATGCTGCCTATGCTTCCGACGAGGCCGGTGCTGCTGGGAGGGGTTCTTGCGCCCCTGTTGTGGACGGGGTTGCTGCATTCTGCAATGGGAGTGATTAATCCGGCACTCGATGCGCGGATTCAGTGGGGATGGTTTGTCGTTTCGCAGGTGTTTTTTGGGGTGGTTGCGGGGCTTGTGGTGGCGCGAGAGGGGAAGATTCGCACCAGCCGAGGGCTGCCGTTCTTTGCGCGGATGGGGATTGAGGCTCCTGGGCTGATGGAGTCGCATCCGGATGCGGGGCCGCCGACCGACGAGGAGAAGCGCTGATGAGGGCTGCGGCGATGTTTGCGCTTCCACTGGTGCTCGCCGCGGCGGGTTGCGGACGATTGCCGGGAGCGGCAGCGGCCGCGGGAACTGTGCCGCGCCCTGAACAGGTGATGGATTTTCATGCGCTCTACAGCGCCAATTGCCAGGCTTGCCATGGGACGAGCGGGCATGGCGGACCTGCAATGGAGTTGGGGAATCCGGAGTACCAGGCGCTGATCGATGACACGGCGTTGCGGAAATGGATTTCGGGCGGGATGCCGGGAACGGAGATGCCGGCGTTTGCGTTGTCGGCGGGCGGAATTCTGACGGACGCACAAATCGACGCGATTATTGCCGGGATGCGGAAGGAATGGGCCAGGCCGAATGCGTTCGTTGGAGTTACGCCGCCGGCGTATGCGCAGGATTCAGGCGGCGATGTGAAGCGCGGGCAGGCGGCGTATCAGGTGCGGTGCGCTTCGTGCCATCAGAATCCGGCTCGTGAGCAGGTGGCGAGTGCGGCGTACTTGTCGCTGGTGAGCGATCAGGCGCTGCGGACGATCATTGTTGCGGGGCGGAAGGATATTGGGCAGCCGGACTGGCGGCTGCAGCCGGTATCGCGGGACGGCGGCGACATAGATGTTTACGCGCCGATTCGGCCGCTGTCCGGACAGGATGTAACCGACATTGTTACGTATTTGGGATCGCTGCGGAATCCAGCGTCTGTTTCCGCTGCGCCTCAACCTGTTTCGCCGAGGAGATAAACGATGAGTGACCAGAGCGATAGCCCGCGCAAGCAAAGCACGGGGCCTGACATCGACAGGGCGAGCGAGCAGGCCAGTGATCAGGAGGGGCCAGCGATCGTCTCACGGCGCTGGTTGCTGCTGAAGGCGGGCATTGCGCTGAATGGGTTGGTGGGGCTGGCGCTGGCGGTGCCGATCGTACGGTATTTGCTGGCTCCGGTGCGGAAAGACGATTCGTATAAATCCTGGATTTCGCTGGGTGCGGCGGATAGTTTTCCCATGGGCGAGACGCGGCTGGTTTCGTTTAAGAATCCCTGGACGCGGCCGTGGGACGGCGAGACGGACAACGTGGCAGCCTATGTGCGGAAAGAAGGTGCGAATCAGTTCACGGTCTTTGCGATCAACTGCGCGCATCTGGGATGCCCGGTGCGATGGTTCCCGCAGTCGCAGCTGTTTATGTGTCCTTGCCACGGGGGCGTGTATTACGCCGATGGATCGAGAGCTTCGGGGCCACCGGAGCGGGGCTTGTTCACCTACGACTACAAAATAGCAGGAGGACAGTTACAAATAGACGCGGGACAGATGCCGAGCCTTTCAAATACGGCGAAGCTGGTTAACATTTCCAGGCCCGGCCAGGACGGGCGTGCGAAAGATGGGGACTGCGGATGCCGGGGATGAAGCAGGGCAGAACTCAAATGTGGAAGCAGGTCTACGACTGGTTCGAACGCCGCCTGCAGATCGAAGGCCCCATCAAGGACGCGGTATTGCACAAGGTTCCGCGCAACACGGCGAGCTGGTGGTATGTGTTCGGCAGCGCGGCCTTCACCCTGCTGATGCTGCAGATTGTGACGGGCATTCTGCTGGCGCTCGTCTACGTGCCGTCGGGGGCGGAGGCGTGGAACAGCCTGAATATTCTGAACCACCAGGTGCCGCTGGGGTGGTTTCTGCGCGCGATGCACGGCTGGGGATCGGACTTCATGGTCGCAGTCGTCTTCATTCACATGGCGCAGGTATTTCTGTTTGGCGCTTACAAATTTCCGCGTGAGCTGACGTGGACGGTCGGGGTTTTTCTGCTGCTGATGACGCTGGGCATGGCGTTTACGGGGCAGGTGCTGCGGTTCGATCAGGATGCTTACTGGGGGCTGGGGATCGGGGTATTCATCCTGAGCAGAGTGCCGTGGATGGGCGGCGGATTAGTGCATCTGCTGCTGGGCGGGCCGACGATTGCCGGCGCGACGCTTTCGCGATTCTTTGCCCTGCACGTGTTTGTAATTCCCGGGACGCTGCTGTTTTTGGTGGCGATGCATGTGTGGATGGTGCTGAAGCTGGGCATCAATGAGTGGCCAATGCCAGGGCGGCTGGTGCGCAAGTCGACGTATATCGCCGAGTACAACAAGCTGGCACATGAGGACGGCATTCCGTTCATTCCTGGGGCGTTCTGGAAGGATCTGATTTTTTCAGGCGCGGTGCTCGCGGCAGTAGCCGTGTGCGCGGCGGTGTTCGGGCCCTACGGACCGGGCGGCCAGCCGGATCCCTCGATCACGCAGACGGTGCCCAAGCCCGACTTCCCTTTCCTGTGGATTTACGCGGTGCTGTCGTATCTGCCGCCGTCGATGGAAACGCCATTCATCCTGACTGCGCCGATCCTGATGATCGCGGGGTTGCTGGCGGTGCCGTTTGTCGCCGGCGAGGGAGAGAAGAGCTGGCATCGGCGACCCGTCGCTGTCCTTGCGCTGACCAGCGTTGCGCTGGCGTGGGCAGTGTTCACGCATCTGGCGACCTACACCCCCTGGAGCCCGCACATGAGCGCGTGGAGCGGCGACACGCTCCCGGTGAAGTATTTGCGCGCAGCGACGCCGCTGGTGCGACAGGGCGCGGTGATTTTCCAGGCAAAGCAGTGCCGGAATTGTCATTCCATCGGCGGGCAGGGCGGCGAGCGTGGACCCGCGCTGGATGCGGTCGCAACGCGCATGACGCTGGACCAGATGCGGTACAAGGTGGTGACCGGCGGGGGCAATATGCCGGCCTACGGCAAAAATCTTTCGCCCCCGGAGATTGAGGCGCTGGTGAGCTTCCTCGAGACGCTGCATCCGGCCAACGAACAGCCCGCCATCGATGCTTCGCAGCAGGCGACTCAATCAAGTGCTCTGCCCGCGCCGGCGAGTGGAAGCAGTCCTCCGTGAGAACCGCATGACTCTGGCCGCGCTTTTCACCACATGGGATATTCCTTGGATTGTGACCGCAGCCCTTGCGGTGACAGCCGCGATATATGTGCGCGGATGGTTACAAATTCGCCAAACGCGGCCGGAAACCTTCCCTCTTTGGCGGCTGATTGCCTTTCTTGCCGGCGTGCTGTCGTTATTCGCCGCAGTTGCATCGCCTCTCGATACCTTCAGCGAATCGCTTCTCTTCATGCATATGGGCCAGCATTTTGTGCTGATGTCGATTGCGCCTCCGCTGATCGTTCTGGGAGCGCCGGTGGTGCCAATGCTGCGTGGGTTACCACGCCCCGTGATTCGTTGGCTGCGCCCGCTTTTCGCAACCCAGACGATTCACAGGATGGGCGCCTTTCTAACGCAGCCGAAGGTCGCGTGGATCGCCATGAACGCCGCGTATGTGGGATGGCATATTCCGAAGGCGTATGAGTTTGCGCTGGCTTCGGAGAACTGGCACACCTTTGAGCACGCGTGCTTCTTCTTTACCAGCGTGATGTTCTGGTGGCCAGTGATTGCGCCGTGGCCTTACCTGCAGCGAGCTTCTCGATGGCTGCTGCTTCCCTACCTGCTGGCCGCCGATCTGGTGAATACAGGGCTTTCGGCGTTTCTGTGTTTTTCGGGGCGGCTGCTTTATCCAAGCTACGGAGCAGTTCCGCGGCTGTTGGGATTGAGTGCTCTGAACGATCAGATTGCGGCAGGGGCGTTCATGTGGGTGGCCGGATCGACGGTGTTCCTGATTCCGGCGATGATGGTGACGGTGCAGCTGCTTTCAACCCGCAGATCGCGGTTGGCAGCGCCGGGCATGATTGCTGCCCATCGTTGATCGGCGCCCTGCCCCCGCAATATCGGCAATAAGCGGATCGACACCCTATGGCTTTGTTGCAAGGATCAGCGGAGAAGGTCCAGGCGAAGCCAGCGTGCGGGGATTGGTGAAGCCTGCTTCCTCCAGCCATGCGCCGATCTCTTCAAATGACCAGGTGTTGCCGTCCGTTGTGTTCACGAGCATGTTGACAGCAAAGAAAAGCGCATTTGGCGGACCGGTCCGTTCCTTGTTGACCAGGAATTCCTGAATGGCAATGGTGCCTCCGCTGGCTAAAGAGTTGAAGGTTTTGGCCAGGAGTTTGCGGCTGAGCGCCTCGCCTTCGCTATGCAGGATGTGGCCGAGCGTCGCGAGCGCGTAGCCGGAACCGAAGTCGGCATCGTGGAGGTCGCCCTCGACGAAGGAGAAGCGATCGGCCAATCCGAAACGAGCGGAGGTTTTCCTGGTAACGGGGATGACTTCCGGCCAGTCAACTGCGGTGACGTGGACGCGCGGGGAGCTTTGCGCAATGGCAATACCCCAGACGCCAGAACCCGCAGCGAGGTCGAGCACTTTGACCGGCGCGCCAGTGCTGCCGAAGTTCGTCTCGGCGGCGAGGGCCTGGGCCGCGGGATAGCTCATGGGGAAGATGTCGAGAACGAAGTTGTGGAAGAACTCGGCTCCGGCCTGCTCCGTGTTCACCGGCGATACCGGCTTGCCTGATGCGACGACTTCGTTGAGGTGCAGCCAGCGGGGAATGAGCTGTTCGCTGCAGTGTTTGACGACGCCGCCCTGGAAGGATGGCTTGGTGCTGACCAGGAAGGCGCTGCTTTCAGGGGTGAGAGCGTAGCGGCCCTGCTCGTCTTTGGAAAGGAAGTTGAGGCTGACGAGGACATTCATGATCGCAGTGAGGCCGCGCGCGGAAGCACCGGTGGCTTTTTCGACTTCCCGAATGTTTTTGGGGCCGCCGTCGAGTACGTCGAAAACGCGGTGGCGGATGGCCGCCTCAAGCACGAGGGGCGGAACGTAGCCCCAGGCCATTTGCATAATGCGTTCGGGGGTCACCTGCACATCGGTTGCAGTCGCCATGGGTATCGCCTCATCTCGGAGATCAGCGGAATTATAGTGTTTGTCGGCTGGGGAGCCGTGAGGGGGACCGCCTGAGTTTAGCAGCTTGACGAAGGTCGAGTTCGGATTGCGCCTGTTAGAAAAAGACGGGCTGGCTGCCAGGGGCCAGCCCGTTTGGGGGAGGAGCCTGCGGAAGGGGGGCAAATCCGGTCCGAGGGAACAGATTTCACGCACCGAAGGGGAAGCCCCTGATTGTTGTACGCGGCAGAGGTAGAATTCGGATTGGTCGAAAAAGACAACGTGAAGCGAGCCTCTACAAGCATCCAGGACTGCGCCGGTTATTGTCCGGCCGCACTCGAAACCAAAGAGGCTATTTTTGGGCCACTCGTCCGCACCGTGCATAGCAATCCAATGGCGCAAGCAATTGCGTACCTAAATCGAAGCCGAAGCGAGGCGCCATGACTGCTTCCATGCAGCCGGTTCCCGACTCGGGGTTGGTCGAGCGAATCATGGCGGGGGACGAAAGCGCGCTGGCCGCTCTCTACGATCGCTATGCGGGCATGCTGTTTGCAATGCTCGTGCGTATTCTGAGGGATACGGGGGCGGCGGAAGAGGTACTGCAGGACCTGTTCCTGCAACTTTGGCGTGGGGCGGCGCGGTTCGATGCGAGCCGTGGTTCCATGGCCGCATGGCTGCTGGTGATTGGGCGCAACCGCGCGATCTCGCGACTGCGCGGACGAGAGAGCCGGGAGATCCTCGAAGATCCCCAGGAATTCTCTTTTGAGTCCCTGCCGTCCTCCGGCAATCTGGAAGACGAAGCGTCGCGCATGCAACTGATGGGACGGCTGAGAGCCGGATTGGCCACGCTGCCGGCCGAGCAGAGGGAAGTTTTGGAGCTGGCTTATTTTGAAGGGATGACACAGACGGAGATTGCGGCGAAAACGGGGAGTCCGCTAGGCACGGTGAAGTCGAGAGTACGGGCCGCGATGCAAACGCTGAAGCAATATTTCGATGACGAAACAACACGCCAACCCGGAAGACACTGACCTCTACGCGCTGGGCGCGCTCGATGGCGGGGAGCTGGAGGCCTTCGAGGCCCACGTGCGCTCGTGCTCGGTGTGTGCCCAGGAGGTTGAAGCGGCGCGGCTGAGGGTGGCGCTGCTGGGGTTGGCTGCGCCTGCGGTTGCTCCGCCGCCCTCCGTGAAGGAATCCCTGATGCGGCGGGTGCGCGCGGAGCGGATTCCGGAGATGCCGTGGACGGAGCGACGGCAGGAGCCAGCGAAGCCGATGCGGGTGCGCAGCTCCACATGGCTGACACCGGCGTTTGGCACGGCGGCAGTCTTCTTCGCGGCGCTGGCGGCGCTGATCTGGATGAAGGATCTGCGAGACAGCAAGCGGATTGAGAATTTGCAGGCGCAACTGGCGGTGGCGCAGGCGCAGTCGGTCCAGATTGCAAAGGCGGCGGCGGACGCGGACCAGCTGGTGGGCAGTCCAGGAACGATGCGCGTGGCGCTGGCGCAGCAGCCCGGGGGGCCATCGGGAGGAGCTGGAGTTCTGTATAACGCGCGCATGGGAGCGGTGATGTACGCGGGCGTGATGCCGCCTGCACCGGCGGGCAAGAGCTACCAGCTATGGCTGGTGCCGGCATCGGGCGCGCCGGTGAGCCTGGGAGTGTTTTCCGTGACTGATCCGAACATGCCGGTGAGCGCTCACGTGCCGCCGGGGATCGTGGCGAAGGCTTTTGCCGTGACCCTTGAGCCGCAGGGCGGAATGCCGCAGCCGACGGGGCCGAAGGTGCTGGTGGGCGTGGTTAGCTGA
>Ga0181531_10001771_pt1 | contig 13529 bp, 7 predicted proteins | sample PEATcosm2014_Bin_38_FD_119743 | JGI IMG/M metagenome (GOLD analysis project Ga0181531, IMG submission 119743) | Peatland microbial communities from MTU Mesocosm Facility, Houghton, MI, USA - PEATcosm2014_Bin11_10_metaG | ecosystem: Environmental > Terrestrial > Soil > Wetlands > Peat | place... | reverse complement strand
GTCGACCAACCGCGCGCGGCGGTGCCGTAGAAGCCGATCCGCTTGTCGTCGCCGTCGCGCGCGATCGGGGCCCCGCTGCGCTGCACGCTCGTCCCTTGCGTCACGCCGCGGAACCCGCGCGTGTTGGCGAGCGCGACCGAGGTGATCGCGTCGCGCACCCGCGATCCGTCGCTGTTCTCGATCCGCACGTCGGTCTCGCGCATGATGCGTTCGAGCGCGAGCGCGTCGTCGATCTTCTCCTCGTCGGAGCGGTCGGCGACGTCGGGCGCGACCGTGAACAGATCGTGATCGCACACGTCCTCGCCGGCAAAGGTCTCGGGCAGGCCGGCGAACTCGTCTTCGCCCGCATACGCGGCAGCAGCGACCGCGCGCCGCACCAGCGCGTCGATCCCCTCGCGCGAGAGGTCGGTGGTGGTCAGCGTCGCGCGCCGCGTCCCCGAGAACGTCCGCATCGTCAGCGCGCGGCCGCGCGAGCGTTCCAGCGTCGTCAGCTCGCCGCCGCGCGCCTCGCAGCCGAACCGGTCGACGACCCTGACGGTGGCGTCGGCCGCGCTCGCGCCGGCACCGGTCGCGAGCTCGATCGCGGTCTGGGCGAGCGCGAGCGCCTCGTCGCGCGGATCAGCCACGGCCGGTTCCTCCGACCGTGCACGCCGCCAGCTTCACCGTCGGGATCCCGACCCCGACCGGCACCCGCTGACCAGCCTTGCCGCAGGTATAGTGCCGGCGCGAGAGCTGGCCGTCGTTGCCGACCATCGTCACCTTGGTCATCGCGTCGGGTCCGTTGCCGACCAGCGTCGCCCCGCGCACCGGAGCGGTGATGCGGCCGTTCTCGATGAGATAGCCTTCGGCGATCATGAAGACGAAATCGCCCTTGCTGATCTCGACCTGACCGCCGGCGAACGAGGCCGCATAGAGACCGCGCTCGATCGAACCGATGACCTCCTCGGGCGCGCTCTGGCCGCTGGGCATGAAGGTGTTGCACATGCGCGGGATCGGCAGCGCGCGATACGACTCGCGCCGTCCGCTGCCGGTCGAGGCGACGCCCATGAGCGTCGCGTTGACGCGGTCCTGCATGTAGCCGCACAGGATGCCGTTCTCGACGAGCACCTTGTGCTGTCCCGGCGTGCCCTCGTCGTCGATCGCGACCGTGCCGCGTTCGCCGGGCAGGTCGCCGTCGTCGTAGATCGTCACCAGATCGCTCGCAACCCGTTCGCCGACGCGACCGGTGTAGAGCGAGGTCCCCTTGCGGTTGAAGTCTGCCTCGAGGCCGTGACCCACCGCCTCGTGCAGCAAGACGCCGCCGCCGCCCGGTCCGATCACGACCGGCATCTCACCGGCCGGTGCATCGCGCGCGCCGAGCTTGGTCGTCGCGATGCGGGCCGCATCGCGGGCGAGCGTCTCGGGTGAGATCGTGTCGAAGATGGCGACGCCGGCACGGCCGCCGTCGCCGACATAACCGTTCTCGCGCTGATTGCCCTCGCGCGCGACGACTTGGACGCCCAGCGTGACCAGCGGCCGGTGGTCGCTCACCAGACGGCCGTCGCTGGCGGCGACCTGCACGTACTGCACCTCGTCGGTGACGAACGCGTTGACCGCAGCGACGCGCGGATCGTGGGCGCGGGCGGCGACGTCGGCGCGCGCCAGCAAGTCGACGTAGCGCTGCGAGTCGGCCGGTTCGGCGGGATGCGCGTCGTACAGTCCGGGGTGCGCGCTGGTCGCAACTCCCAGCCGCACGGTCGCGGGGTGCTCGCGGCCGTCGCGCGCAATCAGCGAAGCGGCCTCGGCCGCGCGCAGCAGCGCGGCCTCGTCGAGGTCGTCGGAGAACGCGTACCCGGATCGCTCACCGACGACGACCCGCACACCTGCCCCGCGAATCAACGTCGTCGCGGCCTCGCGGATCGCGCCGTCCTGGAGGCGAAACGTTTGCATCGCACGGTGTTCGAAGAACACATCGGCGAAATCGCCGCCGCGCCGGAGCGCGCGCCCGAGGACGCGCGTGAGGAGATCGGGGTCGAGGCCGGTGAGCACCGGGCCGGTTTCGCCGGTCGGGCCGTCAGCTCCGCGCGAGCAGGTCGAGGGCCCGGTCGATCCCGCGATCGACCGGGCCGTCGTCGGCGCGGCGATCGTTGACGACGATCGCAAAGCTGATCCGGCCGTGATGCCTGGTATCGACGTAGCCGGCCAACGCGTTGACGCCCTCGATGTGCCCGCTCTTGGCACGCACGTGGTCGAGTGCGTCGGTCACCTCACGGTGGCGCACGGTCCCTTCGATCCCGACCCGCGGCAGGTCGTCGAACATGATCGCCCCGATCGGCTCGTCCTGGGCGCGCGCGAGCAACGTCGCGAGCGTGATCGGCTCGACCCGGTCCACCGGTGCCAAACCACTGCCGTCGACGATGCGCAGTCCCGTCTGCGGGACGCCGTCGCGGGTGAGCACCGCGCGCTCGACGACCGCGCCGTTGCCGACGGTGCCCCCGCCGCGCACTTCCCCGACCGTGCGCAAGAGCTGCTCGGCGAAGTGATTGTTCGAATCGAACAACATGTCGTGCACGATCGCACGCAGCGGCGCCGAACGGTGGCGCCACAGCACGGCGCCGGCCAGCGGCGCGATGCCCACCCGCACGCCGCCGCCGACGTCGATGCCGCGCTCGCGCAACATCGAGAACGCGACCTGGCCGGCGTAGCGGGCCATGTCGGTCACCGGTCGCACGAAGGTCGGCATCGCGCGGGCGGCGAGGCGGCCGGAGAAGGTGAAATCGTTGTGCAGCGGATCGCGCTCTATCGAGAGGTCGGTCGTGTAGCCGGTCAGCACGCCGCCCGCGACCTGTACCGCATCCGACCGCGGGTCGACGCCGATGTGCGCCGGTGCGCCGATCGGTCCCGGCCTGAGGTGGAACGCGACGGTGCCTTGGTCGAGCGAGAGCGCGCTGGTTCCCGCACCGTACGGATACTGCAGGTCGTCGGGATCCCAGGCCGGGTTGACCTCGGGGCCGGCAAACGCGCTCGCGTCGGCGACAACCCCCTCGTCGACGGCGCGGATTCCGGCACGCACGAGCGTACCGACCCCGCCGCGCAGATCGTCTCCCGTCAGCGTCGGATCGCCGCCGCCGACCAAGAACAGCGCGCCGTGAACGACGCCGTCCTGTGGATCCTCGGTGCTCTCCAGCGTGGTCTGAAAGCGGTAGGCGGGGCCGAGCACCGTCAGTGCGGTCGTCGCGACGAGCAGCTTGAAGGTCGACGCCGGCGCCACCGGGATGCGCTCGCGCCGCAGAAAAAGCGGCCTGCCGCCGGCGTCGAGGACGGCGACGCCGCTGGTCGCCAGCGCCGAGGGCGCCAGCACGCGCTGCAAGTCGGCGTCGAGCGCGCGCACGTCGCGCGCGTTCCACGCCGGCGCATGGGCGAGGGCGGGCAGTGTGCTGGGCGCCGGCGAGGGCGTGACCGGTGGTGCGCTCACCGTGGACGCGTGCGCGCATGCCGAGAGCACCGCCGGCGCGAGCGCGGCGGCGAGCAGCCGGAGCACGCGCGTCACTTGGTGTCGAGCGCGTCGAGACGTTCGCGCAAGGCCTGCTGATCGGCGCGCAGCCGGTCGAGGTCTTCCCGAACCTGCGCCACCTCGGCCGGCGTGCGCTGGGCCTCGCGCACCCGCACCGCCGCTTCGGCGGCGTCGCGCCGCAGCCGGCCGTCGTTTTCGGTGGTGGCGAGGCGATCGAGCGCGCCCAACAGGCGCGGGTCGGCGATCCGCTCGGCCGCCGCGTACGCTGCCATGCGCACCAAGTACGCCCGGTCTTCGAGCGCGCCTTCGATCGCTTCGACCGCTCCCGTGCGCGCCGACTCGACCAGCGTGCCCAATTCGGCGAGCGCACCGATCGCGGCGCGCCGCAGCGGCTCGGGCCGGTCGAGCGCAAGCGCCAGCCGCAAGACGTCGAGCGCGCGCGCGTCCGCCAGCGCGCCCAGACCGCGGACCGCGCCGGCCGCGATCGTCTCGTTCCACGACGGCGTCGTCACGCCGTCGATCAGCGCGTCGAAGGCGCGCGGATCGCGCGTGCGCCCGAGTGCCTGTAGCGACGTGGCGACCACGAAGTACGAGGGATCGTCGCGCATGGCGAGCAGCGCATCGGCGACCGCGGGCTCTCGCCACGCTCCCAGTGCATCGGCGATCGCACGCCGCACCTTCGGGTGCGGGTGATCGACGTGCGCGAGCAACGTTGCGCGCGCGGACGGCGCCCGCGAGCGGCCCAGCGCCGCCGCGACCTCCACGCCCACGCCCCAGAACGGATCGCGTCCGAGCGCGTGCGCCAGCGCCTCGCGGGCGACGCGGCTGCCGTCCTTCGCGAGGGCCTTGGTAGCACGGATGCGCGCGATCGGCGAGGGATCGGAGCGCAGCACCGCGGCGTGGGCGTCGGTTCCCAGCGACCACGTCCACGTGCCGAGCACCCAACCGGAGGGATCGACCCGCACCAGCGCGGGTTCCTCGTCGAGCGGGATCGCGAAGACCTGCGTCGCGCGATCGACCTCCAGCCGCAGCCGCTTCTCGCCCGGCAGCGGCGCAGAGCCGGCGTCGGTCGCGGGCCGCGCCGGCGCGTCGGCGACGAAACCGACCTCGAGCGGGAACGTGTACGCCGGATGCCGCTCGTCGATCGTCTGTTTCTGCGTCACCGTCAGCAGCGCGACCGACCGTTCCGCGTCCCAGCGATAACCGACCTCGAGTTCGGGATGGCCGGCCCGTTCGACCCACTGCGCGAAGAACTCGCGCAGGTTGCGCCCGGTCTCGCGCTCGATCGCACGGATGAGGTCGATCGTCTCGACGTTGCGCTGCGCGTTGTCGGCGACATAGCGTCGCAGCGAGCGCTTCATCCGCTCCCAGCCGAGTTCGCCGCGCAACTGGTGCAGGACCGCGCCCCCTTTCTCGTAGAGGTGGCGGTCGAACAGCTCGATCGGATCGCGGAAGACGTTGCAGACGATCGGGCGGCGATAGCGGTCGGCGTCTTCGTCGAGATAGCGCCCGACGATCGCGTGGATGTCGTAGAGGTACTCGTCCCAGCCCTTCTCCGCCTCGAGCCACACCGCCTCGAAATAGGTGGCGAAGCCCTCGTTGAGCCACGCCTGCGACCAGTCGCGGCAGGTGATCAAGTCGCCGAACCACTGGTGCGCCAGCTCGTGCGAGGCCAAGTAGTCGGCCGAGTAGTCGAGGTGCGCGCGCTCGTCGTGCAGCACGCGATCGGTCTGCGTCGTCGCGGTGGTGTTCTCCATCCCGCCGAAGATGAACTCGGCGACCGCGATCTGCGAGTAGCAGGCGTACGGATACGGCACGCCGATGGTGCGCTCGAAGACGTCGATCATGCGCGGCGTGTTGCCGAATGCGCGCTCGCCGTCGGCCTCACGTCCGGGGACGACCTCGTAGGCGAGCGGAAAGCGATATGGCTGCTCGACGACGCTGAACGTTCCGGCGACCATCGTCACCAGATACGTCGCGTGCGGGATGTCTTGTTCGTAGCGGAACGTCGTCACGCCGCCTTCGGCGGTACGCGAGACGAGCTTGCCGTTGCCCAGCGCGAAGTGTTCGCTCGGCACGACGATCGTCGCCGAGGTCGTCTGCTTCTCGTCGGGATAGTCGAAACACGGAAACCAGAAGCGCGCATCGGAGTCCTGGCTCTGCGTCCACACGTGCTTGGGTTCCGTATCGACGAAATAGAGCCCGCGCCGTGGTTCCTCGACGCTGTAGTCGACCGCAACGACGACTTCGTCGCCGGCGCGCAGCGGCGGCGCAAGCGTCAGCTCGAGCGTCTCGCTGGTCGAGCGAAAAGCGACCGCGCCGCCGTCGGGCCGGCGCACGTCGTGCACCTGCAGGTCGACCGCGTCGAGCACCAGGCGATCGACGCCGTCTTCGATCGCGCGGACGGTGGTCGTGCAGACGCCGTCGAGTCGATGGCGTTCCAGGTCGGGCCGTAGGTGCAGGTCGATGTGCAGGACGTCGACCACCCGATCGGGGCCGTACTGGGGTCGCGCGCCGGGCAGCGCGAACGGACGGTGTTCGCTCACGAAGCGCCAGCATTCGCGCCGGTACGAAGGCCTCCCGTCTGCGGCGTCACGCGTGCGGTGGGAGCGGAACGTCCCAACGCAAGATGCGCAGCGCGTCGGCGTGCGGGTCGTCGCACCAGGTCACGAAATAGCGGCGCGCCGGTACGCGATGACCGGTCGGGTCCGTGTATGAGTAGTCGAGTTCCGGCCCAGGCCGCACCTCGCCGCACGCCGCGGCCAGCCGGCGGGCGAAATCCGGGCGGCCGGGATACGTTTCGGGCCGACCCGGCGTCGGCACCAGCGCTTCCTTGTCGAGGAAGAGGATGCGCTTGGGATGCATGCCTGGATCGTACCAGTGCTTGGCTTCCTGGCCTTGCGCGTTGTAGCCGATGAAGACCGGTGCGATCCCGGCTTCGTAATCCATCTGCGCGGAGAACCCGTAGCCGTCGGTGACGACGACCGCGTCGTTCGCGTCGGCCATGCGGCGCACGTCCTGCGCCAGCGACCAATACGTGAAGATCTCGAACGGGCCGTCGTTGCGCAGGGTCGAGCCGGTCTTGCGAAACTGTTCATAGAGCGGGCCGGGAAAAGCCGCCGCGACGAACAGTAGCGGGACGAGCACGAGCGCCGGCACCGCCGCTGCGCTCGCCCACAATACACGCGTGCGCTGCGCGAGCGGCAAGAGCGCCAGGCCCATGCCGACGCACAGCGAGATGTAGGGGCCGATGATCCAGTGCAGCTCGATGCGTTCGTGGAAGTTGAGCACCAGCAGCAGCGCGACCAGCGGGATCGCCGTCCAGCCGACCAGCGCGTTGCGCGGCCGAACCAGCACGAAGAGCGCTGCGATCCACAGACCCGGCGAGTAGGCACCGGCGCAGGCGACCAAATACGTCAGCGGCCGGATCGCCGAGGGCTGCGGCACGTGGCGTTGCTGGAACGCGAAGGCGAACGTCACCCAATCGTGCGTCGCGTTCCACGCCAAGAACGGGATCAGCAGCACGAACGCGACCACGAACGAGAGGCCCAGCCCTTCGCGCCACAGCCGCCGGCGCGCGGGCGCGAGCGACCAGGCCACGATCCCCGCGATCAGCGCCCAGGCGAACATCTTCGAGAGCAGGGCGAACGCGATCGCCAGACCGAGGAACACGAAGTCGCGGCGGCGCGCCGTCTGCGAGGCGCGGACCGTGCAATACAGACACGCCGCCCAACCGGCCATCAACGGGCCGTCGGGGGTCGCCATCACCGAGAGCACCGAACACATCGGCGCCAGGGTGATCGCGAGCGCGGTCACCAAACCTGCGCGCTCGTCGCCGGTCAACCGGCGCGCCGCCGCGGCGGCGGCTAGCGTCGCGACCACGCCGCAGAGCAGGAACGGTAAGCGTATCCAAAACGGGTTCGCCGTCGACCACACGAACGGCAAGATCAAGTAGGCGACCATCGGCGGATGGTCGGCGTAGCCGAGCGCGAGGTGTTTGCTCCACTCCCAGTAGTAGGCCTCGTCGCCGGTGAGCGGCACCTTCGCAGCCGCGATCGCGCGCAGCACGGTCACCAGCGCGACGATGATCCACGTCGCGTAGCGCAGCTTCACTCGTGCGGCTCCGTCAGCCCGCCGTTCACACCGATCACCATCCCGTTGAGGAACCCACCCGCGTCCTGCGTAGCGAAGCGGACGGCCTCGGCAACGTCTTCCCACGAGCCGGCATGGCCGGTCGGGTTGCGCGCCGCGATCGTCCCCGCGCTCGCGCGGTCCGCGTCTTTCTCCCGAATATCGCCGGGCTCGACAACGTTGACCGTAATGCCGAAGGCGGCCTCTTCGAGCGCCAGCGTGCGCGCGAACGTCACCACCGCGGCCTTGGCTGCACCGTAGAGCGCCATCCCGCGCGCGGGCTGCGTGACGTGCGAACCGTTCATCCCGAAGAACACGATCCGGCCGAAACGCCGCTCGCGCATCCCGGGAAGGACGGCGAAAGCCAGCGCGACCGACGAGCCGAGGTTGCCGGCGATCATCGCGTCGTAGTCGGCCGGCGTGCTGCTCGCGAAACGCCGCACCACGATCGGACCGACGGCGTGGACCAGGATGTCGATCGGACCGCGTGCGGCCTCGACCTCGGCGACCACCTTCGCGGCGACGAACGGATCCAGGTGATCGGCCGCGAACGCGAGCGCGCCGGGATCGTAGGTGCGCGCCAGCGCGAGCGTCGCGTCGGGTGAGGTCCCGCGCGGCCGGTAGGTGAACGCGACCTGCCGGCCCTCGCGCGCCAACGCCGCAACCAGACCGCGGCCGAGGCCGCCTGCTCCCCCGGTAACCAAGGCAACGCGAGAAGGCCGCTGCACGCCTACGCCGGAACCCGGACGAGATGACGCACGGGCCGTTGCACGTGGGGCGTGCCGTGACTTTCCTGAGCGAAGACAGCGTTCACATGCGCGGCACGTACGTGGAAAGTCACGCCGAACGCGGGTTGACGGCCATCCTCGTGCACGACGCCGATGCGGACCGGCACAGCTGGGATCCGTACTTGCCCTCGTTCCGCTCGCGCGGTTGGAACGTGCTCAGCTTCGATCTGCGCGGTCACGGCGAATCGGTGAGACAAGACATGCGCCACGCCCTGCTGCGGGTCGATCCCTTCGACCTGACTTCCTCGCACGTCTACCCCGCCGACGTCCGCGCCGCCGTCGCCTTCGCCGGCCGCCAGCCCAAGCACGAAGTCGGCCGCATCGCGCTCATCGGGGTCGGCTTCGGCGCCGACCTCGCCTACGCCGGTGCCGGCCGCGGCTGGGGCGGCCACACCACGGTCTGCATCTCGCTCGACGAGCAGCGGGCACGCGACCTGGGCGGTGCCGGCGCGTTCGCGCCGCGCTCGTGCTACCTCATCTACGGCGCCGACGACGAAGCGTCGGCGCGTTCCGCGCCCGGCTTTGCGGCGACCGCCGGGCCGCCATCGGAAGTCTTCGTCTATCCCGGCACGGCCGCCGGCGGGATGCAGCTGTGGGCGGATCGCCAGCCCGAGATCCTCGCCCGCGCGATCGCCTGGGTCGAGAAGACCGCCTGAACGAAAACCGCCGGCCCCTCGAACGAGGAACCGGCGGTTGCGTTCGTCGACGCTTCCGTTATTGGACGCGCACGACGTAGCGGACGGGCTCGGCGGTTCCGCCGGTGGCGGGATCGACGGCACTGATCTGGATGCCGAGCAGCGATCCGGCCGGTGCGCCCGAGTCGACCGGCGACTCGAAGTCACCGTTCGGTCCAGCAGTCACCGTGTTCTGCACGGAACTGTTGGTGTCGAACGAGCCGTGCGCGGCAAGGAACTGCTGCTCGCCTTGCGTCAAGCCGACTTCGATCGTGACGGTCGCGCCGGGCATCGTGCGACCGCGAACGCGGAAGATACCGGGCACGCTCTGATCGGGCGAAGGCGTCACGCCGACGATGGCGATCGGCCGCGGCGCCTCGCCGACCGTGTGTTCACCGGTCGCGAAGTGCCAGCTGTGTTCGAAGCGCGCACCGGCGCGGTCGACGCCGACGACGCGCACGTCGTGCGGGCCCGCCGGGATGTCGGAGGCGGGGGTGTAGGTGATGCCGCGCGGCGAGATGTAGGCGTTGCCGGTCACGTCGCGACCGTCGAAGAACACCTTGACGGCGTTCGGATCGACTTGGCCGTCGGCGAACGAGGCCTGCACGGTCGGCCGTTCCGCACGCACGGTCTGGTCGGGATGCGGCAACTCGTCGGTCAGCCGCACCGGGCTCATGTTCGGGTTCTCACCGGCGCCCTGCGGGGGGCCTTGCGGGTTGGCCGGAACGACTTCCGGCGGCGGGCCGCCGCCCATGTTGATCGCGACCAGGCGCGACTGGTTGTTCCAGTTCACGCGCGCGCCGAGCGACTGCGAGATGAAGCGCAGCGGCACGTAGGTCGAGGCGCCGATGATGAACGGCGCGACGTCGAGCGTCTGTTGTTGACCGTCGACGACGGCATCGGTCGAGCCGACGTGCAGCGAGATCGTGTGGCGATGGTCGCTCGCGTTGATCTGACCGTTGGCGTAGACGACCGTTGCGCCGAGGTTCTCGAACACGCCGCGCAGCGGGACGAAGACGCGACCGGCCCGCTCGGTCGGCGGCGGATTGAGCTGAATCGGCGAGCCGTTGACAGAGACGCTGACCGGCGCGCTGTCGTCTTGCGCGAGCGCCGGTACGCCGATGCTGGCGCCGAGCGCGATCGCCGCAGCGACCGCTCCCATCCGCTTGGCTGGTGTGAAGAATGGCATACGGGGAGAGACCTCCGGGTGAATGATGACGGAAGTCCCCTTACCCGAGACGCGACTGTCCTCTCGCGTTCGTTTCCCGGTTTTTAATCGTTGAGCGCGCCGGCCGGCATCCGCGGCAGCGAGGGCTCGCCGACGGGCGCCGACCGTTCGTCAGCCTGCGCGTCCTGTTTGCGACCCACGCGCCACCATTCGGCCAACCGATTGGCCGTAACGAAGGTGGTCGGCACGAGGAACAGCGTGAGGAACAGCGAGCTGAGCAGGCCACCGATCAGCACGACGCCCATCGACTGGCGAATTTCGGCCCCTTCGGTCCGGCCGAGCGCGAGCGGTAGCATACCGAACACCATCGCCGCGGTCGTCATCGCGATCGGGCGCAGGCGCGTGCCGCCCGACGCGAGGATTGCCTCGACGTAGGTGAGCCCGCGTCTGCGCAACGTGTTCGCATAGTCGACCAGCAAGATGCCGTTCTTGGCAACCAGGCCGAAGAGCATGATCAAGCCGATTGCGGAGAAGAGGTTGATGGTCTGGTGTCCGAGCGCGAGCGCGAGCAGCGCTCCGATGATCGCGACCGGAATCGAGAACATGATCACGAACGGCGTGATGAACGAGCCGTAGAGTACGACCATCAAGCAGTAGATCAGCGCGATCGAGGTGAGCAGCGCGAAGGCCATCGAGTTGAGGAACTCGGCGAAGAATTTGGTGTCGCCCTCGCTGCCGAGCGTGACGCCCGACGGAAGGAACCCCGGCTCTTTGAGCTTGGCGTTGACCATGCCCGCGACCACGCCGAGCGTCGTCTTGTCGTGATCGATGTCGCCGTTGACGCGTACGATGACTTGCTTGTCGACGTGCTCGATCTTCGTCGGCGCGCGGTCCCACGTGAAGCTCGCGACCCGACTGAGGGGCACCATCGTCGTCCCGTCGTTGGAACGCACCGGAATCCGCTCAATCTCAGCGATCGAGTTGCGGTCGCTTACCGGATATTGCAAGAGCACGTTGACGAGGCCGTTCCAGGTACGCACCTTGGTGGCGACGATACCGCCTACGGCGGCGCGCGCCACGGTCCCAGCTGCGCCGGGCGAGACGCCCAGCACCGCCGCGCGCGCCGGGTCGATCTTCACCGTGAGGTGTGGCGCGTCGAGTTCGGCGCCCGTCTGCACGTTGACCGTGCCGGGGATCGAGCGGATGTAGGCCGCCAGCTTGTCGGCCGCCGCGCCGATTTGGTCGGGCGGCCCCGAGAGCGTGTACGAAATCGGCAGCCCACTGCCGCCGCCACCGCGGCCCGACACCGTCACCTCGCCGCCCTTCGCGAGGTCAGGCAGAATTTGACGCAGCTTCGCCACGACGTCGTCCTGCGTCTTGCGTTTGTTCTTCTGCAATGTGATGTTGAAATTGCCGACGAAGCCGCCGTCGGTCGAGCCCCAGCCGTCGGGCTTGGAACCCGCGTAGGTACGTACGGTGTCGACGCCCGGAACCTGCGCGAGCACCGCGTGCTCGATGCGCACCAGCGCCGCTTCGGTCGTCGCCAGCGGCGTCCCGACCGGATACGTCAGATCGCCGTGGATCTGACCGCTCTTCTGATCGGGCACGAACTCCGTCTGCACGCTCGTCGACGTCACCGCGAGCAGCGCCATGAACGCGGCGATCCCGAGCAGTCCGGCGATGCTCACCAGCGACGCGCCGCCGTGGAACCCGACGCGAAGGCCGCCGACGATCCGCCACCCGTTGAGCCGGCGGCCGACGAACATCCACAGCAAGACCCCGACGGCGATGACGACGTCAACCACGGCAATGCCGAGCATCGCCTGCGTGCCCGCCACCAGGGTGAACGAGTTGATCACGGCGAGCGCGCTGAACCAGAACGTCATCCAGCGGTGACGGAGCGCCAGTGGGAGCGCGCGCTCCTTGTACCATGCGGTAAGCCGCTCGAAACCGACTTGGAACCACACCAGGTACGGCGGCGGCGCGCTCGAGCGTTTGAGCACCGACCACTTCGCAGCCAGAACCGGCGTCAGCGTGAACGAGACGAACAGCGAGAACAGCGTCGCGACGGTGACGACGATCCCGAACTCTTTCATGTATTCGCCGACGAACCCGGAGAGGAAGGCCAGCGGCAGGAAGACGACGACGTCGACCAGCGTGATCGCGATCGCGGCGCCGCCGATTTCGGTGCGACCGCTGATCGCGGCCTCGGCGGGTGATTGACCCAGGTCGCGATGTCGGGTGATATTCTCGAGGACGACGATCGAGTCGTCGACCAGGATCCCGATGATGAGCGAGAGGCCCATCAGCGAAACGTTGTCCAGCGTGAGATTGAGCATCCGCATGACGACGAACGTCGCGAGCAGCGAAGCCGGGATCGCGATCATGACGACGGCCGCGTTGCGCCAGGCGTGCAGGAAGAGCATCAACACGATCGCGGTCAGGAAGACGCCCTCGAAGAGCGACTGCAGGACGCCGTTGAGCGACGCCTGGGTATAGTCGGCCGGCGCGAACAGCTCGTGGAACTCGATCTGCGGATACTTCTTCTCGATCTGATCGAGCATCTGCTCACGCACGATCTTGGTCGTGCCGACCTCGTCGGACGTGATCGTGCGGTTGATGTCGAGGATCAGGCCCGGGTGGCCGTTCATGTGCGAGATCAGCCGCTGTTCCTGGTGCGTATCCGTCACCTTGGCGATATCGCCGATCTTCAGCGTACTGCCGGTGACGAGCAAGCCGGTCGTGATCGGGAGCGGCAGGGCGGCAATGTCGTCGGCCGAGTTGACTTCGGCATGGACCGACATCGCGGTCTCGACCGACGGCGCGTCGACGCGTCCGCCGGGCAGGTTGCTGTTGTTGGAAGTGATCGCGTTGTAGACGTCTTGCAGGGTTGCGTTGGCGCCCATCAGGCGTAGCGGATCGGCATCGACGTCGAATTCACGCACCGCGGCGCCTTCGAGGTCGACGCTCTGCACGTTGGGGATGTGGCGGATGTCGGAGATGACGCGATCGTTCAGCATGTCGGCCAGCGCCGAAGCCGTCATGACCTTCGAGTCCACGGCGTACGTGAGGACCGGCGCGTCGGCGCCGTTCTTCTGCACCACCGGCGGATCGAGGTCGGTCGGCATGTACACGCGAGCGGTGTCGACGCGGCGCTGCACGTCGATCGCCGCTAGGTCGAGATCGGTGCCCAGCTTGAACTGCACGACCACGACCGCCGAGCCTTCTTGGGCCGTCGCGGTCATCTCGTCGAGGTGATCGATGCCGTCAATCTG
>Ga0181531_10001770_pt1 | contig 13534 bp, 14 predicted proteins | sample PEATcosm2014_Bin_38_FD_119743 | JGI IMG/M metagenome (GOLD analysis project Ga0181531, IMG submission 119743) | Peatland microbial communities from MTU Mesocosm Facility, Houghton, MI, USA - PEATcosm2014_Bin11_10_metaG | ecosystem: Environmental > Terrestrial > Soil > Wetlands > Peat | place... | reverse complement strand
TCGCGATGGGCGCCGCGGTCAAGCTCCTCGGGGGTGAGTTCGCGGTCGTAGGAGTTGACGTTTTTCATTGCCGCGCTGAGCGGCTTTGAGGTGGAGGAGGGCTCGGTCACTTCTTGAGGCGCCGCGCTGGCAGGGGTGGTGATTTTGCGCTGGAACCACACGGGGGATAGTAAATGCGAATGGGAAAGGGGGGGCGAGAAGGAAAATTCGAAATCAGAAATTCGAAAGGGAGGGGATTGCCGCAACGAATTGCTGATTGCTGATGTCAGATTGCAGATTGGGAATATTTGCCGCCTTCGGCGGGTTTGTGGGGTGTTGCGCCAGCGAATATGTACGCGGCCTACGGAAATTCTCGTGGTTTGTGGGGCAAAGAGCTCAAAAGGGGAGTGGGGAGTCGGTGCGGGTGGGACGGCTTGGTTTTGATCCGCAGATTGACGCAGATTTTTGATAGGGACGGGAGAGGAACCACGGATGGACACTGATGGATACGGATTGGGGAAATACCGGGAGGTCGGCGCCGGAGTAATCGGCGGGCTATGAAGTTGGGGCGGGCGAGGGTTTGGCTGGCTTGGGTTTGCGGAGGACGGCGTGGAGGTAGAAACCTTCCATTTCGTTTGTGACGAGCTCGAACCAATCTTTGACGCCGTAGATTTTGGCGACGGGGTATTTGCCGCAGAAGTAGTCCATGCTCTCGAGGGTCCAGACGCTGAGGTGGGTGGGGTCGCGGTGGACCTCGATGTGGGGGTGGCAAGGGGTGCGGCTGGTGAAGGTGCCGCCGGGGCGGAGGACGCGCCAGATTTCGTTAAACAGGTCGATGATGGGGTATTTGAGGCGGTGGGCGGATTCGGAGTAGTAGCCCTTGGGGAGATGCTCGAGGAAATCGCGGCAGACGATTTTATCGACGGAGTTATCGGCGAGGGGGAGGGGCTCGAAGCCGAGGTGGCAGACGAGGTCGGCTTCGGTGCCCTTGGTGGTGACGTCGATGCCGATGTTGCCTTTTTTGCGGAAGCCGCAGCCGAGATCGACGGTGACTTTTTCGCCGCGGGCGCGGATGGCTTTGACGAGCTGGTCGCCTTTTTTGCGGTGGTTGAAGAGGCTCATGTGGGCTGGGGTCCGGGGGCGGGCTCGGGGATGGGGAGCCAGCGGCGGCACTCGGGGGGGCTGTGGCCGGCGAGGATGAATTTTTCGCGGCTGGGGAGACGGAGATCGCCGCGAAGGGATTGGGATTCGGCCCACCAGGTTTTCAGAGCTTCGTCGAGCTGGGGGCGGGTGAGGCCGGTGGCGGCGCCGCCGTGGACCTGGTGGAAGGTGCCCTCGCCGAGAAGGGTGAAGACGTGGTCCGCGGCGGCGACGACGCGGGCGTAGAAGTCGTGGTTTACGAGGCCGCCGCCGGGTTGTTTGTAGGCTTCGTTGAAGCCGTGGATTTCGTTAAACAGGGATTTGGGGAGCAGGAGGCAGTTTGATTCCGTGGCTTTGCGGGTGAAGCCGTCGTCGGTGAGGGTGTTGGAAGCGGAGATGTTGAAGAGGCGATAGCCGTTTTCCCACCAGCGGGTCTCGAGGAGGAGGGCGGCTTCGACGTCGTGGTTGTAGCCCTCGAGGATGCTCTCGGATTGGAATTTGGGGCCGAGGTGCCAACTGCGGACCTCGACGAGGGCGCGGGGGCTCATTGCGAGGAGGCGGAGGCCCCAGGAAAGGACGCCGGGGGTGACCATGCGGGCGCCGTCGATCATGATGGCGAGGGCGTCGCCGCGGGCGGTGCGGGCGGCGCGGTTGACGGCGACGCCGGGGTTTGGCGAGGCTTCGGCGGGTGGGATGCGGAGGTAGTGGACGTTGCTGGCGACTTTCCAGGTTTCCTCGGGGAGCGGAGCGGGGGAGCCGTTATCAACGATGATGATTTCGTAGTCGGATTTCTTGATTTTCTGCTGATAGGGGGGCAGGAGGGAGCGGAGGGTGTTGCCGATCTGCGCCTCCATTTTGTAGCAGACCACGATCACCGACAGGCGCGGCGCCGTGGAGTGCCGCTTACCGCGGCCGAGGATGTTCTTGAACATCCGGCCCTCCAGATAGCTCGGGGTCGATGGGTAGAGGCTCTTGCGGTTCGTCTTCGGGGTCGGCGTCGGCGGGCGGGGTGGGGGCGCCGGTTTTGCGCAGGGCGACGACGACCTCGTGGCCGTTCTGGATCGCGGCTTCGATATCGATGGGGAAGGCGAACTCGCGGCGCATGTTGAGGAACATTTCGACGATCTCGGCCTGGGTCCAGACGTGGAAGTGGATGTTGGCGAGCCTGGCGAGGCAATCCTCGATGTATTGGCGGGTGGCTTCCTCGGTGGGGAATTCGCGGACGTTGCGGGCCCAGTCCTCGTAATGCTGGCGGTCGGACCACTCGGGGCCGAGGCGGTAATCCTCGCGGAGATGGGCGAAGGGGGTGATCTGGCGCTTGCGGTCGAAGGTGTAGCGCTTGTCCGGGATGGCCATGAAGATGCAGCCGCCGGGTCTGGTGACACGGAGGAAAGTCTCGATGGTGGCGATGGGGTTGCGCGTATGCTCGAGCATGTGATTGGCGATCACGAAATCGACGGAGGAATCGGCGATGGTGCGGAGGGTTTCGCCGTCATCGACGATATCGACGGTGACCTGGGCTTGATCGGAGACGTTTGGGTAGAAGCGGCGGACTTCCTCGGTGGAGAGGCGATCGACGTATTTGACGGTGGCGCCTTCGTAGAGTGCGAGCGGGCGGTGGAGGCCGCCGATCTCGATGCCCTGGCCGCGAAGGTATCGGCGGGAGAGGAAGTCGCGGACTTTTTTTGCGGTCTTCTTCCATTGGTCGCGCTCGGTGCGGTAGCGCTGCTCGCGTTCCTTTGCCCGGGCGGCGTCCTCGAGCCGTTTCTGGCGTTTGGCGCGGGATTGAAAGAGTGGCATGAGGGAGTGGGACGCTTGGGGCGGGAGGGGATCATGTTAGGAGCATGGATTGGAAAATCAAGGCCCGCCGGGCCGCGGGCGCACGGCCGGGGGCGAGTATAGTCTTGTCACTGCCGGGGCGGTGCTGAAATCCTGCGATGCCATGCCGTCCATGCAGCCGCGTCCAACCTTCTCGATCGAGGAACCCGGACAGTATGGGAGCGGCGCGGCCCGGGCGCCGCGGTGGTGCATGTATCTGGGGTTATTCCTGCTGATATGCGGGAGCCAACTCTGGCTGATCCACGCTTTTGCGAATGCGACTCCTTACTGGGATGAGTGGGATACGGAGGCGAAGGTGATCAAGGCTTATGTGGAAGGGACGTTCACGCCGAAGCTGCTTTTTGAGAATCAGAATGAACACCGGATTGCGCTGACGGAGACGCTGGTGCTCTCTTTGTTCTGCGCGAACAAGCAATGGGACCCGATCTTGCAGATGGTGGCGCAGGCGCCGATTTATGCGGCTTCGATCCTACTCTTCGTATCGGCGATTGGGAGATATATGAGCCCGGTGGGGCGCGTGTCTTTAGCCGGGTTTGCGGCTTGCCTGGGTGTCATTCCGTTTGCCTGGAAGGATGTTCTTTGGGGAATTATGTCGTGCTTTTACTTTCTCATATTGCTCGGGATTCTGCTGATCTGGATCTGCTGGCGGTATGAGGCATTTACATGGGGCTGGTGGCTGGGGGCATTGGTGGCGCTTGCGAATTTATTTACAATGGCGGGGGGCGTGTTCGCTGTTGTTGTGATAACCGGATTCCTTGCGGTGCGGCTAGTATGCGAGCGGGGGAAGGAGTGGAAGAGAGGGCTGGCGGGAGTGGGGGTGCTGGCGGCGATTGCGGCGCTCGGAGTGCTGACCACTCCATTGCACGCGGTGGATAAGTATATGGCTCCGAATTTTAAGGCGTTCCTATGGGCATTGACGGGCATCCTTTCGTGGCCGTGCGGCATTCATTGGGTTTGCGTCATTATCCAAGCGCCACTTATCATACTGGCGCTTGTGACCGTATTTCAGCGGGCGCGATTTGACGATGCGCGGTGGTTTGTTCTACTTACCGCGGCTTCCTTCTGGATGCAGGGGATCGTGGTGGCGTACAAGCGATGCGAGCTGTGGGATTCGAGGAAATACATGGACTTCTGGGCCTTACTGCTGCTGATCAGTTGCTCGAGTCTTTATTTTCTCCATCGGAGTCTTGGAGAGCGCTGGCGGTATCCGGTGTACGGGCTTGCCGGCCTCTGGCTGGCGGCGTGCATTTACGGCGGATTTGACCACGTGGTGAATTTACTGCCGCGCGAGATCCAAGAGTTTCACTCGGATCAACTGGCTGAGGAGAATAATACGCGGCAGTATCTTGCGACGGGAAATCCGGTTTATCTTCAGGGGAAGATTCCACTGGATAGCGCTGATGCGTTGCGGGCGTTGCTGGATTCGCAGACCATCCGCCGCATCCTGCCTTCGAACCTGATCAATCCCAATCCGCCTCTTGTACCGGCAAAGGAGGAGGCGGGGGGTAGTATTGTGCCGAACGGGGTTCCCAGCGGGATGCCGCCAATGGATAAGCCGGTGTTTGGTTCTTATACTGCCGGTGGCGTCAAGGCGAAGGGGGGGCTAACGCTTCGGTTCAGTCCGCCGCGGGGCGCCCGGGAAGTCGATTTACAGGTTGCGGGGAATCCAAATGCCCGCGGCATTACCTTTAAGATAGAGGGACGGCGCGATAAATCGTATAACATCGTGCCGGCGATTGATCCCGGGGATAACTGGCAGACGATCTGGGCGCCACTGGACCGGAAATCGTCGTCATTTAAAATCACTGCGAAGGATCAATCCGATGGGGCGTGGATTGCTTTTTCCATGCCGACGGTATCGACGGGGGCGTTTCCGGGGCGATGGGCGCGGATGCTGGCGGATGATTTTTTCTACCTGATCGACGCCGGATTGGTTCTGCTGGTGCTTGGGGCGATTGGATCGATTGGAAACCGGGATGCGAGCGTCCCATCTAATCCACAATCTGGACAGTCGACAGGGGGACTATGAATTTACCTTTGTATCCGCGGGATCGAAGTTTCGGGATCAACTCGTCGGCGATGTGCCAGGATAAGAGGAGGGCGTATTCGGGCTGGTCCGAGAACAGGCGGGACTCTTCCCAAACGGGGATGATGGTGCCGGGGATGTATTTGCCGATTTTGTAGGAGCCTTTGATCTCGAGGACTGAATCGAGGATGCCGTCGTCGAGGCCGACGTAGTTTATTAAGGTGCTGGCGCGCGAGGGGGCGCCGATGCCGTAGACTCGCTCGCCGGCGGACTTGATCTTGTTCAATAGGGCGAGGAGGCCGAGTTTTGATTGGACCACGGCACTCTTGAAATGCTTGAAGACTTCGCCGGTGATGCCGCGGCTTTCTTCTTCGAGGATTTTTGCAATGCTCGGCTGGACGGGGCGGCGGCCTTTTCTTGTCGCATAGACGCGGATGGAGCCGCCGTGGGTGGGGATACGGCGGGCGTGGATGACTTCCAAGCCGTGCATTTCCAGGAGATGCTTGAGGCTGGTGAGGGTGTAATAGCGGAGGTGCTCGTGATAGATGGTGTCGTATTGGAGGGTCTCGAGGAGCGAGAGGAAGTAATGGGATTCACTAATGAAGATGCCGTCCTCATCCAGCAGAGCGAGGATTGCTTCGACGATGTTATGGATATCTTCGATGTGGGCGAAGACATTGGTGGCGGTGATGATTTGAGCACGGCCTTGTTCGGTGACTGCTCGCGCGGCGGCGGGTTTGCCGAAGAAGGAGATCATGGTGGGGATGCCGCGTTCGATGGCGAGTTTGCCGGCGTTGGTGGGTTCGATGCCGAAGACGCGGACGCCGTCTTTCTGAAAGTTGCTTAGGAGGGTTCCGTCGTTTGAACCTACGTCGACGACGAGCTGATTTGGCTTTAAGGGGTAGAGTGCTTCAACTTCCCGCGATAGCTCGGCGAAATTTTCCCGAAGAATTTTGGTGGTGCCGCTCGTGTAAGGATAGCTGGGCGGGAAGAGGATTGCGGGGTCGACGATCAGACCGAGCTGGGCGAGGGTGCAATCCTTGCAGCGCAATAGTTCCGCGGGATAGGCGGGCTGCTCCTGGAGGGGGGTGCCGATGAGCGGCATTGTATTGACCGGCGGGAGATAGCCGAGGAAGAGGAGGGATTCGAGATTGGCCGAATCGCAGACCTGGCAGCGATCGACGACGATGCTTCCGCCGCTTCCGGCGGCGAGTTTCTTTTGAGTAGTAGTCATAGGTTACGAAAGGGATTTCTTGCCAGCGTTCTCTATATACCATGGAACCGTCAACGACAGTCCTTGTTTGAGCGAGACGGCGGGTTCATAGCCGAGGGCGCGCATTTTATTGATATTGGGGCAGCGGCGCGGTGTGCCGCCGGGTTGAAGTTTGCCGGGGACGATTTCGATTTCGCGGCCGAACTGGTGGGCGACTTCGGTTGCCAGTTCGTTGATGGTGATCTCGTCCTCGGTGCCGATGTGATAAATGCCGAGATGCTCGCCGCGATCGATGAGTTTCAGCAGGCCGGCGATCATGTCATCGATATAGACGAAGGAGCGTGTCTCGAGGCCGGTTCCCTGGATCTGGAATTTTACCGGGCCGGTTGAAGCGGCGCAGAGCTGGTGCATGCGCAGAGCAAATTGGGGGATGACGTGCTCCCAGCCCATGTCCGCACCATAGACATTGTGCGGGCGAAAGATGACGGTGCGCTGGAATTTTGTCCGGCCGTAATTGAGGGCCAGCAACTCGCTGATGATTTTGCCGCCACCATAGGAGAAGCGCGGGTTTAGTGGGTCGGGGATGGAGAGGGGGACGCTTTCATCCGTGGGGACTTCGGGAGGGGTTTGGTAGACCTCCGAACTGGAGGCGACGAATAATTCGCCAACGCCGTGGGCAATGCAGGCATCGAGGACGTTGATGATTCCCTTTGCTGCGACCTCGAGGACGAGATCGGGACGCGAGTAGAAATATTCCGTGCCGTTGACGGCGGCCAGATGGCAGACGGCGTCGGTGCCCATTACGGCTTTCGAGACAGTGGCCGGGTCGCGGACATCGCCCTGAACCCATTCGATTTCGGTTTCGATGTCGCTGAGGCGGCCGCGGGAGCCGCGCGAGTCATCGTCCAATGCACGAACGCAGTCTCCATGTTTGACCAATGCGCGCACCAGGGCGCTCCCGATGAAGCCGCTTGCGCCTGTAACCAGATAGAATCGGCTCATGTTACTTGGTGTAGATAGCGGGCTTGGTGGCGACTGAAATCAAAAAGGTACCCAACCTTCGCTGGAATGGGCTCAACATCATAAGTATCTCGTACATATTATAAACAGGTAGAATGGCTCGCGCGAACTTACTCTCGACGAACCGGAAGGTGGTTCCGCTAAGGCCGCGGACGTCGATATTGTTGTAGCCGGCGGATTCGAATTCTTCCATTAGCTCGCGCCGGGATAGCAGGACCTCGTTGTCCGTCTTGCCGGCTTGAGAATAGAGTGGGGATTGGGGGCTGCGATAGAGCCACATGCTGGGGCTGGCTGCGTTTGGATCGTAGGCGAAAAGACGGCCTTGGGGCTTGAGAATGCGGAGGCCTTCGCGCAAGGCGCGGAGACGTTCCATTGGCTCAGTGATATGATGGAGGACGCCGGAGTAGATGATGATGTCGGCGGTTTCATCGGGGAAATCGAGATTCATCAAATCGCCGGCGAGGTACTTTTCTCCATCGGCTTTCTCGTTGGCGAGGCTGACGCATTTCGAAGAGATATCGACGCCGGTCAGGTTAAGCTTGAATTTCCTGAGCCGACGGGTGAAGGCGCCGGTGCCGCAGCCGAGATCGAAACAGGATTCGCCATTCATTGGCCGCACCTGCCTTAGGAACCGGTCGAGGAGGCGCGTGTAAGCGAGTTCGCCGAGGACGTCGTAGTCGCCGTACTTTGACTTGAAGGCGTCGAAGAAATCGGACTCTATTTGCTTGTCCATACAGAATTCCCCTGTGGCGCCGGCGCGGAGGCGCGGCGGCGCAAGTAAGTGGTGGCCAATGCGTACCTGAGCCATTGCATATATTGTGGAATCCAACGGAGTGTGCGGAAGCGGCTTTTGCCTGCGGTGCGCTCGTGCCATGAGAAAGGGATTTCGCCGATTGGCCAACCGAGGCGGTGGCACTTGACGAGGAGCTCGATGCTGAAGGCGAAGCCGACCTGTGATTCGATGGGGATCTGGTCAATGACGCGGCGGGAGAAGAGGCGGAGGCCATTGGTGGCGTCGTGGGTGGGCACGCGGGCGATGTGATAGAGGAACATCGCGGCAGTGCGGACGAGCACTGCCTTTAGTAATGGGCAATCTTTCATGCAACCGCCGTGCATGAAGCGGCTGCCACATACGATGTCGAATCCGGTTTCGGCTTTGTCGATCATCGCATTGAGGCGGGGGGCGTTGTAATCGTCATCGGCGGGGAAGGTCATGACGAAGGGCGCGGAGGTGTGGGCGAGGCCGGCGCAGATGGCGGCCATTACGCCGCGGCCGTTGTTTTTGACCAACTCGTAATGATAGTCTTCCGGCGGGAGGGGGGCGAGGGCTTCGAGGGTGGTGTCGCCGTCGAAGTCGTAGCAGATCAGGACGCGATAGGGATAAGTCAATTCGCGCCGGAAGGACTCGAGGACGGCCTTGATGTTGTCGCCCTCGTTATAGACGGGAATTACGATGTCGAGTTTCATCGCGCTACTCCCGTTTGAGTTTTGCTTTCGCTGGAGGCGCGCATTTCATCGAGGATTTGCTGGGCGCGCAGGCCGTCGGCGAAATTAGGATTCATCGGGGCGCCATCGATGATCGCGTCAAGGAATCTGGAGGCTATGCGTGAGACCGGGGCGACCCGGCCATCGACGCCTTCGGGCGACTGGTCGCGGCTTATTAGTTCAAGGGCGCGAGCGGCGCGGGTGCCGAGTGATAACTCGAAACCGGAGGCGTAATCGCGAGTGCGGTTTTCCAGGAGCAGGGTCCCGAGCTCACCATAAACCGCGAGGCTGTGGCCGTGGCCGAGGAAGGCATCCGAGGCGACCGAGATGAAGACAGGGAAGCCTGCGCGCATATCCATAGTCGCTTGCACACAGGTCTCGACGCCGCCGGGGCCGCGTAAATCCGCACTAATGGATTCGATCTCTCCGAAAAGCCACTCGATGTTATGAGCGACATGAGAGACGAAGTTATTCAGGACGCCGCCGCCCTGGCCGGGATCGTTCTTCCATGTGCGGGCTTTTACTTTCGAGGCATAGGTTTCGACGCGCCAATTAAGGTCGGCATGGCGTATATTACCGAGTTGGTTTCCATTTATAAGTTCGCGAGCTTCGATCCAGAGGGGTAACTCGGGGAATATAAAGTCGACGGCGTGGATGGTTTCTTTGGCTGTCGCGACGTCGAATAGTTCAGCGGCTTCCGCGCCGTTTGCGGCAAGGGGTTTTTCGCAGAAGAGATGCTTGCCTGCCTGGATGGCGGCTTTTGCAATTTCGGCCTGGGCGCATGGCGGGACTGCAATTGAAATGGCGTCCAACTCCGGGTTCTCGATAAGTTCAAGCCAATCGGCATGCGAAGTTTCTATCGATAAATCGCGCGCGACGGCTGCGGCTTTCTCTTTATCGCGTCCGGCGATAGCGGCTACGCGGCAGCGCGGATCGAGCCGGAAAGCAGGGACGTGTACCTGGCTTCCGAAGCCCAATCCTATGATGCCTATGTTAACCGGGTCGGACACTCGCTTTTAAAAATACTGGTTCCGTTAATCCCGGAGGTTCCAGATATCGATGACCGGCTTATCGGTCTTGATGGTGGAATAGATGTGATGCGGGGTGGAGATGATGAGGATGTCGCTTTGCTGCAGCACTTGATCGAGCGGGAGGAGGGTGGCGTCGTTTTGGACGTAGGGATCGGTGCAGAGGACGTCTGCAGCGGCATGCTTGAGGAGTTTCTTGAGCTTGTAGCTCAAGGAGGAGCGGATGTCGTCGCTTTCGGCCTTGAAGGCCATGCCGAGGAGGCCGACGACCATGTCGTGGAGGGGATATTTGCGGGCGAGGCGGGAGACGAGGAAGGAGGGGAGGCCTTCATTGACGTGGATGGCGGCGTGGCCGAGCTCGAACTGGCTCTCGGCGAAAGCGGCCATCTGGAGGGTGTCTTTATGCAGGCAAGGGCCGGCGGCGAAGCCGGGGCCGGGGAAATCGCGCATGCGGGGATACTCGTCCTTCACGCCATGGACGACGGCGTTGTAGTCGCAGCCGGCGCTCTCGACCATCATATAGAATTGGTTGGTGGCGGCGAACTGGATGTAGCGGTAGGTGTTGCAGATGAGCTTGGTGAACTCGGCTTCCATGGGCTTCATGCGGACGATTTTTGAAGCGATTTTTTGGAAGAGATCGGTGGCCATCGCCTCGGCCTCGGGGGTGGTGCCGCTGACGATCTGGGCCATGGTCTGGATTTCCTTGATGGCTTTGCCCTGGACGACGCGCTCGGGGCAAAATGCGACGGCGACGTGCTTGCCGTTGCGCTTGAGGAAGCGGTCGAGTTCGTCCGTGGTGCCGGGGGAGACGGTGGAGCGGAGGACGAGGAGCCTGGTCGAATCCATGTAAGGGAACAAGGCGCGGACGCACTCGATGACGACGGTGCGGACGGGGTTGTGGAATTCGTCGATGGGTGTGCCGATGGTGAGGATGAGGATCGGGGCGTTGCGAATGTGCGTGGGATCGGAGGTGAAGCCGAGGCGGCCGGTGGGGAGGACTTCCTTGAGCATCTCCTCGCCGCCATCCTCGATGAATGGGACGCGACCGGACTGGAGGGTCTGGAGGGCGGCGGGGTTGAGATCGTAGATGAGGGTGCGGAAACCCTTCGAGGCGAGCACGAGTGAGAGCGGCGTGCCGACGTGGCCGGCGCCGCCGATGACGCAGACGTCGTATTCGGATTCGCGGGTCATAGCTCGATGTGGCCTCCGGCGATGGCCATTAGGATGGTCGCGCGGCCGAGGGCGCTGGAAAAGGAGGGCTCGGCTGAGATTAGTTCCCGGAGGGATTTGCCGTAGATGATGGGCTCGACATCGAGTTCGGGCTCGAAGGCGGCAGAGGGGTCCGGAGCGGCTTGCCGGGCGAAGAAGCACCACATGCGATTGCCGAGGCGGCCGGTATCGGGCGCGAGGTCACCGAGGGGGAGGAAATCCTGGGCGAGGAAGCCGGTTTCCTCGCGGAGTTCCTTGCGAGCGGCTTGTTCCGGGGTTTCGCCCTCCTCGACGTGGCCGCCGGGCAATTCCAGGGTCATCTGCTCGACGGCGGGGCGATATTGGCGGACGAGGATGATGTTGCTGCCGGAGGTCACGGCGAGGACCGAGACGTAGTCCCGGGTGGCGATGGAGTAATGCGGCGAGGGGTCGCCGGCTACCTGCTTGGCGACGAGATCGAACCATTGAGTCGCAAATATGGATCGCCGGCCGGCGATACTAACGGGATTCATACAAAATTTTTGAACGGTCTGTGAAATTCTAAGGGACTGGCAGCAGGGAGCGCGACGACAAAATGCGCACGTGGCCCGGGGAGATCAGGGCCATTGAGCCAGGGTCTCGGCGAGGCCATCCTGCAAAGACCTGGGTTTCCAACCGGGGACGAGGCTGCGGAGGCGGGTGATATCGGCACTCCAGTGGCGGGGATCGCCAGGCCGGGGGGAGCCGTGGCACATGAGCATCTTATCGCGGTCCGTGAGGCGTTTCATTTCCTCAATCAACTGGGAGACGGAGAACTCCGTGCCGCTGGCGACGTTGACGACGGTGGCGCCGCGTTTGGCATGCTGGGCGAGGGTGAGGAGGGCGGCGGAGGCGTCGTCGATGTGGAGGAAATCGCGGGTCTCGCTGCCGGTGCCCTGGATTTCGATGACCGGGGAATCGGCGAGGAGTTGCTGGTGGATCTCCCAGATGAGGAGGCGGCGCTGGCGGGGGCCGTAGACGGAGAAGAAGCGGCAAATGACGACGCGCAGGCCCATCAATTCGGCGGCTTCGTGGCCGAGGATTTCGCAGGCGGCCTTGTGAAAGCCGTAGGGGGAGATGGGGGCGATGGCACCGGTTTCCGCGACGGGGAGGGTGGCGGGGTTGCCATAGACGGCGGCGCTGGAGGGGATGAGAAGGACGGGGGAGATGCCGGCGCGGCGAATGCCATCGAGGGTGTTGCCGAGGGTCATCGCGAGGGCGCGGAGATCCTGGAGGGGATCGGAGAGGGAATCGCCGACGGAGGCGGTGCCTGCGGCGTGGAGGATGGCTTCAGGACGCCAGGTGCGGAATGCGGCGGAGAGATCGGTGTGGAGGCAATCGGCGTGAACGTGAAGGCCGGGCCAATCGCGCTCCGGCTGGCTGGAGCGGCTGAAGCCAAGGACTTCGTGCCCCTGTGCAGCCGCATGCCGCCCGAAGCTTCCACCCAGGAAACCGCGGCTCCCCGTGATGGCGATTCTCACATCGCCCCGCCGGTCTCGGCATCCGTGGCGAAGGTGGCCATGAGCATCCGGGCGAAAAGGACGACATCAGCCAAAAATGCCACCGGTGTGAGGATGAGGCTGCCATAGCGGAGGAAGAGGAGATCCCAGCGCTCCATACCGCTGGGCGGGAAGAACCAACAAGCGGCGGCGAAGCAGCAGCAGGCGGCGGCGTTCAGCAAGACGTGGAGGGCGGAGAATGGGGCGACGCGGCGGCGGAACTCGGGAAGGCGGTCAGGGAAATCCTGGATCAATACGCGGAAATGCTCCTGGATGACGTTGCGGGGCAGAAGGCGCGCAAGGCGCTGGCGGAAAGCCTTGTTCGCATCCGCCGATATGAGCCGAAAGATACCGGCGGCGGCCAGGAGACAGAGGAATGGGAGAGTCATGATCGGATCGCTTGGGAGCCGATGTTTTTATCACAATTTCCGGGAAAATCCAATTCTCTTTTGGCTGCGGCCCCGGAGCGGCCTTATGTGCCGGAGCTGGGGGCGACAGGAACGGGCGAGGGAGAAGGGGTGGGGGCGCCGGGGGATTCGGCTGGGCTGGCGGATTCGGTGGCGGAGGGTGAGGCCTCCGGTGGGGGCATGGCGCTCTCGTTGACGGGGGTCTGGTTGCCGCCAGAGGGATAGGTCTCCTGCTTCTGGCAGCCTGCCAGCAGCCCCGCTACGGCGATCAAAGGGAGAATTCTCACCCGTGCTGCGATTAACATTTGGGCGTTGCGGTTGCCAGCATATTGCGAATTTTTGAAAGGAGTGGTTGCGGGCGCTCGATTCTATTGACTCGCAATCGATTTCTGGTAGGTTGCGACCGCATGAAAACCCTCCTGGCAATCCTCCTGAGTTTTATCGTAACGGAAGCTCCCGTTCTGGCCATTCACGGCGGCTACACGCTGGGAGGAGTGGGAAATACTGCGGGCACGTATGCCGGGGTATTTGTCCCGACGTCGGATGTTATCACCACCGGCACGTCGAGCGGGATTTTATCCTCTTCCTCGGGGAGCAATAATCTCGGATTATTCACGCTCAATATTCCGACGACCGGAGTTGGAACCGGCAATGTTCTGCTGTTTTCCTCG
>Ga0181531_10001769_pt1 | contig 13535 bp, 13 predicted proteins | sample PEATcosm2014_Bin_38_FD_119743 | JGI IMG/M metagenome (GOLD analysis project Ga0181531, IMG submission 119743) | Peatland microbial communities from MTU Mesocosm Facility, Houghton, MI, USA - PEATcosm2014_Bin11_10_metaG | ecosystem: Environmental > Terrestrial > Soil > Wetlands > Peat | place... | reverse complement strand
GATCGATCCAGCGCGGCAGGAACTTGGGCGTGATGCGCGTCGCCACCTCCGGAAAGACATCCTGCTGCCAGTTCACCAGGCGCGCGCCTTTGAGACGCGCCACGGCCGCGCACACCACGCCGATCAGCGGCGGATCGGTTTTCGCGATGAGAACGTCACCGGCCTCCAGATGCCGCCACAGCGCGATCGCAGCCGCACCGTAGAACGAGGCGTAGTCCATGGCGCGGCCTGCCAGGCGCGCGCGGCCAAACCGCGTGGTGGCGACCCGCTCCACCTCGACGCCGCCGCGCATCTCGGTGCGGGGTAAACACGCGCCGGCATCTGTGTAGAGCTGGCGCGAGCAGACGACCCGCACCCGAAGACCTTGCGTTGCGAGGCTGCGCGTGAGGTCGGTGAGCATCTGGCTGGTGGCCGACTCATCCGGGTCGAAATACCGATTGACGAACACGATTGGGCGGAGGACCGCCCCGGGAACTGTCATGGCGTGGACCCCTCGACGAATCGTGGAGAGGACACGAGACCTCGCGGCATGAAGCGGCCGCGACGTCAGGCCGTGCCGCTGTTCTGCAGTGCGTGCGACGCGGCCACGGCCGCGGCTGCGTCCGCGGCCCCCGGCGGCAGCGCAAAGGCGCCACGCCGGTCCCGCAGCACCTGGACGATCAAGTCTGCATCGATAGTGCGCCTTCCATCGGCATATGCGTACAGCAACGCAAAATCGCACAGCTGATTCATCAGGCGCGGCACCCCGCGAGTTCTCTCATGTATCAACTCAACTGCCTCGGGGAGGAACACGTCCGGGTTGCCCCTCGCCGTCTCGATCCGATGCCGCACGTAGGCCTGGGTCTCGTCGCAATCCAGGGGTAGCAGATGGAAATCGACCGAGATGCGCTGCGCGAACTGCTGCAACTCAGGCCGCATGAGCTTGCGTCGCAGCTCGGGCTGACCAACCAGCAGAACCTGCAGAACAAGGTCGCTCTCGGAGTTCACGTTCGACAGCAGGCGCAGCTCCTCCAGCACCTCGAGCGAGAGATTCTGCGCCTCATCGATGATGAGCAGTGTGCGGCGACCCTGCGCGTATTGTCGCACCATCGAGTCGACCAGCGCCTCGTACTGCGCCACCTCGGCGTCGCCCGGCGACACGATCCCGAGCGCGGACATTGCCCAGCGATGGATCGACTTGAAGTCGGCGTGAGTGTTGCTGATCAGCCCGACGCATACCTGATCACCGAGCGTGCGCAGCAAGCGGCGCACCAGGGTGGTCTTGCCCGAACCTATCTCGCCCGTCAGCAGGGAGAATGCGGCCTGCGACTCGAGTCCGTACTCGAGCATGGTCATCGCCATGGCGTGCTGACTCGACAAATACAGAAACTCCGGGTCCGGAGTCAGCGAGAAGGGCTTGCTCTTGAAACCAAAATGGCGCTCGTACATGGGGTCGTCCGTCGCTTCAGTAACCCGACGGTGCATCGACGGCACGGTTGAGCACCGTGCCCACGATCGGCGTCTTCTGCAGCAGCTCGATGGTACGTATGAGATCGCGCCGTCGCGTGCGCCCCTCGGAGGCGACCACCAAGCCGCACTCGATCAAGGGCGCGAACGAAAGTGCATCGTCCACCTGCAGCACCGGCGGCAAGTCGAACAGAACGATGCGCTCCGGATAGCGATTGCGCACCTCGCTCACGATCTCGCGGCTCTTTGGACCGGCGAGCAACTCCGAAGAGTCGGTGAGCGTCCTGCGGGCGGGCATGATGACGAGCCGCTGGTAGCCGCGAGGGTGATACAGACATTCGTGCACGAGCGCTGTGCCCTTGAGTGCATCGTCTGCGCCAAGCTCGGGCTCGAGCCCGAATCGTGCGGCGAGCGCAGGCCTTTTGAAGTCGAACTCGATCAGCAACACCGAGTGCAGGTGGTCACTCGCGAGGCTGATGGCGAGATTCGCGACCGTGGTGGTCTTGCCGTCGCTCTCGCCCGGGCTGAATACGGCGAGCGATCGCCAGCCGTGCGCATCCATGCGCTGCAGAACCTGCGTGCGCAGCATTCGATAGGCCATGGCGGCCCCGTGCTCGGCCGCTGGCTCGAGGATGCGATGGCGCTCGAGCACCTCCGTGGGCGGCTGGAACTCGCGGGTGCGCCCCGGCTCGCCGGGAGCGGCCCCGTTGGCGGCGCGCACCGGGCGCAATCCCATGACCGGGCTCGCACTGATTGGGTGTGAGGGATACTCCGCCGCCTCTTGGTTGAGTCGCTGCGCACGCTCCAGGCGCGCCAGATCGAGGGCCTTGCGAATCCGATCCATCGCTATACCCCGAGCCTGCGCATCACAATGACCCAGACCACATCGAGCGGCTTCACGAAGAAGTGGACGGTGAGCGCTCCCACAAGCAGCAGCGCCGCGCTGCCGCTCCATGACCATACGGTCACTCGCCGCCGGCGCCTCCGGTCCGCCGCGGTCAGCATGATCGGAATCGAGGCGAGCGCCGGGACGCTCAGCATGCTGCGCAGGTCGCTCGGTCCGCGCACCGACGCATCGAAGGACTCGCGTGCCACGACTGCGCCCGCGCCGAGCCCGATCGAGAGGATGAGCCCCGCCACCAGGATGAGTATGCGATTCGGCTTGATCGGCTTCTCGGGCGGCTGCGGCGGCTCGATCATCGTGAATTTCTCGCCCTTGCGCTCGGTCTCGAGGTTCTGCGAGACCTGCACCTCGGTCTGCTTGGCGAGAATCTCCTGATATTTGAGCTGCGTCGCCTCGAGCTCGCGCGTCATCTCCCGGTAGGTCCGCTCGACCTCGGGCGAGCGGGCCAAGCGGTGCTCGTAATCGTTGAGCTTGGCCTGCAGCTCGTCACGCTTGTTGATCGCCGCCTCGCGATCAACCGTGACGGCATCGAGCGATCCTCTCACCTGGATGTAGGCCGGGTTATCGGCGTGCTCGACTTCGATCTTGCGGGTCCCGGAAGCCGCATCCGAGGCGACCGCCTTCTCGAGCGTCTCGATCGTGTGCCGCAGGCGCACCACGTCGGGGTGCTCGCCGGAGTACCTCTCGAGATCCATCGCGAGCTCGGCCTTCGCCTCGTTCAGCTGCCGTACGCGATCAGCAGTCGAATCCTGCGCCTTGATAGCCTTCTCGAGGCTGTCGACCTCCCGCTGGGTGCTGATGACGTCGGGGTGATCGGGCCCGTACTTGCCCTTGTAGCCGGCAAGCTGGGCCTTGAGCGCCTTGAGCCGATCCTCCATGCCGAAGACGCGCTGCCCGGTATCGGAGAACACCTCGAGGTTCGGACTGATCTGGGCGAGCTGCGCCTGCAGCAGTACGCGCTGCGAGTCGAGCGATGCAACGCGATTCTCGGCATCGTGCAGCTCGAGCTCGGTGCGCTCCATCTCCTGCACATTGAACACCGCAAGGTCGGGCAGCTCCTCGTGGTGCTTCTCCTTGAACGCAGCCAGAGTCTTGTCGAGCTCGGCGATGTGCTGCGCCTCCCGTGCCGCCTGCTCGCTGAAGAACGAGGAGGTTTGCTGTGCGGTCTGCGTGCGAGTCGTCAGGTTCTCATTGAGATAGAGCGTCGCCAGCTCATTCGCAACCTTCAGGGCAAGATCCGGCGAATGATTTTGATAGGACACCGAGAACGCGATGGTCGCCTGCTGCGGCCGCCCGCTGCGCGGATCGATGACGTCCGCACTGATCATCTTCATGCCGATATCGTCACGCATGCGCTTGAGCAGCTCCTCGCGCGGCTCCTTCTGGCGGATATCCGGGTACAGGTTGTAGCGCTCGATCAGCGACAAGAGATTCTGGGTCGTCATCACGCGCTGACTGATCACCTGGATGCGGGCATCGGCGTAGGAGGTGATGACCGAGCGGACCAGCTCCTGCGGTATCTCCTGTTGCTCGATCAGGATGGTCGCGGCGGACTGATAGGTCGACGGCCAGAGCAGCGCCACGAGCAAGGTGATCACCAGCGCAACGCTCGTCGTGATCCAGAGCAGCCGCCGCCGCCGCCAATACGAGAGCAGCCTCTCGCGAGTATCGACCGCAGGAAGTTGCACGGATTGATTCATGTTATTGAAGGGATTTCCAATCGAACTGCCGCGACATCTCGATGCTGGCGCCGGTGGAAGCGAGATTCAGGCGCGAGCTCTCATAGCGCTCCATGACCTTGGTCGCACTCAAGTTCAAGGTCCAGTGCTCCGTCCACCGCCACGCCGCCGAGAGGTCCAGATAATCGAGGTCAATGTTGATGCCGGTGAGATTTTCCGCGGGCTGCTGATAGGTGACCCGATGTACGTCGCCGGAAAGGCTCCAGCGCAGCGTGGGAAGGAATGTTGCCTTGATCTGATAGACATCCTCGTGAGAGAGGAAGGCGAATCCGGTGGGGGCGAGCTGGCGTGAGGCGACCACGGTGAGGTTTACGCGCTCGGTCTGCCGACTCAACGTGATGCTGTAGATGCTGCCGTTCTGGGTGGCGCGCAATGTCTCGCTCACGGGCACCGGAATGATGCCGAACAGATAGAAGATCTCGGTGACGTCCGCACGGTTCTTGGCGCGCGAGTCGCCCGCGCTCGCCGTGACCGACCAGAGTTCCGAGAGCTGCTCGGTGAACCCGGCTTGCAGCGCAACGCTGGTGCTGTCCGTGCGCCCGTTGATCGAGTTGTAGCGCCCGCCCGTCGCTTGCAGAGTGAGCGTTCCCCGCTCGCTCGTGCTCCGGGACAACATGGGAGCGAGGCTGTAGTACTTGTAGTCGGTCAGGGTTGCCGTTCCTGAGGCCTCACCATACAAGACTCGTGTCCAGTTGCCATCGACGTTGAGCTCGAGTCGCTCGCTGAAATGGTGGTCCCAGGTCAAATCCGCGAGCTCTGAATCGCGGCGAACGCCGGTCGATCCATCGAGGAGATAGTCGTGGTAGAGACTGGAGTCTCGCGATGCCGTCGTCGTCAACGTGGTCACGCTGCGCCCGGTGTCGAATTCGTTGATGACGCTCAGGTGGTCGTAAGGGGAATCGAGATAGGAATATCCTTGGGCATTCGTCCAGCGAAAGCTCGGCAGGAGCGTGAGCTTGTAGCCGTCGCCGATGTAACTCGTGGGTGCATCGAGCAGAAGATCGGCGTGGCTCTCGGCGGAGTCCGGGAGGTTCACCAGCGCCGGGTTGGTGTAATAGTCACCCATGATGCCGATGTCGGGCTGCGAGCCCCACACCCCCGCTCGTGCAGCGCCAGCCAGGAGCCCTGCTCCCAGGAAGCAGAGGCCGGCGGCCTTGCCAGGTCTCATGGAACGACAACCGTGTCACCATTCTGTAGCACAATGTTTTGGTCGAGCTTGCGGCCTCGCTCGATATCGCCGTAGCGAAACTTGATCGAGACCTCCCGGTTGCCATCGCGCCGCAGAATCCTGATTGCATTGGTATTCGCGAAGGGCGTCGCGCCCCCGGCGAGACTCAATGCCTGCATCACATCGATCGGCCCGGTCAGGGCGAAGTCACCTGGCTTGTTGACCTTGCCGACGACATAGATGCGGTTGCCGATCGCCGCCTTGACTGACACGGTCACGACGGCATCCGGAATGAACTTGCGGATGCGGGCCTCGAGCACACGCGTGAGCTCGGCGACCGTGTGGCCGGCGGCCTGCACTTCTCCGGCGAGCGCGAAGGAGATCCCCCCGTCGGGGCGGATCAGCACATCACCCTGGAGATCCTTTTCGTTCCACACGGATACGGTCAGCATGTCGCCGGGCCGCAGCTCGTAGCCCTCGGGAATCACTTGTCCCGGGGCAGCGGTTGCGGCCGCGAGCGGCGTGGCCCGCGCGGAAGCAACGGCCACGGCAGGCGCCGCAGTGGCGGCGTCTGCGGGCGGCTCCGCCGCCATCGTCATTCCGCCCCCGACCAATCCGAGCAGCATCCAGCTCGCCAACTTCATCCCCACATCGACCCCGCAAGCGCCAAGGAGGCGAAAGTGTAGGGACCGCATGTGAGAGTTTCATTGCAACCGCCGACCTTTCGATTGCCAATGTCAGTACAACGTCAGCGCTTTGTCAGTCGCCGATCGCTCCACCGGCTGGATGAGGGCGCCGGCGGACGGCGCGACCCGCCCACCGACGGAACGACCAGAGCAGCGCGAGACCGATGAGAAGCATCGTGATGGAGGGTGACAACGGCACGGAGGGCATGCTCGCCGGCTGGAAGGTGATTTTGATGCCATACACCCCGAGGCCGAACGCGCCGTCGGCATCGCCGTACCAGTGCGCATAAATCATACCCGGTCTGACACTGATCGATTCGGACCCCGGTCCCATCGATGCGCCCAGCAGGCCGCTCGAGGTCGACAGAAAGCAGGTGAGGTCCGCTATGGTATCGAGCCATGGTACGTCGCTGAGCGTAACCGTGACCGTGCCGGGCGTCGTTATGTCGAACGCCTGCACGAAGGATTGCTGGCCCTGGATGAAGCCCGCGTCGTCGTACAGGATGGAGTCGGCGCGGCACGGGGCTGCGATTCCGACCCACCCAAAGAGCGTGATCGCGAGCGCCGCCCACCCATGTCGAGATGCCATAGTGATTGCTCCCTTCGTCCAAACCCCTGAATCGGCGAGCCGCCTTCGTTGCATCGACGGGCTACGCTAGGCAGCGGGCGAACGCTGCACGCGCTCCGGCTCCGCCAGGTCGTTGTTGCCGTTGCGCCCGACGTGCAGCTCGCCCGGACGATGCGCCTCGAGGCTCCGGTACACGTACTTGCCGTAGAGATACCCGCGCAGTGAGCGAGCCTTGTCCGTCTCGCTCTCGGGCGTCTCGCCATCCTTCAAACGCATGACGAGGTACTCCTCGCGCAGTCCGCTCATGGCCAGGAGCGCGATGTCGTCGCGATCGACCTGTCGGCCCTCATCGACCTGGTCGTTGATGATGGCCTCGAGGCGGAAGGCATCGAGCTCAAAGTAGCGGATCAGCTCGTCGCCGGATTCGACCAGGACGGGCACAAGATTGCGGCCACGAATGGCCTGATCGCACAGCGGCGCAATGCGCGCCAGCATCGTCTTGATGGCGAAACGGATGATGTCCGAGTCACGCACGCCCAGACGCTTCGCGATCCGCTTGATGTTCCGAATGTCGCTCTCGCCCAATCGGATCGACACCGCTTGCTTTCGTTGATCGACCACACCGTCTCCCTGATCTGAGTTATTTGTCGGACGGAACTGACTGGATCGTAGGTTAAAAGTGTGTCTTGCGAATGGCACTTCTATGACGAATTGCACAAAATATGTCATGTTCTCGCTCACGGAACCTACGCGCTCTTTCTGCCAGCTGTCACCTCCGGCGACATACGAAATCGACATCGCGATAGACCTGTGCGGCTATATCGAGGGGTTCCGCCCGCAGATCTTCATGCGGCGTGCGGCGCCGATTCAGGTCAAATACCTCGGGTATCCCGGCACGATGGGCGCGCCGTTCATCGCGAGCGATGCGCTCTGGGCGTTCGCTCGCGCAGGGGATCAGATCGCGGAGCTGGAAAGCCGCAGCAACGGGCCGACGAAGGGCGCGTAGTTGCGCCAGCGCTCGACCGACCGCTTGCTGATCTTCTGACGCACCTGCCACTTGCTGAAGGTGCTCACGCTGCGCTCGGTCCGATGAAAATCGAGGCACCGCGCATCCCACGGCAGACCGACGAATGCGACCATCTTGCGGCTCCAGGTCTCGGGTTCCTCGACCAGGCCCTCGTATGGCACCTCGAGAATCGCCCCTTGCGGGAGAACCGCTCGCCAGTGTTCCATCAGAAGCAAGTACTGCTCGTAAAAATGTGCAAGGTCATCCAGATCGTTCGAGTAGGAGTGCGCGATGTGAAAGTTCTGAAAGTAGATCGACAGGCATGTATCGATCGGGTTGCGCCGCATGTGAATGATGCGCGCGCCGGGCAACGCGGCATGGATCATGCCGAGGTGCGCGAAATTGCCCGGCATTTTGTCCACGACGCGTGCTGCCCCCGGCGATAGCTCCGCGAGCAAGCTGAGATACTCACCGGCCAGCTCCCGCAAGACCGGCTCGCTCGCGCCTTGCTCGATCGATGCGGTTCCGACCTTCAAGGACGCAAGCTTCCAGAACGACAGCTCTCCGGCTCCATGCACCGCCGGATGGGAGGCCAGAATTTGCTCGGCCAACGACGTGCCGGAACGGGGCATACCCACGACCAACACCGCGCGTTCCGACTGCATCACGCCATGCGATTGCATCGCAAGCTCCGACTGCATCGCAGGCTCCGACTGCCTCGCACGATCCGCCGAGCTCATCGTCGCCCGGGCAATCCACTCTCGATCGTACAGCTTGGCGGCGAACCCGAAGGTCTGCTCGAGCAGTTGCCGATCGTGGGCCGGCCTGTAAGTCTTGGTGATCTCGTTCGCGTGGCGATAGCTCGCGAACGCTTCTGGGTAATTTCCAACGTCATCGAAATACTTGCCGATCGCGTAGCGCAGGCCCACCGCTTCCCGCGGCCGCAGCGCCTGCCCGGCGAGGCGCTGCGCTTCCGCGATCCACGCGCTGTCCGTGCCGTTCATCTTGCGCAGCGCGGCGATTCCGGCCCACGCTTGCGCCGCGTCCGGCTGCACCTCGTGAGCCCGACGATACCACTCTTCCGCATCGGAGAATTGCCCTCGATCGGCGAGCAGGTCCGCAAAGGAGGCCATCGAGGACGGCGACCTGGGATTGAGAGCGAGTGCCCCGCGCAAGCTCCGCTCGGCGGGGCCGGGGAAGCCCTTGAGCCGCTGCACGACTCCGAGGTTGGCGAGAATCTCGGCAGCGTCGGGTTGGATCGCGCAGGCACGCCGGTAGCTCGACTCGGCTTCATCCAGTTTCCCGAGCTCACGGTACGCGCTGCCCAGGTTGCTATGCGCCCTCGCAAACTCCGGCTTGAGCTCGATCGCGCGCCGGTAGCTTTGCGAAGCCTCCTCGATCCTCCCCAGATCGAACAAGCCGTTGCCGAGATTGTTATGCAGCTCCGCGTGCCTCGGCTCGATCTCGATGGCTCGGCGGTAGCTGGCGACCGCTTCCCCTGGTCGTCCGAGATCGCGCAGGGCATTTCCGAGGTTGCCATGCGCATCCGCGCGATTGGGCTCGAGCTCGAGCAGGCGGCGGTAGCTCGTCGCGGCTTCCTCGGGGCGCCGCAGCTCAAGGAGCGTTTCGCTCAACTGGACGAGCGCCTCGATGTAGGTTGGCTCCAACTCGGCAGCCTGGCGAAAGCTTTTCACGGCCTCCTCGAGTCGTCCGCAGCGGCGCAGCGTGAGGCCCAGATTATGGTGTGCGAGTGCGAATTCAGGCTGGCTGGAGAGCGCTCGGCGATACCTCGCCATCGCGGCGTCCACTTGCCCGATGTCGAACAGCACACTCCCCAGGTTGTTATGCGCATCGGCGTAGTCAGGCTTGAGCTCGATAGCTCGCTCGTGAGATGCACGGGCCTCCTGCAGGCGGCCTCGCGATCTCAGCACATTCCCCAGATTGGTATGTGCCTCCGGATCGCTCGGTAAGAGCCGCGCCGCGGTTTGTAGAGCCTCGAGTGCATCCCTGCCCTGCCTGAAGAGCGCCGCTCCCAGGAGCTTCCACACCAGTCCTGCGCGAGGGTGCTTGCCGATGAGGCTGCGCGCGCGCGCCTCGAGCTCTGCGAAGCGGCCGGCGTTGAGCAGTGCAAACAGCGGAGCTGTATCGAGCGCGGCGGTCGGCTCGGATTCCATGGGTGCCAGGGCGAGGGCGCAGCACTTCTTGTACTTCTTGCCGCTCCCGCAGGGACACGAATCGTTCCTTCCTACCTTCACAATCGCTTCCCGGGGTGCATCGCGAACGCGCCGCGCGCCGGATTTTGCCAGCGAGAAAGTGACACGAGTGTGACAGGGCGTGCTTGCTGCGGCCATGTACATCGGGCATCGGCGCCTGGACTCGCGGCTGGTGCGGGTCGAACTGCGGTCTTCGTCAGGTCAGGGGTTGTCGCGTGGTGGCGATGCCGGTCCCGAGGGCGCCTCAGCCGCCTTGTGTGCGGCCCGGTATTGCAGCGCGCGTTGGCGATACTCATCCACCAAATTGTCAATACGTGTGCGCGTGATTCGCGTGAAGGGCTCGTCGCTGCCCACCCGGGTGAAGAGTCCGATGTGTTCGTAACGATCCAGGATCTCTTTATTGATTTCGAACAGCGAGAGATTATCCGCCGAGCACCTGTCGAGCGCGGTGGTCCGCTCCTTGAGCTCGTTCTGCGCCCGTGTGCGATCGCTTTCGACATCGCGCAGATTCACCGCCGCCTCGCGGAATCGCCCCACCAGCTCGGTCATCTTCTGCTTGTATTGCTCGAGACTTTTCTCTGCAGATTCCTTGCCGGCGACGAGCTGAGCAAGCTGGGATTGTGAGCCGCCGGCACGCGACTTGAGCGCATCGCGCTCCTTCTTGACCGAGGCGAGCTCGGTCTGCGCCGTCTGCAGATCCTTCTTCGACTGATCCAGTTGCACCTGCAGCGCGGTTTTCTCGGCCGCGATCTGCTGGTATTGCTGCATGAACTTCTGTGCCTCGCCGCCTCCCCCGCTGCGCGGAGTCTGTGCACGCAGCGACGAAGTCGTTACGAGAGCGGCCACGAGTACGCTCGAGCCAAATGCGCTCAGCATGTACGGTGCTCGGATCGGCATAGCGGTCCTCCCAGGAACCAGGGCGTTCTGAGCTGCCACTTTAGAATCGAGTATTTACGTCGAGCTGCACGGTATCGACGCCGAACCGCGGGCCATCGATTTCGTTTGCGGACAGATAGCGCAGGCGGATCCAGACGTGGTGAGCGACACCCAGGTCGCCCACGAGGTAATAGCCCTTGGCATTGGTGCCGCCGAAGTAGTGGAAATCAGAATCCGTGTACGCGTCGATCACGGCGTCGCCTTGCAGGTATCGATAGCCGATGACGCCGCGCCAGACACCGGGCTCGAGTACCAAGGGATATCCGAAGATGACCTCGGTCTGGTAGCCCATGTCACGCACGCTGGCCGGCGCATGGCCGATCAGCGACTCGATCGAGTTGTAGTTGAAGCCGAAGTTTCTGACCGCATCCACCGTCAAGGCCAGCCGGTATGGCCCGACCCCGACACCATAGGTCGCGTTCAAGTTCGCGATGCGGAACTTCGACGCATAAGCGAACAGATTCGAGGTCGGGCTCGCCAGATTATCGATGTCGAACACCGTATTGCCGTAGCGCATGAACTGCGGCGCGGTGTAGTTGTAGAGACCGGGGCTGCCGGGTGGATTCAATCGTCCGGTGACGTTGAAGTAATCGTAGAACCCACCGGCGACGCGCAGCCGCTGGGTATCGCCCCAGCGCACATTGGCGCCCAGCTCCGCGGCGACCAGCCACTTGTCCTGGGGTGAGAACTCGATCTCCTGCAACTGGTGGCCGCCGACGGTGAAAAAAAGATCGGACTGCTCGGGGCTGCCATCCCCGAGCCCGATCCGTGCCGTGGCAGCAGCGCCCGTGAAGGTGAGATCCTTGTGGAAGATCAGGTCGGTCGGTGTCTCGTAGGGGTTCAAGAAGCGCCCGCCCACGACCGTGAGCCAGGGAAAGCGTTGCAGGTTGCGTTCGTCCAGGCGAATGTACAGCTCGTCCAGCCCGACCTGGTAGGGCGCAGTCCCGTCGAGCGTCTGCGTCTCGGAGACGAGATCGCTGGTGTTGCCGGTCACGAGTCGCATGCCCGCGGTGACTGAATCAGTGATGTTCGACTCGACGCCCAGGCGCGCCCGACCCCGAAACCGAAGTCGTGTCTCGTCGGTGTCCAGGAACGCGTTTTGACCCGCGGCGGCGATGGAGCCCGCTTGATTGATCGCGTAGTAATTGAAGATCTGATGGGCAGCGTTGGAGCCGTCATAGAGAAGCCCTTCCTCGCGCAGCGTCACGTCTCCATAGAGGCGTGTTCGGGTCAACCAGTCGGCCAGCGCGCCGGGGACGCCCCATCCCTCGCTTTTTGCCTCCTTGACCACATCGGCCACGACACCGGGCTTGACCTCCTGCTCGACTTGCTTGGCTATCTCGTCCTTGACGATTTGCGGCACATAGGGCACGCGCACGGCACCTTCGTCGGCTTTCGCTGCAGCGGCAGCATCGGCGGCCGCCTTGTCCTGCGCCGCCTTCACCATCTGCTGGGCCTTTTCGCGGCTGATGACGCCTTGATCGACCAGAGCCTGCAGGAGATTGATGACGGTATTGCGCAATTCCTCGACGGATTGACGCTGTTCGTCGGCAGCGTGCGTGACGAGCACCGGTGTGAGCGCAAGCGCCGAGCACAGCACCGCAGGCAATACTTTCACATGGAACATACGGATCGATCTCCCGACTTTCTTTTGAAACGAGGCCCCAACGCCCACGCCTACCCCCTCAGAAAACCACCCGCAGATTCACCTGCTCGGGCATGCCGGGCGGTGGTGCCTCGCCGAGGGTCGTGATCGACGCGAGCACCCTGTCGACGCATTCGTCGACGCGTGTGTTTCCAGTGCTCGTGGTCAGCTTGATCTGCTTCACCCGGCCATCCGCCCCCACGAGGACCCGCGTCGACAGCGATCCCTTGGCCGACTTCGTGCAAGGCGCCGCCACCAGGCGCTCCTTGATGGCATCGCGCATGCGATTCGTATACCAGGCGAACGGCGCCGATCCCGTGCCCCCGATCAAATCCGCGCCGCCATGGCGAGCGGCGAGACCGAAGGCGTCACCACCCGCGCTGCCGTCGGCATCGATGCCGAGGGGCTGGTCAGGCGCCTGGTCGGGCTGATCGGGTGTCGGCGGCGGCTCATCCCTGGGCAGCGGCTCTTCGGTCCTCTCCGGGGGAGGAGGCGGAGGCTGATCGGGCGGAGGAGGCGGAGGGGGCCGAATGATCTGGACGGTTTGAACCACCCGCTGGGGCTTGGAGCTTTTCAAGCCCATCATGGTGTGGACGAACCAGGCGAACCCGGCGATCAGTAGTGTGCCGCACAAGGCGGTGGCGATGCGCGCGACGAGGCGGCGCTGAGTTCCCTTGTCGGCCATCGGGTCCCGGCTACTTGACGATGCGCTGAGTCACTAGTCCGAGCTGCGTTATGTCGAGCTTCCCGACCACATCCAGCACGTCGACCACCCGCTGATACGCGATGGTCGAGTCCGCTTTGACGATCACCGGCAGATTTGGGTTGGCCGCCTTGTACTGGCGCAGCAGATTTTCCAGCTCAGGGAGACTCACCGGATAGGTATCGAGATACATCGTCCCGTCGGCGGTGATGGTGATCGCCTTGGTTTGCGGCTTCGCCAGGGAGGGAGCCTCGCTCGCCTTCGGCAGATTGACCTTGATGCCCTGAACGGATGCCGTGGTCATGATGATGAAGATCACCATCAGCACATAGGCGAGATCCAGCATCGGGGTGATGTTGATGTCGTCGTAGACATCCTTGTCGCCGCCGTCGATGGGAGCTGACACCGGTGCGGCCTCAGCTGTACTGCTCGGCGATGCGAGTGACGAACTCGTCGACGAAGACGCGGTTGTCCGCAATGATGGATTTGATGCGTGTGTTCAGCCAGTTGTAGCCGAACAG
>Ga0181531_10001768_pt1 | contig 13536 bp, 7 predicted proteins | sample PEATcosm2014_Bin_38_FD_119743 | JGI IMG/M metagenome (GOLD analysis project Ga0181531, IMG submission 119743) | Peatland microbial communities from MTU Mesocosm Facility, Houghton, MI, USA - PEATcosm2014_Bin11_10_metaG | ecosystem: Environmental > Terrestrial > Soil > Wetlands > Peat | place... | reverse complement strand
GGTGCAGCCATCTCGAGGAGTTTTCTCCGTAGGAACAGGCTACAATTAGGGCGATTTCTTTACCTGCTTTTTCTGCAAAAGCGATGGGCCAATCGCGAAAAAGTCGGCCAGCTTCGCATCTACGGTACGGTCGAATTTATGAGTCGTTGCGGCTCCGCATTACAGCGGATCGAACAGTCGGATAAGACGTTGTACCAAAACATTCAGGCCGAGTCTTGGATCATCTCCCAACACGATAGAGACCAGATTTTTTGGGGTCAAAGGTTATGCTTTATCGACGAAGCTCTGCTATCGCCCTCGTGGCAGGTTTGGGGCGTACTGGCTAAGATCATATATTCGCATTTGTGCCGGTGCGAATATCTCAAGTGTTCATTGCAAGAAGCGAAAGGCACGGAGACGTTGGGCCGTTGCATGCAAGCTGCCGCTGAATGGTGCGGCGCTCACGGGTGCCCGCACCACATTTGGACACACATCTCGTTCCACGCTTTATTTGACTACCCAAGTGAAAAGAAACACGCCGACATAAGGTCAGATCGAGTGAGCGCTCTACGTCGTGCAACCCGGTTTTCCGTTCAAAGGAATTCGACTTAAAAACCTTCCGATTGCGACAGGTGAAGACATGAACACCTCAATTTCGAACCCACCACTGGGGGACGAAATGATACCCGGTTTTCTCTTTTCACGCCGCGGTCCCGCGCGCTCGCAGCGCCCGTCGCAAAATCTGAGCTTGCTTTTCCTTCATCCGCTTCGCCGCCGCCACGTCGAGATCGTCATACCCATTCAAGTGCAAAATTCCGTGCACTACATAGAGTCCGAGCTCCTCCTCAACTCGCTGGCCGAACTCCCGGCCCTGGCATTCCGCGGTCTCGGCGCTCATTACAATTTCCCCGTGGTCGAATGTGATCACGTCTGTCGGCCCATCGATTCCCATGAACTTCTTGTGCACCTCCGCGATCACACGGTCTGACACGATAGTAACCTCGATCTCTTCGATGCCTTCCAGCGGCGACCCCGGTGCAATCCCCTCGCCTTCGCACTCCTTTAATGCGAGCACGGCAAATTGTCTCATCCACGCCAAATCAAACTTCACCCGCCGCTGGCGGTTATAAATCTGAATTGTTCGAGTTGCTCCCATCGGATCAGCCCTGAGCGCGGGTTGAGTTGAACCTTAGCCATTTCTGCCGCCCCTCCAGGGCTTTGCCATTTGGCCGATTATCCGGGGGCTTACGCGCCCCGGCTACTATCGGGCTGACCCTCCGGATCAAGAAGGCGGCCACAGTATAAACTCTGCAGGAATCTGCGCTAATCTGAGGATAAAGGCCATTCGTCCACTATGCCGCGGAAACCGGCGGGGCATTCTCTGGGAACCTGAACGGCTCCGGGCGCGCCGTCGTGGCGGTGTCCGTGGGGTAGGCGATGCGGCTGTGCAGCATATTCGTAAGCGTGTACGCGAAGTTTTCGGCGATGGCGTTGATCTCGCGCATCGTGAGATCGCATTCGTCGAGCTGGCCATCGATGATGCGTTTTTCGATAATATCGTGGATTAATTGCTCGAGGCGGTTGGGGGTTACCTTCTCGAGGCAGCGGGAGGCGCTTTCGCACGCGTCGGCGAGGGAAATAATGCCGGACTCGCGCGACTGGGGCCTGGGGCCGCTGTAGCGGAAGCTCTCCTCGCGGACCTCCGGGATATCCTCCTCGCGGATATTCATGATCTTTCCGCCTTGGCGGGCGTCTTCCTGCTGCTGGAGGGCGCGCTTGAAGAAATAGCCGACGAGGGAGGTGCCGTGGTGCTCCTGGATGACGTCGATGATGCGCTGGCTGAGCTTGTGCTTGAGGGCGAGATCGACGCCCTCCTTGACGTGAGCGATGATGATGAGGGCGCTCATGGTGGGGGCAAGGTCGTCGTGAGGGTTGCGGCCGGCGCGCATATTTTCGGTGAAATACTCGGGTTTCACAAGTTTACCAATGTCGTGAAAATAGGCGCAAACTCTGCACATTGTTGGATTTGCGCCGACTACCTCGGCCGCGGATTCCGCGAGATTGGCCACTACCAGCGAGTGATGGTATGTGCCGGGGGCCTCGAGCGTGAGGCGACGGAGAAGGGGGTGGTTGAGGTCGGCGGCTTCAAGCCAGGAGATATCCGTTGTCAGCCCAAACATGGTCTCGAGGATCGGCAGCAGACCGCTCACGAGTGTGGCCGTCAGGATTCCGTTTCCCACCGCCGCCACGCTCTGCCAGATCAGCATCTCCCAATCGACCGTGGGAAAGAGGTCCCACATCACGTAAATGTGCCCAAAGGTAATGGCCAGCAGCCAAGTCGCCAGGCCCACAAAGAGGCCGGCCCGGATGAGCCGGCTGCGGCGGCGAACCTGGAGCGTCAAAAACACCGCCACAAACCCGCAAATCAGCCCTGTGACCAGGTAAACAAATGCCCGCCGCTCATACCCGCCAGGTGATCCCCAATACACGATCGACCCCCAGAGAGAGACAAAAGTCGCGGCGTAAAGCCCCTGGTTCTTGCCGAGGAGGACCGAGCAGATCAGCGGAGCGAGCGCGTAGGGAATAATCAGCGGCACATACTCCTCCGCAATCGTCCCATGGTGCCCGAGCACCAGGATGATCTTCGTAATCGCCAGGTGAGCGAGCATCACCCCAAACATCAGCGAAATGCGCGAGTTGCTCGCAAAGGTGACCGGATGGTTCACCCAGAGCTGCGCGAGGGCGGTCGCAAAGATCAGCAGCCCGATGACGAGCTTCTCCACCGATTCCGATGGCGAGCCATACATGATCAGCATCGCCAGACCGACGCAGAAGAGGACGAAGATGACTCCCCTCACCCAGAGGCCGGTCTCGAGGGTGCATAACACCTCGCTGTGGGTGCGCCGGCGGCGGATCTTCGCCGAGGCGAGCCCCTTCTTTACAAGCCGTTTTCGCTCAAAAAATTGGAACATTGATCCTGTTCGTAGCACCTAGGGGCGTTCTGCGCCCGAGCCTTTTACTCCACGGTAGCTCTTGTACGCACGCACAATCGATTGGACCAGCGGGTGCCTGACGACGTCCCGCTCCTCGAAATATTGAAATGCGATCCCGTCGACCCCTTTGAGCGCCTGCATCGCCTCGATAAGGCCGGAGCGCTTGTTATTGGGAAGATCAATCTGGGTCTGGTCGCCGGTGACAATGCACTTCGATTCCAGGCCCAGCCGGGTCAAAAACATAAACATTTGTTCGGTAGTCGTATTCTGCGCCTCATCCAGCACGATGAATGCCCGGTCCAATGTCCGGCCGCGCATATAGGCCAGCGGGGCGACCTCGATGACGCCGCGGTCCATGTGCCTTTGGAGTTCCTCGGGGTCGAGCATATCGTGCATCGCATCGTAAAGAGGGCGCAGGTACGGAAAAATCTTCTCGTTCAAATCGCCCGGCAGGAACCCGAGCGCCTCGCCCGCCTCGACCGCCGGGCGGGTCAGGATGATCCGAGTGACCTGCTCGCGTTTCAGCGCCGAGACGGCCATGGCCATTGCCAGGTAGGTCTTCCCGGTCCCCGCCGGACCCACGCCGAAGACGATGTCGTGCTTATCGATCAACTGCAGGTAATTCCTCTGGCCCGATGTTTTCGGTACAATTGGCGCCCTGCGCGGGGAAACCGTAATCTTCGAAACCACGAGCGAATCCAGGCCGCTGCCGTTCCCGTCGTTGTCCGGGTGGCTGACTGATCTGAGGTCGTAATCAAACTCGTGCCGCCGGATCTCCATCCCGCTCTTGCGTGCGGTGTCCAATTGCTGAAAAACCTGGCGCGCCATCGCCACATTCTGGGGCTCACCCTCGAGCCGCACCCAGCCCTCGCGGGTGGTCACCTTCACTTTCAAGGCGTCCTCCATACTCTTGAGCAGCCTCAAATCATTCGCATACAGCGCCTGGAGCGCTCGCGGATTTTCGAAATCCAGGGTCTGTGTTTCTGCCATATTCGGCAATCTGCCGGTCGGGTAATAAACACGAAGACCGGCTCCTTGGCAACCCGGAGGCTCGATTGTGGCGAACGAGTGTTGGAAGCAAATTCCCGGAGGTTTGATTCAGCGGTTTAATTGGGGCCACTGATGAGGAATTGAAACCAAGAATCGGGGAAAAAGAAAGCGCCGCCCGGACGGGACGCAAAAAAATGGCGGTTGGCCGCCGCAGAAGGCGGCACGTCATGTGCTGGTACCGGACGTCAGGCTGTTGGCATTGGATCTAATCCCCCCCCCAAAGACATAGAACAATATTGTGAGTATCGACCCCCATAAGAATCACCGAATTCTCGTTATCGACGACAATGCGGCCATCCATGAAGATTTCCGCAAGATATTGAAGGCAAAGGAGAAGCGGGATGATTTTGACAACGAGGCAGCCGCGTTGTTTGGAGAAGAAGCTCCGCGGTTTCAAATGCCGGAATTTGAAATTGATTCGGCGTTCCAGGGGCAGGAGGGATTGGATTTGATCCAAAAGAGTCTTCAGGAAGACCATCCGTACGCGATGGCATTCGTGGATGTTCGGATGCCGCCGGGCTGGGACGGAGTGGAAACGACGGCAAAAATCTGGGAGAAATATCCCGACCTCCAGGTGGTGATCTGCACGGCCTATTCTGATTATTCGTGGGAGGAGATGCTCAAGAGGCTGGGGTACTCCGACCGGCTGGTGATTCTCAAGAAGCCATTTGACAGCATCGAGGCATTGCAACTGGCGATTTCACTGACTGAAAAGTGGCGCCTCTACCAGCAGGCGAAACTGCGGCTGGATGACCTTGAGAAGATGGTCGGTGAGCGGACCCATGCGCTTGAAACCGCCAATAGCGGCCTGGAAAAGGCGAATCAGATGCTCATGGCCGCGACGGAACAAACGCAGAAACTGGCGGAGACTGCGCTGATGGCCAGCAAGGCGAAAAGCGAATTTCTCGCCAACATGAGCCACGAGATACGCACACCGATGAATGGCGTCATCGGCATGGTCGATTTGCTGCTCGATACGAATTTGACCCCCGAGCAGTGCGAATACGCCAGCACGATCAAGACCGGCGCCGACGCCCTCCTGTTCATCATCAACGATATTCTTGATTTCTCCAAAATCGAAGCGGGCAAGATGACATTGGAAGAGGTGGATTTCGATCTGTGCGAGACCGTGAAAAGCGCGATGGGACTGACTGCCCACCGGGCGCAGAGCAAGGGGATTCAAATAACTTATCGCGTCGAAGAGGGCATCCAGACCGGCCTGATTGGCGATCCCACGCGGCTCCTGCAGATCATCCTCAATCTGCTCAGCAACGGCCTGAAGTTCACGGCAAAGGGCGAAGTCTCGCTCAGTGTCACGCAACTCGAAGAAGACGGAGAGGAAGTCAAGCTGCGCTTTGCGGTGCGCGACACGGGCATCGGGATATCGAAGGAAGCGGCGGCGAGGTTATTCCAGCCCTTCATGCAGGCGGACAATTCCACCACGCGGCGATTTGGCGGGACTGGCCTGGGCCTGGCGATTTGCCGCAAGCTGGTTGACATGATGGAGGGTTCCATCGAACTCACAAGTGTGGAGGGCGAGGGTTCGACGTTCTCGTTCACTCTTCCATTTGCAAAACAGGAGAATGCTTGCGGCGCACCGGTTGCGGAGCCAGGGCCAGCCGCCGCCGCGCCGGCGAAAACAATGATGGTGGCGCCGGAAAAAGCCCGTGTTCTGCTGGCCGAGGACGATCCGGTCAACAAGATCGTGGCCGTCAAGCGCCTGCAGAAGTTTGGCTGCCGCGTGGACGTAGTGAGCAACGGGCGTGAAGCCGTGGAAACCTGGCGTCCGGACACGTACACCATGGTCCTGATGGATTGCCACATGCCGCAAATGGACGGCTATGAAGCCACGCGAAGAATTCGCGAACTGGAGGCGGATCAGAATTCAAACCACACTCGCATCGTTGCCCTGACCGCCAGCGCCATGCAAGAGGACCGCGATCTTTGCATGGCCGCGGGAATGGACGACTACATAACGAAGCCCGTGGACGAAGCCACACTAAGGAATGCCCTCGAAAGGGCATTCGCGGAATCCGCCGAAGCAGTGACCTGAAATTCAAAGCCATGGAACCCTCGAGACCGACCCGCAAATTCCTTTGCGCGATGCCGGGCGTTGAACGGCTCAAATGACAGCGGAACTTCCACGAATCACGACGGACTACCGGACGCAGGAGCTTTTTGAAGAGCACAAAAGAGACATCTTTGTGCGCACGGACTACCTGTTCGTATGGCTGATGCCATTTCAATGGGTCCTGGGCATTTTTTTCGCCGCCTGGGTGTCGCCGAGGGCTTGGGCTGGAGCATCCGGCGTGATTCACCCGCACGTCTGGGCCGCTGTCTTTCTGGGCGGCGTAATCACTTTCTGGCCGGTGTTTTGCGCGGTCAAATGGCCGGGAATGCCGTTGACGCGCTACACGATTGCGGTTGGGCAAATGTTGATGGGGGCGCTGCTCATTCATCTCAGCGGCGGGCGGATCGAGACGCACTTCCACATCTTTGGCTCCCTTGCGCTCATTGCGTGTTATCGCGACTGGCGGACGCTCGTGGCTGCATCGGCGGTGGTGGCCGTTGACCATTTCGTGCGCGGCATTTATTTCCCGCTCTCCGTCTTTGGCGTTTTAACCGCCGGACCGTATCGCTGGATGGAACACGCGGCGTGGGTGGTGTTTGAGGATGTCTTCCTGCTCATTGCCATTCGCCAGAGCGTTAAGGAGATGCACCGTATCGCGCAGCGGCAGGCGAAGCTTGAAGCGGCGAATTTCAGCACCGAGCGTACGATTGCCGAGAGAACGGCGGAATTGACGCAGGAGATCGCCGTGCGGAAGAACGCCGAGGCTGAGACGGAACGGATGCACACGCAACTCATGGATGCCTCCCGCCAGGCGGGGATGGCGGAGGTGGCGACCAATGTGCTGCATAACGTCGGAAATGTTCTTAACAGCGTGAATATTTCCCAGTCCGTCATTCTGGAGAAAGTGCGGGATTCAAAGATCGACAGCGTGGCGAAAGTGGCGAAACTGCTCGAAGAACACGCGGACGATCTTAGCGCGTATCTGACCGCCGATCTGGCCGGACAGAAGCTGCCCAAGTTTATCTGCAAGCTGGCGGAGAAACTTTCGGACGAGCGGCAAGCCCTCCTCGCGGAACTGGAGTCGCTGGGGCGAAACATCGGGCACATCAAGGAAATCGTTGCGGTACAGCAGAGCTACGCCCATGCCGGAGGCGTGTATGAAACACTTTCGATCTCGAGCCTTGTGGAGAATGCGCTGCAAATCAATGAGTCGACACTTTCCCGGCATCGCATCGAGATCGTCCGGGAGTTCGGCAATGTGCCCCTGGCGTCCCTCGAGAAGCACAAGGTCATCCAGGTGTTGGTCAATCTGGTGAGCAATGCCAAACATTCCGTTGTCGAGAGTGGACGCGATGGGAAACGACTCGTGGTGCGGACCGCGTGCGAGGATGGGCACGTGATCGTGCGCGTGAGCGACAATGGTGTTGGCATCACCGAGGAGAACCTGACCCGCATCTTTGCGCACGGTTTTACCACCAAAAAGGATGGGCATGGGTTCGGGCTTCACAGCGGGGTGCTCGCGGCGCGGGAAATGGGTGGAAGTCTCACGGTGCAAAGCGCCGGCCCGGGCAAGGGAGCGACGTTCACTCTCAGGCTGCCAGTGAGCCAGAAGAATGGGGTGGAGAAGCAACCGATACCTTCCAGCCAGGCCTGAGCGCCGACGGCGACGCATGACGGCGCCCGGAGTTTTCAGATGCAAGTGAGAAGGTGATCCGGGCTATTGGGAAATCCAGTTAGGCATTGCGCTGAATACCTGGGACGCGGCGGCAATGAAGCGGTTTTCGGCGATCGCCGTGGCGGGGTTGCGATGCCTTTCGGAATAAGACTCTATGAAGTTGGCGACATCGAATGAGTCCGGGGTATCGTCGTCGGCGCCGACATCAATGGTGGCAGGACCGCCGGTGCTGAAGAGGGCATTGCCGATAACGCTAAACACGCTGGCGATCGGCTGGCTGGGCGCGGAAGTGTTCGCCGCGGGTTTTGGGTGAGTCATTTCCGCGGCGCTGGCGGTGAGCGGAAGGAGCGGACCTGGCGGGGGCGGCTGAAGCTTTTCTGCGGCGGCGAGAGCATTCCAGAAACCGGCGAGATCGGTGACATAGGTGGCCTGGGCGTGGCCGTGGCGTTGCAGGGGATCTAGGCGGACCTGGTTGAGGGCGACCTCATTGCGAAGCTTCGCGGGGAGATGCATGTTTTCGGCGAGGCCTCCGATTTCTTTCCATGCATTGAGGTAATCGGGGTCGAGCTTCACGGCCTGTTCAAATTCCGGGAGAGCCTCGCTGTAGCGCTGCTGCTCATTGCGGAGGTAGCCAAGAAGGTAGTGGACCTGAGGCTTGGCGGGCATTTTCACGGCGAGCTGGGTGAAGACTTTCTCGGCGATGCCCTGGGCGGTGCTGCCCTCGAAGGCACGCTCGCAGCCGAAGCAGTGGCTCTCGACGCGGCCGAAGCTCTCGGGCATCAACTCGTAGGCGCGGCGGTAATGCTCCTCGGCGCCGGTGTTATCCCCAAGCTCCGCGAGGCGGAGGGCGAGGCGGGATTGGATGCAATAAGCATCGGCGAAATGGGTGAGGGCTTCCTCGTACATGGCGACGGCGCGGGTGAGGAGGCCGGCCTCGTAGAAGCGATCCGCGTGCTCAGACATGCGGATGGCGGTGACGGCGCCGCGATAGATTTGGGCGTGTTCCTTGTCGCCCTTGCGATCCAGGATGTCGGCGAGGACGGCATACTCGCGCATGCGGCGGCCAGGGCCCTGCTCGCCATCGGAGGGATCGATGGTGATGGCGGCGCGGACAGTTTTCTCCGCGTCGTCAAGATTGCCGGCGTCGAGTTGAAGCTGGGCTTTCCAGATAAGCGGGCGGGTTTCGAAACGGTCGCGGCGGGCAAGCTCATCGAGTCGCGGAATGGCGTCCTGGCCGGAGAGTTTCGTCAGCAATTCATAACCGGGGTCGAAACCGCCCTCCTGATCGAGGAGGGCGTTGAGTATTTTCAATGCGGCGTCCTTCTGGCCTTGCTGCGCGAGGGCCCACGCAGCCATGTAGCCCACGGGATAATCATCGGCGGCGGCGTGGGTGCTGTATTCGGCGATGGTAAAGCCATCGGTATCCTGGGTGAGAATGTCCTTTAAATCGGCGACACCCCAGCCGGGATATTGATCGAGGAGGGTGAGAACGTCGTCCGGCCGGCCGGCTTTAAAGTAAACCCTGACGAGGTCGGCGAGGCACTCCCGCTTTTCGGAGGCGACTCGATAGCCGGACCGGAAGCGGGGGATGACCTGGCCCAGGAGATCTTCCGCCTCCGGGCCGCGGCCGATCTCGACAAGCAATTCCGCGAGGGAGCCGGCCGTGCTGGAGTCCCAGGTGGTGTTGGCGTCGTTGAGGAGGTGTTTTTTTGCGCCGGCAATTCCTTCTTCAAGCAAGTCCTGGCGGCCCAGCAACTGACCGAGCCTTGCGAGCGCGACGTTCTTTTCGCATGGCGAGTCGTCAGGGTCGGTTGCACCCGACGAGCCGGCGGTGCTGATCACCTTTCGCAATTCGGCGATGCCTTCGTCGATTTGATCCGCAGCCAGCAGCGCGAGGTAGAAGGCCTTGTGAGCATTGCCGCGCTGCGAGGTGGAGAGATCGGTGCGGCTGGCGACGGAGCGGATGAGCGCCAGCATCTGGGTGGTCTGGCCGGTCTTGGCGGCGAGACTGATGTAGTCGTTCCATAACGGGAGCTCGGGATGTTTCGTGAGCAGATCGTGCAGGAAATCGGCGACCTGGCGGGTGTAGCCGGCCCTGTCGAGCTCATCGACCGGGATCGACGAGGAGTTGTCTCCCTGCAGGGAATCGGCCATCGCGATCGCCTTGCCGGCCTGCCCCGTGACGATGAGATGAAGAAAGTAATACTGGCGGGCGGTGGGATAGTCGCCCGAGTCGCCCGCGTTGCCCTGGAGCGAGGCATCGGGGAATCGCTTCTGGAAGGCCTCGAACAGGGGGGCGCCATCAAGGGAACCAGCCAGCTCCCAGTGGGGCGTCTTCATGTTTCCGACTTCCTCCAGAGCCACCTTGCGGGCGAGATCGTTGGTCTCGGCGCCGGAGATGCTGAGTTCCGTCTGGGGAAGCAGGACGGCCTCCCTGAGCAGAGGCTCAGCCTCCTTCGCGCCCAGGATGGTGACGAGGTCCGGCACGGCGAACCTGCTTCCGACGAAGTTGTATTGTCCCGTGGCGGAGGACTGCGCGATGAGCTTCTGTTGCCGCGCGATCTTCGTCTGGAAGCCGGTGGCAACCGCGGAGGGATCGTCGGATTGATCGGCAAGCGCATCCTCGAGGGAGGGAAGATCGATGAATTCGGGAAAGGAGGGGTCCTTGATATTCATCAACGCCTCGACCGCCTTGCCCTGGCCGGCGGGATCGGCGATCAGCGTGTGTGCAAGCAGACGGAGGGCCGCCTCGAAGGAGGCGTTGCGCGAGGCCGATTGCGGAGGGCGCTTGTCGATCATCCTGGCAAGCGCGGGCCATGCCGGGGGACCGGGCAGCGCACTGATCAGCTCTCCTGGCGAGCCTCCGCCGAAGGCGCCACTCATCAGCCGGCCGCGGTCGCTGGCAGTGAGGGATGCAAAGTCGGCCATTGAAAAGGCAACATAGCGGTCTGCGAGGTTGAGCCACTGAGCCGCCGCCTCGTCAGGGGGCAAGGAGCTGGATTTGTTGTGGAAGGCAGCCACGTCGGCGAGCCATTGGGCACCGGGAGAGAGGGCTCCGGCCGCGGACTGGCCGGTGGCCGAAGCGATCTGCGTGAGGATGGCGTTAGCGCCTTTGTAATCGTCCGCGGCGCGGGCGTGAGCGGAAACCAAAAAGGCCAGGGCGATGGCGAGCCAGGATGCCGGGCAGGAAATGCGGTTCATAGGAGGGAATCCGGAGGAGGGCTGAATAATGCTGGAAAAACAGCATGGGGTCAAAGAGTATTTGAGGAAAGGCGCAGCCGCGTGCCGATGTCCTGCCGTGGCGGCAACTGGGGCTCCGAGAACGGCGCCGAGGCTGGCTGGCAAATAGGGAGTGCAATGTGCGCGGGGGAATTCTTGCATCTCGCGGCGGCTGGAGGGGGAAAATGCCTGCAAATTGCAATGAACAGCATTGCAACAATGTATTATTAGAATAGCACTTTATTAGTACAAGGTAGTATTATTGCTCATTCGGCACCATACAACAAGGTATTACAATTTCCACTTTTTACTAATATAATGTACTATTCTACGGGTTGCCCCTCTAAATAAAGTGCACAGATCGGCAATGTGGCTAAAAAAATTCACATCCTCATAACGCTGTAGTTTTGTTGTCAGGGCGCATATTGCACTTTGCACGATTTTCTCAGTAGATATGCCTTCTTAAGCCTATTGGCACACCCGATGCTAAATGCGCCGCGAGCCATCCCGGCTCCTGAGCCCATACACAAATCCATGCTGTATGTCCAATAATCCACAACCATTATTCAGTGGTCAGGAATCCGCAGGTACCCGTGGGCTCGCGGGTCTGACCGTAAAGCAACCCAACCAAAAACCTCATTAAATAATATGCCCAACGAACCAACAAATCCGTCCATGAAGCCCACCCTTGGGCTGACTGGGCTTACCGTCAACGGCATGGCGCTTATCGCGCCTGGCGCCTTCATGTGGCTTACGTTTCAGGAACAAGCGTTATACGGCGCACCCTCGGCCGGGTGTTCCATGTGGTTCGGCTTTCTGATGGCCTTGCTGCTTTGCTACTGCACGGCGGTGTGCTACTCGGAGCTGGCTAAACTATATCCCGGCGCGGGTTCTTCGTACTTGTTCGCCGAGCAGGCCTTTCTGTCCAAGTCGAAGAGCTTCAAATGGGCACGGCTGGTGAAGTTCTTCACCGGCTGGAACAGCCATTTGTACTACTGGGTGTATCCGGGGGTGATGGTGGGGGTCACGGCCTTGCTTGGCGGGTACCTGTGCGGTTACTTGTTCCCCAGCACCTTCAGCACCACGTACAACAGCCCGCTGTTCATGTACCTGTTCTGCATCGTTTTCGGGATCGGGGTTTCCTATATCGCCTACCTGGGAGTCAACGGCAGCACGGTGACGAACCTCATAGGGAACATCGTCCAGATCGTGGCGCTGGTGATCTTCTCGATCATCGCCATCGCTTATCGGACCGGGCACCCGGAGGGCTCGACCGGCTTCCACCTCTCAAACGGCGTGGCGGTCAATTACCAGGTGGCCCAGACCCCGCAACTGGACGCCAATAACAAGCCCATACCCGTGACCGATGCCAAGGGCAATCCAGTCAAGAATCCCGATGGCACGATTCAATACCAGATGACCGACGCCCAGGACGCCGACGGCAACCCGGTGCCCGGCGACGCCAATGGCAAAGCGACGACGGTTGACAAGGCGGCGCCCTTCACGGTCGATTACGCTCAGGGATGGTCGACGGATTCCAACAACAATTCCCAGTTCAACTACCATCCCAACTTCGCGTCGGTGGTGGGTCCGCATGGGTTCAGTGGGATCATGGTGCAGGCGGGTATCGCGATTCTGTGCCTGTGCGGATTCGAGTCCATCACCTCGCTCGGTGAAGAGGCGAAGAATCCCAAAAAGCACATCCCGTGGGCCGTGCTCATCGCGCTCACGATCCAGGGTGGGTTCTGCTATCTCTTCGAGTATATAGCGTCCAATTACTTCCTGAACAGCGGCTACACGCTGACGAATGCCGGCGCCTCGAGCGCGCCCATTGGCGACATGATGGTAATCACCGGCACCTGGCTCTTCGGCAGCTATTCGGCAGGAAGGGCGTTCATGCTGATTGAGGCGGCCACCGTGTTTATTGCGCTTATCGGGACGACCCTGGCCTGCCTGAACACGGGCGCCCGCATCACCTACGCCATGGGGCGGGATGAGGAAGTGAGCTCCGGCTTTGGCGTGCTCCACGGCAAGAACCTCACGCCGCACCGGGCGATTTGGGTGCTCTGCATCCTGTCGATCGTCATCGGCTGGATCACGGTGACCACCTACCTGGCCGCCTGGGGCCAGCCTCCGGCCGCGCTGGACAAGCATAACATCTGGTACAGCTTCGGCATCTTCAGCCCGGCGTTCTATGCGTGGGTGCCGAATTCCTTCCTCACGACGTCGCTCATCAGCACGTTTGGAATGAACCTGCTGTACATGACGACCTGCATTGTGACGATCGTCGCCTTCCACGAGAATCACATGTTCAATGGTCTCAAGCACATGGTCATCCCGATCCTCGGAGTGTTGGCGAATTTCCTGGTCTTGCTGTATTACCTCGTCGGGCCGTTCAACATCGCCGGCATGAGCTGGCACGAATCGTACATAGCGATTGGCGTAGCCGCGCTCTGGGCCGTCTGGGGCGCCATATACCTCACGATGCGGAGCAAGAAGAGGGATAAACCCATCTTCGTATCATCGGCGGCCGCCGCATGATCGAACGC
>Ga0181531_10001767_pt1 | contig 13549 bp, 15 predicted proteins | sample PEATcosm2014_Bin_38_FD_119743 | JGI IMG/M metagenome (GOLD analysis project Ga0181531, IMG submission 119743) | Peatland microbial communities from MTU Mesocosm Facility, Houghton, MI, USA - PEATcosm2014_Bin11_10_metaG | ecosystem: Environmental > Terrestrial > Soil > Wetlands > Peat | place... | reverse complement strand
GCAATAGAGCAGCAGAAAGCCTCCACCGCCGGCGCCGGTAATCTTGCCGCCGAGAGCGCCCGAGTCGCGCGCGACCGTATAGAGGTGGTCGATGCGCGGGCTGGAAATGCGCTGGGAGATGCGCTTCTTGGCTTGCCAGGCATCGTCGAGCAGATGGCCAAAATGTTCCAGATCGCCGCACTGCAGAGCGTCTTTCATCAGCGCCGCGGCTTCTTTGACCTGATGCAAAGCCTCGACGGCGGTCCCGTCGGGTAGGCGCGTGGATTTTTCCTGCTCGGCGAGAATGTCCCAGGAGTGGTGGGCCGCTCCGGTAAAAAACAGCATGAGGTTCGACTGCAAGGCGGAAAGCACGCCGGGATCGAGTTGAAGCGGTTCAACCTGCGCCGCTCCATCGCGGCTGAAACGGATGTAGTTGAGGCCGCCGAAGGCCGCGGCATATTCATCCTGCTTACCGACATGGCGTTTCAAGCCGACGCGCGTGATGTTGTAGGCGCGTTCGTCCATGGCGATGATCAGCACATCGGGCTGCACCTGTTCGACAATGTCGGCCAAGTCGCCTTCGTTCTGCACCTCGCCCACAACCTCAATATCGGGCTGGTCGGCAATCGTAGCCATGACCAATTCCCGCATCAGGCGCGGATGATTTGCCACCAGTACACGGACTCGTTTCACGAAGAAATCCCCAGCGCCGAGCATAGGCTGCACCATCTGTAACCACAAGGTTCAAAAGCGATCTATGGGGGATTTGCGCTTCGGAGCAGAGGCGGTACTGAGGAGAACAATAGGCGAAGTACCAAGGCAGGTTCAAGCACGTACCGAGGTCCGTACTAATTGGTACTCATGCCGCCGCATCCGGGCGCAAGAGAGTAAAAACTAAGCGCACGCCTGTGAATTCTTGTCCAGCCAGCGCAGTAACGCGACCCGAAAGGAGACTCCTAATTTCACCACGAAGGGCATTCCCTTCGTGTACCTTGGTGTCCTTCGTGGTTAACGAATAGAACACTACCCGAACAGCGTATTACTCAGCGGTCCGCCAGATTTTTAGCTTAGACTCTCTCTTTAAGCTCATGGGTTCGTTGACTTCTTTCGGAGGCTGCTTTGGCTCGTTCCCGCAAAATCTCTCCCGCACTCAAAAAGCGCGCTGCGCAGATCAAACTGCTGCTCATGGACGTAGATGGCACCATGACCGATGGCAGCGTCACGCTGCTCTCGCAAAGCGACGGCACCGCTCTCGAAATCAAGTCCTTCGACGCGCATGACGGCCAGGGCCTGACGCTCGCCCACACCGCGGGACTGCGCACCGGCTGCATCACCGGCCGCGAAAGTGCGGCACTGCTGCGCCGCGCCCACGAAATGAGGATGGAATTCATCTACATGAAACAGCCGGTGAAGATGCCCGCCTATGAAGATATCCTGCGCAAGGCGGGTGTGCCCGATTCCGCTGTCGCCTACATTGGCGACGACCTTCCGGATAATCCCATCCTGCGCCGCGTCGGCCTCGCCATCGCCGTGGGCGATGCCGTTCCCGAGACAAAAGCCGCCGCGCACTACACCACGACGGCCCTCGCCGGCCATGGCGCCGTCCGCGAGGCGGTTGAGCTCATTCTCCGATCCAAGGGCATCTGGACCGAGATGATCGATAAGGCGCGGGCTTGACACACCCTAAAGTGCATCTGAATTCAGCACACTTTTCACGCCCCCGGACGGCACCCCGGTGACCTGTGCCACCTTACCAGCGCGGGTTATAAACGGACGATGCGGTTCCATGCCCAAGGCGCGGTGTTATTCGTTCTGCTCTCGCTGGCGAGCATCCCGTCCGCGCTGGCACAAGAGAATCACCACCAGACACATGGCTCCCGGCCTCTCACTCGGCATGAGGGCTTGGCGATTCTGCGGGTCGCACGGGATTTCCACGGTCCTGCGAATTCGCCTTCCGACTGCTCTCACCTGGTGCACGCACTCTATGAGCGCGCCGGCTTTCCCTATGACTATGCCCCATCTTCGGACCTTTATGCGGGGGTTGACGACTTCCGGCGAGTGGCAAATCCGCAACCCGGCGACTTGGCCGTCTGGCGCGGCCACGCCGGGATTGTGGTCAATCCCGCCCAGCATTCTTTCTTCAGCATGTTAAGTTCAGGCCCCGGAGTCGATTCCTACGACGCGCCCTATTGGAAACAGAGGGGACTGCCGCGTTTCTATCGTTACATCAAAGCTCCAAGTGGCGCGCGCTCCAGTTCGGTTCGGTCTGCCAGTTTGAAGCCATGATCCTAACGCAACCCTGCGGTCCGGAAGCACGTACCAGTCAGATCTGGTCGGGATAGTCGGGATCGGGTTCGCGTACCGGAGCATCAGGATTCTCCGGAGGGTTCGGCGGTTCCTTGATGGGCGGCGGAGACGGCTCCGAAGGCGCGCGAAGGTCGTAGCGGAGGGGCGAGAACGTTTCGAACTGGGTTTCGAGGAACTGGGTTTCGAAGGGCTGGGTTTCGACGAGCATGGCATTCTGATGCGAAAAACCTCTGAAGAGACGTTGTCTTTTTAATTTGCCGGCTCTTGCAGCGTCCTCACTTTCAGTGCGTCCGTCCCCACGGAGGCACTGAGAAATCCCTGGGACGAGTTATTCGCAATTTTCCCCCCGGTGATTACGGCAGCTTTTCCAGTTTCTGCAGCGTCGTATCTTCGACATCTTCTTCCTGCGTGGACTCCGCCATTCGCGGTTCATCCATTTCCTTTCTGATTTGAGCGGCGATCGCCTGGTGAGTTTCTGGCTTCGGCTTGTTTTTGTACATGCCCCTACGCTGTCACAATCGCAAAGGGATTACAGGTCAATTTAGAACAGAGCCGGGCAGTTTCAGCATTATTTTCAACCGTGCGGTTTTGATCAGCTATACCAATCCCCGAACAGTAGCATCTCAAATTGAGGATGTAACGTGCCTTTTTCAAAGGGCCGCAGGTTTGGACGATTCGAAGACGAACAGTGTCAGAGGACCGGCGGAGTTAAGGGGCAGTGAAGTTCAGATTTTTACTGTTTCTCTGAATGGAGCCAACATCTTACCTACGCCAGTCCAGAGTCCAAATCATGAATCGTAGACAAAACATGGCCGATCAGACATGACCGAAACAGCTACCACCCACAACGCGGGCAAAGATCCTTCGAAGTTCGACTGGGTCACGGAGCGTTCTTCATGCACCTTGCCGAAAGTATTCCAGGCGCTCAGATTACAAGTGGAAGAAGACGTGAAGACGCGCAACGCCCTGCGCCCTGAGAACTCCCCATATAAGTTCTCGGTGACGGCGAAAGGCGACGACTTTACCGCCGTTCTGGAAGCCAAAGATCTGCACCGATCGGTCATATTCAGCCTCGCCGAACACGCGATCGTAGTGCGCGATGACAAAGGCGGTTCCATGTTCGAAGTGACCGCAACCTTCAGCGACGAAGGCCAATGCAGGCTGAAAGTGAATGGCGAAGAGCGCGACCTTTGGCAAGTGCGGCGCATGGCCCTGGAAGAGCTTTTGTTTCGCGGCTTCTAGCTGGAGTCCGGTGGGCTCTTTCGTTTCCTATTGCTTTCCCCCTACATCCTGCGCGTGGCCCAGCGCCGCCACCAGAGACAGTCCGCCGATCACGTTGCCGAGCAGGGTCGGAAGAAAGAATTGCGTGAGATAGGTTACCCATGAGATGGATTTCGTGACCACCAGGAAGAACATCGTTGTGGAGCCGGCAATGATGTGGTTAAATCCGCTGACTCCGACCAGGTAGGTCACGATGATGACAATGCTCACCCGGGCGGATTCAGCGCCAGGAAGCAGCCATACCATCAAAGCGATCAGCCAACCTGCAAAAATAGCGCGCATCAGCACGGTCCCGAAATCCGCCCCCAGGTGGGCGGCGCCGATTTCTGTCAAAGTCTGGTGAATATGGGCATCGAAGATGCCGGTTCTTCCCAGGCACAGCGCGAACAGGAAGGTTCCTACCAGATTCCCAGCCAGTACGATGGCCCACAAGCGAAGCATTCGCAGCAATGTGGCTAAGTCCTTGCGCACCAGCAGAGGCAGGACAACGGTCAGAGTGTTTTCGGTAAACAATTGCTGGCGGCCCAGGATGACGATGAGAAATCCGACACAGTATCCGGCGCGCGCGATGAGCGGCCGCCACGGCTCGTCCGGCAAGCGAGCCGTAAGCAGACCCTCGGCGATAAACGAAAAGCCCATGGAAAGTCCCGCGGCGAACGCGGACCAAGCCAGAGCCGTGGCGGGCCGGTGCAACTCCTCCTCGCCTTCGCGTCGAATGGTCTCGTACACTACATTGGCGCCAATCGCTTGACGATCCTCGACTTGCTTCTGCTCCACGCGCGTCGAGATGGTTCCCTCCCCTGAGGGCAGATCGGCTTTTGCCGACTTCTTATTCATTCCTTTCCTTCCGGAGCGAACCTCGGGAGACATGCAAGTCAAGAATATACAAGTCGCGCAGGTTGCGCCCGAGCAGGGGTAAGCATCTGTCCCGAATTCCCATGTTATAATTTCCTATTCCCAGTCGCTCACCGCGCGGAGGACCGTATCGACAAACGTTTTATCCGAACCAATGACCGCATCCGTGCCCGCGAGATTCGCGTGATCGGAGACGAAGGCGAACAGATCGGCGTTATGCCTCCGTTTGAAGCGCTTAAGTTGGCCCGCAGCAAGAACCTGGATCTGGTCGAGATTTCGCCCACCGCGCAGCCTCCCGTGTGCCGCATCATGGACTACGGGAAATACCTGTACCAGCAGGAAAAGAAAGAGCGCGAGGCCAAGAAGCACCAGAAGACGATCACCGTAAAAGAGGTCAAGTTCCGCATTAATGTGGATGACCACGATTACGAGACGAAAAAGAATCACGTGCTGCGCTTTCTGGATGGCGGCGACAAGGTAAAGGCCACAATCTTTTTCCGCGGCCGCGAAATGACCCGCACCGGCCTGGGCCGGCAGATTCTGGAACGGCTGATTAAAGATGTAGAGCCGCACAGCATTGTGGAGTTCCGCCCACGGCAGGAAGGCAACACGCTGCACGCCATACTGGCTCCGAAGAAGACGGCGGTCGAGCGCGAGAAGGAACGCGAACGGGAAGCCAAGGCGAAAGCGAAGCAGGAAAGAAAGCTGGCGCAGGAAAAAGAAAAGCCGGCGGCAGAGAAGCCGGCAACAGAGCCGATTGCGGAGCCGATTGCAGAGAAGGACAAGGAACCGGCAGCGGCAGCAGCCGGCGCTTCGAATCCGGTTTCGCAAGCTTAGGGCATCTGGTGAATCTGCACGAAGAAGCACTGCGTCGAATCCGGGCGCGATTCGCGCCCACGATTCCAGAGAAATTTGAAGACGAATTCTAGAACTGACGGCTGGCAACTGGCGGCTGGCAGCTAACTCCGAGGACTTATGCCGAAACTGAAAACGCACAAAGGCGCGGCCAAGCGCTTCAAGAAAACCGCGACCGGCAAAGTGAAGCGGGGCCATTCCGGCCTGCGTCACATGCTCACGTCCAAAGCCCACAAACGCAAACGCAAACTGGGCACAGCCACGCTGGTCAGCGATGGCGATCTCCGCAAAGTAAAGCGGATGATTCCTTATCAATAAAGAATTGTCGATTGTGTGATTGGGCGATTTCGCGATTGAAAAATCGCGGAATCGCTTCTGGGTTTTCAATCGCCCAATGGCTCAATCGCCCAATCGACAATGAGTTCCGGCGCGTGAAGAGGTCACGGCTCATACCTTACCTCCAGCCGCCAATACAGAGAAAGCAAAAAGGAGAAGACCATGCCACGTGTAAAACGCGGAACCAAACGCCGCGCCAAGCGCAAAAAGATATTAGATCGCGCTAGCGGCTACTTCCTCACTAAATCAAAACTCTACCGCTCGGCGAAAGAGGCCGTCGAACGCGGCCTCAAGTTTGCCTACAGCGGCCGCAAGCAGCGCAAGCGGCAGTATCGCTCGCTGTGGATCGTGCGCATCGGCGCCGCGGCCAAGCTGAATGGCTTGAGCTACAACCAGTTCATCCACGGCTTGAAAGTCGCCGGAGTCGAACTGGACCGCAAGATTCTCGCGGACCTCGCGGTCAAAGACGCGCCTGCGTTTAAGAGCCTGGTGGAACAGGCCAAAGGCGCGCTGGCGTAACCGCTGTCGATCAGCCAGTCTTTGTGGGACCGGGAAGGGCACGGCTTTCAGCCGTGCCGATTGCTGGTTTTTAACTAACAACTTCTCATTCCGAGCGAAGCGAGGAATCTGCTTTTCGAGGCAGCGGTAGAAATTCCCTGCCAGGTCGAGGGGTGGTTCAGCTGATAGGGATCCTTCGACTCCCTAAACCGATTCGCGACGCGAATCGGTTTACTCCGCTCAGAATGACAATTCTTGGATACTAAACAGAGTGGCCTATACCGTTCACAAACTGGCGGATTATTCGGCAGCGGAGCTGGAACACGCCTCCGCTGAACTGCTGGATGCGCTCGCCCGCGAGTCGGTCTCGTTTAAGAGCGAGTTGGAATGGAAGGCTTTTCGGGACCGATGGGTTGCGCGCACAAATGGCGTGCTCACGCAGATCAATGAATTGTGGCTAAAGGGAGCTCCCAAAGAGGCGAAACGCGAAGTCGGGCAGTTAGTCAACACATTGAAGGGTCAAGTAACGCAAAGGGTTTCGGCTTCGCAACTGGCGGTAGGGGCGAGATCTCCGAAGGAGGCTGTTCCCTACCCAGAGGAGTGGAAGGGGATCTTCACGCCGCAGCAAAAGGTCGATATTTCCCTTCCCGGCATCCGCCGTCCCATCGGCGCAGAACATCCCGTCATCAAGACGACGAACGAAATGGTTCGCGTCTTCCAGAAGCTCGGCTACTCTGTCGCCGATGGCCCCGTCGTCGAGACCGATTACTACAACTTCGAATCTCTAAATTTTCCGCCGAACCATCCCGCGCGCGATACGCAGGATACTTTATTCATTGCCGGCCAGCAGTCGAAGCCACAGCGGGAGCGGTTGCTGCTGCGCACGCATACTTCTCCGGTGCAGATTCGGACGATGGAGAAGATGCGGCCACCTATTCGTATCGTGATTCCTGGAACCGTGCATCGCAACGATCCTCCGGATGCGAGCCACTCGCCGATGTTTCATCAGATTGAGGGTTTGGCGGTCGACACCGATATCACCTTCGGGGATCTAAAGGGCACGCTCGATCACGCCATGAAGGAATTCTTTGGCTCGAGCGTCAAGACCAGTTTTCGTCCGTCGTTTTTTCCTTTCACCGAGCCCAGCGCGGAAATGTTCGTCTCATGCTTTATCTGCGGCGGCAGCGGGAGACGTGGAAGCGACCCGTGCCGCCCATGCAAGCAGACCGGCTGGATCGAAATTCTGGGTTGTGGCATGGTCGATCCCAACGTGTTTGAGTTTGTAAAAAACAACGGCTACGACCCGAAGAAAGTTTCCGGTTTCGCCTTCGGCATGGGCGCGGACCGGATCGCGCTGCTAAAGTACGGCGTGGATGATTTGCAGTTGTTCTTTCAGGGAGATGTTAGGTTCTTGCAGCAGTGGGCGTGATGACTATTACGTTCTCTGTCATCCTGAGGCGCGTTCTTTGCGCCGAAGGATCCCTGCAATCGGCACCGAAGCCAGTGCATTAAAAGCCGCAACTATAAATGAAACTATCCGCAAAATGGATTCGCGACTTCGTCGACCTCTCCGTCGATGACCGGCGCTTGGCCGAGGACTTGACTGGCGTCGGAATTGCCGCGGAAGGTATCACCGGTTCGGGCGCAGACACCGTGTTCGAGATGGAAATTGGCACCAATCGCCCCGATGCCATGAATCATTATGGCGTGGCACGCGAAGCAGCAGCCATCTACGATCTGCCGCTGAAACAGCTTTCAGCTCTCACCCCTCAGCCACCAGCAAAGACTGGCAAAGATGCTTCCTTCCCGATCACAGTCGAGGAACCGCAACTTTGTCCTCGCTTCTCTGCGCGTGTGATTCGCGGAACTACGGTCAGGCCTTCGCCCGAGAAGATCGCGCATCGCTTGCAGTTGCTCGACCAGCGCCCCATCAGCAATGCCGTCGACGCCACCAACTACGTTCTCTGGGAGATCGGCAAGCCCACCCACGTCTTCGACATGGACTTGCTCGAAGGCGGACAACTCATCATTCGTAAAGCCAAACACGGTGAGAAGCTGAAGACGCTCGACGGCGTAGAGCGAACCCTCACATCCGAAGATCTCGTCGTCGCCGACGGCAAGAAGCCCGTAGGGCTTGCCGGCGTGATGGGTGGGTTCGACACCATGATCACCGACAAGACGCGGAATATTTTGATCGAGTCGGCGTGGTGGGATCCGGGGATCGTGCGCAAGATGTCGCGGCGGCACGGGATTCATACCGACGCTTCGCACCGCTTCGAACGTGGCGCCGATTTCGAATCGACGATTTTGTCATGCGATTTAGTCGCGGCGCTGATTTTGGAATCAGGTGGTGGAGAATTAGTCGGCGATGCCGTCGATGTAGTGTCGCGGAAACTCGATCAGGCACCCGTGGTCCTGCGGGTTTCCGAAGTGCGGCGCATTCTGGGCGGAAATCTCGAAGTCGGCGAGATTTTCCGCATCCTGAAGAAGCTCGGTTTCACGCTGATCCCCGAAGGCCAGGCGGACGCGCAGTTCCGCGTGCAGATTCCGAGCTGGCGCTTAGACGTGGAGCGCGAGATCGATGTAATCGAAGAAATCGCGCGTCTGCATGGCTACGACAAGTTCGCCAACACTTTGCCGGCTTACAGCGGCGCGGTAGTCGAACTGCCGAACGCGGCCATGGACGCGACTTTACGGACGCGGGCCTTGGCTCTGGGATACAACGAGGCGGTGTCGCTCACATTTATTTCCCATGCCGACGCGGAACGTTTTTCTTCTGCCTCGGTGTTGGAGTTGGAGAATCCGCTCAGCGAAGAAGCCAGCGTGATGCGCACGTCGCTCGCTCCCGGAATGCTCGACATGCTGGCGTGGAATCTGAATCGTGATTCAGAGAATGTCCGGCTGTTCGAGACCGGACGCGTTTACGAAATGCGCGACGGAGACCGGGTTGAGCCGGCGCGCGCCTGCCTCGGCGCGACCATGCAAGCCGTGAAGGAATCGCTAATTGTGGGTGGAACGCTCGACGTGAGCAAGGGCGAGCAGGGGGCAGCGGCAGAGGCGTTTCGCTCGTTCAAGGGCGATGTAGAAACTCTGCTGTCATCGTTTGCCTATCGTGACTTGACCTTCGATCGCGAGACTGCCGAATATTTTCATCCCGGACGATCCGCGCGGGCGTTGATGGATGGTGCAGTCGTGGCGCAGTTCGGGCAACTTGCCGGCGCGGTGAAGGCAGACCGGAAATTGCGCCAGGATGTTTTTCTGGCGGAACTCGATCTGGAGCGCCTGCACGCACTCGGGCTGCGGACGGTGAAGTTCGCGCCGCTGGCCAAGTATCCGGCGGTGGAGCGGGATTTTTCGTTTGTCTTCTCCGATGACGTGGAATTCGAGGCGATGCGGAGTGCGGTGACCGGTTTGGGCCTGAGCCCACTGCGGTCATTCGTTCCGGTGGAGATTTTTCGTGGCGGATCGATTGCGGCGGGAAAGTATTCGATTTTGCTGCGGGCCCGGTTACAGTCGGACGAGGGCACGCTGCGCGATGAGCAGATTGCGCAGTGGGCAGCCGAGATTGTTGCGGTGCTGCAGGGGTTGGGCGGAGCGCAGCGGGCATAATTCGTTGTCGATTTATCATTTCTGATTGTTGATCGAAAAACTCTCAGCCCCCGATCAATCAACAATCAGAAATCAACAATTCCTTCCTGTGCTAATCTGCCAGCTATGGCGGACGTAATTTCTTCTTTATCCAATTCAACTAAACAATTCCTAAGCGATAAAGTCTCGCACTTCACCGAGTCGGTGATCCGCGAGATGACCCGGCAGGCTATGTTGTATGGCGCGGTGAATCTGGCGCAGGGTTTTCCGGATTTCCCTGCTCCGCCGGAAATCAAGCACGCTGCACAGGCCGCGATTGATGGTGATGTCAATCAGTACGCAATCACCTGGGGCGCGAAGAATCTGCGCAATGCCATCGCGCGGCAGATGGGCGTGTGGCAAGGAATCGCGGTCGATCCGGAAAAAGAAGTTACGGTTTGCTGCGGATCGACGGAGGCAATGATCTCGACTCTGCTCGCAGTATGCAACGCCGGCGATGAGGTGGTGATCTTCGAACCATTTTACGAGAATTACGGTCCAGATTCAGTTCTCAGCGGAGCGCGCCCGCGATTCGTGAAACTCCGTCCACCCTCAAGCGCCGGAGGCGAGTGGACTTTCGACGAGAAAGAATTGCGTGCAGCCTTCGACAAGAACACGAAAGCCATCATCGTGAACACGCCGAACAATCCTACCGGCAAAGTGTTCACCCGAGCCGAGTTGGAACTGATTCGCGACCTGTGCGTAGAGTTCGACGTCCTCGCCATCACAGACGAAATTTACGAACACATTTTGTACGACGGAACCGAGCACATTTCCATGGCATCGCTCGACGGCATGCGGGAACGGATGGTCACGATCAACGGCATGTCGAAGACCTACAGCGTGACAGGATGGCGCGTGGGCTGGGCGGTTGCGCCGGAAAAGATCACAAATGCCATCCGGAAAGTTCACGATTTTCTGACCGTTGGTGCGCCGGCGCCCTTACAGGAAGCGGGCGCGGCAGCTTTGAGTCTGCCGGCCAAATACTACGCGAAATTGGCGGAGGGGTACCGCACGCGCCGCGATCGCCTGATCCCCGCGCTGGAGTCGGCGGGGTTTCAATGTTTTCGCCCGCGCGGCGCTTACTACGTGATGACCGATATTTCACGTTTTGGCTTTCCCGATGACGTGGCCTTCGTAAAGTATCTGGTGAAAGATGTTGGAGTGGCCGCAGTGCCGGGATCGAGTTTTTATCGCGATGCGCGTGATGGCGCACGGCAGGTGCGCTTTGCGTTCTGCAAGAAGCTGGACACGCTGGACGCGGCGGCCGAGAAGTTGAAGAAGCTGCGGGCGCGGGAATTCTGAGTGTGCGGTGAGAATGCCTCTCTGCACCAGACGGAGGGTGACAGATGCAGGGATCCTTCGACTTCGTATGCGCTTCGCTCCGCGAAGCCCATACTGCGCTCAGGATGACAGAAACAAGGGTGAGTAACAGCGACCTAAATCTTACTTCGTGATTACGCTGCAGGCGATGCGGTCGCCGGAGTTGCCCGAGGGATCGGTCTTATAGTCGTCGGCTTTGGCATGGATCACGATCGCCGACCCGCCATTGCTGAACAGCGAGTTCGCTCCGTCGCCGAGGGTTACGTCGTTATCCTCCAGCGTCACATCGGCTTTACCACTCGCATCGACGGTGAAGTTGCGCATGTCGCCGGCGTGGTGGCCTTCCGGATTATCGAATCCGTGCTTCTTCGCTCCAGGATTGAAATGCGGACCGGCCGATTTAAAGTCGGGAGCCTCGCACTTGGGAATCTGATGAAAGTGAACGGCGTGCTCGCCCGGCGGCAGATCGTGGAGCTGGAGCTTGAGGTCGACGGCCGACCCGTGCTCCCAAAGCAGCGCGGTGCCGACACTCTTGCCTTGAGCGTCTTTTAGTTCGACTTTGGTTTTGGCTGCGCTGGGGATTACAAAAACCAGCAGCGCGACAACCGTGGCAAACGTGGGCAGGGTTATCTTTTTCATCCCCGGATTATATCCAATTTCCCGGCGGTCCGGCACCAATGTGCCATGCTCGATCCACAGAGGGGTGGAGTATACTTTTGCAAAGCTCAAAATCTTCTCAGGAAAAGTGTAATCATGGCTTTGAACGCGGTGGAACCGGTGATGGAGCAGGCTCCGGCGGACGATTTTCAGGCGCTGGAAGAAAAAATTTATCGGACGATCGAAATGTACAAAGCGGCGCGGCAGGCGCACACGGCAGCCGAACGCGAGACCCAGCGCGTCCGCCAACAACTGGAGGAGCGTGACGAGCAGTTAGTCGCCTTGCGGCGCGAGACGGTCCAGTTGAAGAAGGAGCGGGAAGAAATTCGCGGCCGGGTGGAAAAGATGCTGGAGCAGATCGAGTCGATCGCGGAAGAGCGCGCGAGTTAGAAAATTTGGCGATCGCGTGATTTAGTGATTTGGCGATTGAAAGGCGCAAGTCCTGAAGTTTTCAATCGCTAAATGACGCGATCGCTCAATAGGTGCACTGTCTATGGCTACTGCGGCGAAGGAATCGGCATCCAAGGGCGCGCCCAATGGCAGCGTGCGGGTGGAAATTTTCGATCAGGCGTATAACCTGCGCGGGTCCGACCCAGAATACATTTTGAGGCTGGCGGAGTATGTCGACGCGAAAATGCGCGCCGTCGCCGAAGCCACCAATACCATCGATACCGTGCGCCTGGCTGTGCTGGCCGCGTTGAATATCGCCGATGAGTATCATTTATTGAAGCGGAAGCAGGAGAGCGGGGCAACCGATTACCAGAAGCGCGCGCATCTATTAGCAGATGCGCTGGACGAAGTGTTGGGCGAGAATCGCAAGGCAGGGTAGATTGAGGCGGGGCGCAGCATTTCTCCTCGCTCCGGCGCTGCTGCTCGGCGGCGCCGCACCGCAAGAAACAACCTTCCATAGCCAAACCAGCATAGTGGTGATTCCGGCGCTCGTGAAAAACGCGCAGGGCGAAGTTGTGTACGGACTCACGGCCAAGGATTTCATCGTCGAAGATGACGGGGCGGAGCAACCCGTGCGCCTGGATGAGCCAGCGGAAGGCGCGGCAGTGTCAGTCGTAGTTGCGATCCAGCGCGGGCGCCGGGCCAACTACGAATTTCCCCGCATTCGCGGACTGAGCGCCATGCTCGATCCGCTGGTGGCCGAAGGCCACGGCCGCGTGGCGATTGTCGAGTTCGACAGCCAGGTTGAACTCATTCAGGATTTCACCAGCAATTCCGATAAGACCGCGGCGACGCTGAAGGCCTTGCAGTCCGGCGATGGCGGCGCCGCAATCGTCGATGCCGTGGATTATTCCGTGAAGCTGTTGGAGAAGGCTCCGAAGGAACGCCCCCGGATTCTGTTGCTGATCAGCGAAACCCGCGACCATGGCAGCCAGGCCAAGGTTGAAGATGTGGTGGCTGAGATTGGCCAGAGCAGCACGGCCGTATACGCGCTAGCATTTTCGCCGACGCGCTCGAACATGCTGGACACGATGCAGGGGGATAATCTCGAGGAGATGGGCCCGGACCTGAACATTCTCGCGCTGGGCTACCTCGCGGTGCAGGCCATGCGCAAGAACACTCCGCAGACCGTCGCCTCCATGACCGGCGGCGAGTACGAGTTATTCACCACCAGAAAACATTTCGAGGCACGCATGATCGATTTCACCAACCATGTACGCAGCCGCTATGTGTTGAGCATCGAGCCCAGGAATCCGCACGAGGGGCTGCACCGCTTGACGGTGCGGCTGCGCGATCCGGGAGATCGCGTGGTGCTGGCACGCAGCCGGTATTGGGTGGCAGGGACGAACAAATAGCCGGAACCTGTGGATTGCAAGGCCGG
>Ga0181531_10001766_pt1 | contig 13551 bp, 8 predicted proteins | sample PEATcosm2014_Bin_38_FD_119743 | JGI IMG/M metagenome (GOLD analysis project Ga0181531, IMG submission 119743) | Peatland microbial communities from MTU Mesocosm Facility, Houghton, MI, USA - PEATcosm2014_Bin11_10_metaG | ecosystem: Environmental > Terrestrial > Soil > Wetlands > Peat | place... | reverse complement strand
GCGCGCCGCGGCAGTTGCGAGGCACAGGACCAGAATTAACCCTGATCCTGAAAGCCGTAGGTTCTTGGCCAGTCCGACGAATTGCACGCAGACCGACAGCAGCAGGGACTTTGCACGGCAACTCCAGCAGCGAGCGAACCATGCTGTGCCGAGCGCAATGGTCACCGTCACGCACAACAGGTTGAAGAGGATTTCCACAATGCGAGGGTCGATTATACCCAATTGTCCGGCGGAACTCAGGGAACAAGCGTTCAAAGCTGGAAGTTCTCTCCAGTCGCTTAAGAACCCGCAATCGCCCGCTGAGCGAGGTGTTCCATGGCACCAACCGCAGTTCTTTGTTTCCGGTGTTATAGTCGGGCCCGCGCGCTTGCGAGAGAACATTTTGCGTCTTTCGTTTTTCTTCGTTGAAGCGGGGAACGGATTCTGACCGCCGACGCGAGATCGCGAGAGAGACGCAACGGAGTCGAGGCGCTGCCACTACGCAAAAGAAAATGATCCGGGGACCGGCTCTCGACCTGTAAGCGAGCGCCCGGCGTTATGCCGTGGGCCCGGAGCCGCTTCAACAGCGGAGCATCCCGATCCGAGACGCTCTCGACAATATAGGCCCCGTCCTCATTAAGGTCGGTTAATGGCTTCGAAATCTGCGTTGGCATTTTTCCATCCATTGCCGGAATGCAATGCCCGTGGGGATCGAATTTCGGGTGCCCCAGTTTCGTGGCGATGCGCTCCTCGAATCGTTCCGAGATGAAGTGTTCAAGCCGCTCTGCCTCCTGATGAACCTCGTCGATCGGGTAATCCAGCAACTCATAAAGAAATGTCTCGATCAGTCGATGGTGGCGCAGGATCTCCAACGCACGGCGCTCGCCTGCAGGGGACAGGAGGACCCCGCGATGTCTTTCATACTCGACAAAGGGAGACGGGGAAGACGCAAGTTTCTGCAGCATATTGGTGACCGAAGCCGGGGCGACGCCGAGCCGGGTGGCGAGAGATGAGCTCGCAACGCGGTGCTTATCCAGCCCGCTGAGGGCGAGGATCGCCTTCAGGTAGTTGTCTACCGATTCAGTGTTTGCGTTCCCCTGGCGTCTCTGCGGCATGGAGCTGCGTCTCCCGTGCGATTTGACACTTCGCTTATTTTAGGTGAGCCTAAGGATTTAGGTGCTCCTAAATACTGGCGACCTGACATTCTCCATCCCATCACCTCCAGCGGCTTGTATGAACCGGGCCCGTAACCCGCGCCAGTATCGCTCCCATCACTCGGAGGTCTTCCTGAATGCAAATCCGAACCGCAAAGGACTCTGCAATTCTTCTGATGCTAATCATGGTTAACCTCTGTTCTATATGGGCGCAGAGCGGTACGAGCAGCGCCCTTGCAGGAACCATCGTCGATGGTACGGGGGCGGTTGTTCCCAACGCCCAGGTGAAGGCCACCGATGTGAACACCGGAGCGGTCCGCACGGCACAGAGCAATGCCGCCGGGCGCTACCTCTTTGCCCAAATCAATCCCGGAACCTATCGAGTTGCGGTTGAGGCAGGCAGCTTTGGGGTGGCCGAGTCTCCGCCCACGACGGTTCCGGTGGGACAGACCATAGCAATAAACTTCAGCCTGTCGCCTGCGGCCACCTCTCAGACCATTGAGGTGACGACGCAGACAGGGCTCCTGAGCCTTGAGAATCCAAACACGTCGACGACGCTGGAAGCAAAAGCGATTGAGAACCTGCCGAATCCGGGGCAGGACCTCACTTACGTTGCACAGTTCGCCCCGGGCGCTTTGATGAATACCGCGGGCTCCTCGAACGACGCGAAAGCGGCGGGCGGTTACGGCAACGTCGAATTTAACGGGCTGCCCGCAACCTCGAACGGCTACATTCTGGACGGCTACGACACCAATGACCCCTTTCTGGGATTAAATATCGGGCTGTCGACCAACCTTGTAATCGGACTCGACGCTCTGCAGGACGCCACGGTCAACACGAACTCTTATTCAGTGGATCAGGGACGGTATGGGGCTTCTCAAGTGAACTATTTCACCAAGTCAGGGTCGAATGAGTTTCACGGCGATGCGTACGAGATCTGGAATGGCTCGCTGTTCAATGCTACCGACTACTTCCTCCATGCGAACGACACTAACGGGAACGTGGCCCGGAAGCCGAGGTCGACTGTGAACGAGTTTGGTGTAAGCGTGGGGGGCCCAGTTCGAAAAGACAAATCCTTTTTCTTTGTGCACTACGAGGGGATCCGCATTGCGCTGCCATTGGTGGCGCGGACGACGGTGCCTTCCCCGGCATATCAGCAATATGTGCTGGGCCAGTTGCCACAGGGCGGGATTGATGCAACCAATGGAACTCAACTGCCAGCAGAGGCGGGAGAGGTGGAGTTCTATCGAAAAATGTTCCAGCTCTATCGCAGCACGGCGGGAACGCCGACGCCGGTCCTTTCGTGTCCGCTGGATCCGAACGGTAACCTGCTCCCCGGAACGCAGTCCGCTACCACCCTGTTGGATGGCGCTGGATGCGCGAACATCCGCACGCAATCGATGAACAACAGCGACAGCGAAAATTTGATCGTGGTGAAGACCGACCAGACCATCAATGCTCGCGACAGCGTCTGGTACCGGTTTCAGCAAGACACCGGCCTACAGGCCGCGTATACCGACCCCATCAATCCTGTCTTCAACTCTTATTCTCCGCAGCCGCAGAGAACGCTGGTGGCGGGATACACACACGTGTTTGCGCCGAATCTGGTGAACCAATTCAATCCCGGCGCGAGTTGGTACTCGAGCCTCTTCTTGCCACATGACTATGCTCAGGTGCTTCAGACGTTTCCGATTGTTCTGGCTGCCGGCAGCGGGGCTGCACCATTCACCACAGTAGGCGGCAACGATCAGACCTATTCGCAGGGCCGCAAAGTGACCCAATGGCAGACCAACGACAACGTGGCATGGACGCGCGGGCGCCATACGCTCAAGTTCGGCGAAAATTCGCGGCGGCTCGACGTAAGCGATTACGACCTGGGTGAGGGCGTGGTGCCCCTGGTCACTTATACCGATCTTGCGCAATTCACCTACGGAGCGGCGTCCACCGCGACAGCTGCATTCCCGGTGACACAAAAGGAACCTGTCGCGGCTGGCAATCTCGACGCCTACACCATGGACACGTTCAAAGCCAGCCAGAGATGGGCGCTGATGGGAGGGTTGCGCGCGACCTGGAATACAAATCCGGTGAACCAGCATAATCTCTTTGCGCGACCATCCGGTTCTTTCCTGGACATGCCGCACAATGTGAATGAGCCGTTGAACCAGGATCTGCTGACCAACGTTCATCGGCTGTTTCCCGCCACTCCGCTGGTGGTTTGGCAACCGCGTGCTTCGATAGCGTTTAAAGCTTCTGACAAACTGGCTCTGCATGCCGGCGGAGGAGTCTTCAACGACATCATCCCGGCACAGATAGCGGATCTGGAAGCGGGCAATCCGCCTTATGCGCCGGTGTTTGTCGGCGGCATTCACGGGCAGGTGGGCGGAGTCGGGGTCGCGCCCGGAATTTCTGGCAGCGCGGTGGGCGCCACAACGCAGGCTAATCAGGCTTTTCAAACTGAGTTCGCAGCGGGCGGGCCGCCCTGCGCCGGGATTGCGGCCGGAAGCGCAATCTGCCCGCTGGCGGTGAACCTGAATACTTTTCCGACGGGCACGTTGAAGGCCCCGTACTTCCTTGAATGGAGCCTTGGCGTCGAGAGGCAGCTTGGCGATCGCGGCTCTCTGCGGGCCGACTACGTCGGTACACGCGCGGTGCACGAGCCGTACCAGGTGGAGTTGAATGGCTACCAGACCGTGTGTCAAGGCTGTTTTGCGCCATTTCCGTACAATCAGCCGCTCGATCCGCGATTTGGCGGCGTCAACGAGTTCCGCACCGACGCGGGCAGCAACTACACTGGTCTTCAGACCAGCGCGACGAAGCAATGGAAAGGTCTGACGCTGCGTGGCAACTACACCTTCAGTCATTGCCTGGATGAACTCTCGAACGGCGGACTGCTTCCGTTCTCGACTCTGGGTATCATTGCGCCTTTACCTGGCAGCTTGCGCCGTGAATACGGAAACTGCGACTACGACGTCCGCCACAACGTTTCCGCTTTCGGCGTCTACGAGATTCCTTTCCACTCGCACCATTCGCCGCTGAATCGAGTGCTGGGTGGATGGCAGTATGCCGAGACCGCAATTCTGCACAGCGGGCTTCCGTTCAGCATTCTGAGCGCGCCTTATTCGGCGAACAACAACGGCATCTTCCAGGGGAGCGGCCCCCAATATGCCAATCGTGTTCCAGGTGTTCCGCTCTATCGCAGCACGGCAGTGGCAGGTGTCACGCAAACCGGCGCTCGCCAATGGCTCAATCCAGATGGCTTCGCGTCCGTCGTAGATCCCAATACCGGCGCCTGCACCGGCGGCGATTCACCGGTCAATTGTCAGTTTGGCAATTCCAGACGCAATCAGTACCAGGGGCCACACTTCACCTATTCAGAGGTCTATCTGACGAAGAAGGTGGCGGTCACAGAACGCGTAACCTTCCGTCTCGACACGCAGTTCTTTAACGTTTTCAACCATCCGAATCTTGCGCTCCCGACCGAAAATCAGGCCGGCATTCCGGGAGAGCCCGCAACCCAAACTGGATTCGGTGCAATCACCAGCACAATTTCGCCGCCAACCGGTCTGCTGGGTGTGGGACTCGGCGGTGACAGTTCGCCGCGCATGATCGCCTTTCAGGGAAGAATTGAGTTCTAAGAGTGATTGCCGCAGCTCGAAGTAAGCCGTCCGAAGAGGCTTCCTCGTCGGGAAGCCAGAAAGCGGCCCGACGCGCATATTCTGTACATCGTCCATTGCGAGCCCGGACGACCACTGGTTCCGGTTTCAGGAGCATGGGTGGCGTCCAAATTGCACCGCAATTTAGCTGTCGCTGCGGGCTGGATTGACGCGAGAGATTATACTTCTGGTTTTGGGAGGTTCGATGCTGCGAGCCATAATAACCGACAGCCACTTCTGGATACCGCTGGTTGTGCTTCTGCTGGGCATCGTGCTGTTGAACGGGCTAAGGTAGCCTCGCTGCCGCGCTACGGGTCTCTCTATCGGGTCATGGAGATTCGCGCGCGCATTCTATCCTCGCTGTCTTGAATTCAGCCGGCACGACATCTCCTATCAAATAAACCGGCGCCGGTATTATGGACGTGGTCGCCCAGGTTGTTCGAGATTGGACCGACCGGTAATGGATTCAGCGGGTTGATGTACAAGGAAAACCGGAGAAACGGCGCGGCCAACATTGATTCCGAATCGTGTAACGAAGCAAATCTCCGACGCGCCCGTTCTTGCTCCCTACGCAAGATACTGGCTGGGCACGGCATGCGCTTTTGGCGCCGGAGCATGGCTGGGTGCAGCCGAGGCGCCGGCCCGTCTGGTGGCATCGGGATATTCTCCTTTCGCTATCTCGTTTTGCATGGTGCTGGGGGTTTTTCTTGCTCGTTGGACGCTGCCTGTGATGATCAAGGGCACCCAGTCGGTTCTGCGCGATCTGCGACAGCGGCCGCACCTGATTATTTGGGCGGTTCTGGCGGGGGCTCTGTGGGCGGTCGCGAATACGCTCACGATTTTCGCCATCCGTGACGTGGGTCTGGCCATCGCCTTTCCGCTGTGGAATACCAATACCCTGATCGGCATTGCGTGGGGTTGGGCGCTTTTTCATGAGTTGAAGGGAGCAACGGCGGGGAGCTGGGCGAAGGTTCTGACCGGAGCAGCAGCGATCGTGGCTGGCTCAGTCCTGCTTTCGCTGCTTTCCGTTCATTTCCTGGCCGGATCGCCGGGACGTGCATTGCATGGGGTGGAAGCCGCTCTGGGCGCGGGCTTGCTTTGGGGAACGATGTATGTGCCCTATCGCAAAGCTTATCTCACCGGTATAAGCCCTCTCTCGTTTGTAACGATCTTTACCTTTGGAGAGGTGGGAACCATGCTGTTCCTGGGCGCGGCCATGCCGGGAAGTCTCGGCTCATTGTGGCCTGAGCTGCATAGGCTGCGGGCTTCTATTTTGTGGTTGCTGTTGGGGGGATTCTGCTGGGTGATTGGCGACCTGCTCCAGCAGTATGCAACGAAATATGTCGGTATCAGCCGCGCCATTCCGCTCTCCAACACGAATCAGTTATGGGGATTCGCGTGGGGCGTGCTTGTCTTCGGCGAGCTGGCTCATGCGCAGGGGTCAATGCGAGTGCTGGCTCTGGCGGCATCGGGGCTGATGATTGTAGGAGCGATGCTGATTGCCGGAGCTACGGTTTCGCCGGCCGAATCGACGTCGGTCGAGCGTGCGATCCGGCGAGAGTGCGACCGTTACAATCTCGATCTTGCGGGCTCGATGCGTGCGCAAAGTGGCGTCGAGAGAGATTCCGGAAACCAGCCGCGCCGATGGTGGGACTACCTCATCATGGTAGCGGCGGCGGGGGTGTTCCTGTGGTTTGCCCGATACGCTCGAATTCCCGAGGTTGCTGTGCGGACTTCCTGGGCTATAGCCCTGGCCGTCATCCTGGCGATGGTGCTGGCCGGTTGCGGCTGGATGCTCTGGAAGAAAACTCGCTTTGCGTGAGCGTGCCTGGGACTGCCTACCAGCTATAACCGTGAGCATCACTTAAATAGAGATCAACTTATGGATATTGTCGGCGTTGGATTGAATGCCACGGATACACTGATTCCTCTATTACGCTATCCCGCCTCGGGGGCGAAAGTTGAGATTCGGTCGGCTTCGGTGTTACCGGGAGGGCAAGTCGCAAGCGCCATGGTCGCGTGCCAGCGATGGGGTCTGCGGTCGCGCTATGTGGGCAAGCTGGGCGATGACCGGGCTGCAGAACTCCATCGCGCGGAGTTTGCTGCTGCAGGGGTCGAAGCCCATATTATTACCGCGCACGGTTGCCCCAGCCAGCAGGCGTTCATTCTGGTAGAAGACTCCGGCGAGAGAACTGTCTTGTGGAAGCGCGATGGACGTTTGTCGCTCAGCCCCGGGGAGATCAGGAAGGAATGGATCACCGACGCTCGCGCCATCCATCTCGATGGTCACGATACAGCTGCGGCGACCACAGCCGCGAGCTGGGCGAGGGAAGCTGGAATACCCGTTGTAGCGGATATCGACGAGCTGTACCCAGACGTAGAAGGTTTGATCGCGAAGGTCGATTATCTGATCGTGAGCCGAGATATTCCTGAGCAGCTCACGGGTAGCGCCGATCTCAGGGAGTCGCTGATGGGAATTCAAAGAAAATTTGGTTGCCGGTTGGCTGCCGCGACGCTGGGACGAGACGGAGTGCTGGCTTATAGCGGACGAAATTTCTGCTATCGGCCGGCGTTTCGCGTCGAGGCAGTGGATACAACCGGAGCGGGCGATATATTCCATGCCGGATTCATCTATGGGCTGTTGCAGGGCTGGGTGCTGGAGCAGACCCTCGATTTCGCCTGCGGTGCTGCGGCGCTGAACTGCACGGCGATCGGCGCAAGAGGAGGGATCGAAACGGTGGACCGCGTTAAGAGCCTTATGGTCACAGGCGCTCGCCATGAATCGGCATTTGATATCCTGGGCTGACCCAACGTCGCAGGCCGCCCTTCGTGGAGAGACACGGCAGGAGATGAAAATCCGCACACTAACTGATCTCGTAAAACCGCACATCACTGGAATGCAGGTGTGACCCGACATCGAAGCGGGGTGAATGCAGCTTGCCGAAGCCGTTGCGCTATATATGAGACCACTTGGACAATGCCTGTTTGCGAGTTATAAGTTACGCGACGGCCTCATCCATTGGATACGGCCTTCTCCGTTGACTGGCGTTTTACGAGGGTGGGGGAGACAAGGATAGACTGCGGGGGCGGGCTGCTGGTGCCAATCGGAATAAGTTGGAGGAGGTTCATCGCCGCCATTCGTCCCATTTCATAAAGCGGCTGACGGACCGTAGTCAGCGCGGGGCGGATGGTGGCCGCAGTGGGGATATCGTCAAAGCCAATCACCGAGATTTGCCTGGGTACGTGAAGGCCCACTTCGTGTAGTGCGGTGATGGCGCCGATGGCGGATGCGTCATTGAAGGCGAAAATAGCGGAAAAGCGCTGCTTTCGATTTAGCAGCTTTCTGGTAGCGACATAACCGGGCTCGCTGCCGGGATCGATGCCTTCGAGCTGCACCACAAGCTCCGTATCAACTGGAATGTTGAGGGATGCGCACACCTTACGAATAGCTTCCCAGCGGACCTTTGTATCTGAGCTGAAGGTCTGACCCTTAATGAAGGCAATTCTGCGATGGCCCAACTCAGCAAGATGGGAAAGCGCATAACGGGCGGCGGTGAGGTGATCGAGCTCGATGGTGAGGATGCCGCTTCTATGGCGACCCGATACCGCGACGATGGGGACGGGCAGCGAATCGTGGAGGGGCGTGTCGACTGCGATGATTCCTTCGACCGCCCGGGAAAGGAGCAAACGAGGGTAGCCTTCCAGCAATTCCGCGCGGTGACGATGACTTACGACAAAGTAGAAGAACTTCTCCTGAAGGAGGGCGTCGCCAATGCCGCTAAGGACCGCGGCAGCGTATCCTTCGCTGATTTCCGGGACCATGACGCCGACCGTGAAGCTTCGCTTCTTCCTTAGTCCGCGCGCAAATGCATTGGGCACGTATTTAAGCGCAGCCGCCGCCTCGAGCACGCGTTGTTGCGTGCCGGCAGCAATACGGAACTGGGCCGCCGAGTGATTCATCACGCGAGAGACAGTGGTAAGAGAAAGGTCGAGATGGGCAGCGAGCTCTTTGAGGCTCACGCTGCGGTCTCCGGGCGCTTTGCTGTCCGCGAGATGATTGCCGCGTTCTTTGTTGTATCTTCCGATCACGTTCCTTTCAGCCGCTATGGTAATAGCCACATGCGGGGTTACTGTTTGTCCGGATGGAAGCCAATCCGCTGTAATGCAGACTGTAACTCCGGATTCGCCATAAACGTTTTCCAGATGAGGCCGGTGCGGTGGTTCTCGATCATCACCGCCATAGGGGCTTGATTAAGCCCCATCGTAATGCCGGAGTACCAGTTTCGCTGCAGGTTAAAGGCGTCCCGAAAACCGTAGATGCTCCATACCTGAGCGCCGAGGTCGCGATAAAAGTGACGCAACGCCGTCAAGGATTCCTGCGGTGTGTAAGCCATGGCGCTGACAGCTCCCGTGGGCGCGATCGTTCCGTCGTCGAGATCGAACGTTGGCTCATAGGGAACATAGCCTTCGGGCCCGTCGACGGCGGTCAGACCCCATGCATCGGCGCCATAGCCCGTCCAACCGTGGGGATTCTGGATGCAGTACGCTCGGTTAATCAGCGCCTGCGCACGGTTGTTGTCGAAATAGTCGGTGAAGCGATCGTGGATCCCGCGCGGATCGAAGCCCATGAAGGAGTAGTCCGTGAAGAAGAGCGGGCCACCGGTTCCGCCGCCAACAGACGGCGTAATGCCGTAGTAGCTCTTGCCGTTCGCGTAATGATTGTCTATGCCCTCACCCACCCAGCCGCTGTAGTAGTTACTCGCAGGAATGGGGTGAGTGGGAGAGGCTATCGCCTCAAGATAGGTAATCATCACCTCGTTCCACCCAGTCAGCCGATTAGCGATGTAGAAGGAATACTCAGGCGACCAATGCCAGTAAAGCGCATCGCGTCGTGGAGTTGCGCGGAACCAGTCCCAGTCCACTCCCTGCCATAAGCCGGTGATGCGCCGGTATAACGCATTCCCGGATGGACCGTCTGCTTTGAAGTATTGCCGCGCAGTCAGAAGCCCCTCCATCAGGAGGGATGTTTCCACCAGATCCGCGGCATCGTCGTACATGTCAAAGACGGGTAAGCGATGACCAGTTGAGTCACTAAGGAAGTGCGGCCAGACGCCATGAAAGCGGTCCGCAGCGGCCAGGAAAGCGGTAATCCGCAGGAGCCTGTCGATCGCCTGCTGATGAGAAATGAATCCACGGTCGACCCCCACAACGATGGCCATGATGCCGAAACCGCTCGCGCCAAGGGCAAGGATGTCGTCGTTGCCCGGAGTGCTTTCGCGGGTCATTCCGGAGTTAGGGCCCGCCGCTTCCCAGTAATAGCGAAAGGACGCCTCCTGCACCATAGTGAGCAACGCGTCGTCGGACATAGGATGGGTCGACGCGGTTGCTGGCGCGGACGGCGGAGATTCACGCAGCGCGGAAGTTCGCGCTGTGACGCGATAAGAGGCGGTCATGTGGGGGTCGCCGGTGTAATCGCAGAAGCGATTGACGCCCGGCCGCTGCACTCCGATCGGCTGGAACGGCTGAGCGGCGCGGGAGCGATAGACAACGTATTGCGCGAGCGTGGGATCGCGCAGAGGGTTCCAGGTGATGTCGATGTGACGTTCGAACCCTTTGGCTTCGACCCCCTGGGGCGCCGTCGGCGCGGCCTGATGGGGCGGCGGATTATCTTCGATGCGAATGTCATCGATCAAGAGTGTGTGCGGAGCCGCGTCGGGCTCGCCCTGGACGAAGATCAATCTGTTCAGGTGGTGCGGTCCAAACGGGTGCAAAGAGGCGCTTCGGAAAGCAATAAGCGGGATGCGAACGCGCTTCCATTTCCCTGGGCTAAGGTCGCTGGTGAAAGAGCTGAGTTCGAGAGGCCAGGTGAAATTCCCTTCGGCGTCGTGGAGGGCGAGGTGGGGCAGATCCCGGGCGCGGATTCCGCCAGGCGCAAAAAGCCAGAGCCAAAGATTGGCGCCGGGGAAGTCCACGGTGCGGTTGCGCCAATCGTAGAGTCGCAGTTCCGCGGACCATCCTCCATCGGGAGCCGACAGCCATTCAAGAGAAAGCGCGTTCGGCGCGCTGATAAAGGCCGTGGTCTCGATCGGCAACTTGCCGTCGACGAGGCGCAGCGTGCTGGGGGATATGGCCTTACCGGCGGAGTAAAAGTAATCGGTTGGCGAGAGGCTGTTCTCGAAAAAGACTTGCGCGGAGAAACTCTGATCAGCACGCGCGCACAACGGCGATGCAAGAAAGGCGACCAGCGCCAGTCCCGCCAGGGTCCGGTGTGTCCCCGAGCAATTCATCTTGTGCCTCCAAACCACGCGCGACGAAAGTCAGGCGGCATGCGCTGGCTGACGGAAAGGTAGAGCCGAACTAAATACTTTAGAATGCTGGCACTTGACATCTCCATCTGTCGAGTGTTACCAATCGTGATCGCAGCACAAACGTTTGCGCAAAGCGGCACAATCGTTTGTACCACACAAAGGGAAGGCAGGTACCCGCTGTCCCAAGCCTTCCAGGATGCGATCGATTTACGGACCAGGGTGCCGCACGGCAAGCCTGGGTTTTTAAGGGAGAGTTCAGTTATGCAATACCGAACGTCAGGTAAACCTTGCCTGTCCTGGGCATTCCTTGGTTTCAACCCCTCAGAATTGAGAAACAGCTGTTTCAGTTTGCGCGCCGTTGTGTTGCTAGCACTGCTTACCTGCTGGCTGACGCCAGCAATGCATGCTCAGTACAACGCATCCCTGCGCGGCGTGGTTTCGGATCCGCAGGGCGCGGTGGTGTCCAACGCTACCGTCACGTTGCTGAACATCGACACGAACGACAGCGTAACGGTGACATCGGACGCTAACGGGATTTATACGTTCAACGCGTTGCCGCCGGCGCATTTCTCGCTGACCGTGGAGCACGCTGGTTTCAAGAAAAATGTGCTCACCCAGGTGGAGATTATTCCCGAGCAGGAGAACACGGTGAACGTGACGCTCCAGGTGGGCGCGGCGCAGGAGACAGTGACGGTTTCGAGTGTCACCGAAGGCCTGCCTACGGATACCGCGACGCTGAGCGCCACGATCAGCAGCAACGAAGTACAGCACATGCCATCGTTCAACCGAGACGTTTTTCAGCTGGCGCAGCTGACGCCCGGTGTGTTTGGCAATGGGGCGCAGGGAAGCGGCGGTGGTACCTATAACTACCCGGGCAACCAGGGACCAGGCGGAAGCGGGGGAAGTTCGGCGGGTATCTTCCAGACGGAAAACGGTCCCCAGATCCAGGATCGCGGCGGGCAGTATGAAACGAACAGCGTCAGCGTGGACGGCATCAGCACGGTGAGCGCGGTGTGGGGCGGCACGTCGGTGATCACGCCGAGCGAAGACTCCGTTGACAGCCTGCACGTGGTGGCCAACAGCTACGACGCGGAGGATGGCCGCTTCACTGGCGCGCGTATGGAAGTTACCTCCAAGAGCGGCAGCAACACCGTGCACGGCAGCGCATTTTTCAAGGCTTCGCGCCCAGGGTTGAACGCCTACCAGCGATGGAATGGACCGGGATCGAATAAAGCGGGAGTCGGGACCACTTCAGCCGAGAGGGCGGCATCGCGCGGGGTGAACCGGTACAACCAGGATTTCAACAATTACGGCGGCAGTCTGGGTGGCCCTCTGTGGAGGAACAGGATTTTTGCCTTCTTCAACTTCGAAACCAGCCCACTCTCGTCGAACACCACGGCGCAGGGCTGGTACGAAACATCGCAATTCGATTCGTCGGCGGCAACTTCGGGCAGCATCGCCGGAAAGTATCTTTCGTATAAGGGCGAGGGCGTTTCCGCGACCTCCATGGTTGCCCGCACCTGTACCTCCATCGGTCTGAAGGAAGGCGTGAACTGCAATACGGAAAGCGGGGGCCTCGATGTGGGATCGCCGCTGACGACGGGACTTGGGCGCCAAGACCTGACATACGGCGGCAGTTCCGGGACGCCCGGGGTAGGGGGCGGCTTGGATGGCATACCCGATCTGGCATTCTTCAACACTACAGATCCGACGACAGTTTCGCAGACCCAGTACAATGGGCGCCTGGATGCGGATGTAACCAACAAGGATCGCGTGACGTTTGCGATCTATTGGCAGCCGGAAACTTCGACTTTCTATAACGGACCTACTCGTTCGGCGAACCTATGGCACCACTCACAGGTGAACGACGCGTTCACGCTGGACTGGAACCATACCTTCTCGGCATCGTTGCTGAACCAGGCGCGCGCGAACGCGGCGGGCTGGCGCTGGAACGAGGCTACGAGCAATTCGCAGGAGCCGTTTGGCCTCCCTCAGGACAACATCGACAATATTGATGACGCTAATCCCCAGTTCTTCGGTGCGCCAGGGCCCAGCAACCTGAATCAATGGACTTACACTTACAATGACGTCCTGACCAAGGTTCTGGGAAAGCAGAGCATCAAGGCGGGCGGGGAACTGACGCGCCTCTACTATCTGAACAATCCGATCTACGCGGCTCGTCCGGGATTCAATTTTCACAATCTCTGGGATTTCGCGAACGACGCGCCCTATTTCGAAAGCGGCCAGTTTGACCACTCAACCGGCGTGCCATTCGCCAACCGCCAGGACGATCGCACGGACATATGGGGCTTCTTCGTCCAGGACGACTATAAGATCCGTCCGAACCTGACAATTAACTTAGGACTGCGTTATTCGTACTTTGGGTCGTTCTCTTCGAAAGAAGACAACCTCGATGTTGCGCAATTCGGCAACGGGAGCGATCCTCTGACCGGGTTG
>Ga0181531_10001764_pt1 | contig 13558 bp, 12 predicted proteins | sample PEATcosm2014_Bin_38_FD_119743 | JGI IMG/M metagenome (GOLD analysis project Ga0181531, IMG submission 119743) | Peatland microbial communities from MTU Mesocosm Facility, Houghton, MI, USA - PEATcosm2014_Bin11_10_metaG | ecosystem: Environmental > Terrestrial > Soil > Wetlands > Peat | place... | reverse complement strand
ACCGCGATCCCCGGGGGGGCGCGGCGGCGGGCGCTCTATGGCCGAAAGCGGCGCCGGAAGCAAGGTCCGCAGCGCGGTTCCGGGTGCCTAGGCCACAGCGCAGGGGCCGGGCGTGAGGTTTGGCAAGATCGCACTTCATCCGCGTGATCTTTATCGATAGCGTGCCCGCGATGTGGTGTGGTGCGGGTATGAGGTCGATTCGAACCGGAGGAGCGGTAGTGGCCGGGGTGCTTCTGTGCGTCGCCGCGCGGGCTGCCTCCTGCGACCTCGCAAAGGCCCCAGCCGTGCCGGTGGTGAAGGGCCTGCCCTATAAGGACGCCCGCCAGGCCATCCTCGCCAGCGGGTGGAAGCTGACCGTCGGCCATCCGCACAACGATTTTTCCAATAATGAAACGACGTTCCGCGAACGCGGCTTCAACGAATTACAATTCTGCCGGCAGACCGCGGACTCGCCCTGCCGGTTCAAGTTCACATCGCCAAACGAGGTGGTGCTGTGGATTACCACGACCGGCGACGAAAACCCGACGCTGGGGAGTGTCGCCAGCGTGAAGGCCGCCAAGTTGGCCTGTGCCGGGGATCCGGATCCTAATTAGCTGTCAGCTATCAGCTGTCAGCCCAAGTTGTTAGCTGACAGCTGACTTTCAATGCCCAGCATTGGCGCCGGAAAAGTCAGGGGCGGCCAGGCCGCTGGCCTCGAGTTGTGCCACCAGAGCGGCCTTCAGCCGCTCCAGGCCCGCTTCGCTCTTGGCCTCGGCACGCGCCACCAGCACGGCCTGGGTGTTCGAGGCGCGCAGCAGCCACCAGCCGTCCGGGGTGGAAACGCGCACGCCATCGATGTCGGAGACCGTGGCGCCGACCTGGCGCAGCCGCGCCGCGACCTCCTCGATGACCGAGAATTTCCGCACATCGTCGCAATCGAAACGCAATTCCGGCGTGTTCAACACCGGCGGCAGTGCCGCGCGAACTTCCGCCAGGGTGCCGTCCATGCGGGCCAGAATGCCGAGCAGGCGCACGCCGGCATACAGCGCATCGTCGAAACCGTACCATTTGTCGGCGAAGAAAATGTGGCCGGACATTTCGCCGGCGAGCGGGGCACCGGTTTCCGCCATCTTCGCCTTGATCAGGCTATGGCCGGTGCGCCACATCAGCGGCACACCGCCGGAAGCGGTGATTTCGTCGAACAGCACCTGGCTCGCCTTCACGTCGGCAATGATGGTGGCGCCGGGATGCGCGCTCAGCACATCGCGCGCCATGATCACCAGCAACTGATCGCCGGCGAGAATGTTTCCCTTGTTGTCCACCGCACCGATGCGGTCGGCATCGCCGTCGAACGCAATGCCGATGTCGGCGCCCCGCGCCCGCACCTCGGATATCAGCTGCTCGAGATTTTTCGCCACGGTCGGGTCCGGGTGATGCGCCGGGAAAGTACCGTCGATGTCGCCGTTCAGCACGGTATGGGTGCCGGGCAGTGACGCGACCAGACGCCGCAAAATGTCGCCGGCGGCGCCGTTGCCGTTGTCCCAGACTACGTTCAGGGACTGTTTGCCGCCGTCCCAGTCTTTTAGCAGGCGCGCGACATAATCCGCGGACACGTCGATCGTGCGCTCGCTGCCGGCCGCCTCCGGCACCACATCCCCAATCGCGGCCTTTTCGCCGATCAGCTGAATCTGCAAGCCAAAAAACGGCTTGCGCCCGAGCATCATCTTGAAACCGTTATAGTCCGGCGGGTTGTGGCTGCCGGTGACCATGATGGCGCCATCGGTCGGCAGCGTGGTCGCGGCGAAATACAGCATCGGCGTCGGGCCGCGGCCGATGCGCAGCACCTCCATGCCGCTTGCCATCAGGCCGGCGACCAATCGCGGCTCAAGCTCCGGCGACGACAGGCGGCCATCGTAGCCGACCGCCACGGTGCGGCCGCCACCCGCGGCCACGATGCTGCCGAACACCCGGCCGATCGCGAACGCATCATCGCCATGCAGCGTGCGGCCGACAATGCCGCGGATATCGTACTCGCGTAATGTTGTCGGGTCGAAGCGATGCCGGAATTCGGCCATTACGCTGTCTCCTGATAAGTTTTCAAAAATGCCCGAACGGCGGCCGCCATCTCCGGCCGGCGCAGCGCGAATGCAATCTGTGCCTCCAAAAACCCGATCTTGTCGCCGCAATCGAACCGCCGCCCCTCGTAGCGCAAGCCATGAAATGGCGTGTTGCCGATCATCCTGGCCATGCCGTCGGTGAGCTGCACTTCGTTCCCGGCGCCGCGCTCCATGCGCGAAAGATGGCCGATCACCTCGGGCAACAATACGTAGCGCCCGATAATGGAAAGAGTTGACGGTGCCACCTCGGGCTTCGGCTTCTCCACCAGACCCAAAACCTCCACCAACCGCCCATCATCCGCGCCAGTGGCCAAAATGCCGTAGCGGCTGGTGTGCTCGCGCGGCACATCCACCACCGCCACCACATTGCCGCCAGTCTCGCGATAAGCGTCCGCCAGCTGCTGAGTGCACGGTACGTCGGACAAAATCAGATCGTCGGGCAACAAGATCGCGAACGGATCCTCGCCGATAAACGCGCGCGCGCACCAGATCGCATGGCCCAAACCCAACGGCTCCTGCTGGCGCACCGAAACCATCGCACCCGGCGGCAATTGCGCATCGCGCAACATCGCGATCTCCGCGACCTTGTTGCGCTCGCGCAGCACCGCCTCCAACTCATAGGCGACGTCGAAATGCTCGACCAAGGCGGTCTTGCCGCGGCCGGTAATCATGCAAAACTGCTCGATGCCGGCCGCACGCGCCTCGTCGATCGCATACTGAATGAGCGGCTTGTCGACGACCGGCAACATCTCCTTCGCCATTGCCTTGGTCGCGGGCAAAAACCGGGTGCCCAACCCCGCCACCGGCAAAACCGCCTTCCGTAATGCCCGCACACCACCCCCCACCCAAAGCCGCCGCACCCTGCCCCGCCGCGCCTGCCCGATCAAGCGGGCGGCTTGGGTGGGGGCTGGGTGAAGAAAGGAAGGAAGGCCAGGGGGCTCTGCCCCCCTGGACCCCCCGCTGGGGACTAGTCCCCAGACCCCGTTTCATAAGTCAGGGGACAGGGAGGGGGGCAACGAGGATGTTGCCACGCACTCGTAGCCCCCCCTCCCTGTCCCCTGACTTAATGAATAGGTTCTAAGGACTTGTCCTTAGCGGGGGTCCAGGGGGCAGAGCCCCTGGCCTTCTTCTTCCTTCACCCGCCCCCCGCCGAGCCGCTCGCCTCGATCGAGGCGAGCGCGGAGAGGTTCACGATGGCGCGGGCGGTGGTGGTGGGGATTAGCACGTGGGCGGGGGCGGAGGTGCCGAGCAGGAGGGGGCCGATGGGGAGCGCGTCGGCGCCGGCTTTGAGCAGGTTGTAGGCGATATTGGCGGCGTCCAGGTTGGGCATGATGAGCAGGTTTGCGGTGCCTTCGAGCGTGCTGTCGGGCAAAGCGAGGTGGCGGATCGGTTCGGAGAGGGCGGCGTCGGCGTGCATTTCGCCGTCGATTTCGAGGTTCGGCGCGCGCTTTCGGATCAGGGCGAGGGCGTCGCGCATTTTTCGGGCGGAGGGGGATTTGCTGGCGCCGAAGTTGGAGTGGCTCAGCAGGGCGACTTTTGGCGTGAGGCCGAAGCCTTGCACGGCGGCGGCGGCGAGTTCGGTCATTTCGGCGATTTGTTCGGCGGTGGGATCGATGTTCATGTGCGTGTCGCACACGAACAGCGCGCCGCCTTGCAGGATCAGCGCGGAGAGCGCGTAGACCCGGCAGACATCGTGGCGCTTGGGGATGATCGGCAGCAGATATTCGATCTGCCGCCACCAGTCGCCGCTGCCGCCGCAGAGTGCCGCATCCACCTGGCCGGTGGCGAGCAGCATGGCGGCGGCGACGGTGGGGCGGGTGCGGATGCGCCTGGCCGCCGCTTCGGGCGGCACACCGCGCCTGCCGATCAGGCGCTGATAGGGTTCGATCAGCGGATCGAACGCCTCGCGGTCGTGGGCGGGATCGAGGATTTTTATGTCGTCGCCGAGTTTCAGGCGCAGTCCCATGGCGGCGACGCGGCGTGCGATGGCGGCGCGATCGCCGATCAGAATGGGCTGGGCGATGCCTTCGTCGATCACGGTTTGCACGGCGCGCAGCACGCGTTCGTCATCGCCTTCGGCATAGACGATACGGGCGGGTTTTCTGGCCGCGGCCTCGAACACCGGGCGCATGAGCTGGCCGGAACGGAACACGAAACGTTCCAGCCGGCCGCGATATTCCTCCCAGTCGGCGATCGGGTGTTTAGCGACCCCGCTGGCCATGGCGGCGCACGCCACGGCGGGGGCGATTTGCAGGATCAGGCGCGGATCGAACGGTTTCGGAATGATGTAGTCGGGGCCAAACACCGGGGCGGTGCCGCCATAGGCGGTGGCGACCACCTCGCTCGCCTCCATGCGGGCCAGGGCTGCAATTGCTTCGACCGCGGCGAGTTGCATCGGTGCGTTGATGGTGGTGGCGCCGACATCGAGCGCGCCGCGGAAAATGAACGGAAAGCACAGAACATTGTTGACCTGATTGGGGAAATCGCTGCGGCCGGTGGCGACGATCGCGTCCGGGCGGGCCGAGCGCGCCAAGGCGGGCATGATTTCCGGATCCGGGTTGGCCAGTGCCATGACGATCGGGCGTTCCGCCATCAGCGACAACCATTCCGGCCTCAGCACGCCGGGGGCGGACAGGCCAAGGAATATGTCGGCGGCCGGCAGCACGTCGGGCAGTGTGCGCGCATCGGTGCGGCGGGCGTAACGGGCCATGTTGGGTGCCATGTCCGCGTCACGGCCCTCGTAGACCACGCCCTTGATGTCGGTGAGCGTCACGTTTTCGGGTTTGAGGCCCATTTCGACCAGAAGATCGACGCAGGCGAGCGCCGCGGCGCCGGCGCCGGAGGTGACCAGGCGCAGGTCGGCAAGAGCCTTTTTTTGCAGCACAAGCGCGTTACGCACGGCGGCGGCGACGGTGATCGCGGTGCCGTGCTGGTCGTCGTGAAACACCGGGATGCACATGCGGGCCTGCAGCGCGCGCTCGATGACAAAACATTCCGGGGCCTTGATGTCTTCCAGGTTGATGGCGCCGAACGTCGGTTCCAGCGCGGCGACGACCTCGATGAAGCGCGCGGGGTCGGTGGCATCCACTTCGATGTCGAACACATCGATGCCGGCGAATTTCTTGAACAGCACCGCCTTGCCCTCCATGACCGGTTTCGCGGCCAGCGGACCGATGGCGCCGAGACCGAGCACCGCGGTGCCGTTGGAAATGACGCCGACCAGGTTGGCGCGCGCGGTGTAGAGGCGGGCGGTGGACGGATCGGCTTCGATCGCCTCGCAGGCGGCAGCGACGCCGGGCGTGTAGGCGAGCGCCAGATCGTGCTGCGTCGCCATGCGCTTGGTCGCCTCGAGGGCGATTTTCCCGGGGCGCGGCAGGCGGTGGTAATCCAGCGCGGCCTGGCGGAAATCGTCGTCCATGGGGGCTTCCTGGCGGTGCTGGCGGGTTGGCAGACCTAACCGGCGGGCGGGCGGCGCGCCACCCCTCGGCGGAAATGAGCGCTTGACAATATAGACCGGTCTATATAATACCGGTTCCAAGGAGTTTCCGATCGCCATGGCCCCTGCCCCCAAACACCGGGAAAACCTCGTCGCCGCGGCAACGGCGCTGTTCCGCCGTCAGGGCTATGCGGCCACGGGCCTGGCCGAAATCCTTGCCGAAAGCGGGGCGCCGAAAGGCTCGCTGTATCATTACTTCCCGGACGGCAAGGAAGCGGTCGGCGAAGCGGCGCTGCGCTGGGCGGCGGAATCGATGGGCGCCAAGATGCTGGCGCTGGCCGACGCCAGCCCTGATCCGCGCGACTTCATCGAGGCCTACGCGCGTTATGCCGCCGCGGACATGCAGGGCAGCGGCTTCCGCGAAGGCTGCGCGCTGGCCACCGTCACGTTGGAAGCCACCCCGCAATCCGAACGCATCAGCAGCGCCAGCCGCGACGCGTTCGCCGGCTGGGTGCGCATCCTGGCGCGCAGCCTGCGCCGCGCCGGCATGGCACCCGAGCGCGCCTTAGAGTTGGGCGAGTTCATCGTCTCCAGTTTCGAGGGCGCCCTGATCCTGGCGCGGGTGCGCCAGGACAGCGGCCCCATCCTGCGCGTCGCCAAGGAGCTGGTGCGCGTGGTGGACACCGAGCTTCAGCCGAGGAGTGTGTAATGACCCAGTTTTCATGGCCCGTGGTGGTTCTGGCGTTGGTCACCATGCTGGCGGGCGCCGTGGTGGGCGATGCGCTGCGCGCGGCCGCGGGGGGATCGGCCGCGGGGCAATTCAGTGTGGCCAATTCGCGGCCGTAGGAGAAGAAAGGCCAGGGCTCTGCCCTGGACCCGCTGGGGCCTGAGGCCCCAGACCCCCATTAAAGCTGCGCGGCTTTTCCAGGCTTATTGGCGAAGCCATTCAACGAAATGGATTATTTGGCTTCGCCGTTTCCCCAGACGATTCTTAATGAATGGGGTCTGGGGCCTCCGGCCCCAGCGGGTCCAGGGCAGAGCCCTGGCCTTCTTCTTACCTTGACCGGCTCACGGTATAATCCGCCACCGCCATCAGCCCCTCGCGAAACACCGACGCACCGAACGGTGCCAGCGCATGCTTCGCCTGCTCGGCGTAACCGGCGGCGCGTCGCAGCGCCGCCTCGATCGCCCCGGTGCGCGCCATGAGCACCAGCGCGTGGTCCAGATCCGCCTCGGTCTGTTCGCTCGCCTCGATCGTGCGCCGCCAGAACGCGCGATCCGCCTCGGTCCCGGCGTGGTAGGCCGCCAGCACCGGCAGGGTGATCTTGCCCTCGCGGAAATCGTCGCCGACGGTCTTGCCGAGCAGGCGTTGATCCGCGGCGTAGTCGAGCGCGTCGTCGACCAGCTGGAACGCCATGCCGATGGCCGTGCCGTAGGCGGCCAGCGCCTGCTCCTCCGCGGCCGGCCGGTTCGCCACGACGGCGCCGACCTGGCAGGCGGCCGCGAACAACGCCGCGGTCTTGCCCTGGATCACCTCCAGGTAGCGCGCTTCGGTGGTCGAGAGATCGTTCTGCGTCACCAGTTGCAGCACCTCGCCCTCGGCGATCGTGGCGGCGGCGTCGGAGAGGATGTGCAGCACATGCAGGCTGCCGTCGGCGGTCATGAGCTGGAATGCGCGGCTGAACAGGAAATCGCCGACCAGCACGCTGGCCTCGTTGCCGAACACCGCGTTGGCGCTGGCGAGACCGCGGCGCAGCTGCGAACCATCGACCACGTCGTCGTGCAGCAAGGTCGCGGTGTGGATAAATTCGACGCAGGCGGCGAGATGGATGTGTCTTGTGCCATGCTGGTAGCCGCAGAGGCGCGCGCTGGCCAATGTCAGCAACGGGCGCAGCCGCTTGCCGCCGGCTGCGACCAGGTGTGCGGCGAGCCGCGGTATCAGCTCCACCTGGCTCTGCATTTGCTGCACGATCAAGCGGTTGCACGCCGCAAGGTCGTCGCCGACGAGGGCGGCCAGCGCCGCCAGCGCATCTTCGGAGCATGGTGCCGGCCCGGCGTTCGACAATGTGGCGACGCGGGCCAATCGGCGCTCCTCTCTTATGCAACCAGGATATCGGCGGGCTTCACAGCGGGGTCAAGGATCAGCTTACAGCTGACCGCTGACAGCTTTCATTCGCCGATGGTCTGGCCTCTGGTGACTCTTGACTGATAGCTGATGGCTGACAGTTGATGCGGAACATCGAATGCAAGTGCTGATACGGACCAATGACCCGGTGCGGCTGAGTTTCCTGGTGTCGCTGCTGCGCGATGCCGGCATCGAGGCGGAGATCCTCGATACCCAGATCAGTGGCGTGGAGGGATCGATCGGTGCCTTTCCGCGGCGCCTGGTGGTGGCGGACGAGGACGCGAGCCGCGCCGCGCGGGTTTTGCGCGAGGCCGGCGAGGCGTGAGCACGACGCTCGATACGCTGCTCGGCGGGAAAGTGCGCTACGAGCAGCCGGCGGATGGCTACCGAAGCGGGCTGGAGCCGGTGCTGCTGGCCGCCTGCGTGCCGGCAGCGCCTGGCGAAACGGTGCTGGAAGCGGGCACCGGCGCCGGAGCCGGCCTGCTGTGCCTGGCCACGCGCGTGCGCGGGGTGGCCGGTCTGGGACTGGAATGCGATCCCACGATGGCGGCATTGGCGGCCGCCAATTTTGCCGCCAACGGGTTTGACAGATTGGCAGTGGAGGCGTGCGACCTGCTGGCCTGGCAGCCGGCCGCCCTGTTCGACCACACTTTTGCCAACCCCCCCTGGCACGATGCGGCGGCAACCGCGTCGCCGGTCGCCGCGCGCCGTGTCGCCAAGCAGGCACGCGAGGGACTTCTGCGCGCCTGGATCGCCGCCATGGCAAGGTTGCTGCGGCCACAGGGCACGCTGACCCTGATCCTGCCCGCCGGCTCCCTTAGCGAGGCGGTAGCCTCCCTGGAAATGTCGGGATTTCAGGAGGTTACACTCTTCCCGCTGTGGTCCTACCAGGGCAGGGCGGCAAAGATGATCATCATACAAGGTACGTACCAGGGCCGCGGGCGCAGCCGCGTGCTGTTCGGCCTGGTGCTGCACGACCCGGCCGGGCTGACGGAGGAAGCGGATAGGGTTCTGCGGGCTGGCGACGAGCTTGCATTGGGGCGATGCCGTCGCAAACGGCCGCCGCGGTAGGGTTGCCGGCGCGGACCGTTACTTGTCGCGATGCCGCAAATGCCACAGCCGCTCATGCGCGGCGACCAGGCTTTCCAGCGCACGCCTGCGGTTATGTTCCGGCGGCACGCCCCGCCGTGTCAGCATCGATTCCAGCGTTTTCAGCAGTTGTTCCGCCACGATGAGATCATGCGCATCACAGGCGTGATGGAACGCGACCAGTATCTTGTCGGATAGCCGGCGGCCATGGCGGGGGCCTGACGGACCACTCCTGTCGCGGGCTTCGGCCGGGGCGTTGACGTCTTCGTCCGCAAATTCGCTCATTCGTGCCTCGGCGCGTGACCGGCCAGCGACTCGTGTTGCCGCTTTACCCTAGAATTGCGAGTGGTTTCAATCAAAACCAAGGTATCGCGCAAGTAGTAAATCATACTGGTTCATCTAGTCCGCATTGTAGTCGGCCGCCCCGGCTGCCGTGGCGCGCGAGGGGCCGAACGCTTCTTCCCATGTACCAACCGTCGAGGCACGGCTATATTCGGTGGCTCGGTTCTCGAAGAAATTGGCATGCTCCACCGCGTTCAGCATGTCGTCGAGCCATGGTAGCGGATTCTTGCTGACATGGAAGATCGGATTGAGACCGAGTTGCATGAGCCGCCGGTCCGCAATGAACCGGATGTAGCTTTTCACATCGCGGGCGTCCAGCCCCTGCACCGGGCCCAGTTCGAACGCCAGATCGATGAAGGCATCCTCGTGATCGACGATGGTGGCGCACACGATATAGAGCTCGCGCCGCAGATCCTCCGTCCAAATGTCTGGATTTTCGGAGATGAACGTCCGGAATAGTTTGATGATCGACAGGCAGTGCAGGGTTTCGTCGCGCACCGACCAGCTGACGATCTGCCCCATCCCCTTCAGCTTGTTGAAACGGGGGAAGTTAAGCAGAATCGCGAACGACGCGAATAGCTGCAAACCCTCCGTGAACGCACCGAACGCCGCCAGCGTCTTGGCGATCTCATGCCGGTTATCGACCCGGAAGGACTGCATGTAGTCGAACTTGTCCTTCATCTCCTTGAACCGACGGAACGCCTGATACTCGATCTCCGGCATGCCGATGGTGTCGAGCAAATGGCTGTAGGCCGCGATGTGGATCGTCTCGATGTTGGAGAACGCCGACAGCATCATCAGCACCTCGGTGGGTTTGAACACCTGGCTGTAATGCTTCATGTAGCAATTATTCACTTCGACGTCGGACTGCGTAAAGAAGCGGAAGATCTGGGTGACGAGGTTGCGCTCCGGCGCCGTCAGGTTGCGGTGCCAGTCCTTTACGTCATCGGCGAGCGGCACTTCTTCCGGCAGCCAGTGCACCCGCTGCTGGGTCAGCCACGCCTCATAGGCCCACGGGTAGCGGAACGGCTTGTAGACCGGGTTTTCCGTCAGCAGGTCAAACCGCACCGGCTGCTCATCGATCGGATGCATGTCCATATATTCTGGTCCAGTTTGGCACGTGGCCCGAGGCGAGTCACTTATTAACAAAAGTTTTTGCTTCTTTTTTCAAAAAGAAGTGCTTTCTTCTGTTCTTTTTTGAAAGAAACGTTTGTTAATTTAGAACGATCTATTGGCAGGCGAGGCATTCCTCGTAATTGGTAACCGCGGCCGCGCGCGCCACCAGCCGCAGCGGCGCCATGTCGTCCAGCGGCGCCAGCTCCGGCGACCGCGCCGACTCCTTCAGCACTTCGCTGACGTTATCGGCACGTTGAATGCTCAGCGAACGGCAATAATACAAACTCTTGCAGCCGCGCTTCCACGCCATCAGGTGGATTTCGTGCAGATCGCGCTTATGCACGTTGGCCGGCAGGAAAATGTTAACGCTCTGGCTCTGGCAAATATACGGCGTGCGATCCGCCGCGTGTTCGACGATCCAGCGCTGGTCCAGTTCGAACGCGGTTTTATACACCGCCTTCTCATGTTCGGTCAGGAAATCCAGGTGCTGCACGCTGCCCTGCGTGAGGGTGATCGAGGACCATACCTCGTCGTTATCCTGGCCGCGCTCGGCCAGCAGTTTTTGCAAATGCCGGTTGCGCACGGAAAAACTGCCGGAAAGGGTTTTCTGCAGAAATACATTCGCGGCGATCGGTTCGATGCCGGGGCTGGCGTTGCCGGCGATGATCGAAATCGAGGCGGTCGGCGCAATCGCGATCTTGTTGGAAAACCGCTCCATGACGCCGTAGTCCGCCGCGTCCGGGCACGGCCCCCGCTCTTCGGCCAGCAGGTGCGAGGCGGCGTCCGCCTGCGCGCGGATATGCGCGAAAATCCGCTTGTTCCACACTTTTGCCATCACGCCTTCGAACGGCACGTTCTGCGATTGCAGGAACGAGTGAAAACCCATGACGCCCAAGCCGACGGACCGCTCGCGCATCGCCGCGTATTTCGCCCGCGCCATGCCCTCCGGCGCACGATCGATGAAATCCTGCAGCACGTTGTCGAGGAAGCGCAGGCAATCCTCGATGAACAGCGGATGGTCTTTCCAATCGAGCCAGGTTTCCAGGTTGACGCTGGAAAGGCAGCACACCGCGGTGCGTTCGTTGCCATGCTGGTCAATGCCGGTCGGCAACGTGATTTCGCTGCAGAGATTGCTGGTTTTCACCTCCAGCCCGGCCAGTTTCTGGTGCTGCGGCCGCGCATTGTTGACGTGATCGGAGAACACCAGGTACGGCTCGCCGGTCTCCACGCGCGCGGTCAAAATGCGGATCCACAAAGCGCGCGCCTGGATGCTGCGCACGATCACGTTGTCTTTCGGCGAACGCAGCCCCCACGGCAAATCCTGCTCCACGGCGCGCATGAACTCGTCGCTGACCAGGATACCGTGATGCAGATTGAGCGCCTTGCGGTTCGGATCGCCGCCGGTGGGGCGGCGGATTTCGACGAACTCCTCGATTTCCGGGTGGGCGATCGGCAGGTAGACGGCGGCCGAGCCGCGCCGCAGCGAGCCCTGGCTGATCGCCAAGGTCAGACTGTCCATCACCCGGATGAACGGGATCACGCCGCTGGTCTTGCCGTTCTGCCCGACCTTCTCGCCGATCGAGCGCAGATTGCCCCAGTAGCTGCCGATGCCGCCGCCCTTGCTGGCCAGCCACACATTCTCGTTCCACAGGCCGACAATGCCATCCAGGCTGTCGCTGGCCTCATTAAGGAAACAGGAAATCGGCAGGCCGCGGCTGGTGCCGCCGTTCGACAGCACCGGCGTCGCCGGCATCAGCCACATGCGGCTGATATAGTCATAGAGGCGCTGCGAGTGCGCGGTGTCGTCGCCATAGTAGCTGGCGACCCGGGCGAACAAATCCTGGTAGCCCTCGCCCGGCATCAAATAGCGGTCGTCAAGCGTGGCGCGGCCGAAATCGGTCAGCAAGGCGTCGCGCGACCGGTCCACCCGGACCTGATGCCCGCCTTTGATTTGTACGGCATCGTCGAGCAAGGCGGTTTCCCCCAGATTGCGATTCGTCATGCCGTCCATCCTGCCGCACCCCTCCGCGTCGTCAAGCTATATCTATATGTGGTGGGCATCACGAGCACACCACTCTATATCTTGCGGTTTGGGTGCAGCGCAGCATGTTGCGCGGGAAGCGCTGGAATGCTGCACGCCGCGCTCCGGGCCGGGCAAGTGAAACCACAAGAGGACGCCCGGTTGCAATGTGGCGCTGCGGCGGGATTGCAACAAGAAAGGCCAGGGCTCTGCCCTGGACCCGCTGGGGCCGTAGGCCCCAGACCCCATTCATTAAGGGATAGCAAAGTCAGGATTTCTCGGCGATTATAGGCTTCGCCAGCACGACGATGAAAAGCCGCGCAACGCTAAATGGGGTCTGGGGCCTCCGGCCCCAGCGGGTCCAGGGCAGAGCCCTGGCCTTCCTTTTCACCTTGACTTTCCCGCTTTTGAAACACCGCGAGTCCTTGCCCTCCCGCCGCAAAAAGCGAACCCTAAACGCCAAATCCCGCCGGCGCGGCCGATAACCCTAACGCGGAGAGAAACTCATGCGCGTATCGCACGCCGTTCTGGCGGCCGGGTGCGGTCTGCTGTTGGCCGGGCGGGCCGCGGCCCATTCCAAGGATTTGCACAGTTTCACCGGCAACGGCGGCGACGGCGCCAAGCCGTGGGCCAACATCACGGTTGATCCGCATGGCAATCTGTTCGGCATCACGTTCCTGGGTGGCGATGACAGCTGCTCCCTCGGCTCTGGCCCCGGCTGTGGCACTGTGTTCGAAACCGCCGCCCCGGGACACGGCGCACACGGTTGGACCACGAGCACGATTTACACCTTCGAGGCCGGCACCGATGGCGGTTTCCCCGAACGCCCGCTGACGCTCGATCAACATGGCGCACTGTACGGCACGACATCGACCGGGCGCGGCAATGTGTTCCAGCTTACCCCGCCCGCCACGAATGGCGGCACCTGGACCTTCCAGCACCTCTACAGTTTTACCGGAGCAACCGACGGCGCCCTGATCCTCGGCACCAATCTCCTGGTGATCGACGGCGCCGTTTATGGCGTCACCACCACGGGTGGCACCTCGGCCGCCTGCGGCGGCGGCTGCGGCACGCTGTTCCGTCTACTGCCGCCCGCCGAGGGGAGCACCGCATGGCACCACCAGCGTCTGATCAGTTTTAGGGGCATCGACCGCGGCAGCGCCCCCCTCTGGGTCGCTGGCCCCGACGCCGCCGGCAACCTCTATGCCGCCATGAGCGGCGGGGCGGGTGCCATCGTGTCCCTGACACCCCCCGCCGGCGCTGGCGAGTCCTGGACGGACGCGGTGATCTACCGCTTTTCCGGCAAGCATTACGGCAGCGCCCCGACCAACGTT
>Ga0181531_10001763_pt1 | contig 13558 bp, 12 predicted proteins | sample PEATcosm2014_Bin_38_FD_119743 | JGI IMG/M metagenome (GOLD analysis project Ga0181531, IMG submission 119743) | Peatland microbial communities from MTU Mesocosm Facility, Houghton, MI, USA - PEATcosm2014_Bin11_10_metaG | ecosystem: Environmental > Terrestrial > Soil > Wetlands > Peat | place... | reverse complement strand
GAACGCCTCGTGCAAGGCGTGGATGTCTGGATCAATACGCCACAGCGGCCGTGGGAAGCGTGTGGCACGAGCGGCATGAAGGTGTTGGTCAATGGCGGCATCAATCTTTCGGAATTGGACGGCTGGTGGGCCGAAGCGTATGTCACGGATTTGGGCTGGGCGCTGGGCGACGGTCAGGAGCACGGCAGCGACCCGGCCTGGGATGCAGCCGAAGCCGAGGCCCTCTACGGACGACTCGAACGCGAGGTGATTCCCGAATTTTATACCCGCAACGAGAAAGGCATTCCCACCGCTTGGGTCGCGCGGATGCGCGAAAGCATGGCGCGGTTGACCCCGCGCTTCTCCGCCGATCGCACCGTGCGCGAATACACCGAACAACATTATCTTCCGGCGGCAATATCCTGCCAATCGCGCGTGGCCAACAAAGGCACTATCGGCAGGCAAATGGTTGACTGGCGGCACAGTCTGGAACAGAAATGGGCCACGGTCCACTTCGGTCAGGTAAAGGTGGAGGCCAAAGGCGAGCAACTCATATTTGAGGTTCAAACTGGTCTCCATGGCCTCGATCCAAAGGCGGTGAGAGTGGAACTATACGCTGACGGAATCAAAGGCGGTCCTCCCGTGCGACAGGAGATGACCTGCCTGCATCCATTGGCGGACGAATCAGGTGGCTATGTTTACAGCGCAACTGTGCCTGCGGCCCGTCCGCAGGCGTATTATACCGCGCGCGTGATGTCACAGTACAATGGAGTTGCGATCCCGCTGGAAGACGCACGAATCCTATGGCAACGATGAAAAACAAACCACAACGCGAATTGCGCGACTAAATCTCGGATAATATGAAAACTCCAATCGAATACACCATTGTCGCGGTGCCTTTTCACGCCGATGCCGCAACTCACGAAGAGCTGGCGCGTAAAGTGAACGAAAAATTAAACGGCGGTTACGAACTATATGGTTCACCGTTTTTCAGCGAGGAAATGATGTATCAGGCCATGACGAGACCAATTCCCCAAACTGCCCAATCACCGACCACATGAACAAAACACTTCCGGTCAAAACCCTGTTTCTGGACATTGGCGGTGTTCTTTTGACGAATGGCTGGGATCATCGTGCCCGGAAACGGGCGGCGACTCACTTCAAGCTGGACTGGGCCGAGATGCAGGAACGGCACGAATTGAACTTCGAAACCCATGAGGAGGATAAAATTACCCTCCAAGAATACTTGGACCGGGTGGTCTTCAACCAAAAACGGCCATTTTCCCGCGTCGAATTCCGGCGCTTCATGTTTGCACAATCGAAACCTGACGCCGAGATGATTGAACTGGTTCGCAACCTGAAAGCCAAATACAGTTTGAAGATTGTCGTGGTCAGCAACGAAGCGCGCGAATTGAATGCATATCGGATTCAAAAGTTCAAACTGGACCGGTTTGTGGATGCTTTTATTTCCTCGTGCTTTGTCCACCTCCGCAAGCCTGACGCGGACATCTTTCGGCTGGCGCTGGACATTGCCCAGGTGCCAGCCCGGCAGGTGGTCTATATTGAAAATACTCCGATGTTCGTCCAGATAGCGGAGGGTTTGGGGATTCGAAGCATTCTTCACACAGATTATAAATCCACTTCCGCAAAACTGGCTTCGCTGGGATTGCGGCCCGATGTCGAAGACACCCATGAAACCGGCTAACCCAAGCATCCTGACCATCAATGGCGGCTCGTCGAGTATCAAGTTTGCGCTCTACCACATTGAAGAACCACTGAAACGCGGCCTATATGGAAAGGTTGACCGCATCGGCTTGAGCAAAACCAATCTGACGTTCAGTGCCCTGGCCGGGAATCAACTTGAAAGCCTCGGCATCGCAGCTTCTGATCACCGGTCGGCGGCGAATGTTCTGATTGACTGGCTCGAAAAGCAGAACGATTTCGAATCGATCCGGGCGGTGGGGCACCGCGTGGTCCATGGCATGAAACACACCATGCCCGAGATGGTCACCCAGGATCTGTTGGATGAACTGCATCGCCTCAGGCCATACGATCCGGATCATCTGCCCCGCGAAATCGAACTGATCGAAACGTTCCGCCAGCGTCATCCGAAACTGCCGCAGTTGGCCTGCTTTGACACGGCGTTTCACCAGACCATGCCGCGCGTGGCCAAACTGCTGCCGATCCCGCGGCGTTTCGATGCCAGGGGCATTCAACGCTACGGTTTTCACGGCTTGTCCTATGCCTATCTAATGGAAGAACTCGCGCGGCTCGGCGACCCGGCGGCAACGAAGGGCCGGGTGATCCTCGCGCATCTGGGCAACGGCGCCAGCCTGGCCGCCGTGCGCAACGGCCAGAGCACGGACACCAGCATGGGCTTCACGCCGACGGCGGGACTGGTGATGAGCACGCGTTCGGGCGATCTGGATCCCGGCCTGGCACCGTATCTGGCGCGAACCGAGCAGATGACCACAAAGCAATTTTACGAAATGGTCAATCACGAGTCCGGACTGCTGGGAATTTCGGGGACCAGTTCCGATATGCGTGACTTGTGCGCGAGTGAAGCCACTGATGTCCGGGCAGCGGAAGCCGTGGCGTTGTTTTGTTATCAGGCGAAAAAGTGGATCGGCTCCTTCGCCGCCGCACTGGGCGGATTGGACACGTTGGTTTTCTCCGCTGGCATTGGGGAAAACTGCCCGGCCATCCGTGAGCACATCTGTGACGGGCTTGGTTTTCTTGGCATCGAATTGGACCCGGCGCGCAACACGAAGAATGCGGCGGTGATTTCCACGGCCGGCGGCCGGGCCACAGTTCGCGTCATTCGCACAGACGAAGAATTGATGATTGCGCGTTCGGTGTGCCGCATTTTGGCACCCGGCGCGGGGAACAAAAAGGATTGAACCATGAAAACGAATGCACTCACGCCGGAACTGCTGCGCAAGATGGACGCCTACTGGCGCGCCGCCAACTATTTGTCAGTCGGCCAGATTTATCTTTTTGATAATCCGCTGCTCAAGCGGCCGCTGGCGCTCACAGATGTGAAGCACATGTTGCTGGGACACTGGGGCACGACCCCGGGACAGAACTTCATCTACGTGCACTTGAACCGGGTCATCAAGAAATACGACCTCGACATGATTTATGTGTCCGGCCCCGGACACGGCGGCCCGGCCGTCGTGGGCAACACTTACCTCGAGGGCACGTACAGCGAAATTTATCCCAACATCAGCCAGGATGAGTCTGGACTGCAAAAGCTTTTTCTGCAGTTTTCGTTTCCCGGCGGAATTCCCAGCCACGCCTCGCCGGAGACACCCGGCTCAATCCACGAGGGCGGCGAGCTGGGCTATTCGCTCAGCCATTCGTTCGGGGCGGTGTTTGACAATCCCCAGCTCATCGTCGCCTGTGTCGTTGGCGACGGCGAGGCAGAAACCGGACCGCTGGCCACGGCGTGGCATTCCAACAAGTTTCTCAATCCGGCCACCGACGGCGCGGTGCTGCCCATCCTGCATCTCAATGGTTACAAGATTTCCAACCCGACCATTCTCGCCCGCATCGAGCGCGAGGAGTTGGAACAGTTGCTCCGCGGCTATGGCTGGACGCCCATCTTCGTCGAAGGTCACGAGCCGGCGTTGATGCATGAAGCGATGGCCGCGGCGCTCGATGTGGCGGTGGAGCAGATCAAAAAAATCCAGGAGCGGGCGCGTGGCCGCGGCGATCTCACGCGTCCTCGTTGGCCAATGATCGTTCTCAATTCACCCAAGGGCTGGACGGGTCCGAAGATGATCGATGGCTTGCAGGTTGAAGGCACCTTCCGGGCGCATCAGGTGCCGCTTTCCGACCCGGCCACTCATCCCGAACATCTCAAGCTGTTGGAGGACTGGCTGAAGAGCTATCGGCCGGAAGCGCTTTTCGATGAACGGGGCCGCCTGAAACCGGAACTGGCCGAACTGGCGCCCAGGGGCGAGCGCCGCATGGGCGCTAATCCCCACGCCAACGGCGGTATTCTGCTCCGCGACCTGCGGATGCCGGATTTCCGCGAATATGCGACGGACGTGCTCTCGCCGGGGGCGCGCGGCATCGGCGACACGCGTGTGCTCGGACCTTTCCTTCGCGACGTGGCGAAGCTGAACAGCGAGCAGCGGAATTTCCGGGTCTTTGGCCCCGACGAAACACTCTCCAACGGCCTGGCCGCTCTATTTGAAACGACGCAACGCCAATGGGATGCTGCGACCGTGTCGAACGATGAATTTCTCGCCCCCGCTGGCCGCGTGCTGGACTCGATGCTCAGCGAGCACCAATGCGAAGGCTGGCTCGAAGGCTACTTGCTCACCGGGCGGCATGGAATTTTCAACTGCTACGAGGCGTTCATCCATATCATTGATTCGATGTTCAACCAACACGCCAAGTGGCTGAAGGTTACGTCGGGCCTGCCGTGGCGGCGGAAGATCGCCTCGTTGAACTACCTGCTGGCCTCGCATGTCTGGCGACAGGATCACAATGGATTCACGCACCAGGATCCCGGTTTCATTGATCACGTCGTGAACAAGAAGGCGTCTGTCGTGCGGGTTTATTTTCCGCCGGATGCCAACTGCCTGCTGTCGGTAATGGACCATTGCCTGCGCAGCCGCCATTACGTCAACGTCGTGGTCGCGGGCAAACACCCGGCACCGCAGTGGCTGACAATGGACGCCGCCGTCAAACATTGCACCGAGGGCATCGGCATCTGGCAATGGGCCAGCAACGATCAGGGCGCCGCGCCCGACGTGGTCATGGCCTGCTGTGGTGATGTGCCCACGCTGGAGACGCTTGCCGCCGTGTCCATTCTGCGCGAGCATCTGCCCGACTTGAAAATCCGGGTGGTCAACGTCGTTGACCTCATGCGGCTGCAACCGCAAACCGAGCATCCACACGGATTGAGTGATACGGATTTCGACGAGTTGTTTACCAGGGACAAGCCGGTCATTTTCGCCTTCCACGCCTACCCGTGGTTGATTCACCGGTTGACCTACCGCCGCACCAACCACGACAACATCCATGTCCGCGGCTACAAGGAAGAGGGTACCATCACCACACCCTTTGACATGACCGTGCTGAACGAGTTGGACCGCTTCCACCTCGTGATGGATACCATCGACCGCCTGCCGCAGACGGGCGGCCAGGGCAACTACCTGAAGCAGCAACTCAAGGACAAGCTCATCGAGCACAAGCAATACATTGACAAAAACGGCCAGGACCTTCCGGAAATCCGCAATTGGAAATGGTGAACGACGCTGCCGCTGGCATTATGGGCAAGGTTGCGCAGACTTGCGATGCCATCTGTCTCAAGTATGAGTCCGGCCAATACCAGCATGGCCTCTTCAGCCCCGGTGATGCCGGTCGAATCCGTGAAGCGATTATCACCGTGGCTCGTTGCCGTGGCCTCCTTCATGGAATCGCTCGACACGACGATTCTAAACACAGCCGTCCCCACCATCGCCAAGGCGCTCGCCGTTGCCCCGCTCAGCATGAAAGCTGTGCTGTCAAGTTACGCGTTGAGCCTGGCGGTGTTTATCCCCATCAGCGGTTGGATGGCCGATTGCTTCGGCACGCGCCGGGTCTTTTCGTTCGCGATTGGACTTTTCACCCTGGGTCGTTGCTTTGCGGCATTTCGAGCAACATCCACGTCCTGGTCGCGTGCCGTATCGTGCAAGGTTGTGGCGGCGCCATGATGGTGCCCGTGGGTCGACTCACCCTGGTGCGAACCTTCCCCAATCATGCCCACAATTTTTCACGCCTTGCACCGGTTGCCTGCCGCGCCAGGACGCACCGGGTGACTTAGAGTAACGTGGCAGAGTTTGGCCTGAGTCGGAATGTCACCCGCCTCGAAGCTCCTTTTCGATGTTGCGGAACCGGACTTGCGTGTCGGGCGTCTCTTATGGCAATTGGGAAAGAACGCATTGCTGGCCTTGATAGCCTTGGCAATTTGCTTTAAATTGTGCTGGTGTTCCTTTTCGGTCACGGTCTTTCTCCCTACCTCGTTGGCTCCACGAGCATGTACGCATCGTCAGCACTTTGCAAGCCACGGCTTTGACAGGTAGTGGTACATTTTGAGTACCATAGGGTAAACACCCCATTGTGGTTCGCGCTTGAAAAGGCATGATCTCAGCTTGTGAATGAAAATGGCCAAAATCAGACAATGGAACAATCCCTAGAAATGGGGAAATCGTATGTAGTTCAATGCGATGGTTACAGGTGTGTGGCAGTTGTTGAAAAAGATGGCAGGTGGAAATCTGTCTTTACCGGAAACGAATTGCGGGGCGTCATTAATGTTGTCGGGCGTTGCTGAACCGGCAAGTGCGCCAAACTCTTTTAAGTTCCAAATCCTGTAAACTCATTTCACGGCTCAATCCAAAACTGAAGGAGCAGTCGGCATATCAGCGCGGTGTCAGGTTGCGTGGTTTGGTTCAGTGCGTTTTAATTTGCTTCAAACACAAGGCATATCGGGTGATGCCCTTCCTATTCACGCTCGTTATCCCTTCTGATTTTGTTGAAGGTTTTTGACCGGGTTGGAACCATTCGCCGACGAATCATCCCCTTGCTTTTCGGTAACCGATATCATTGGATGATTGCCTGGAATGGTGGGGAAACACCTAATGGCACCACGCATCCGTCGGCTGTACTTTCCGTCATGAGAAACTTGGCATCCACACTTGCATGAAGGAGGCGCTATGGTTTCTCAAAATTTCAGACCTCTGGGGATATTGATCTTAACCGCATTCTGGGAAATCTCCACCATGCAATCCCAAGCACAACAATATGCCTCCCTGCTAAGATTCACAGCCGATCCCAACATTCCAGTCCGCCCACATCTGGAGCTATATAACCATACCAATTCACTTCATGCCGTCTTGATATGGATCAAGCCCCCGTGGGACAGTACAAACCTGGAGCTAAAACTGGAGCTTAAGCAGAAAGACGAGAAGAGCCTTTCCTTTTTTCTTGAAAAAGTGGGAACCGAAAGAGTGGAATCAACCCTGACGTCGGCCAGGGTGCTCACCGAGGATTCACTGCTATACATGAATCGTGACTCTACAACCCTGAGAAGCCCCGACGACCTGGCCACCCGTCGGGGCATATTTCTCTTTAGAAGGACAGCCGTTCAATCCCTCGGAGATTACTTGGATGTTAACTATCATCCGAGCGGCATCATTGGATTCTTTCGGGAAACGTTTCTGGATAATACCTATGACAAGAGAATTATCTCACCGCTGTCCCCGGTTGTTGCGGGGAATCCAGGAGTGGCCTATGCCAAAAATGACGGCATCCACATTGGATTGCGAGATTTGATGAGTCCCAACCCCAGAGGTTTTATCACTTTCAGTGACAAGGCCGAACTGGACGTGACGCCCCGTAATCTGTCATTCATCCTGCGAAATCCTATCTATATTGATGGAAAGGTTTTGACCACCGCACTGGGGGTGGAATATCCCGACTGGAATGTGAATAGCTGGTCCATCCCAAAAGTCGGCGCAACCCTCGCCTATGTTCATGGCGAACACAGTGTCTATCTCACGGCCAGTGCCGGCAGGAACAGTTTCGAATCCAGCCAGGGTGGCACCGAAAGCCGGTATGAGGAACAAATCATGTTGTACACACAGTACAAATTCTGAAAAACAATTTCCGGCATGGCTGGGAAAGAAAAACACTTGCAATGAAAAGCTTTCATAAAGCAGTTCTTCCGCTCACCTCGTGGCTCGTTGTGTGGCTTGCCCCGATCGTCGCTTTGCCGATTTATCTTTTTGCTTTTATGGGTGCGGGCTGGAGCGCATCCGGCCCTCATTTTTCCATGAGTGTTTTGATCCTGCTTGGCATCGCTCCGTTTATGGCGGGAATGGCAATGCTGGGCATCCTTCGTTTTGGAAAAGTCACACTTTGGGGAATTGTGGCGTTGCTCATACCTGCATTGTTGAGTTTTGCCGAGTTGGGCGTCGTCTTCCTTTTATGGAAAATCGGATAGTACATTGACGAACCACAGTGGCCGCATCCAAACGGATACGCCGACGAGGGCGAACACAAAAGTCAGTTCGCACGTGTAGGCGATGGGGTGAATATCTGAAACTCCACTTTAGTGTCGGCTACGAGAAGCATCCAATTTCCGGTCGGGAAACACCCCATAGCGCCCGGAAGGTTTCCAGTCGTATTCTCACGGAATGATGATCAATCACCAGAATAAGCCAACGGCGTTTGGCGGGTTCTTCGCAGTTCTTCGCGAGCGATTACGACGCCAGCGTCAGCAAAAAGCAGAAACGATGATGCGGTCGGCTGTCAATGCGCGCGTGGTTGAGGTTCGGGGACAGGATCGCTCGGTGACTCTGGATCCGAATCCCGACAATTTTTTTCATTCCCATGAATCAACTTCTTGAAACTGCCTGCGACGAGGCCGCCAAACCCGTCAGGAACCAATCGAACCGGCCCCACCGCATTCTGGTGGCGGAGGATGATCACGAACTCCGTCTGATCAACACCATGGTGTTGACTTGCGCCGGCTACGCGGTGGACAACGCCGAGGATGGTGCCGCCGCCTGGGAAGCGCTTTGCGCCAAACGCTACAATCTTCTTATAACTGACAATCACATGCCCAGGCTGCCCGGCATTGAACTCCTCAAGAAGCTGCGTTCTGCCCGCATGGAGTTACCGATCATCATGGCCACCGGAACGGTGCCTGCGCAGGAACTGGCCCAAAATTTGTGGCTTCAACCCGTCACCACGATGGAAAAACCTTATACCATCGAACAATTGTTGGATGCGGTCAGATTGATCCTGCGCGCCGCCGACCGTGCGCCGGGCAGCTCGAACCGTGGCCAGACGGATGAAGCCGGTCATCGGTCCGGAGTCCGGTTGACGTTTCCCCAGCCCGAACACATGTGCCGGGGTTGAACTCACGTAAAACGCACATGGGATGAACACCCTATGGTGGATACGCTGTTCCCCGCATATAAGTAAGAAAATAATGCCGAACCATTTTCCTTTGCATGAGCGATAAGCAGACACAAACACCCCAACCGAGACTGACGCTCGAAGACGTTTATTTCGTTCTCTTCCGGAGGAAGTGGATGATTCTCGGTCTTTCCCTGGCTGGAATTCTAGGCGCGCTGGCGGTTTGCTTAATGAATCCCCCGCAATACAAGTCCGAGGCCGAGCTTTCGCTCAGCGTGTTGGAGGCGAAACCGATTAGTGTGCCAGGGGAAGAAACCCAGCCGATGAATGCGCCCAGCGAGAACATCATCGACACCGAGATCGATATCCTGAAAAGTCTGGATCTGGCCCAACAGGTGGTTCAAGCCCTGACGCCATCAAAAATTCTGGGCGGCCGCGGCGGTGGTGCGGAAACCAATGAAGCCATGGAGGCGGCTTATTTCATTCAAAATGGACTGACGGTGGAGTCGACGCCGGGAACCAGCGTGATTCACATCACCTTGCAGCACCCCGACAAGGAAATTGTCCAGCCGGCCTTGAGTGAAATTATTGATGGTTATTTTGTCAAACACTTCAAGATGCGGGGGGGTGGTGTATTTGGCGACTTTTTGACGAATGAAACCACCCGGTTGCGCGGCGAGTTGATCGAAACGGAAAAGCAGATTCAGCAGGCGCAAAGCGAAGCGGGCGTGATCTCCACCGAGGACTCTAAAGCCGCTTATTCCAGCCAAATAACGAAACTTCGTGATCAAATTTCCGGTGCCGAGGAAGAGCTGGCGGAACGTCAGGCCGCGCGGACGGCCCTGACGGCAACTTCTGGCGAACCGCTGGTAAAAATTTCTTCCGAACAATATGATACGTATCGGCGGATTGGCGCGCGTCTCGTCTTTCTCAACAATGAGGAGGACGATTTCTTGACACGACAGGGGTTCACCGAGGAAAACGTGCTGGTCAAGGAGGTACGCGGCCAGATTGCCGATGCCCAAAAAATCAAAACCCGGTTGGAGGAAAAATATCCCCCGCTGGCAAGCGCCGTCATGCTGTTGCCGAATCCGGCCCTGGGAACAACGGGCATGCCCGACGATTTGCCGGACGACTCCATGCAGATCTCCGCGTTGAAAACAAAAATTGAATTCCTGCATTCACGGTTGAACCAAGTCTGGACGGATGCAACCAATTTTAAACAGGTGGAAGCCACCATTTCCGGATTGGAACAAAAGAGGGAATCGGCCGAAGCCAACCTGAGATACTTCACCGACCACCTGGAGCGATCCCGCATCGACGATGAGTTAAACGATGGCAAGGTCTCAAACATCAGCATCATTCAATCGCCGACGCCGCCGCTGAAAGGCCGGTCGAAAAAATTCGATAAAGTAGTGGGCGCGTTCGCGGTGAGCGGCATTCTGGCCGGACTGGCGCTGGCCTTTTTGATGGAACTGGTTCTGGATCGCTCGGTAAAGCAACCCTCGGAAATCGAAACCAAGCTCGGATTGCCGTTGTTCATTTCCATTCCGGATGTGGAAAAAAATGGTTTTGGAAAACACGCCCGGCGGCTTGGTGCGGGACGATTGCTGTTGGACAACACGCCCGGTGATACCAGGGGTGGAGGAACGCCTCCCCGTACGAGTATTGCCCCGTGGGATCGTGAACACCCACTGCGCCGGTTTTACGAAGGACTGCGCGACCGGCTGATTGTTCATTTCGAAGTGAGAAATTTGGTTCACAAGCCGAAGTTGGTGGCCGTGACGAGTTGCGGCCATGGTGGGGGCGTGAGCAGTATCGCCGCCGGGCTGGCTGCCACACTTTCCGAAACTGGCGACGGCAACGTGCTCCTTGTCAACATCAGTGGATACAAGGGAGCAGCCCGACAATTTTATCGGGGCGAGCCGGGTTACAGCCTGGATCAAGTCCTGGAGACCGAAAAAAATTGCACCCTCGTCAAAGCCAACCTGTACACCATCACCGAACAGACCAATGGTGACGTGCTGCCGGCCAACCTGCCCAAGAAACTTTCGGCGCTGATGCCCAAACTCAAGGCCAGCGAATACGACTACATTATTTTCGACATGCCGCCGGTCAACCAAACCACCGCCACGGCCCGGCTTTCCGGTCTCATGGATATGGTGCTGCTCGTCATCGAAGCGGAAAAGACCAACCAGGACGTTGTCCGTCGCGTCATCAAGCTGCTGGCCGAATCCAAGGCCACCGTCAGCACCGTGCTCAACAAGTCCCGGAATTACATCCCCGCCAAACTAAGCCAGGAATTTCTGAACTACGTGTGAAATGGCCAGGGGATTGCATGGGATTCGCGGGACCGTGCTTTCCTATGCATCTCCCGGCAAGCGTGTGCTTAGGGTTACACCCCATGGCACCGGCACGTTTCTCCGGTTACTCTCGTCCCATGAAAAACAAGAAACATTTCCTTATAACCAAGAAGGTTGGATTCGTGTTAGGTGCCGTGCTGCTGGTGGCGCTGGCCAAAGGCGTGAGTTACGCCAATGGGCAGAACGTCGGGATAACCGTGACCCCTCCCGTGGTAGCGGCACCAGGCGTCGTGATCCAGGACGACTATGTTTATTACCCCAACTACGGTATCTATTACAACAGCAGCCGTCACCAGTACGCTTTTTTGAAAAACGGCGCATGGGTTTCACAGCCGACACCACAGGGTGTCTCGCTTGACGTGCTTCAGGCTTCATCGTCAGTGAGTATGGATTTCCATGACTCCCCGGCAAACCATCACGCGGAGATGCTTCGGAAGTATCCCAAAAATTGGAAGCCTTCCAGGTACATCACGACCGGAAGCAAGATCTGAGGGTGGCTGCCGGTGAACCCACGCGACCAGTACGGAATTGGCATAAATCACTCTTCTGTATGAAGGGACCATCAAAAGTATGACAAACGCAAAAATCAAAGTGGCTTTCGTTATCAGCGCGGCAATCATGTTGGCGAGCGGAGCAACAACGGTGGTTCTTTCGAACGACATGGCTGGTGACGATCTATCGTCGAGCCAGATCTTCCAGAAGGCGCGGGCGAATTATGCCTCGTTGAAAAGCTACAGCGATGAGGGGCAAATCGTTGCGACCATGAACGACACTACCGTCACCACAAGATTCACAATCCGGCTCGCTCGGCCGGGTTATTACCTTATCGAATGGGAACAGACCATTGAATCATCCTACTCCACCACCAAAATCCAGGCGCAGGCAGTTTGGTCATTAGGCGAAGGCAGCTTTTTGGAAATGGGCAATGGACCGCAGGGCGAAGAGACGCGGAATAGTGCTCTGGCCACAGCCGCTGAAATCTCCGGCGGCGCGGCGGGAACAATTCCACGGACATTTTTTAACATGCAATGGGGAGACCAGCTTGGCGGTTCTGTGTTCAGCGAAAATCGGCAAACCGATGAGAAAGTGGGAATTATAAACTGTTACGTTTTTTCCAGACAGTTGCAGGGTCGGACGAGGACCCTTTGGATTGGCAAGCGGGATTTTCTGATTCACCAAGTTCGAACAGTGACAACGGCTGAAGCCATGCGGGCCCTGTTGGCCAGGGCCGTAACCGGGAGTCACGAAATAATTTCAGATATTCATGGCTTCACGACGACGGAAACCCATACCAGCATCGTTGTGAACAAACATTTTTTGCGGTCGGATTTCATACCTGCAAACGGTGAATAATTTAAAACCGAATCGGAGTCAGTCTGACGTCACGCAAGGCCAGGATTGTTCTGCGCCATCGCCCAATCGACTGGAAAATTGTTCTCGGTGTAAAACCCCTCTTTCGTTTTGAAGTGATCTAACTTTATCGCTGGATTTATGGGGAATCACTTTTGAAGCTCTACCTCAAACGGAAACATTTCAAATAAAACGCGCCTGGGGTAAATACCCCATATCATCCTCGAATTTTTCCGGCGTATACTTTTTATCATGACAGCTAAAAATCATATGCAAAGCGGGGAGTCGGACAGCGCGCCGGTTCAACGGGAACCCAATCCTCGCCATCGTATCCTCGTGGTGGATGACGACCCTTACGTCTGCCATTTCAGCGCTGAAGTGCTGATTCGGCATGGCTACGAGGTCAACGCTGCCGAAGATGGTGCAATTGCCTGGGAGGAGCTTCAGGCCAACAACTACAACCTTCTGATCACCGACCAACAGATACCGAAGGTGTCAGGCGTTGAGTTGCTCAAGAAAATCCACGCCACCCGCATGGCCCTGCCGGTCATCATGACCACCAGAACATTGCCGACACGGAAATTCACCCTGCATCCCTGGCTCCAACACGCCACTGTTTTACGCAAGCCCTATACCTTTGAGAAGCTGTTGGGAACCGTTAAAGCTGTTCTTTACGCGACGGCCATCGTTCGCGGGAGGATTGTGCCGCCAGTAAACTGATGAATCCAGCCGGCATAACAAAATCAGTCAAACAATTCTCAAATCCCAATTCTTCTCCATGCAATTTTCAAGCGAAGTCGGGGCAGGTCAAATCAACATCATTGGCTTGGCGGAAGGGGTGGGATTCGAACCCACGGTAGCCTTGCGACTACGCCTGATTTCGAGTCAGGTGCCTTTAACCACTCAGCCACCCTTCCATGAGCCGGCAAGGAAACATTTTGCGCAGGTTG